>Ga0308175_100003121_pt1 | contig 11449 bp, 9 predicted proteins | sample PhyCR1_3_FD_203893 | JGI IMG/M metagenome (GOLD analysis project Ga0308175, IMG submission 203893) | Soil microbial communities from UC Gill Tract Community Farm, Albany, California, United States - DLSLS.C.R1 | ecosystem: Environmental > Terrestrial > Soil > Agricultural land | place: USA... | reverse complement strand
ACCGCCGTCCGGGCTCCCCCTCGTCGTTCGCCCCGCAGGCGACAATCATGCACCTTCGCATCCTGCGGTCACTCTTGGTGGCCGCTTCTTTTTTGCTCCCCTGCGCCGCTGCCGCGCAGGTGCCCACGACGCGTCCGTCGCCCGAGCAGGCGCAGGTGCTGTTGCAGACCCGGCCCGATCTGGTCGCGCAGCTCCGCCAGCGTTTCGCGACCAGCGGGCTGACGCGTGATCAGGTGCACGCCCGGCTTCGCGCCGAGGGGTATCCCGAGGATCTCCTCGACGCATACCTGCCCGGGATGACCGGGACCGCCCCGGCGCCCACGGACGAGGTCTTCCAGGCAGTCCGGCTGCTCGGCGTCGCCGACAGCTCGGATGTCGCCACGCTCCAGGCGGCGGCGAACGCTTCGCAGGCGTACGGAACTCCGTTCGATACGACCGATTCGACGCGGGCATTGCCGACGAACCGGACGCAGGGCGGGGTCGACCCGAGCCGCCAGCCCGGGGCGACCTCCGGAACGAACGTTGGAACCCCTCGCCTTCCGGGGCAGATCCAGTCCGCGAACGAGGGGCGCGCCGGCAATCGTCCCGCCGTTCGCGATACGGTCGAGCGGCAGAGCGCCGTCGCCGACAGCGGCTACGCCATCTTCGGGCTCGACGTGTTCCGCGGATTCACGTCGCAGTTCGAACCGAACCTCGCCGGTCCCGTCGACGCGAACTATCGGCTCGGTCCGGGAGATCGGCTCGTGCTCATCCTCACCGGTGACGTCGAGGCGAGCTACGACCTGCCTGTGACGCGTGAAGGATTCGTCGTCATCCCGCAGGTCGGACAGCTGTACGTCGCGAACCTCACGCTGGGCAACCTCGATCGCCTTCTGTACTCGCGGTTGTCGCGTGTCTATTCCGGCGTGCGCGCAAACAATCAGGGCACCACCCGCTATTCGATCAGCGTGGCTCGCCTGCGCTCGAACCAGATCTACGTCGTCGGCGACGTGCGGCGCCCTGGCAGCTACATGATCTCCAGCGCCGGTACGGCGCTCACCGCGCTCTATGCCGCGGGCGGCCCGACCATCAACGGCTCGCTGCGCGCCATCGAGGTTCGCCGCGGTGGCCGAACCGTCGACGTCCTGGACGTCTACGACTATCTCGTGCGCGGCGACGCCTCGCACGACGTGCGTCTCGAGACGGGCGACGTGGTGTTCGTCCCGGTCCACGGGCCGCGCGCGCGCATCGTCGGCGAGATCGCGCGGCCGGCCACCTACGAGATGCGCGGGAACGAGTCCCTCGCCGATCTGCTGCAGAACGCGGGCGGCTTCCGCGCGACCGCCGCGCGGCAACGCGTCCTCATCGAGCGGATTCTTCCGCCCTCCGAGCGAACGGCGACGGGGCGCGATCGCGTCACCGTCGATGTCGCGTCGGCCTCGCTCTCCGGCGGAATTGCGCCGACCGTGCCGATCCGCGATGGCGACGTGGTCCATGTCTTTCCGGTGGCCGAACGGGTCCGGAATCGGATCGAGGTCGCCGGCAACGTGTTCCAGCCGGGCGCGCAGGGATTCACGCCGGGCATGATGCTGAGCTATGCGCTGCGCCGTGCCGGCCCGATGTCGGACACGTATCTGGGTGAGGTGCTGGTCAGTCGTCTCCGCGCTGATTCCACGCGGGTCCAGCTCCGTGCGACGCTGGCCGACACCACGGGTCGCGTCCTCAACGATTTCCCGTTGCTCGAGGACGACCAGATCAGGGTCTTCTCGCTCACCACCTTCCGGCCCACTCGCTACGTCGCGATCGGCGGCTCGGTGCGGCGCCCGGGTCGGTTCGCCTTCCGCGAGGGGATGACGCTGCGGGACCTGGTGCTCCTGGCGAACGGCGTGCTGGAGAGCGCCTATCTCAAGGAGGCCGAGATCGCGCGGCTCCCCGAGGATCGCAGCCACGGGCGGACGGCGGTGACGATCAGGGTACCGCTCGATTCGACCTATCTGTTCGAGCGCGCGCCGAATGGCGAGTACCTTGGCCCGCCGGGCGTGCCGGTGCCCGCGGCGGGCGCCCCGGAGGTGCCGCTGGAGGCGTACGACAACGTGCTGATCCTGCGCCAGCCCGACTTCGCCTTACAGCGGATGGTGACCATTCAGGGCGAGGTGAAGTATCCCGGCACCTACGCGCTGACCAACAAGATGGAGCGTCTCTCCGATCTCGTCGCGCGCGCGGGTGGGCTGACCGACGAGGCGTACGCGGACGGCATCTACTTCAATCGCCGCGAGAACGCCATCGGCCGCGTCGGCGTCGAGCTGTCGGCGGCGCTGCGGCGACACGAGAGCAGCGACAACCTGATCCTGCGGGACGGCGATCAGATCTCCATCCCCCCGTACAACGCCGTGGTGACGATCCGCGGTGCCGTGAACGCTCCGTCCACCGTCGCGTACATCCGCGGCAAGGGGATCGACTACTACATCGGCGCGGCCGGCGGGCCGACGCCCAACGCCGACGAGGGGCACGCGTACGTCACCCAGCCGAGCGGCAAGCTCGAGACGGTGAAGAAGCATGCGCTGCTGCCCGACCACGTTCCGCGCCCGCGCCCCGGAAGCATCGTCACCGTTCCACAGAGCGACGGCCAGCCCAAGCGCGATCTCGTCGGACTCGTGACGGGCCTCGCACAGATCGTCGCGAGCACGGTGGCGATCATCATCGCCGTCACGCGCTAGCCCGATACCCGGCCGCAGACCGGCCCTATTGCGCGCCGCGCTGGTTATCTTGAGTGCTCCCTCACCGGGGCACTCCCGCCGGCATGGTTCAGCTCTCTCTCGACGTCAACGTCACTCGCGGCGCGCAGATCGAATCGCGGCATCGCGTGCACGCCGCGGTCGTCGATTCGGCCGGCGCGCTCATCGGGGTCTCTCGCGACTCCGCGCTGGTCACGCACTGGCGCTCGTGCGCGAAGCCCTTTCAGATCATGCCGCTCATCGAGTCGGGTGGCTTCGACGAGCTCGGGTGGGGCGACGACCAGCTCGCGCTCGCCTGTGCGTCGCACGGGGGCGAGCCGGAGCACGTGAAGATCGCCGAGGCGATGCTCACCTCCATCGGGCTGGAAGAGGGTGACCTCGTCTGCGGACCGCACGAGCCCCTCGCGCAACGCGGGCAGAAGCTGCTCCGCGAAGCCGGTGCTCGTCCGACGCGCCTCCACAACAACTGCTCGGGCAAGCACGCCGCCATGCTCGCCAGCGCGTACACGTCGCGCGTGCCGACGTTCGGGTACGAGCGCCACGATCATCCCGTGCAGCAGGCCTGTCGCGCCGAGGTGGCGAAGTGGGGCGGGGTACCGGCCGACAGCATCGGTCTGGCCGTGGACGGCTGCGGCGTGACGGTGTTCGTGCTCCCGCTCGCGTCGATGGCGCTCGCCTACGCCCGACTCGCCGACGCGACGCGCCGCTCGGCCGAGGTGCCCTCGCGGATCGTCCACGCGATGCAGACGCGCCCCTTCCTCGTCGGAGGGACCGACCGCTTCGATTCGGCGTTGATCGAAGCCACCGAGGGGCGCTGCATCGCCAAGATCGGCGCCGAGGGAATGCACTGCGTCGCGATCGTCGACGACGGGATCGGCATCGCGATCAAGGTCGAGGATGGCGCGCAACGCGCGCAGTTTCCCGCCGTGCTGACCGCGCTCCAGCACTACGGTGCGCTGCCGCGCGACCTGCCGCCGCGGCTCGCCGAGTTCCTTCACCGTCCGCTGCGCAACTCGCGCGGTGAGGTCGTAGGAGAGGTTCGTCCTGCCGTCGCAGGCTGAGCCGGGCACACTGGACGACGGGACCCGCGCCCTCGTTCAGCTCAGCGCAGTGATCGCCGTCGGCTCCGAGAGCGAGGTCCGGCGCTCGCTCGCCGCCGCTGCCCGGGTGGCCTCGCCGACACACGTGGAGGAGCTCGTACTGCAGAGCTATCTCTTCTGCGGCTTTCCGCGCGCACTCAACGCCGCGCGCGAGTGGCGGCGGGTGAGTCCAACACCCGCTCCCACCGCCGACGAAGCCGAGGACCTGACGCGCACCGAGGAGTGGCGCGAGCGCGGCGAACGGACCTGCGAGGAGGTGTATGGCCGGATGTACGACAAGCTCCGGTTGAACGTGCGGGACCTGCATCCCGCCCTCGACTCCTGGATGGTGCTCGAAGGGTACGGAAAGGTGTTGAGCCGGGATGGGCTCGACCTGCCGCGCCGTGAGCTGTGCATCGTCGCCGCGTGCGCCGCGATGGATCAGGACCGGCAGCTCCACTCCCATCTTCATGGGGCCCTTAACGTGGGCGTGCCCGCCGGTCATCTCGCCGAGGCGATCGAAGCGCTGGTCGAGGTCATCGGCCCCGAACGGGTGCGGTCGGCGCGGCTTCTGCTCGCTCGCGTGCTCGGCAAGTAGCTTTCGAGTCGCTCGTTCGATGCGACCGGCGTTCGATCGCTGATGCGCGATCGCACCGCCTCCCTACCTTCGTCCGATCATCGAGATGTTCATCGACCGCGTCATCGTTCGTGTCACCGCAGGCAGCGGCGGATCGGGCATCGCCTCATTTCGCCGAGAGAAGTTCGCGCCGATGGGCGGGCCGGATGGCGGAGACGGAGGCAAAGGGGGAGACGTGATCATTCGCGCCGACAGCAACCTGGCGACGCTGCTGGACTTCACTTACCGGGACTCGTGGGAAGCCGATCGGGGCGACCACGGCAGCGGGTCGAACAAGACGGGGCGCTCCGGTGAGGACGTCGTCCTTCCCGTGCCGCCGGGTACCGTGGTGCGCAATCACGATACCAAGGAAATCATCGGAGAGGCGCTGCAGGACGGCGACACCTTCGTGGTCGCGCGCGGTGGGCGCGGCGGCAAGGGCAACACCTGGTTCGCGACATCGGTGCACCGCAGCCCGCGAGAGTGGCAGCCAGGAGAGGACGGCGAGGCGCTGACGCTGGAGCTCGAGCTCAAGCTCATCGCCGATGTCGGCCTGGTGGGGCAGCCCAACGCCGGAAAGTCCACGCTGCTCTCCGTCATCAGCGCGGCCACGCCGAAGATCGGCGACTATCCCTTCACCACGCTCGCGCCGAACCTCGGCGTCGTGCAGATGAGCGACAGCCGCACCTTCGTCGTCGCCGACATCCCGGGCATCATCGAAGGGGCGCACGAAGGGAAGGGGCTTGGGCTCCAGTTTCTCCGCCACATCGAGCGCACCCGTCTTCTGGCCTTTCTCATCCCGATCGATTCGATGGATTGGCAGGCGGAGTACGATCGGCTGCGAAACGAGGTCGCGCAGTATTCCGAGGAGCTAGCCGCGAAGCCGCACTGCGTCGTGTTCACGAAGATGGATCTTCTGGGCGAGGACGAGCCGCCGCCCATCGAAGCACCCGATGCGTTCGGCATCTTCGCGATCAGTGGTGCAGCGCGCACCGGCCTGGAAGAGCTCAAGCTCGCCTGGTGGCGGCCGCTTCTCGCCATGCGCAAGGCGACGGTGCAGCCGGTCCGCGACGTCGAGCTGCCCTGACGTGCAGCTTCATCCGGGCGAGTCGGGCTATCCCGCCGCGCTCCTCGAACGAACCGACCATCCGCGCACGCTCTGGGCACGAGGGGACCTCGCTCTCCTCGAGCGCCCGTGCGTCGCGATCGTCGGCACGCGTCGAGCGACGCCATACGCTGAGCGCGTAACGCTCGAGCTGTCGCGCGCGCTCGCTCGCGCGGGCGCGTGCGTAGTGAGCGGACTCGCGCGCGGCGTGGACGCCGCCGCGCATCGCGGAGCGCTGGAGGCCAACGGTGCGACCGCGGCCGTCCTCGGCACGGGGCTGGACGTGGCGTTTCCGCGCGGTCACGCCGAGCTGCAGCGGATCATCGGTGAGCGTGGGCTGCTCCTGTCCGAGCTGGCGCCCGCCAATGCCGCGCACGGCGGCTCCTTTCCGCGACGGAACCGCATCATCGCCGCGCTCGCATCGGTGACCATCGTCGTCGAGGCAGGGGCGAAGAGCGGCGCGCTGATCACCGCGGGCTACGCGCTCGAGATGGGGCGGACGGTCGCGGCGGTGCCAGGCCCAATCGACGTTCCGCAGTCGCTCGGCAGCAACGAGCTGCTTCGGGACGGCGCGACACCGATCACCTCGATGGCGGATGCCATCGCGCTCGTCGGACTGACGGCTCCCATTCGCGCCAGCGAGCTGGTGGAGGGCGGACCCGAGCGACAGATGTGGGACGCGCTGCGCGACGGCCCTGCCGACCTCGATACGCTCTGCACGCGCGCTAGGCTGCCGGCGCACGTCGGTATGGCCGCGGTCGGTGCCCTGGAGCTGCGTGGGCTGGTGGAGTGCGCGCTGAGCGGCGAGGTCCGCCGGCTCTGAGCACCGGTTCGTGCGATTTCGTGATCCACGCGATCGCTCACGTCCACGGCCCGCGCGAGGCGATATTTCGCTGTGCATCGACACGTCTACGTCCACGTCCCCTTCTGCTCACGCCGGTGCTCGTACTGCGATTTCTCCATCGCGGTGCGACGCGTCGTGCCGGTGGAGGAGTACCTGCGCGCGCTCGACGCAGAGCTTGCGGTGCGGTTCGGGAACGCCGAGGCTGCCGAGGTCGACACGATCTATCTGGGTGGCGGAACACCCTCCCGGCTGGGTGGTGAAGGACTGGCTCGGGCGATCGCGCTGGTGCGGCGCCACTTCTCTCTTGCCGGCAACGGCGAGCTCACCATCGAGGTGAACCCGGAGGACCTAAGCGAGGAGAACGCAACGGCTTGGGTCGAAGCAGGTGTCAATCGCCTTTCGCTCGGCACCCAGACCTTCGACGACGCGGCTCTCCGTTGGATGCACCGGAGCCACGATGCATCCGCGATCGAGACCGCGGTTGCGGCGGCGAGAGCGGCCGGCCTCGAGAACGTCTCGCTCGACCTCATCTTCGCCCTGCCCGCCGAGCTTCGCCGAGACTTCGCCGCGGACGTGCGGCGGCTGCTCGCGCTGCGGCCCATGCACGTCTCGCTTTACGGGTTGACCGTCGAGCCACGCACCCCGCTCGGGCGATGGGTCGGCTCCGGCACCGCCGTCGAGCGGCCCGAGGAAGGATACGAGCAAGAGTACCTGCTCGCGCACGAGCTGCTGACATCGGACGGGCTCGAGCACTACGAGGTCTCGAACTACGGCCGGCCCGGCTTCCGCTCGCGGCACAACTCGGCGTACTGGGCCTCCGTGCCGTACGTCGGCCTGGGCCCCTCGGCGCACGGCTTCGACGGGCAGGTGCGTCGGTGGAACGCCAGCGGCTACGCGGAGTGGCGCGACCTCACCTTCGCTGCTCGCGATCCTCTCGCCGGCTCCGAGCGGCTCGACGAGGGGAATCTCATCGCGGAAGGCGTGTACCTGGGGCTGCGCAGCGATGCGGGGCTGCCCTTGCTACCCGGCGAGCGTGACCTGGTCGAGCCCTGGCTGGTCGAGAGATGGGTGGTCATCGAAGCGGACGGTCGGCTCCGGTGCACCGCGCTCGGCTGGCTGAGGCTCGACTCTCTCGCCGCCGCCTTGACGCACAGCCGAAGTCGTTAGCATATTTGAACTTATGACCACTCAAGACGAGCTCACACCACGCGAGCGCCGAGTACTCGAGGCGGTCATTCAGACCTACGTGCAGACGGCCGAGCCGGCCGGTTCGCGGGTGCTGGCGCGTCGTCACGGACTGGGGGTCTCGCCCGCGACGATTCGAAACACGATGAGCGACCTGGAGGACAAGGGGTTTCTCACCCATCCGCACACCTCCGCGGGCCGAGTGCCGACCGACAAGGCCTACCGGGCCTACGTCGACGCACTGCTCAACTCGCCCTCCGGCGCGATCGTCGTCGCCGAGCGCGATCGGCTGCGCGAGGAGATCTCGGCCAGCAACTCGACCATCGAGACCATCCTTCGCCGCGCGGCCCAGAGTCTCGGCGTTCTGACGCAGGAGCTCGGCGTCGCGCTCGGACCGCGGCTCGACGCGAGCGTGCTGCGTCGTCTCGAACTGCTCCGCGTCGGCGGCGACCGGTTGCTCCTCGTCCTGACGCTGGATGCCGGCGTCGTCCGCACGGTCTTCGTCGAAGTGCGCGGCACGCTCGCCGACGTCGCGGTCGCCGAAGTCAGCCGAGTGCTGAACGAACGTCTCGCCGGCCATACCCTGCGGGAGCTTCGCACGTCGGTGGCCGAGCGGCTTCGCGACACCCAGACCGTTCCCGAGGCAGAGGAGCTGCTCAACATCTTCGTCCAGGAGGGCGAGCAGCTGCTCGACGCCGCGCTCCCGGGCGCCGGCGGCAGCGTGATCGTCGGACAGGCGAGCGTGCTGGCGGAGCAGCCCGAGTTCAGTGGCGCCGACAACCTGCGTCGTCTGCTGACGTTGACCGAGGAACCGGCCCGGCTCGCGGACGCCCTGCGCCGGAAGCACAGCGGCGACGAGCGGCCTGGCGTGAGCATCACGATAGGCGGCGAGCACGGCGATCCGCGTCTCGATCAGTTCACGGTCGTGACGGCCGAATATCACGCCGGTGCGTTGGGCGGCGTGATCGGTGTCATCGGACCCACCCGGATGCCGTACGAGAAGGTCATCGCCCTCGTGCAGCACACGTCGCGCTTGTTGAGCGATTTACTTTGAGACAGGCCTGCTGAGTCGCTCGCCGGCCGATCCGTTTCCCCAGCTCACATCATGGCAGATTTTTACAACGTCCTCGGCGTGGACCGCAGTGCGTCGGACGACGAGATCAAGAAGGCATATCGCAAGCTCGCGATGACCTATCACCCGGATCGCAACGCCGGGGCGAAGGACGCCGAAGAGAAGTTCAAGGAGATCACCGAGGCCTACGACGTGCTGCGCGATCCGCAGAAGCGCGCCGCGTACGACAGGTACGGCGAGGCGGGATTGCGCGGCGGTGGGGGGCAGGGATTCCATCACGTCGATCTCTCCGAAGCCCTCGGCATCTTCATGCGGGACTTCGGCAACTTCGGCGGGCTGGAGGATCTCTTCGGCGGCAGGCAGGGCGCGGGCGGCACGCGCGCCGGCACCGACGTGAAGATAACGGTGCCGCTCACGCTGGCCGAGGTGGCGACCGGCGTCGAGAAGCAGATCACGATCAAGGTGCTGGACGCGTGCGATCGGTGCAGCGGCACCGGCGCGGAGCCGGGCAGCAAGGCACAGCAATGTCCGACGTGCGCCGGGCAGGGCGAGGTGCGCCGCGCCCAGCGCTCGTTCTTCGGCCAGTTCGTCACCGTCGCCCCCTGTCCGACCTGCAAGGGCGAGGGGCAGATCATCGAGTCGCAGTGCAAGAAGTGTCGCGGCGACGGACGCATCCGCGGCGAGAAGACGCTGAAGGTCGCGATCCCGGCGGGCGTTGCGACGGGTCAGTACATGACCATGCGGGGCGTCGGGAACTCGGCCCAGCGTGGCGGGGAGCGCGGCGACGTGCACGTCGTGTTCGACGTGGCCGACGACCCGCGGTTCGAGCGTGACGGCGAGGATCTCTACACCGAGGTCCTGGTCACCTATCCCCAGCTCGTGCTCGGCGCCACGGTCGAGGTGCCCACGGTGACTTCCACCGTTGCTCTCCAGATTCCGTCGGCGACGCAGAGCGGACAGCTCTTCCACCTGCGCGGTCGCGGATTGGCGCGGGTCAACTCCGGTGGGACCGGAGATCTTCACGTGCGCGTCCAGCTCTGGACGCCGGAGAAGCTCGGCCCGGAGGAGCAGCGCATCATCGAGCGCCTGAGCGAGATACAGCAAGCCGTGCCGGCCGATCGCGGCAAGGGCTTCTGGGCCAAGATGAAAGAAGCGCTCGGCGCGTGAACTGGCTCGCGGTACGCGTGAGCGCCGGCGACGCGCGTGACGCGGCGCTCGCGGCGCTCTTCGAGATGGGCTCGCAGGGCGTTCAGGAATCGGGAGAGGAGCTCGTCACCCACTTTCCCGAGGACGTCGATGCTGCGAGCGTCGTCGCAGCGGTGCTCGCCGCGGCTCCGGCGGCGAAGGTCAGCGCGACGCTCGTCCCCGCGATCGACTGGTCGGAGGAGTGGAAGAAGGGCGTCGGCGCGCATGAGCTGGGCTCGCTCGCCATCGTTCCTCCGTGGCTCGCCGACGGGCGCGATCCGAATCGCACCGTCGTGATCGAGCCGGAGATGGCGTTCGGCACCGGCGAGCATCAGACCACTCGCGGCGTGGTACGACTGCTGCCCGCGGTCGTGCGGCCGGGAGACCGCGTCGCCGATCTTGGCGCGGGCAGCGCGGTGTTGGCCATCGCCGCGGCGAAGCTGGGCGCCGCGCAGGTGACGGCGATCGAGCTGGATCACGACGCGATCGCGAATGCGAACGACAACGTGAAGCGCAACGAGGTCGAGGCCGTCGTCAGCGTCGTCGAGGGAGATGCGGCAGTGCTGCTGCCGCTCGTCGCGCCCGTTCGGGTGGTCCTGGCGAACATCATCTCGTCGGTGTTGACCGAGCTGCTGCCGGCCATCCGCGCTGCGCTGACCGCCGACGGCGACGCGATTCTCAGCGGCATCCTTCTCGAGGAGCGAACGATGATGCTCGATGTGCTCGCGTCGGGCGGATGGCGCGTCGTCGCCGAAGACGTGGAAGGTGCGTGGTGGACCGTGCACGTCGCACCGCAATGACCGGCGCGCCCGTCGCCACCTTTTTCGTACCGGGCCGCTACGCCGGCCGAGTGGAGCTCGGCGAGGACGCGGCCCACCATGCTTCGGTCAAGCGCCTCGCGGTGGGCGATCCGGTGCGCCTGACCAACGGTGCGGGGCTTCGCGCACACGCTCGCATCGAGACGTTGGCCAAGCGGTCGCTGGTCGTGGACTGCATTCCATCGAGCCTCGAAGTAGTCGAGGCGCTCGCGCACGTGGAGCTCTGGGCCCCCGTGGGAGATCGCGAGCGGATGCTCTGGCTTGCCGAGAAGGCGGTGGAGCTGGGTGTGTCGGCGTGGCGGTCGGTCGTCTACCGGCGCTCGCGCAGCGTGAATCCGCGGGGCGAAGGCGTCGCGTTCCAGGAGAAGCTGCGTGCCCGCATGATCTCGGCGCTCGAGCAGTCGGCGGGCGCATGGCTTCCGGAGGTTCTCCCCGAGTCCACCATCGACGACGTGGCGCGATGCACGCATGTCGGGGGCACCTTGCTGCTGGACGCGTTGGGGCAACCGCTGGCGCAGCTGATGCCGACGATCCATGCGCCGGTAGCGCTGGCCCTCGGGCCCGAAGGAGGGCTCGAGCCAGACGAGCGCGACGTGTTCGTCCAGGCGGGATGGCGTTCGGTGTCGCTGGGGCCGAACGTGCTCCGGTTCGAGACCGCGGGAATCGCCGGCCTCGCCCTCGTTCGCTCACTCCTGCTCAGCCCATGATCGCGTCCAGCAGACACGCGAAACCGTGAAGCTGCTTCACGTCGTCGGCGCACGGCCCAACTTCCCGAAGCTCGCCCCCGTCCATCACGCCGGCCGGCGCGCCGGTCTCGAGCAGGTCATAGTC
>Ga0308175_100003120_pt1 | contig 11453 bp, 12 predicted proteins | sample PhyCR1_3_FD_203893 | JGI IMG/M metagenome (GOLD analysis project Ga0308175, IMG submission 203893) | Soil microbial communities from UC Gill Tract Community Farm, Albany, California, United States - DLSLS.C.R1 | ecosystem: Environmental > Terrestrial > Soil > Agricultural land | place: USA... | reverse complement strand
CGCCGCGGCCGGCGTCCGCCACCCCTCCGCCGCGTCGGTGGTGACGCTCCAGAGCTCGATGCCGTCGAACCCGTCCGGACGGTCGAGCGCCGGCCACCCGTGCGGGAGGACGATCCGGCGCGCCACCGCGGGGATCAGCATCCGGCCGCCGGCCGAGAAGGGATGAGCGGCGAAGCCGACGCCCCCGGCGGCGCGGACCGCGGCGGCGATCTCCGCCCCCGCGCGGCCCTCGTGGTCGATCTCGGCGTCGACCCCGAAGGCGAGGTAGTGGCCCGCCCTCGGACTGACCTCGGTACCGACGAGCAGGAAGACGCCGTCGTGATCGCCCTCCCAGCCGTCGTGGCGGGCGGCGAGCGTGTCGTGGTCGGTCAGCAGGATCGCGTCGGCGCAGGCGTCGCGGGCGACGGCGAGGAGCTCCGGCACCGTGGCCGTGCCATCCGAGTAGGTCGTGTGGACGTGGGCTACGCAGGAGACGTCATGGGCGCGCTCGGGATCACTCATCCCCCGGAATGATCGCGGCCAAGGCCGGCCCGGCCGGCGAACCCGCTTCTCTACGCTTTCGGCAATGCGCAATCGCCGCATTCTCGCCCTCGCCGCGCTCGTCGCGGCCGGCGCCGGCGCCGCCGGTCTCCTGCTTCCGCACTCGCCCGCCGACCTCCGCGAGCTGGTCGCTGCCGCCGGCCCGGCGGCGCCGCTGATCGCGATTGCGGCCTGGACGCTGCTCACCCCGGCCCTCTTCCCCGGCACGGTGCTTGCCGCTGCCTGCGGCCTCGCGTTCGGCGCCGGCATCGGCGCCGGCGTCGCATTCGCCGGCGCGATCCTCGGCGGCATCGTCGCCTTCGTGCTCGCCCGCACCGCCGGCCGCTCCCAGGTGGAGGCGCTCGCGGGCCGCCATGCCCGGATCGGACGCCTGCACGAACTGCTCGAACGTCGCGGATTCGCCGCCGTGCTCGCCGCCCGGCTGATGCCGGGCGTTCCCGTCACGGGGCTCCACTACGCCGCCGGCGCCTCGCCGGTCCGCCTCCACGCCTTCGCGATCGCGATCGCGATCGGCGCCGTCCTCCGGACCGCGCCCTACGCGCTGCTCGGCGAAGGCATCGGCTCCGGCTCCGGCTCCTCGATCCTGCTCGCCGCCGGATCGATCGCCATCGGCGCCGTCGCCGCGGCGTTCCTCGTCCGCCGCCTGCGGATGCCCGCGATCGCGTCCTGAGCCGGAGATTCGATCGAGGACAGAACCTGACCTTGATCGGCTCTACGGTCACCGGAGAGCGCAACCACCCCGAGAGGAGCAGCTATGCCTGAGCGAGACCGATACATCCCCGGCGTGCCCTGCTGGGCCGATACGAGCCAGCCCGACCCGGAGGCGACCACCGAGTTCTACTCCGGCCTGTTCGGGTGGGAGTTCCAGGATTCGATGCCGCCCGATTCGCCGGGCAGCTACTTCATCGCCAGCCTGAAGGGGAAGGCCGTCGCCGCGGTCGGCGCGCAGCCGGAGGGGGCGCCACCGGAGCCGATGTGGAACACCTACGTCAGCGTCGACGGCGCCGACGAGACGGCGAAGAAGGTCCGCGACGCCGGCGGCAGCATCATCAGCGAGCCGTTCGACGTCATGGACGCCGGCCGGATGGCGGTCTGCATGGATCCCGAGGGCGCCACCTTCTGCGTCTGGCAGTCGGAGGAGATGCCGGGATCCCAGCTCGTCAACGAGCACGGCACCGTCAACTTCAACGTCCTCAACACCCGCGACGCCGCTGCCGCGAAGAAGTTCTACGGCGCTGTCTTCGGCTGGGGGACGCTCGAGCTCGGCGGTGGCGTCGAGATGTGGACGCTCGACGGCTACGGCGACCACCTCGAAGAGATCCAGCCGGGGACGAAGGAGGCGGTCAGCGAGGTCGGCGGGCCCGAGGGCTTCGCGGACGTCGTCGCGTCGCTCGTCCCGATCGGCGACGACCAGCCGGACACGCCGGCCCATTGGAGCGTGACCTTCGCGGTCGACGACGCCGACGCGATCGCGGCACGCGCAGGTGAGCTCGGCGGCAGCGTCCTCGTCCCGCCGTTCGATGCACCGTGGGTGCGGACGACGGTGCTCGCCGATCCGCGCGGCGCGAGCTTCAGCGCCAGCAAGTTCGTCCTCGAGAACAAGGACCTCTGAGCGGCGCGGGGAGCGGCCGGCGCCAGATGATCTAGGGACCCTTCGCCTTCCGGGCCGAGTGGAAGGCGAGGGTCCCGAACGCGGTCCGCATCCGGCTGCGGGTGCGGACGTCGGTGAGGCCGGCGGCAGCGAAGGTCGCCGGGAGGCGCCCGGCGAAGTTGTCGGCGGTCGGCTCGAAGCCGTCGAGCGCCCGGATCGCGAGCCCGGCGAGGCCCATCAGCGGGTCGGCCGGCCTCCCCCAGTCGGCGACGTGGAGCTCGCCCCCGGGCGCGAGCACGCGGAGGACCTCGGCGGCCGTCGCATCCCGGACCGGGCGCGAGAGGTGATGGAAGAAGAGGGTCGAGACGACTGCGTCGAAGCTCTCGTCCGCGTAGGGCATCGCGTCGGACCGCCCCTCGCTGAGCTCGACGTCGGCGCCGGCCTCGGCCGCCTTCTCCTCCGCCCGCGCCAGCATCTCGGGGTCGGCGTCGAGCCCGGAGACCGCCACCTCGGGCTGCCGCCCCTTGACCAGCAATGCCAGCGTCCCGGTGCCGCAGCCGAGGTCGAGGATCCGCTGCCCCGGCTCCGGCCCGAGCTGGTCGACTAACCGCCGCTTGAACTCGTGCTCCCGGGTCGTCAGCGCGACGACGGGATCGTAGAAGCGCGTCAGCGCCCTGACCCGCAGGGCGGGGATGTAGCTGCCTCCGTCGTCGCCCAACATCGCCGCTTGATTCTCCACGACCGGTTCGCTCGCATTCGGGGCGATCTGCAGATCGCCCACGCCAGAGCAGGGCAATCTGCAGTTCAGTGGCCTACGGTGCGGCGATGCCAATCGACCTCTTCGCCGGAGCACGCGTTCGCGACTTCCAGGCGGCGCGCCCCTGGTGGGAACGCCTGCTCGGCGGCGAGCCGGCATTCCTCCCCCACGAGACCGAGGCGGTCTGGACGCTCGACGAGCACCGCCACGTCTACATCGTCGAGGACGCCGACGACCCGGGCGGAGCCGCGATCACGCTCTTCGTCGACGACCTCGAAGATCGCGTCGCCGCGATCGGCGCCCGCGGGATCGAACCCGCCGAGCGTGAGACCTATTCGAACGGCGTCCGCAAGGTCACCTACCGCGACCCCGACGGTAACGAGATCGGCTTCGGCGGCCCGCCGGAGTGACCGCGGTCCGGGCGCGCCGTTGGCCGGCATCACGGTCGGCCTCGCTCCCCACCGGCCCGTTGCACCGATGGTTGTCGCCGCGACCAACGGGTAGCGACGACAGTGACGACGCGGGAGCACTACCGAAGGAGGGCATGATGGACGACGGAAAGCTGGACAAGGCGAAGGGCCGAGTCAAAGAGGCCGGTGGCGATCTGACCGATGACCGAGAGCTGAAGAACGAAGGAAAGGTCGACAAGGCCGAGGGCACGGTCAAGGACAAGGCCGGCGACGTCGCCGACAAGGCGAAGGACATCGTCGGGAAAGACTGACCCCGGAAGCGACGGGTCCGCGACCACCGGCCGGCCCGGCGTTTGCCGCGGCTCCCTACGGGAAGGCACGCAAAATGGGACTAGGCAGCCTCCTGGTGCGCCTCGTGCTCGGGGCCATCTTCGTCAGATCCGGGACCCGAAAACTCTTCGGTTGGTTCGGCGGGTCGGGTCCGGACGGCACCGGCGAGTACTTCGAATCGCTCGGGCTCAGCCCCGGTCGTCTCTATGCGCTGTCCGCCGGCGCGAGCGAGGCGGCGGGTGGCGCTTCGGTTGCGACGGGCCTCGCGACGCCGCTCGGAGCCGCAGCGATCGCGTCGGTGATGGTGACTGCGCTCCGGACCGAGATCTGGCGCGACGGCGTGCAACTCGACAAAGGCCATCACGAGACGCTTCTGCTCGCCAGCGCCGTCGCCCTCGCCGAGAACGGCCCCGGCCGGCTCTCGATCGATGCCTTACTCGGCCGGGAGCGAAGCGGCACCCGCTGGGCGCTGGCCGCTCTCGGCGTTTCGGCAGCCGGCTCCTCGCTCGTGATCGAGCTCGGAAAGCGCCGATCGGCATCTCAAGGCCCGGACAACGGCTCCAGATGACAGCAACGAGGCGGACTGAACGCGGGACCTAAGGGGTCCAGTGCGGGAACTCGTCGGCGGTGTCGTTGAAGGTGAGCTGCCGCTGACGCTTGCCGTCGGCGCGCATGGCCCAGATCTCGAGGTCGCTGTCGGACAGTGAGACCCAGGCGATCTTCCTCCCGTTCGGCGAGACCGAGGCCTCGGAATCGCTGACGTCGTTGCGGGTCAGCCGGTGCAGGTGCTTCCCCTTCAGGTTGGTCGTGACGATCTCGTCGTCGCCGGGGAACTGCCGCTCGAAGACGAGGCGCTTGCCGCTCGGGAACCAGGCCGGCTCACCGTCGGTGACCTCGTTACTCGTCACCTGATGGACGTTCCTTCCGCCCTGAGACGTCGTGTAGATCTCGTAATCCCCGTCCCGATCGCTCTCGAAGACGATCTTCCTGCCCATCGGTGCTGCCGCCGCACAGCAATCGCCGGCCGTGTCGTTGTTGGTCAGGTTGCGTTGGTTGTCGCCGTTCGCGTCCATCACCCAGACGTCCTGGTCGCCATCGACATCGCTGTCGAAGATGATCTTCTTGCCGTTGGCCGAGTAGGTGGGGTACTCGTTGTAGACCCCGGCCGGCGTGTTCGTCAGCTGCCGGAAGTTGCTGCCGTCGGCGTTGATCGTCGCGATCTCGTTGTTGCCGTCGGCATCACGCTGAGCGACGAAGACGATCTTCTTGCCGTTCGGGGACATGCTCGGGCCCCACTCGTCGGCGGGATCCTGGGTCAGCGTCTTCTGGCCACTCCCGTCGGCCTTCATCGACATCACGTTGTAGTCGGGCGCCGCGACTTCGTGATCGAAGAGGATCCGCGACTTCGAGGCGGCCCGCCGTGCCGACCCGCCGGGAGCGAGGAGGATGGACACGAGAACCGCAGCCCCGGTCGCGACGGCGATCGTCAACACGAACGAACGACGATGCCTGATACCCCTCTCGCGCATGCCGACACCGTAGCGCCGGGATCGAGGCTCTTCAACGTCCGGCCTGCGGGGCGATCATTCGCCCCGCCAGACCGGGTCCCGTCCCTCGGCGAACGCGCGCGGGCCCTCGGCGGCGTCTGCGGACCCCTCGACGCGGGCGAGCGCGGCGATTGAGCCGTCGCGGAGCCGCGCGTAGCCCTCGGGAACGGGCAGGTCCCCGGTCGCGTCGACGATCGCCTTCACCGCCCGGACCGCCAGCGGCGCCGCCGCATCGATCCGGTCTGCGAGCTCGCGCGCGGCGTCCATCAGCCCGGCCGGCTCGACGACGCGGTTGACGAGGCCGAGCCGGGCCGCAGCCGCGGCGTCGAGCGGCTCGCCGGTCAGCAGGATCTCCATGGCAATCGCCCGCGGTACGCGCTTCGGCAGCCGCAGGACGCCGCCCGCGTCGGCGACGAACCCCCGGGTCACCTCGGGCAGGGAGAAGCGGGCATGATCGGCGGCCACGACCAGGTCGCAGGCGAGGGCAAGCTCGAAGCCGCCTCCCGCCGCGTAGCCGTTGACGGCCGCGATCACCGGCTTGTCGAGCTCGAACATCTCGGTCAGGCCGGCGAATCCACCCGGCCCGAAATCCTCGGAGTCGCCGGCCACGGCGGCCTTGAGGTCCCAGCCGGCGGAGAAGAACCGCTCGCCGGCGCCGGCGACGATCGCGACGCCGAGGCCGTCGTCCGCGGCGAAGGCAGCGAAATGCTCTCCGAGCTCCCTGCTCGTCTGCGAGTCGATCGCGTTCGCAGGCGGGCGATCGATGGTCAGCTCGAGGACTCCGCCCTCGCGACGCGACTCGACCGCGGCCATCGGCGACAGCCTAGCCGGATGGAACTCGACGTAGACTGAGCCCATGACTTCCTGCCCGGCGTGCGGCGGGGCTGTTGCAGGGGATGCGCGCTACTGCGCGCATTGCGGCGCGTCGCTCGCCGCGATCACGCCCGCGCGGGTAAGCGCCCGCAAGGTGGTCAGCGTCCTGTTCTCGGATGTCCGCGGGTTCACGGAGCTCGGCGAGCACCTCGATCCGGAGTCGCTGCATGAGCTCGTCGGGCGCTGGTTCTACGAGGCGCATCACGTGATCGTCCGGCACGGCGGCACCGTCGAGAAGTACATGGGCGATGCGGTGATGGCCGTCTTCGGGGTCCCGGTCGCCCACGAGGACGATGCGCTGCGGGCAGCACGGGCGGCGCTCGAGATGCGGACGACGCTCACGGACCTCAATGCGGAGCTCGAACGGCGCTGGGGGGAGCGGCTCGAGGTGCGGACCGGCGTCAACACCGGTGCGGTCGTCGTCGGTGAGACCCCCGGCGGAGCACCGACGACGCTCGGCGATGCAGTCAACGTCGCCCAGCGACTCGAGGGCGCCGCACCTGCCGGCGAGGTGCTGATCGGCGAGGAGACGGCGCGCCTGATCAGCCCGAGCGCGGATCTGGCGCCGATCGAGAGCCTCACCCTCAAGGGCAAGGCGGCGCCCGTGGCGGCGTGGCGGCTGATGTCGGTCTCCGCCGGAACGTCCGAAGCGCCGGATCGCGCGGTGACACCGCTCGTCGGTCGTGAGGCCGAGTTGCGGCTGCTGCGCGAGAGCTTCGACGAGGTCGCAGCAACCCGGGCGCCACGGCTCGTCACCGTCGTCGGACCGGCTGGCATCGGTAAATCTCGCCTGGTTCGGGCGCTGCGCACCGATCTTCGCGACGTGGCGACTACGGCCGTCGGCCGCTGCCTTCCCTACGGGGAGGGCGTCGCCTACTGGCCGGTGGCCGAGATAGCGCGCCGGCTCGCGGGAGGGGCGACGGAGACGGCGCTGGCCACGACCGTGGGCGACGGCACGCCGGACGATCAGGCCGAGCTGGTCGCGGCGCAGGTCGCACGGGCTGCCGGCTTCGCGCCCGGCGGCGTCACCGCGGAGGAGGCTCGGTGGGCGGTCCGCAAGCTCCTCGAAGCAGTCGCGCGGCGCGGGCCGCTCGTGGTCGTCGTGGAGGACATCCACTGGGCCGAGCCGACCCTCCTCGAGCTGCTCGAACACGTCGCGACATTCGCCTCCGGCGTCCCCTTGCTGCTCGTCTGCCTCACGCGTCCCGAGCTGCTCGAGGAGCGCTCCTCATGGACCGGCGTCGGCGGCGAGCGCAGCGTCGTGATCGCGCTCTCGCCCCTCGCGCCAACGGAAGCCCGGGCACTGCTCGAGCGGATCGAGCGAGGCGCCGACCTCGCCGCCGAGGAGCGGCAGCAGTTGCTCGAGGCCGCCGAAGGAAACCCGCTGTTCCTCCAGCAGATGGTGGCGATGCGGACCGAGACGGGCGATCGATCCGGCGCCGTTCCGCCGACGATTCAAGCCGTGCTCGCCGCGCGCATCGACGGACTGACGCCGGATGAGCGCACGGTGATCCAGCGGGCGTCGATCGAAGGGCGCACCTTTCACCGCGGCGCCCTGGCCGAGCTGTTGCCCGAGGAGCAGCACGACGGGCTCGACGCAAGCCTGACCGCGCTCGCCGAGCGCGAGCTCATCCACCCGGGAAGAGCGGACTTCGAAGGCGAGCAGGCATACCGCTTCAACCACATCCTGATCCGCGACACCGCCTACGAGGGGATCCCCAAGCAGGTGCGCGCGGACCTCCACGAGCGTCATGCCGGCTGGCTCGATCGCCGCGGGAAGCGGGACGCTTCCGAGCATGCCGAGCTCAGCGGCTATCACCTCGAGCAGGCGCTGCAGTGTCATCTCGAGGTCGAACCGGCCGCCAAGGATCGGTACCGGGGCCTGGCGGTGAGGGCCGGGGATCGGCTCGGCTCCGCCGGACGTGCGTCGCTGGCGCGCGATGACCTGCAGGCGGCGATCGGCCTGCTCGAGCGCGCGACGACGCTGATGCTCTCCGGCTCGCGGGCCCGCAGGCTCCTCTTGCCCGAGCTCGGCGCGGCGCTGGCCGACGCCGGGCGGCTGCCGGATGCCGAGGAGATCCTCGACACTGCGGTCGCCGAGGCGGCGGCCAACCGAGACGCGCTGGCCGAGGCGCACGCGCTCGTGGCTCATCTGTTCGTGCGCCTCCAGATCGACACCGAGGCGGGGGCCGGCGAGGCGCGCCGGCGCTTCGATTCGCTGCTGGCGACGTTCACCGACGCCGGCAGCGAGCTGGGGCTGAGCCGACTCTGGCGGCTGCGGGCGCTGGTCCACTGGATCGAGGCGCGGTCCGCCGAGGCCGACGATGCATGGCTGCGAGCCGCCGAGCACGCCGAGCGCGCCGGCGATGAGCGCGGCTGGTCGAACGCGCTCAGTTGGCTGGCGTCATCGGCCCTCACCGGGCCGGCGCCCGCCGAGGAAGCGATCGCCCGTTGCGAGAGCATTCACGCCCGGCTCAGCGGCCATCGCCGTGAAGGCGCGCTGGTCCTCGATCACCTCGCCGGGCTCGAGGCGATGCGGGGGAACTTCGCGGTCGCCCGCCGGCTGCTCGACGATCGCGACGCCGTCATGGCCGACCTCGGGGTGACCATGCACACCGCGGTCTCCCACGACGAAGCGCTGGTCGCCCTTCTCTCGGGCGACACCGCCGGCGCGGAGGCCGTGCTGCGCGCCGGGTACGACCGTCTGTCCGAGATGGGCGAGAAGGCGTTGTTGGCCAGCACCGCCGCGATGCTCGCGCACAGCATCCTCGAGCAGGGGCGGCCTGACGAGGCATCGGAGCTGACGGAGGTGGCTGCGGGGATGGCAGCCGACGACGACATGTCGGCGCAGATCGGCTGGCGGAGCGTCCGGGCGCGGATCCTCGCACGCCGGGGCGAGATCCCGGAGGCGAAGCGGCTCAGCGCCGAGGCGGTCGATCTGGCGGGACGCACGGATTGGCTCAGCGAGCACGCCGATGCGCTGCTCGCGCGAGCCGAGGTCCTGGGATTGGCAGGCGACCCGGTAACCGCAGCAGACGCTATCCGGAACGCGATCGCTCTCTACGACGCAAAAGGGAATACGATCGGTGCGAATCGCGCCCGCTCGATGGCGGCGGCCGAATCGCCGACGTCAGCGGGATCGCACGAGACCCGGAGGTGAATGGTGCGCTCGAATTTCGATACCCCCATGGAGCTCACGAACGGGGTGGTTGAGGCCTGTGGCGAGCTCGACTGGAAGGGCGAGACCGGGGTCTCGGTGATGGTGACGCTCGTCCAGCGCCAGCACCACGCCGTCGCGACCGCGAGCTCCACGTCCTTCGAGCCCCCGGCCGACGAATGGATGGTCGAGCTCGAGGCGAACGGCGCCGACGGGTTCAGCGATGGCCCCGCCCACGCCATCGGCGTCCTCTCGGCGGTCGACGGCCACGGCGTGAGCGTTTTCCACTGGAGTCAGGACGTCCAGCTGGGTCAGGAGTAGATACCCGACGACAGCCCCGCACCGACCCGGCTAGCGGTAGAGCAGCCTTGCCGTCAGCGACTTGTTCGACTTCGAATGCCCGATCTTGGCCCAGATCGCGACGTCGCACTTGGGGCCGCGCTTCGGCGGCATCTTGATGTTGAACTTCACAGGCGTGGTCGAGTGGTTGCCGGTCGAGCGCCAGACGTCGGGGGACGAGTAGTCGCGCGAGCAGGTGTTGGTGTACGCCCACTCGACCGCCTGGTGTCCGTTCCCGGATGTGATCTTCCCGTCGAGCTCACGCGGGTGATAGACGGTGCCGAGCGCGACGACGTTGGGCTTGTCCCGGCGTGAGGAGTCCTTGTCGAGCAGCCGCATGCCGCCCTTGCCGTCGGACTTCCTGATCGTCGTGAAGCCGGCGATCCGGGAGTACTTGTCGGGGAAGGGATAGCCGTCGGAGCTGATGAAGGGAGCCGAGCCGGACTGGCCTCCGGGCTTGCCCCCTCCCTTGTCCCGGCAGAGCACGACGGCGGCCTCGCGGCCGGCGACCTCCCGCTCACGCTCGCAGGAGTTCAGCTTCTCGCTCTTGCGGGCCCAGTTGCAGATGTCGAACCCGGCGTCGCCCCAGAAGCCGTCCCGCCCCTCGCCACCCGTGAGCTCGTCATCGCCGTCACCGCCGCGCATCTCGTCGCGGTTGTTCTCACCGAAGATCGTGTCGCTGCCGCCGCCCCCGTCGAGGAAGTCGTTGGAGCCGCCTCCGCGGATGACGTCATCGCCGGCGAGGCCGAGGACCTTGTCGTCGCCGATGTTCCCCTGGAGGTGATCGTCCAGCGCTGAGCCGACGATGCGGTCGTCGTCGTAGCCGCCGTTCATGTACGCCGCGCTCTCGGTCTCGCCCGGCATCAGCCGCACGGACAGCTTGTCGTTCAGGGTGCCGCCGAAGATCTGGTCGCCGGCGCCGCCGACGACCACGTCCTTGCCGTAGTCGCCGTCCGCGAAGTCGAGGCCGTCGCCCCAGGTGGTGACGCGATCGTTCTCGGCTCCGCCGAGCACGTAGTCGTCTCCGGGGCCTCCATCCGTCTCGTCGCGGGACTCCTCTCCGTAGACGGCGTCGTTGCCGGCGCCGCCGAACACGCGGTCGTGGCCGGTGCCACCGCAGACGATGTCGTCGCCACCGAGGCCGTAGACGCGATCGCGGCCGTTCCCGCCCTGGAGGATGTCGTCGTGGGGAGTGCCGTACAGCGTGTCGTTCCCGTCGCTGGCGCTGTATTTCACGCCCTTGCCATGGAGGTGGATCGTGCGCCCCTGCTTGTCACCCTCCCGGTCGAACTTGCGACAGATCAGCATGTCCGCGGCCTTCGAGGGTTGCGGGATCAGCAGGGTCGCGAGCAGGACGATCGCGGTGCAAAGGATGACCAGGACCAGGCCGGCTGTTCCCCTGCCCGGCCTCGCCTCCGCGCGTCTCCGTAGCGTCGTCACGGGTGTCAGATCGACAGATCGCGTCATCAACTGGAGCGCGATGGACGGCACCAGCCCGCGTCGGTGTCGGCGCTTGTGATCAAACGCACAGTTACCGCGCCCGGCCGGGCGTAACGTCGGACGAAAGCCCACCGAGACGAGGAGCGGCGACATGGAACTCAGCGAACGGATGATGGTCGAGCGTTACGAGTTGGGAAGCGCCCAGGAGGACGCCGCCCTCCGTAGCCGGGGAGGCCGGAGCCTCGGGATCCTCACGCTCGCGCTCGCCGCGATCTTCGCGGTCCTCGCCGTCGCCATGGGCGAGGCCCTGCACGGATGGGACCATCTGGTCGTGCTCGGAGCGCTGTTCGCGACGGCCGTCGGACTGATGATCGCCATCGCCCCGAACCGGCGCGGCTGACCCCGCGCTCAGCGCCCGGGGATGCGGATCTCGGCGTGCGTCGACTGCGGGTCGAGACCGCGGATCAAC
>Ga0308175_100003119_pt1 | contig 11453 bp, 8 predicted proteins | sample PhyCR1_3_FD_203893 | JGI IMG/M metagenome (GOLD analysis project Ga0308175, IMG submission 203893) | Soil microbial communities from UC Gill Tract Community Farm, Albany, California, United States - DLSLS.C.R1 | ecosystem: Environmental > Terrestrial > Soil > Agricultural land | place: USA... | reverse complement strand
GGAAATGTGGCGCGACACGTCGGATGCGGGCGAACATATCCCAAAAAGCCGGGCTCCTGCCGATCATGCCCTGAAATTGAGCGGCCTCGCGCCAGCCGTTTTCGAGAGCGGTCAATCGCTCGCTGCGCCTCGCGTTTTCGATTAGAGTGGCGATGTTCTCGCGAAGCACCGAAACCAGCACGGTTTTTTTGAGGTAATTCGAGGCTCCTTTGCGGATGGCCTCCATCGCCGACTCGCAACTGTAATGCGCGGTCATCAAAACTACGTCGATGGCCGGATCGAATTCCACGATTTGCTCCAGTACCCTGAATCCGTTGCGTCCGCGGCTGGCGAGGTCTGCTAGCACAATGTGGGGGTGCTCGCGGTATACGATCTGGATACCTTTCTCCGCGTCCCCGGCGGTGTATATCGTCAGACCGGGTTGCGCCAGCGCGCTCGACAGCAACTCGAGGCTCCCCGGATTGTCGCCAATCATGACAAGAACTAAAGCTTCGCTATTCATGACGCGAACTCAATAGTGACTGAATTGCTCGATTTCTCGCCAATCAAACCCATCGACAGCCGCAGGGGCCAATACTCCAGCGCGTTGATAACTGTTTCTTTATCTAAGCGCTGACGCACATGCTTATCGCGAATCCCATGTTGCGCTTGCTTATTTCCGAAAGGAGCACTCTGCGGACCATGACATTTGGCCCTGTCAAATATTGACAGGTGGGCAAAAAGACGAGGCGAATCAGGTGGCGCGGTTATTGGAGCTGCGCCATTTCGCGCTAGTGGCCGGCAAAGCTGCGCGACCTGGCGAAGCGAAGAAAAAACGCGGAATATATTGATTAAGCTGCATGGGTTTGGTATCGTCCCCCCTGGAGGCGGTACCGTGTTCAGGCATCCCCGAATGCGCATCGCACGGCTAACCGTGCGGAATCTGAGCGCGATTCTGCTCGCGCTTGGTATTGCTGTCTCGGCATCCGGTAATCCGAGGCGCTTCACACCAGATCCGCACAAGCTTCGCCGGCCCGCATCTATGCCGCAGTATGTAATCGAGTTCCTGCGGCCGGGCTTGCAAATACAGATCAATTCCGCATCGATCGCTTCCGACGGGACAATCACGACGACGTACACGCTCACCGACCCAATGGGATTGCCGCTGGATGCCGCAGGCGTGTACACGCCCGGACCGATCACGCTGAGCTTCGTTGCGGCGTACATCCCAAACAACGCCGAACAATATGTCGCTTATACGACCCGATCGCAAAGTGGCGCGGCCGGCACGATGATTAACGCGGGAGCTGATGCAGGCGGGGTGACGACGCAGATCGGCCAGGGCCAGTACCAGTATGTTTTCTACACGAAAGCTCCGGCCGGATTCGATGCCACCGCTACCCACACAATTGGCATTTATGGCAACCGCAACCTGCGTTCGTTCAACCTGACCAATAATTACGCGAGCGCCACGTATGAGTTCGTCCCGAATGGTTCGGCCGTAAACAAGACGCGCGATGTAGTCGCCACGGCGAGCTGCGATAAGTGCCACGACCAGTTATCGCATCACGGCGGCAACCGCCGCGGAGTGCAGTTATGCGTCTTGTGTCACACCCCGCAATCGATTGACCCCGTCACTGGAAACACGGTCGATTTCAAGGTGATGATTCACAAAATCCATATGGGATCGCAGCTCCCGAGCGTAGTTGCCGGCGGCGCTTACGCTGTCGGAACGACGAGTTATGCGACAGTCGTTTTTCCCTCCGACGCGCGGCGCTGCCAGGCCTGCCACAACCCGAACTCCGGGGCGAAACAGGCGAATGCCTATCTGACGAATCCTTCGGGTGCTAGCTGCGGCGCGTGTCACGACAATGTTAATTTCGCCACCGGCGCAAATCATCCGGGCGGCATCCAGACCGATGACAGTCAGTGTGCAACCTGCCATATCCCGCAGGGCTCGATCGATTTTGATGCGTCCATCGTCGGCGCCCATGTAATCCCCACCGACAGTTCGCTGCTTTCCGGCATCAATGTCGCGATTACGGGAGTTACGAACACGTCGGCCGGCCAGAAGCCGACCGTTGCGTTCACCGTCACGGATAAGAACGGAGCGGCGATCCCGCTCGCCAGCCTGAATTCTCTTTCATTCACCATGGCGGGGCCGACGAGCGATTACGGCTACACGAGCTTCGGAGCGGATGTGACCACGCCTGGATACGTAACCGAGAGCGCGCTCAGAGCCGCATGCTCCGGAAGCGCATGCTCGTACACGTTCACACACGCGATTCCCGCCAATGCCACAGGCACTTACGCGATCGGGGTTGAATGCCGCCGCGTCGAAAACATTCTTGCCGGCATGCCTAAGGCGCAATCCGTGACGTACGGAGCAAAGAATCAGGTCGTTTACTTTTCGGCCGACGGTTCGGCCATCCAGCCGCGCCGCACCGTTGTCGAGATCTCGAACTGTAATAAATGCCATACGGAGCTGTCGTTGCATGGCACATTGCGCAATCAGACTGAATACTGCGTCCTATGCCACAATCCGTCGAACACGGATTTCGCGATGCGCCCCCGCGCCATTGACCTGGCGCAGCGGACGCTGCCGCCGCAAGGCGTCAACTTCAATCTTCTGATTCATCGCATTCACACCGGCGACAATCTTCCGGCGCTCGGCCGGATGTATACGGTGATCGGTTTCGGCGGCAGCATCAATGATTTTACAGATGTCCGGTTTCCGGCAATGAGTCCGACCGGTGCCCCGGGCGATACTCGAAACTGCTCACTGTGCCACGTCACCGGCAGCGAGCAAAACCTGCCCCTGGGCAAGAATGCCGTGGTCGATCCACAAGGGCCGATTAATCCCGACCAGCCGATCACGGCCGCGTGCACCGGTTGTCACGCTGACCTGCCCAGTGCGGCGCACGCCCTGGCGAACACCGATTCACTTGGCGAGAGCTGCACGGTCTGCCACAAGGTGGGCGCGCAATTCGCGGTGAGTCAGATGCATGCCCAATATTGAACTTAGGGCGCTGAAATGTGGCATCGCTGTATGGTGCGCAATGGTTTTCCTGCCGCCGTGCGGCGACGCAGCGCGCAATTTCGGCGATGCTTATGCCGGCTCGGAAGCCTGCCAGACGTGCCACGAGGATATATACAACAACCTCGTGAAGAGTCCTCATGGCCTGGTCGAAGAAGGCGGCGCTGCGGGGCCGAAGGGCGAGTGGAAACAGCACGCCTGCGAGTCGTGCCACGGGCCCGGCGCGAAGCATGCCGGTTCAGCGAATGCCGCTGAAATCCGTAATCCGGCGAGACTCGCCGCGTCCGAGGTGAACGAGACGTGCCTGAGCTGCCACTTGAACCAGCAGACCCATGCCGGTCGTTTGATCAGCAGTCACGCGAAGCAGGGGATCGCATGCACTGCTTGCCATCAGGTTCACGCCGGAAGAGGTCGGCCACTCGTTACGCGCACGACTCCCGCTGTCAACGAATTGTGCGCATCCTGTCACTTGAGCATCTGGGCCTCTTTCCAGAAGCCGCACGGGCACAGGCTGGTGCAGAACGCGATGAACTGCGTCGATTGCCATAACCCGCATGGTAGTTTTCGCCGGGGCATGGGACAGGTATTTGCTGCCAACGAGCCCGGTTGTTTCGCTTGCCATGGCGACAAGCGCGGCCCGTTCACGTTCGATCACGCCCCGGTACGTTTTGAAGGCTGCGGCGCATGCCACGAGCCGCACGGCTCCGTGAATCCGCGGGCGCTGATCCGCCATGAAGTGCGCCTGGTCTGTCTCGAGTGTCATGCCAATCTGCCGGGACCGAGCGCAACGAATGCAGCGATGGGAGTAGTTCCGCCGGCATTTCACGATTTACGCGATCCGCGCTATCAGAACTGCACGGTCTGCCATCAGAAGATCCATGGCAGTTACACCGATTCCTTTCTAATCCGATGAGGCCGGCACTCCTTATGGCTGTCGCGTTGCCATTGATGGCGCAAAATCCGACGCCTCCACCGCAGCCCGCCGCTCCGCCCGCCGAATCTCCCGTCCCTGCGCGAGAGAACTGGCTGACAGGCTGGATCGAGTTAGGCTATCGCTGGAATACCGGCCCAGCCGGAAGTCTCGAGACGTATCGCAGCGTGGTGAATCTGGGCGCCGGGCCGAAGCTGGTCGGGACCGATTTCACCATCACCGATCCGAAGCGGCGGCTGTTCGATGAATTCCACGTTCAGGCGTACGACTGGACTGACCCTTATTCCACGTTGCGCGTTGACGCTGCGAAGCAAAGCGCGTACCGATTCTCGGCATCATACCGGAGTCTCGCTTATTTCAACAATCTGCCCTCATATGCGGATCCCCTGCTCACGCGCGGCATCATGCTCAATGAGCAGTCGTTCGACATGCGACGGCATCTCGCGTCAATGGAGCTTCACATTCTGCCGCGGGGGAGATTCTCGCCGTATCTTGCATTCGATCACGACGGCAACAGCGGCCACGGCGCAAGTACTTTCATGGCCAATGGCAACGAATACCCCGTCCCGTACGCGACTACCGATATCACGAATGTGTACCGCGGCGGGCTGAGCATCGTTCTGCGGCGCGCGCATCTCACGCTCGAAGAAGGCGGCACAACGTACAGAAGCGACCAGAACAACTATGCCACCGGCCTGAATTCCGGCAATTCCACTGTTCCAGTGCTGGGGCAGACTCTGGACCTGACCGGTCTCGCGCAGGCATGGGGCATCCGAGGCTCGAGCACATGGACCCGGGCAGTCCTGACGGCGAACCCCTTTTCATGGTTGGACGTGTATGGCCATTTCGGCTATGTCGATCCGCAAAATAGTGTCAACTACACGCAATTCAATGCCGGAAGTCTGGTTTTGTTAAGCCAGGTGTTGTTTTACAGCGGCGAGCAGTTCCTCCAGACAGCTGCGGCCCGAATGCCCCACACGTCGGGTGATGCAGGCTGGGAAATGCGGCCGTTTAAGCGCCTCCGGTTCCATCAATACTGGTCGACGGATCGTCTGCACAACTCCGGCTCGGCGCACGGAACGGACACTTTGTTCGCAAGCGGCGCAACATTGCCGTTATCCCTGGCTTTCAAGTCATTTCTCGCGACCAATTACAGCCAGGCGGAGACTGGAATGAGTTTCAACGCGACTTCCAATATTACGCTGCGCGCCGCGTACAGGTACCTTTGGGGTGACGCGAACGATCTCGTTTTGCCGCAAGCGGGCCTCCTCACTGTCCGGAATTCGAAGCTGCGCCGCAACGTGGCGCTTGGGTCGGCATCATGGCGCGTTTTCCAGAAGCTGCTCGCCTCCGGAGATTTCGAATGGGGCTCGAGCGGCAGCCAGTATTTCCGCACAAGCCTTTACGATTACCGGAAAGCGCGGCTTACCGGGCGCTACGACGTTTCTTCCGCGCTTCATTTGAGCGCCGATTACATGGTCTTGAGCAATCGGAATCCGCTCGCCGGCAGCCCCTACAAGTTCCTGTCGCACCAGGAGTCGTTTTCATTGCAATGGGCGCCGTCGGCGAAGAAGGTCGATTTCATCGGCACGTATGAGCATTGCGGCTATCATACGCAAATCCAATATCTCGATCCCGGTACCCTTGTTTCCGCGATATCGAAGTACCGCGAATACTGCCATGACGTGACCGCGACAGCCAATGCAGTGCTGCCGGCATTCCTGAACCATGCCAGAATATCGGCCGGGGGATCGGCCCTGCTGACGTCCGGGAGCCGGCCCACGACTTATTACCAGCCATTGGCGAAAGTCACGGTTCCGATCACCCAGAGGATCGGGTGGTTCGCCGCCTGGCAGTATTACGGGTTCGGAGAGACTTATTATTTCTACGAGAATTTCCGGACGAATCTCTTCGCGACCGGACTGAGGTTTTCAAGATGAAGGGGCTCGCGTTCGCAATGATTCTCGCCCAAGCGGGGCTGTATGCGGCAGCGCCACTCGCTATGGATTCGGAGCGCGGCCATCAGGTGTTCGAATCCCATGGCTGCATCGAGTGCCACAAGCTCAACGGACACGGCGGCAATATCGGCCCCGACCTCGGACGAATGATTGACCGCGGCTTTACGTCTGCCGTGCTGGCTGGCACCATGTGGAACCACGCCCCGACCATGTGGAGCGCTATGCAGGCGCGCCATGTCGAGCGTCAGCCATTGGACGTTCAGGAGGCATCTGACCTTTTCGCGGCCTTCTACGCAGCGCACTATTTCGATACCCCAGCCGACGCGGCGCGCGGAAAGGCCGTTTTTGTTACGGCCTTCTGCTCCCATTGCCATGGCATCGAGACGAGCCCTTTACCCGCGGCGACGCCCGTCAGTCGGTGGACCGCGCTTTCCGCGCCGATCGTGCTGGTCGCCAGCATGTGGAATCATGCGGCCACGATGCAGGCCGAACTCGAAAAGCAGAAGATCCCCTGGCCGAGCCTCTCCGGGCAGGATATTGCCGATCTCCTGGTCTACTTGCGAAATCTTCCTTCATCGCGTCATACAACGGCAATTTTCAGAATTTCCTCCGGAGAGGAGGGCCGGAATCTGTTCGATGCGAAAGCTTGCGGCTCCTGCCACGCGGTCGCAGAGCTGAGAACGCAAGGCATGACGCTCGACGATGTAGCAGCCTCGTTCTGGAATCACGCGAATCTGCTCAAGGCCTCCCGGCCGCAGATCGGTTTGGAAGAGATGCGGTCGCTTCTGGGATACGTCTGGGCCTCGCAGTTTTTTCAGGGCTCAGGAAACGCGGCGCGCGGCGCGAAGGTTTTTGTTGCGCGTCACTGCAGCGAGTGCCACGGCGCGGCTGGAAGCGGCGCGCCGGATCTGACCGCCGATGCCGGGTCGATTGACGGAATCACGATCGTTTCCGCCCTGTGGCGCCATGGGCCCGCCATGTTCGAGCAGATGCAGCGCAAGGGCATCCGGTGGCCGCAGTTCAAGCTGGGCGAAATGGCCGATCTGATCGCTTATCTGAACGCCGGAAAGCGAAATGCCCGCTGATAATGGTTTGTCCGCACCCGATTCGTTCCGGTCCTGCGACCAACAATCCGGCCGCCGTCCAGATCCGCGAGTACTACTGTGCCCGTAATTATGAACGATGGCGAGGCAAATACGCCAATGACACTTTCGACAATGCTGGTGGGCGGCGCGACTTCAGGTGGCATGATCACTCACGTATGCGCGCCGGGGTTTAAAACCGCTGGGCGGTAGGGATGCCAGGGCAGACGAGCCCATGGTTTGAATACTCCGACAACGAAGGCGATTATCTTGTGATTCCAGCGACGTCAAGGCCGGCGAGATTCCAAGACTGCCGCGCTACCACATCCAATGCACGGATTTCCATAACCGGTTGGCACATTCGTTCGAACTTCCGGAATCGGCGTCCGACGGCGCCATTCGCGGAAGCGCCGTACTTAAGTGGGCCGAGAGCGCACTGTGAGATATCGCCTGCGGTACGGAAGATGCCGGATATTGCGGTGTAACTCACTGGGCCATAACGGTAATAGAGGAGAACCAATGAAGAACATTTTATCGATCGCCATTCTTGCAGGCATCAGCGCAGCCTCGCTTGTCGCTGCCGACGCCACTAACGGAAAGGCTGTTTACGACCGCTCGTGTAAGGCATGCCATGGAGTTGACGGTACAGCCAACCCCGCTATCGCGAAAGCGATGAAGGTTGAGATCCCCGATCTGAAATCACAGGAGGTTCAGGCGCTCAGCGACGCGGAGATCAAAAACGTCATCGTCAGCGGCAAAGGGAAGATGCGGCCCATAAAGGCCGTGAGCGGATCGGACGCGGGTGATGTCGCGGCGTACGTACGCACGCTAAAGAAGTAGGAATACCCTTGATGAAGTGCGCGCTGCGCTTCTCATCCGGCAACCCTATCTCCGCCGCTACGGGCCGAGCGGTATCCGCCGCATTTTTCTGACGGCGTTCTGATCATGCTTAGATGTACATCGGAACTGCGTGCTTCGCTGTCTTTACCCATCGCAAACGAGCCGGCCGTCTGCTGCGAAAAACGCAACAATTTAGTCGCAGCCGCGAACCGGCGAAAGCGTGGCGCGTTCTCCAGACAGAACGGCTCGGCGGATTTCCTGCATGAGCGCGATGCTGCTGGCCCGAGCGATAAGGCGCAGATTGCCGCAGCGTTGCGCCGAATGGCGCACGGCTCTTCGCGGGGCCTGAAATATGGCCTTGCAAATCACGCAAATGACACGGCGCATTGTTGTACCGGAGTGGAACGGGTCATGCACTCCGTCAAAAGGGAGGTGCTTTATGGAAGGTTCTGTTGCATGGCTGAACTATCTGCGAGACTCCGGCCTCCTTTACGCGCATTCAGTCCATCCACGGGCGGAAACCGCGCTTGAAACGGCCGACGCGGAGCGAATACCCGCTCACGAGTTCGCAAAATGCGTGGTGTATTTCTGCGAGGCCGGGTTCGGAATGGCCGTCGTCCCGGCGGATCAGTTTGTTGATCTGAAGGAACTGGCGCGGCTGCTCGGCGCGAAGTTCCTTCGTCTCGCGGACGAAGCCGAAACGGCGGAACTGTTCCCCAACTGTGAACTGGGGGCGATGCCGCCATTCAGCAACGTGTACAATATGCCGGTCGTGGTTGATCGCGAAGTGGCTGCGCGCAAGTTCGTCGCGTTTACAATCGGGTCGCACCGTGACGTTGTGCGCATGGCTTTTGCCGATTATAGGGACATCGTACGGCCGTTGATCGGCTCGATTGTAGAGCCAGTCGCTGCCGTCGCATAAGCATAAGATCGGCGCGTTGGGGTGGACCGCCGGCCTTCTTCGGTGTCCTCTGCACCCGAAACGGGTTGTTCGCGCGCAGCCGATCGCGCGCTACGGCAGGAAAAAGGACAGGCCGGCTCAGCGAAAGGACTCGGTATGGCGGGTATTTCAGGCAAAGTAACTAAAGAGTACGAGGAAGATGATAACCGTATCGGGGTCGTTGAGTTCGAAGGGAAGCAACGGACCGTGTATCTCAACCTTGTTCCCGATGCTCGCGTTGGCGATCACGTGCGCTTCCTCGCCGGCTTTGCGATCGAACGCATAGACGCAACAGAGGCTGAAGCCGGCCAGAAACGAAATGACGGAGGTCACGAAGGCGCTGAACCCGATCTCGAAAGATATTACGCGTACCGGCTTCTGGGTGGGCTCAATGCGCAGCAACTCCGAAAAATTCTTCCACTTGCGGATGAACAGCGCTTTGCCGCCGGCGAGATTATCTTTCGTTGCGGCGAGAAATCTTCATTCCTTCATTTGATTGTTTCAGGTGATGTCATTTTGGAAGATGTACAGGGAAATCAGGAACATATCCCGATTCAGACTCTGTATGCCGGCGACGCGATGGGCTGGTCGGCTGTGAGCTCGCTTCCGCAAACTCATTTTCAGGCGCGTGCGCTTTCGCCAGTATGTACGATCGCGTTCGCGGGTGCCCACGTCCGTGAGGCCTGCGATCGCGACCCTGCGATGGGATATGCGCTGATGAAACGCCTGCTGGAACTGCTTACGGAGAGAGTAGACGCGATGCGACACCAATTGGGGGGTACGGATCGCAAATAACAACGTTCCGGGCATTTGCGGCTATTCAATCCTAACCTCCGGCACGCGCAGGGCTTTTGCCTCGGAAGCATACGACCTGAACAGGACACATCCCGGCCTAAGCAACGGATTTCGAGTGAACGCCACATTCGCGAAGAACGTTACGGCGTCGCCTCTTTGAACTCTCGAACAGCATCTGCAACGGCGGGCTCACCGCAACAATATTAAACGCTTAAGGTCCTATGCCGGGCATCAGTACTCTGTCTTTTCACCTCGATAAACGGAGACCCACTGGAAGGCCGACAGCCAGCAGCGCTGCGGGATTGGATCTGCAGGCAAGTCTTGTGCGCGTTGGAATCGTAGCGCCAGCCGAACGACATCCCTTATTGCCTTCGAGCCCGTGAGAATTCCAGTGACGATGTGCCAGACGGGCGCGCCTGCCCTGCGGATTCGGCGCACATCGAGCGCTGGGTGCAGATCGGTCTCAAGCACGGCAACCTTGAATTCATCTTCCAGGAATGGCAGCATACGTTCCAGAATGGTGGTCCTGCCGGCACGAGGCGCAGAACCAATGCTGATCACCGTCAGCCCCAGCTCTCGAAACAGGGCGCGATTGACTGCCGTCTGTTTGCCGGGATCGCACTCGGCCCGGATATCGGTGGTCATCGACGATGTCCTTTCCATTTACCCCGGAACTGCCGGCGCGGCCATCAGTTGCTGAAAAGCACGTGCGCACCCGCAGGGCAATCGCGCCGGACCGCTTTAGCTTCAGCTGAACCCTGGATACCTGCGAGCGATCCGGCTCAGCCCCGGCGCGCTATGGCGCAAATGGCGCCAGTCGCTGAGCCGGGTGCCGGCTTCTCGCCTGTCATTCAACTGCCGGTGATGGCAGGGATGCGAACGGTTGATCGCTCACCAGCTCTCTTCCGGGCAGGGCTGCACGAAGCGCATTCAAGACGGCGAGCAGATCGACAACCTCTTGCGCGATGGCCCCGGTTACAGGCGGAAGACCGCCCGCGGCCGCGATAAACATTCCGATAATGCTCAGACCCATGCCCCCAACTGCGCTTTCGAGCGCGATCCGCCTCATTCGCCGGCCGAGGTGGATCAGTTCGTCGACTTTCCGCAGCGAAGGATCCAGAATCACCGCGTCGGCCGCTTCCGCCGTGATGTCGCTATTGTTGCCGAATGCAATTCCGACAGTTGCGGCCTGCATGGCGGGCGCGTCATTGATTCCATCCCCCAGGAACATGGTCGGCCCGCGTTCTGTTTCGCGCCTTACAATCTGAACCTTATCTTCTGGGCTCCTGCTTGCCAGCGCTTCCTGAATTCCGACCTGATCGGCCACGTAGCGAACTTCCGATTCACGATCGCCGGAGAGCAGTACGATCCGCTTGACGCCATGTCGGGGCGCCAGATGACTGACAAACGAACGGGCATCCTTCCGCGCTACGTCCCGGAAGCGGAACGTCGCGGCATAAGCCCCGTTGATCAGAAGAATTGATTCCATCCCCGCGGCGCCCTCCGGCAATTGCGCTGCGATATCGGGGTGGGCGGCGATCAGTTTCGATCGTGACGTTATCTGCGCCCGCATGCCGTCCACCAGACCTGTCAGTCCTTTTCCCGGCTGCTCGGCGATCTCCGATACCGGACGAAAATCGATCGACTGCTTCCGGGCGGCCGCAAGGATCGCGCCGGCAAGCGGATGCCTGGAATATTGCTCCAGACTCGCAGCAACAGCGATGGCCCTGCGCTTGTCGATGTCCGGATGCCACAGCATCTCGGTGAGTAGGGGCTCGCCGTATGTGAGCGTTCCGGTCTTGTCAAGGATGATCGTGCGGCAGCCGTCAACACGCTCGAGCATGGCGGCATCCTTGATGATGATGGCCCGCGATGCGGCAACGGAGATCGC
>Ga0308175_100003118_pt1 | contig 11454 bp, 15 predicted proteins | sample PhyCR1_3_FD_203893 | JGI IMG/M metagenome (GOLD analysis project Ga0308175, IMG submission 203893) | Soil microbial communities from UC Gill Tract Community Farm, Albany, California, United States - DLSLS.C.R1 | ecosystem: Environmental > Terrestrial > Soil > Agricultural land | place: USA... | reverse complement strand
CGTGCGCGCCCCATCGCGTAGGCGGATCGTCTCGCGCCGGACGTGGCGGGGCAGGCGTTCGGGCGCCAGAACTGGCGCAGCGGAGAGCAGGCGGCGGAGGGCCATGGCGCGGTTTTCGACGTACACCGGCTCAACCTTGAGGTGACAGCGGATCTGCAGACCGCCGTCGCTGCCGGAACGCGGCGCCCTTGGTGCGGTTGCCGCAAATCCGCATCGAGCACCACTGGCCCGAGCGGTTGCGACTGGCGTCGTGGAACGTCCAGCCGCAGTGCGGTCCGGGGCATGCCTTCATGCGGTCCCACGATCCGTCGCGGCGGGCCTCGAGCACGATCGCGGCGGCGAGTGCGCGCGCTGCGGCGGGCCCGTCGCCGGCGGGCTCGAGCCACGCACCGCCGGCGTCGTGGCGCACGGTGAGCTCGCCGTCGTCGCGCACCCCGTGCCAGCCTTCCCCCAGCAGCGCGGCCCGCAGGCCGTCGCGCAGTGCCACGGTGCGGCAGCGCTCGGCCTCCGTCACCGCATTGGTGGCGAAGCCGCGCTCGCGCAGCCAGCGCGCCAGGCCCTCGGTCGTCTCCCAGCGGTCCCGCCCGTCGGCATCGAGGTCCCAGAACGAGTTGAGGAACGCCTGCACGTACCCCAGCCGGCCGGGCGCGGGGCGCCGTCCCGCGGGCTGACGGCCGGCATCGAAGCGATCCATGGCGACCATGGTGGCGCAAACCACCGTCAGCGTCTACGCTGGTTCGTTGCATGAGCGATTCCGTGCGTGACGAGGTTCGCGCCGCGCTTGCCCGGCGCGAGGAGGCGCCGCCGCGAACGTGCCCGCGCTGCGGGACCGAGGAGCGCACGCGGGAAGAGCACTGCCCGCGCTGCGGCTACTCGTACTTCGCCCGGCCGCCCGTGGCGACACGCAGACGGCGTATCGCGTTCGCTGCGCTGGCGGTGCTCGTGCTTGCCGCCGTGGGCGTGGTGATCGCAGTCCTGGCGCACGACAAGACCGACCGCAGCGCGCGTGACCGCGCTGCGCACGCGAAGCTCGTCGCCGCCGAGGTGGTGCGGCTGCGGCGCATCCAGGCCCCACACCGCGGCGTCGCGACCGCTCTGAAGCCAGCCGTCGGCGCATCACACGCGCAGCTGCTCGACGCCCGCCATCGCTTCGTGCTCGCCGTGCAGGACGCGATCACCGCCGATGCGAAGCACCGCATCGCCACCGGCGAGATCCAGGGGCCGGTGAGCCACACCGAGTGCGGTCCGTTCCTCCGCTCGCCGGACGCCGTTCCCGACGACCGCGTCCTGTCCAAGCCGATCGGCCGCTACGACTGCGTCGCCATCCAGAGCGACGCCGTCCAGCACGGCCAGACGGTGGGCAGCCTCGGCTATGCGTTCGTCGCGGCGCTCGACTTCCGCAGCTACCGCTACGTCATCTGCCGCAACAACCCGGCACAGAGCGAGGGCGGCAAGGCACTCGCCTATGTCCGCCTGGACCGCGCCTGCCTGATGACGAAGTCCGCCGCGGTCGGCACCGGCTACGTCGATCCCGACGCGACGCCCTAGCGATTGCGCTTGCGCGCCGCGCGCGCCTGGCGCGCCTTCGCGCGGCGCACCGGCTTCGTGCGCGACTTGGGCAGGTGCTTGAGCCGCTCGCCGATGTGGCCCTCCTCGCCCTCCCGGAGGGGTGCGTTGCGGCGCGCGTCGGTGACGATCGCGTAGCCGATCCCCACGATCAGCGCGACGCCGCCGAGGAAGATCAGGACCTCCTGCCAGCTCGCGAGGCCACCGCTGTCCCCCGACGTGGCCGTCGTGTTGTTCGACGTCGTCGTGGTCGTCGTGGGCGCCGCTGGCTGCGGGAGCGGCCCGAACGGGTTCTGCGCGAGCGCAGCGGCCGGCGGCGCGAGCACGCAGAGGACGGCGGCGATTGCGAGGGGGCGGCGCAGCACGGCGCGGGATGGTAATGCGATTACCGGCGCGCCAGCGATGCGAACGCCGCCGACATGGCCAGGTTCGCCAGGCCGGCGGCCCGCAGCCCCGCCTTTGCTCCCGGGCGTGAGACCGCGCGCGAGTTTGCCCAGAGCGCGTCGGTGAACCATTCCGTCGCGCGCAGCCACGCCAGCGCCCACCAGTCCTCCGGCCGATCGCGGCGATCGGCGACGAGATGGGCGGCCGCGAACGTGAGCCAGATCGGGCCGCAACGGCGGAAGAGCTCGCGCGCATCAGCGGACGGCCGATCGTGGCCGAGGACGCGCAATGTGGCGTCCGGCGCGGCCAGCGTTGCGGTCCCCAGAAGCAGGTCGAAGGCGACCATGCCGCGGTTCGCCAGGCGGATCATGTCGTCTCCGGGCACGGGCGGCGCACACCGTACACTGCCGAAACCCATGGCGAAGCAGAGGCAGATCAAGATCGAGCAACGCAGCGCGCTGGCCGCGATGCAGCAGCTCGAGACGCGCTCGGACGAGGAGCTTCAGGCCGAGCAGAAGTACCGCGCCGCCGCGCAGGCGATCCTCGGCGCGCGCGCCGCGGAGAAGTACGACGCCGCCAAGGCACGCGAGCACTTCCGCAAGGCGATCTCCGCCGCCCGCCCGCAGGAGCGCATGCAGCTGCGCCGCATGGCCGATGCCTCGATCGCGCTCGCCGAGCGCCGCCCGGACGACCTCAAGCAGGCCGTCGAGCGCCTCGGCCAGGCACCGCCGTCGAATCGCCAGCTGATGCTGCTGCGGCTGATGGGCCTGGTCGCCCCGCCGTCCGGCGCGAGCCCGCTGCTGCGCGTCCGCGGCTTCCTGCTGATCCTCGCGATCGTGATCGTCCTGCTCGCCGTCGGACTCGGCATCGTCGAGCTGATCTCACTGCCGTTCGGCGGCATCAGTGTCGGCTTCGGTGTGCTGCTGGGCCTCGTCGTCGTGGTGATCGCGCTGGGCATCCTCGCCTTGGTCGGACGCCGCCGCCAGGCGGCGGCGCAGGCCAAGGCGCGCGCCGGCTGATGTGCGGGCGCTTCACGCTCGCGGGTGCCAACCCCGCCGAGCTGCGCGCCCGCTTCCCGCTCGGTGAGTCGGTCGAGATCCGCGAGCGCTTCAACGTCGCTCCCGGCGACGAGATCCTCACCGTGACGACGACCAAGGAAGGCGAGCCGCGCGGCGAGCTGCTGCGCTGGGGCCTCGTCCCGTTCTGGGCCAAGGACGAGAAGGTCGGCTACAAGATGATCAACGCGCGCCTGGAGACGATTCACGAGCGCCCCGGCTTCCGCGACGCGCGCCACTGCCTGATCGTCGCCGACGGCTTCTATGAGTGGGAGCAGTTGCCAGGCCGCAAGCAACCGCATTGGGTCACGCGGGCCGACGGCGAGCCGTTCGCGTTCGCCGGGCTGTGGTCGACGTGGCACCGCCCCGACGGCTCACAGCTGCGCAGCTGCTCGATCATCACGACCGAGGCGTTTGGATCGATCGCCCACATCCACGATCGCATGCCGGTCATCCTCACGCCGTCCGGCGAAGACCCGTGGCTTCACTCAGACGAACCGCCGCGCGGCGTCATCGAGGGCGAGCTGAAGACCACGCCGGTCGGCACGGCCGTCAACGACGCACGCCACGACGCCCCGGACTGCCTGGACCCGCCGGAGCCTGAGCCTGCGACGCTCTTCTAGCCGTTGCGGATCGTCGCCTTCGCGATGACGACCGGGTGCGTCGGATGCTCGCTCGCGTCGGTCGGCTGCGCGGCGATCTTCGAGACGACGTCGTCGCCCTTGGAGACCTTGCCCAGCAGCGCGTAGTCGGCTGGGAGGCCGGCGTCCTGGGCGGTGACGATGAAGAACTGGCTGCCGGACGTGCCGGACGGCTCGATCTCGGTCTTGGCCATCGCGACGACGCCGCGCGTGTACTGGAGATTGGCCGGCGCGCGCTCGTGCACGCTGTAGCCCGGGCCGCCGTTGCCGGTGCCGGTCGGGTCGCCGCCCTGGATGACGAAGTCGGTGCCGGTGGGGAGCTTCGCGATGCGGTGGAACGACAGGCCGTCGTAGAAGCCCTTGCGCGCGAGGTAGGCCACCGACGACGCGGTGCGCGGCGCGCGTTTGACGTCGAGCGCGATGTCGATCTCGCCGCAGTTCGTCTGCAGGACGAGCGTCACGGGCTTGTCGCGCGGCAGCAGCGTCGTGGGCTTGGAGAGGTGCTGCGCGCCCTTGTTCTTCGGCTTGGCGGTCGAGCAGCCGGAGCCGCCTGACGGGGCCTGCGCGGCGGTCGAGGTCGTCGTCGTGGTCGCCGCAGCGGTCGACGTGGTCTTGCTCGTGTTCTTCTTCGAGGCCTTGCCGCAACCGGCGGCAAGCAGCAGCACAAGGGCGAAAGCGATGGCGAGAGTCCGGCGCATCATGGCCCGTCAGGATAATCACGGGCCCCGTGCCGCTGTCTCAGCTCATCGCCGGCTACGACCACGTGCTCCTCGACCTCGACGGTTGCGTCTGGGTGGGCGACGACGCCACCCCGCGCGCGGTCGAGGCGATCGAGGCGCTGCGCGCGGCCGGCAAGGGCGTCGGCTTCGTGACCAACGACGGCCGTCACGCGGTGGAGGACTTCGTGCGCAAGCTCTGGCGCCTGGGCTTCAAGGCCGCCGTCGAGGAGGTCGTGACCGTGGGCGCCGCGCTGCAGCACCTGCTCGCGTCCACCCCGGCCTGGCGACGCGCGTTCGTCATCGGCTCAGAGGCGATCCATCGCCACGTCGCGACCGCGGGCGTGCGCGAGACGATGGACGCCGCCGACGTGGTGGTGATCGCCGGCCACGAGCGCTTCGACTACGCGGAGCTGCGCTTCGCGGTGCAGGCGGTGCTCGGCGGCGCCCCGGTGCTGTGCACCTCGCGGGACGCTACGTTCCCGATGCCCGACGGGCCGTGGCCGGGCACCGGCCCGATCGTCGCGGCGGTCGAGGCCGCGACCGGGACCGAGGCGCTCACGGTCGGCAAGCCCGCGCCCGAGCTCTTCCGGACCGCTCTGGACCGGCTCGGCGACGGCCGCGCACTGGTCATCGGCGATCGTGCCGACGCCGACCTCGAGGGCGCGAAGGCCGCCGGGCTCGACGCCGCGCTGGTCGGCGGCGAGCGCCACGACGACGCCGTCGCGTGCGGGGCTACCCTCGCGGACCTGGTGCTCGCTTGATCGCGCTGATCGTGAATCCCCACGCCGGCGGCGGCCGCGCGGCGAAGTCGTTGCCGCAGGTCCAGGCGAGGCTGCGGACGCTCGGCGTCGAGCACCACACCGAGTTGACCCGCGACCTCCCCCACGCCCAGCAGCTCGCGCGCAGCGCCGCTGTGGCAGGCGAGCCCGCCGTGGTGCTCAGCGGCGACGGGCTGGTCGGCGCCGTGGCGCACGTCCTGCGCGGGCATCCGAACGCCGTCATGGGAGTTCTTCCCGGCGGCCGCGGCAACGACTTCGCGCGCGTGGCCGGGATCCCGCTCGACGTCGAGGAGGCGTGCGAGGTGATCGCCAATGGCGAGCCGCGCGCGGTCGACGTGGGCGACGTCGACGGCAGGACGTTCATCGGCATTGCCTCGCTGGGGTTCGATTCCGAGGCCAATCGGATCGCCAACGAGGCCCCGCCGCAGCTGGGCGCGCTCGTCTACGCCTACGGCGCGCTGCGCGCACTGGCGGCCTGGAAGCACGCGAGTTACGAGGTCGTCGTCGACGGTGAGGCGCGCGCCTTCAGCGGCTGGAGCGTCGCCTGCGCAAATTCGAAGGCCTACGGCGGCGGGATGTTCATGGCGCCCGACGCCGACCTGCACGACGGCAAGCTCGACGTGGTCATCAGCGAGGCCACGACGAAGGCGAAGTTCCTGCGCGTGCTGCCCGCGATCTTCAAGGGAAAGCACGTCGAGGAGCCGACGGTGCACGTCCTGCGCGGCGCCGAGGTGCGGATCAGCGCCGACCGGCCGTTCACGGTCTACGCCGACGGCGACCCGATCGGCGAGCTGCCGTGCACGGTGCGCGCGGTGCAGGACGCCGTGAAGGTGCTGCTGCCGGCGTGAGGGCCAGCGAACTCGCAGCCAGGGCCGCGGGTGCGGCCTCGCGATTGACGGGCCGCGGCGGCACCTCACTGCCCGGCAAGCTGCTGCTGCGGATGGAGCCACGCGCGATCGAGCGGCTCGCCCGCCCGCTGGACAGCGCGCTGCTGTCGGCGACGAACGGCAAGACGACGACGGCTGCGATGGTCGCGCGGATCCTCGAGCGTGGCGGCCGCACGCTCGTGCACAACCGCGCCGGGGCGAACATGGCCGGCGGCGTCGCCACGGCGCTGCTGCACGGCCGCGGCGACACCGGCCTGTTCGAGGTCGACGAGTTCTGGCTGCCGCAGGTCCTCCCCCAGGTCCGTCCGCGCGCCCTGCTGCTGGCCAACCTCTTCCGCGACCAGCTCGACCGCTACGGCGAGCTCGAGACGATCGCCGAGCGCTGGGCGCAGGCACTGACTGCGACCCCCGTCGAACAGCTCGTGCTGAACGCCGACGACCCGGTCGTCGCGGACCTGGGCCGTAACAGCGAGCCGCTGTACTTCGGCGTCGACGATCCCGCCGTGGCGATGGCGCAGATGCAGCACGCCGCCGACGCCAAGCACTGCCGCCGCTGCGGCACCGCCTACGTCTACGACGCGATCTTCATGGGCCATCTCGGCCACTACCACTGCCCGAACTGCGGCGCGCGGCGTCCGCAGCCGACCGTGACCGCGCGCGCGATCGAGCTGCACGGCGTGCGCAGCGCGCGCTTCGAGCTGAGCACGCCGGCGGGCACGGCCCCGGTCGAGCTCCCCCTCCCCGGCCTGTACAACGTCTACAACGCGCTCGCCGCGGCGGCGCTGACGCTCGCGATGGGCGCGGTGCTAGGCGACGTGGCCGCCGGCCTGCAGGAGGTGGCCCCCGCATTCGGGCGCGCGGAGACCGTGCAGCTGGGTGGCCGCGAGCTCTCGATCCTGCTCGTGAAGAACCCGGCCGGGGCCAACGAGGTGCTCCGCACGCTGACCCTCGAGCCGGGTGAGCACGACGTGCTCGCCGTGCTGAACGACAACGTCGCCGACGGGCGCGACGTGAGCTGGATCTGGGATGCGGACTTCGAGGTGCTCGCCGGCCGCGTGCGGCGCGTCACGTGCAGCGGCACGCGGGCCGCCGAGATGGCGGTGCGGATGAAATACGCCGGCGTGCCCGTCGAGCGCATAGTGGTACGCGACGAGCTGGACGCGGGGCTGGATGTCGCGGTCGGCGACGGCGCGGGCCCGCTGTACGCGCTGCCGACCTATACGGCGATGCTCGCGCTGCGCGAGGAGCTGGTGCAGCGCGGCGCCGCGCGGGGGTCGTTCGCATGACCGAGGTGCTCTGGCACGACCTCGAGTGCGGCGGCTACAGCGACGACCTGCCGCTGTGGCGCGAGCTCGCCGGCGACGGCCCCGTGCTCGACGTCGGCTGCGGGACGGGCCGCGTGACGCTCGACCTGGCCGCCCGTGGCGTAGCGGTCGTCGGCCTCGACGTCGACGCGCAGCTGCTCGCCGCGCTGCGCGAGCGCGCCGCCGGCCTGCCGGTCGAAGCCGTCTGTGCCGACGCGCGCGACTTCGCACTCGGCCGCCGCTTCCCGGTGATCCTCGCCCCCATGCAGACCGTCCAGCTCCTCGCCGGTCGAGAGGCGCGCGCGGGCTTCCTGCGTTGCGCGCGCGCCCACCTGGAGCCGGGCGGTCTGTTCGCGCTCGCGATCGCCGACGGCCTGCAGGGCGTCGACGAGGGCGAGATCACGCCGCCGATGCCCGACGTCCGCGAGGTCGACGGCATCGTCTACTTCTCTCAGCCGGTCGCGATGCGTAATGACGGCAATGCGGTTGCCATCCACCGCGTGCGCGAGATCGTGGACCGCGACGGTGGCCGGACGACCGGCCGCGACGTCGTGCGGCTGGAGCGACTCGATCCCGAGGAGCTCGAGCTGGAGGCAGCCGAGCAGGGGCTCACCGCGCTCGAGCGGCGCCACGTGGCCGAGAGCGACGACTACGTCGGCTCCGTGGTGGTGATGCTGCGTGGCTGACGGCGTGCTGCGCATCTGCGCCCTGTATCCGGACCTGATGAACATCTACGCCGACCGCGGCAATCTGCTGCTGCTCGAGCGTCGCTGCGCGTGGCGCGGGATCGGCTTCGAGGTGATGCCCGCGGGGCTCGGCGAGGGCATCGACCCGGACGCCCACGACCTCTTCTACCTCGGTGGTGGCCAGGACCGTGACCAGCTGCTCTGCGCCCAGGACCTGGTCGAGTCCAAGCGCGACGCGCTGCACGCCGCCGCCGAAGCGGGAAAGGTCATCCTCGGTGTCTGCGGCGGCTACCAGCTGCTCGGGCACTCGTACGCCTTCGGCAACGAGGAGGTGCCGGGCGTCGGGCTGGTCGACCTCCGGACGGTGCGCAGCGAGACCGGCCCGCGGCTGATCGGCAACGTCGCGATCGAGGTCGAACTGCCCGGCACCGACGGCCCGCGCATCCTCGCGGGCTTCGAGAACCACGGCGGGCGCACGCATCTCGGAGCCGGCGAGCAGGCGCTGGGCCGTGTGCTGCGCGGGCACGGCAACAGCGGGGACTCGGGCTTCGAGGGCGCGATCCGGGGCGGCGTGATCGGCACGTACCTGCATGGCCCGCTGCTCCCCAAGAACGCCTGGTTTGCCGACTGGCTCGTGGAGCGCGCGCTCGGACTCGACGCGCTGCCTGCGCTCGACGACGCACTCGAGGACGCCGCTCACGCCGCCGCACGGCGGGCAGCGGGCGTCTGAGCGGATAGGATCGGCGCGGTCCCGTGTCCTCCGCGGCCACCGTCGAATTCGCCCACGTCGCGAAGCGCTACCCAGGCCGGGAGGAGTACGCGATCCGCGATCTCAGCTTCACGGTCCCGGCCGGCGAGGTCTGTGTCCTTGTCGGACCGTCCGGCTGCGGCAAGACGACCGCGATGCGGCTCGTCAACCGGATGATCGAGCTGACCAGCGGCGACATCCTGCTCGACGGCCAGAGCATCCTCGGCCGCGACGAGGCCCAGCTGCGGCGCGAGATCGGCTACGCGATCCAGCAGGTCGGGCTGTTCCCGCACGTCAACGTCGGCGACAACATCGCCACGGTGCCGCGCCTGCTCGGCTGGGACAAGCCGCGCATTCGCGCCCGGATCGAGGAGCTGCTCGAGCTCGTCGGGCTGGAGCCGGAGATGCGCAGGCGCTATCCGGCCCAGCTCAGCGGCGGCCAGCGCCAGCGGGTGGGCGTGGCGCGCGCGCTCGCCGCCGACCCCCCGCTGATGTTGATGGACGAGCCGTTCGGCGCCATCGACCCGATCACCCGCGCACGGCTGCAGGACGAGTTCCTGCGCCTGCAGACCGAGATCCGCAAGACGGTCCTGTTCGTCACGCACGACATCGACGAGGCGATCAAGATGGGCGATCGCATCGCGGTCCTGCGCCATGGCGGCGAGCTGGCGCAGTTCGCCACCCCGGGCGAGCTGCTGATGCATCCGGCCGACGAGTTCGTCGAGCAGTTCGTGGGTGCCGACCGGGCGCTCAAGCGGCTGGCGCTGACGCGGGTGCGCGACCTCGAGCTGCGCGTCCTCATGTCGGAGCACGACCGCAACGGACACGTGCGGATCGCCGCCGACGAGTCGGTGCGCGATGCGCTGGCGAAGCTGCTGCAGTCCGGTCGGCAGGAGGGCATCGTCGTCGACGCCGACGGCAGCGAGCGCGGTGTCATCTCGATCGACCTGATCTCGCGTTCGCTGGAGAACCCGGCGTGATCATCGCCCAGACCGTCATCCCGAACTTCGGCGGCGGCCCGAACTCGTGCGTGCGCGAGAACCGCGGCTTCTGCTTGAGCTGGGTCCAGGACAACTGGAACAGCGTGCTGTGGCCGGCCGTGCGCCAGCACATCGAGCTGACGGCGATCGCGGTCGTGATCGGTTTCGTGATCGCGTTCGGGCTGGCGCTGCTCGCCCATCGCCGGCGCGGCTTCGAGACGCCGATCACGGTTTCGACCGGCGTCCTCTACACGATTCCCTCACTCGCCCTGTTCCAGATCCTCGTCGGGTTCAGCTTCTTGGGGCTGAACCGGCTGACCGTCGAGATCGCGCTCGTGAGCTACACGCTGCTGATCCTCTTCCGCAACACGCTCGAAGGCCTGCGCGGCGTGCCCGCCGAAGTGCGCGAGGCAGCGCTCGGCATGGGCCTCACGCGCCGCCAGATCCTGACGCGCGTGGAGTTGCCGCTCGCGCTGCCGGCGATCGTTGCCGGACTGCGGATCGCCACCGTCACCGTCATCAGCCTCGCGACCGTGGCGGCGTTCATCGACGACGAGGGCCTGGGCTCCCCGATCTTCCGCGCGATCCAGTCAAACGTCTTCAAGACCGAGCTGTTCGCCGCGGGCGGGCTGGCCGTGATCCTCGCGCTGCTCGCCGACGCCGCGCTCGTGCTCGCCCAGCGGCTCGTCACCCCCTGGGCACGGAGGCAACGCGCATGAAGCCCGTGCTCGACGGCTTCCCCTGGATCGGCCACCACGTGTCGCTCGTGTTCGACAAGCTCGGCGTCCACATGCTCATCGCCGGGATCGCGCTCGGCGTGGCGCTCGCGATCGCGCTGCCGATCGGCGTCTGGCTCGGGCACATCCACCGCGGCTCGTTCGCGGCGATCAACGTGTCGAACGTCGGCCGCGCGCTGCCCTCGCTGGCCGTCATCGCCATCGCGATCGGGATCGTCGGCCTGGGCCGCAACACGCTCATCCTCGCGCTCGTCGTGCTCGCCGCGCCGGTGATCCTCACGAACGCCTACGTCGCCGTCGACACCGTCGACCGCGACGTCGTGGACGCCGCGCGCGGCATGGGCCTGCGCGAGCGCGAGGTGCTCTGGCACGTCGAGCTGCCGCTCGCGCTGCCGCTCCTGTTCGCCGGCGTGCGCACGGCCGCCGTCTACGTGGTGGCCACCGTGCCGCTGGGGGCGCTGACCGGCACGGACGGCGGGCTCGGCGACATCATCGTCAACCAGGCCAGCTACCGGCTGGAGGGCGTCGTCGGGGCGGCGATCTGCGTCGCGGCGCTCGCGATCGTCATCGACGCGCTGTTCGCCGGCGTGCAGCGCGTGAGCACGCCGCGCGGCCTGCGTGGCCATATCGACTTCGCCGCCGTGCAGACTGCGGCGGCAGGAAACCCACAAGAGGAGGGACCACCGTGACCAACCGCAAATATCGGGATCCGGCCCGGCCACTGGCTGCATTGCTCGCGGTGGCGCTCGCGATCGCGATGTCCGCGTGCGGCAGCAGCAACGACAACAGCTCCTCGTCGAGCTCCGGCTCGTCGTCGACATCGACGAGCTCTGACCAGCCTGGGAAGGGCAAGCCGCCCGTCACCATCGGCGACAAGAACTTCACCGAGCAGTACGTCCTGGGTGAGCTCTACGCCCAGGCACTGCGGGCCAAGGGCTACACCGTGAAGATCAAGTCGAACATCGGGT
>Ga0308175_100003117_pt1 | contig 11455 bp, 9 predicted proteins | sample PhyCR1_3_FD_203893 | JGI IMG/M metagenome (GOLD analysis project Ga0308175, IMG submission 203893) | Soil microbial communities from UC Gill Tract Community Farm, Albany, California, United States - DLSLS.C.R1 | ecosystem: Environmental > Terrestrial > Soil > Agricultural land | place: USA... | reverse complement strand
GCTCGCGCAGGCGTTCGCCCGGTTCGGGACCCGGGTGAGTGTGTTCGAAGCGGCCGACCGGCTGGTGTTGCCGGAGGAGCCGGAGGCCGCGCAGCTGCTGGCCGAGGTCTTCGAGGCCGACGGCATCGTGGTGCGCGCGGGCGCCCGGATCGAGTCCGTGCGTCACGACGGGGATCGCTTCGAGCTCGTCCTCGACGGTGGGTCCGCGCAGGCGGAGCGGCTGCTGGTGGCGTCCGGACGGCGCCAGAACCTCGGCGACATCGGCCTGGACACGGTCGGTCTCGACCCGGAGGCCAAGGCGATCGAGGTGGATGAGCGGCTCCGTGCCGGGGACGGGCTGTGGGCGATCGGCGACATCACCGGCAAGGGCGCGTTCACGCACATGTCGATGTACCAGTCCGCGATCGCGGCCCGCGACATCCTCGGCCAGGACGGCCCACCCGCCGACTACCGGGCGGTGCCGCGGGTGACGTTCACCGATCCCGAGATCGGCTCGGTCGGCCTGACCGAGCGGCAGGCCCGCGAGGCCGGCGTCGACGTCCGCGTCGGCGTCACCGACATGTCCAGCGCCACGCGCGGCTGGATCCACCGGGCCCAGGGGCTGGTCAAGCTGGTCGAGGACGCCGACCGCGGCGTGCTCGTGGGTGCCACCGCGATGAGCCCGATGGGCGGCGAGGTGCTCTCCATGCTCACCGTGGCGGTGCACGCCGAGGTGCCGACGGACGTGTTGCGCTCGATGATGTACGCGTACCCCACGTTCCACCGGGCGGTCGAGAGCGCGCTCGCCGACCTGTCCTGAGCTCAGCGGCGGCGGAGCCGGTAGAAGGTGGGCGCCGCGGCCTTGAGCGGGCCGGGCAGCGGGAAGGCCGCGCGCTCGGAGTCGACGATCTCCCAGTCGTTGAAGGACCGCTCGATCCCCGCCCGGTCCACACCGCGGGGCAGCGGACCGCGGCGCCCGGGTGCGAATGCCATCGTCAGCAGGGTCGCCGTGTCGGTGGCGACCTGGGTGATCCCATCCGCGGCCGCGTCGCGCTGCTGGTCGGTGAGGCCGTGCAGGCAGCCGATGTCGAGGAAGAAGTCGAAGCCCGAGCCGACCCCGGCCTTGGTCAGGTCGGTCACGTCGCCGTACACGAACGTCACGCCGCCGCCAGGCAGCCGCCGCGCCTGGTCGATGGCGTGGGCCACGGCGTCGACGCCGGTTGCCTGCCAGCCGCGCTCGGCGAGCTCGAGCGTGTGCCGGCCGCGGCCGCAGCCGACGTCCAGCGCCTTGCCGAGCGACCGGTCGCGCTCGGCCTCCTCGCGGTCCAGCAGCCGCGACAACTGGTCGCCGGCCAGCCGCCCGGCCCGCTCCCACGGCGCGATGCCCAGCCGGTAGGCGACCTGGTAGCCCCACGAGGTCGCGGCGCCGCTGTCCATGGCGGTCTCCCTTCACCGATGCCACCATCCTGCGCCGCGGCGGTCCTCGAGCAAAGGCGGTCCCCGAGAAACCGGTTTTCCCCTCGACCGCATGGGTACCGGCATCCGCGCACTCCAGAGGGGAGCCGTCGATGACTGTCAGGGAGACCGAGACCCGAAGGCCGAAGCGGCCGGTACGCCGATCTCGGCGGCCGACCTGTTCTCCCGCAACATCTGGCTGACCTACGTCCGCCAGGACGCCAGCCCGTGGGTGCAGACCCTGCTGGCCAAGATCGTTGCCGTGATGGTGGCCGGCCTGGCGCTGCTGTTCATCCTGGCCATCAACACCACGTTCATCCTGAACTTCCAGCTCCTCGGCGGGGTGTGGATCCTGCAGACCTTCCCGGCCATCGTGTTCGGGCTCTACACCCGCCGGTTCCACCGCTGGGCGCTGCTCGCCGGCTGGGTGGCGGGCATCGTCACAGGCACCCTGATGGCGTGGGCCAACGCGTTCGCGAGCTCGGTCTACACCGTCAGCCTCGGCCCGCTGCAGTTCTCGGCCTACGCCGGCCTGATCGCGCTGGCGGTGAACATCCTGGTGCTCCTCGTCGCACAGCCGGTCTGCCAGGCGCTGCACCTGCCCGCCGGGACGGACGAGACGGTGAGCGACGACTACGAGGCGGAGCCGGAGCCGGCCCGCCGGCGCGAGCCCGCCCGCGCGGGCTGATACGATCGGCGCGTTCGACATCCTTTAACGAACCGTCCCGTGAGGCGGAGAAGGAGGTTGGCTCATCGTGCCTGCCCGCCCAGACGCGGCCGCGGTCTCAGCACCGCCCGGACGCACCGTCCTCGATCCCCCCGACATTGCTCGGGCCCTGACGCGGATCGCCCACGAGATCCTCGAGCGCAACAAGGGTGCCTCGGAGCTCGTGCTGCTCGGCATCCCGACCCGCGGCGTCCCACTCGCCAGCCGGGTCGCGGCGAAGATCGCCTCCGTCGAAGGCGTCGACGTGCCGGTCGGCTCCCTCGACGTGACGATGTACCGCGACGACCTGCGGATGCGGCCGGCCCGCACCCTGCTGCCGACCGACATCCCGCCCGGCGGCATCGACGGCAAGGTCGTGGTGCTCGTCGACGACGTGCTGTTCTCCGGTCGCACCATCCGCGCCGCTCTCGACGCGATGAACGACGTCGGCCGGCCCCGCGCCGTGCAGCTCGCGGTCCTCGTCGACCGCGGCCACCGGGAGCTGCCGATCCGCGCCGACTTCGTCGGCAAGAACCTGCCCACCTCACTGGTCGAGTCCGTGCGCGTCCGGCTCGCCGAGTTCGACGACGTGGACGCGGTCACCATCGCCGGCGCCCCGTCCGGCACCCACGAGGCCGCACCGGCCGGGAAGGAGGAGCGGTGAAGCGCCACCTGCTGAGCGCGGGCGACCTGACCCGCCCGGACGCCGAGCTGGTCCTGCAGACCGCCGCCGAGCTGCGGTCGCTGGCCGACCGGCCGATCAAGAAGCTCCCCGCCTTGCGCGGGCGCACCATCGTCAACCTGTTCTTCGAGGACTCCACCCGCACCCGGATCTCCTTCGAGGCGGCAGCCAAGCGGCTGTCGGCGGACGTGATCAACTTCTCCGCGAAGGGCTCCAGCCTCAGCAAGGGCGAGTCGCTGAAGGACACCGCTCTGACCCTCGAGGCGATGGGCGCCGACGCCGTCGTCGTCCGGCACTGGGCCTCCGGCGCTCCGCACCTGCTCGCCAACGCCGGCTGGTCGCGCTCGAGCGTGATCAACGCCGGCGACGGCACCCACGAGCACCCCACCCAGGCGCTGCTGGACGCGTTCACGATGTGGCGGCACCTCGGCGACCTGGATGGCCGGCGGGTGGCCATCGTCGGCGACGTGCTGCACAGCCGGGTGGCGCGGTCCAACGCGCTGCTGCTCAAGACGCTCGGTGCGGAGGTCACCCTGGTCGGTCCGCCGACGCTGCTGCCGTACGGCGTGGACGGCTGGGATGTCGCCACGTCGTACGACCTCGACGCGGTGCTCCCCAAGACCGACGTGGTGATGATGCTGAGGGTGCAGCAGGAGCGGATGAACGCGGCCTTCTTCCCGACGGTGCGTGAGTACTCCCGCCGCTACGGCCTCGACGGCCGGCGGATGGCGACCCTGCAGGACCACACGCTGGTCATGCACCCCGGTCCGATGAACCGGGGCATGGAGATCACCGCCGACGTGGCCGACTCCGAGCGGTCGGTGATCGTGGAGCAGGTCACCAACGGCGTCGCCGTGCGGATGGCGGTGCTCTACCTGCTGCTCGGCGGCTCCGAACCGGCGCTCGCGAGCAGCGACGATCACCAGGACAGCGAAGTGGCGGGAGTGGAGCAGTGACCGAGTACCTGATCAGAGGCGCACGCATCCTCGGTGGCGACCCTGCCGACCTGCTGGTCCGGGACGGGGTGGTCGCGGAGGTGTCGAGCAGCGCGTCGTCCTCCGGGGCCGAGGTCGTGGACGCCGACGGGCTGGTGGCCCTGCCCGGCCTGGTGGACCTGCACACCCACCTGCGGGAGCCGGGCCGCGAGGACGCGGAGACCGTGGAGACCGGCACGCAGGCGGCCGCCCTGGGCGGCTTCACCGCGGTGCACGCGATGGCCAACACCAACCCGGTCGCCGACACCGCAGGGGTCGTCGAGCAGGTCTGGCGACTGGGCCGCGAGGCCGGCCACTGCGACGTGGCGCCGGTCGGCGCGGTCACCGTCGGCCTGCGCGGCGAGCAGCTCGCCGAGCTCGGCGCGATGGCCGACTCCGCCGCGCGGGTGCGGGTGTACTCCGACGACGGCAAGTGCGTCTCCGACGCGGTGCTGATGCGGCGCGCGCTGGAGTACGTCAAGGCCTTCGACGGCGTGGTCGCCCAGCACGCCCAGGAGCCTCGGCTGACCGAGGACGCCCAGATGAACGAGGGCGAGCTGTCCGGCCGGCTCGGCCTTCGCGGCTGGCCGGCGGTCGCCGAGGAGGCGGTCATCGCCCGTGACTGCCTGCTCGCCGCCCACGTCGGCTCACGGCTGCACGTATGCCACGTGTCCACGGCGGGCTCGGTGGAGATCATCCGCTGGGCCAAGAGCAAGGGCTGGCCGGTGACCGCGGAGGTCACCCCGCACCACTTGCTGCTCACCGACGAGCTCGCGACGACGTACGACCCGATCTTCAAGGTCAACCCGCCGCTGCGCTCGGCCGCCGACGTCGAGGCGCTCCGCGCTGGACTCGCCGACGGCACCATCGACGCAGTGGCCACCGACCACGCGCCGCACCCGCACGAGGACAAGGACTGCGAGTGGCAGGCCGCCGCGTTCGGCATGCTCGGCCTGGAGACCGCGCTGTCGGTGGTCCAGGCGACGATGGTCGACACCGGTCTGCTCGACTGGGCCGGCGTCGCCGAGCGGATGTCGAGCCGCCCCGCCCGCATCGGCAGGCTGCACGGGCACGGACGGCCGGTCGCGGAGGGGGAGCCGGCCAACCTGGTGCTCTACGACCCGTCGGCGAGCAGGGTGGTCGAGGCCTCCGAGATGGCTTCGCTGTCCCGGAACACGCCGTACGTCGGTCGGCAGCTGCCCGGCCGCGTGGTCGCCACCTTCCTGCGCGGCACCGCCACCGTCCTCGACGGCAAAGCGCAGTGAGGCAAGGCATCGGAGCGGTCTGGATCCCGGTCGTCATCCTCGCGGCCTTCGTGGTGCTGGTGTACCTCGGCATGTGGCGCGGCTGGCGCAGACGGGCCCGCAAGCACGACCTGCCGCCGCTGGAGCCCGTGTCCGGCACCGGCGCGGAACCGATGCTCGAGGCGTCCGGCCGCTACTTCGGTACGACGGTCACGGGGGACTGGCTGGACCGGGTGGTTGCTCGGGGACTCGGTGCGCGCAGCGGCTGCCGCCTCTCGCTGTTCCCCGACGGGCTCGAGGTGCACCGTGCGGGCACCTCGTTCCGGATCCCGGCACCGGCCCTGGTGGGCGCCCGGGCGGCCCGGGGCCTGGCCGGCAAGGTCGTCCCGCCGCACGGACTGCTGGTCGTGACCTGGCGGCACGGCGACTACGTTCTGGACACCGGCTTCCGCCTCACCGACTTGTCAGTGCCACACCCGGCTATGGCCGGGTCACCTAGTGACAACTCGGTGGAGGAGCGGCACGAGAGGTGGATCCGGGCCATCGAGGCGATCGTGGAGGAGAGCGCGGCATGACGACATCCCTGACAACCCCGAGGGACCAGCCGACGAAGGCGGCGCCGCACGGGGCGATCCTCGTCCTGGAGGACGGGCGCACCTTCCACGGCGAGTCGTTCGGGGCGCTCGGTGAGACGTTCGGCGAGGCGGTGTTCTCCACCGGCATGTCCGGCTACCAGGAGACGCTGACCGACCCGTCGTACCACCGCCAGGTCGTGGTGATGACCGCGCCGCACGTCGGCAACACCGGGATGAACGACGAGGACCCGGAGTCGACGCGGATCTGGGTGAGCGGCTACGTGGTCCGCGACCCGGCGCGGATGCCGTCGAGCTGGCGAGCCCGCCGGTCGCTGGACGAGGCGCTGCGCGCGCAGGGCGTGGTCGGCATCTCCGGAGTCGACACGCGTGCCCTGACCCGGCACCTGCGCGAGCGCGGTGCCATGCGGGTGGGCATCTCCACGGTCGAGGCCGACCCGCAGGCGCTGCTGCGCCGGGTGCGCGAATCGGCGCCGATGGAGGGCGCGGAGCTGGCCGGCGAGGTGTCCACCGACGAGGCGTACGTCGTGCCGGCGCTGGGGGAGCAGCGGTTCACGGTCGCCGCGCTCGACCTGGGCATCAAGTCGATGACGCCGCGGATGCTGGCCGAGCGCGGCGCCGAGGTGCACGTGCTCCCGGCGCGCTGCAGCATCGAGGACGTGCTCGCGGTCCAGCCGGACGGGGTGTTCTTCTCCAACGGCCCGGGGGACCCGGCCGCCACCACGCACCAGATCGAGCTGCTGCAACAGGTGCTCGATCGGGGGCTGGCTTACTTCGGGATCTGCTTCGGCAACCAGCTGTTCGGCCGCGCGCTCGGCCTGGGCACCTACAAGCTGCGCTACGGCCACCGGGGCATCAACCAGCCGGTGATGGACAAGACCACCGGCAAGGTCGAGGTGACCGCGCACAACCACGGGTTCGCCGTGCGGTGGCCGGAGGGCCGCTCCCTCGACGAACCGGTCAGCACGCCGTACGGCGAGGCGACGGCCAGCCACGTCTGCCTCAACGACGACGTCGTGGAGGGGCTGGAGCTGCGGGACGCGGGCAACCGGCTGCGGGCGTTCTCGGTGCAGTACCACCCGGAGGCCGCGGCCGGGCCGCACGACGCGGCCTACCTGTTCGACAGATTCACACAGCTGATGGAGGGCGAGGCCTGATGCCGAAGCGGACCGACATCGACAGCGTCCTGGTGATCGGGTCCGGCCCGATCGTGATCGGCCAGGCCTGCGAGTTCGACTACTCCGGCACCCAGGCTTGCCGGGTGCTGCGCGCCGAGGGGCTGCGGGTGATCCTGGTCAACTCCAACCCGGCCACGATCATGACCGACCCGGAGTTCGCCGACGCGACCTACATCGAGCCGATCACCCCGGAGTTCGTCGAGAAGGTGATCGAGAAGGAGCGCCCGGACGCGCTGCTCGCGACACTCGGCGGGCAGACGGCGCTGAACGCCGCGGTGGCGCTCGACGAGCGCGGCGTGCTGGAGAAGTACGGCGTGGAGCTGATCGGCGCGAGCATCGACGCGATCCAGCGCGGCGAGAACCGCGAGTCGTTCAAGAAGATCGTCGAGGAGCTCGGGGGAGAGGTCGCCCGGTCGGTGATCTGCCACTCCATGGACGACTGCCTCGGTGCAGCCGACGAGCTCGGCTACCCGATGGTGGTCCGGCCCAGCTTCACCATGGGCGGTGCCGGCTCCGGGATGGCCTTCGACGAGGACGACCTGCGCCGCATCGCCGGCGCCGGCCTGCAGGCCAGCCCGACCACCGAGGTGCTCCTGGAGGAGTCCATCCTCGGCTGGAAGGAGTACGAGCTGGAGGTGATGCGCGACCGCGCCGACAACGTGGTGATCGTGTGCAGCATCGAGAACCTCGACCCGATGGGCGTGCACACCGGCGACTCCATCACCGTCGCACCGTCGATGACGCTGACCGACCGCGAGTACCAGACCATGCGCGACCTGGCCATCGGCATCATCCGCGCGGTCGGCGTGGACACCGGCGGCTGCAACATCCAGTTCGCGGTCGACCCCGCCGACGGGCGGCTGATCGTCATCGAGATGAACCCCCGCGTCTCGCGGTCGAGCGCGCTGGCGTCGAAGGCCACCGGCTTCCCGATCGCCAAGATCGCCGCCAAGGTGGCCATCGGCTACACGCTGGACGAGATCCCCAACGACATCACCGCCCGAGAAGACGGCGGGGCGACGCCGGCTGCCTTCGAACCCACGCTGGACTACGTGGTGGTGAAGGTGCCGCGGTTCGCGTTCGAGAAGTTCCCGGCCGCCGACCCCGCGCTGACCACGCACATGAAGTCCGTCGGCGAGGCGATGGCCATCGGCCGCAACTTCACCGAGGCGCTGCAGAAGGCGCTGCGTTCGCTGGAGAAGAAGGACGCCGTCTTCGACTGGAGCCACGAGTGGATCGACCTCGACCGGGCCGCGCTGCTCGAGGAGATCCGCACCCCGCACGACGGTCGGCTCCGGAAGGTGATGGACGCGCTGCGCGCCGGTGCCGCACCGGAGGAGATCCACGCCGCCACGGCCATCGACCCGTGGTTCGTCGACCAGCTGCAGCTGGTCAACGAGGTCGCGCTGCAGGTGCTCGACGCCGAGGAGCTCACTCCGGCGCTGCTGCGGCGCGCCAAGCGGCACGGCTTCTCCGACGAGCAGATCGGCAAGCTGCGGGGGATGAGCGCGGACGTGGTCCGCGGTGTGCGGCACGCCCTGGGCATCCGGCCGGTGTACAAGACCGTCGACACCTGCGCGGCCGAGTTCGCCGCGCGCACGCCGTACCACTACTCCTCCTACGACGAGGAGACCGAGGTCGCCCCCCGGACCAGGCCCGCCGTGATCATCCTCGGCTCCGGGCCGAACCGGATCGGGCAGGGCATCGAGTTCGACTACTCCTGCGTGCACGCCAGCCTGGCCCTGTCCGCGGCCGGTTTCGACACGGTGATGGTCAACTGCAACCCCGAGACCGTCTCCACCGACTACGACACGTCCGACCGGCTGTACTTCGAGCCGCTCACGCTCGAGGACGTGCTGGAGATCGTGCACGCCGAGCGGCAGGCCGGCCCGGTCGCCGGGGTGATCTGCCAGCTCGGCGGCCAGACCCCGCTCGGCCTGGCGCAGGGGCTCGCCGACGCGGGCGTGCCGATCGTCGGCACCAGCCCGGCCGCCATCCACCTCGCCGAGGAGCGAGGTGCGTTCGGCCGGGTGCTGGCGCACGCCGGCTTGCCGGCCCCCAAGCACGGCACCGCCACGTCGTACGACGAGGCGAGGGCGATCGCCGCCGAGATCGGTTACCCGGTGCTGGTGCGCCCGTCGTACGTCCTCGGCGGACGCGGCATGGAGATCGTCTACGACGACGAGGCGCTGCGCGGCTACATCCGGCGGGCCACCGAGATCAGCCCGAAGCACCCGGTGCTCGTGGACCGGTTCCTCGACGACGCCGTGGAGATCGACGTGGACGCGCTCTACGACGGCGAGGAGCTGTTCCTCGGCGGCGTGATGGAGCACATCGAGGAGGCCGGCATCCACTCCGGGGACTCCTCCTGCGCGCTGCCGCCGATCACGCTCGGCCGCGAGGACATCGAGCGGATCCGCCAGTCCACGGAGGCGATCGCCGCGGGCGTCGGTGTGCGCGGGCTGTTGAACGTGCAGTACGCCCTGACCTCCGACGTCCTCTACGTCCTCGAGGCGAACCCCAGGGCCTCGCGCACCGTTCCCTTTGTGTCCAAGGCGACCGGCACGTCGCTGGCCAAGGCCGCGGCGCGGGTGATGCTCGGCACCAGCATCGCGACCCTCCGCACGGAGGGGCTGCTCCCCACGCACGGCGACGGCGGCGACCTGCCGCCGCACGCGCCGATCGCGGTGAAGGAGGCGGTGATGCCGTTCAACCGGTTCCGCACCCCCGAGGGCAAGAGCGTCGACACCGTGCTGGGCCCGGAGATGCGCTCCACCGGAGAGGTGATGGGCTTCGACGCGGTGTTCGGGACGGCGTTCGCCAAGGCGCAGACCGCGACCTACGGGACGCTGCCCACCGAGGGCCGGATCTTCGTCAGCGTCGCCAACGTCGACAAGCGGCACATGATCTTCCCGATCAAGAGGCTCGCCGACCTCGGCTACGAGATCCTCGCCACCCGGGGCACCGCCGAGGTGCTGCACCGAAACGGCGTGGCCGCGACGGTGGTCCGCAAGCACAGCGAGGGCCCCGGGCCGGACGGCGAGCCGACCATCGTGGGCCGGATCCTCGACGCGGAGGTGCGGCTGGTGGTGAACACCCCGCACGGCACCACCTCCGGTGGTTCGCCGCGGCTGGACGGCTACGAGATCCGCACCGCCGCCATCCTGGCCAACATCCCGTGCATCACCACGGTGCAGGGGCTGGCCGCCGCCGTGCAGGGCATCGAGGCGGTCCGGGCCGGGGACATCGGCGTGCGCTCCCTCCAGGACTGGACCCTTCGAGACGCGCACTCCTCAGGGACCGCCCCGTCATGACGCCGTACCGCTGGCTGTTCGACCGAGTGCTGGTTCACACCGACGCCGAGACCGCGCACCGGGTGGCCTTCCGCGCGATCCGCGTGGCCCGGCCGGTGCTCGGCAGGCTCGGCCTGGGGAGCCGGCGGAGCCCGGTGCGTGCGCTGGGCATCGACTTCCCCGGCGTGCTCGGGCTGGCCGCCGGGTTCGACAAGAACGCGGTCGGGATCGACGCGCTCGCGGCGCTGGGGTTCTCCTTCGTGGAGGTGGGCACGGTCACCGGCGAGGCGCAGCCCGGGAACCCCCGGCCCCGGCTGTTCCGGCTGCCCGCCGACCGTGCGGTGGTGAACCGGATGGGGTTCAACAACGACGGCGCCGAGGCGGTCGCCGGCCGGCTGGCGCGACGGGCCGCCCGGCCGCACGCGGACGTGGTGCTGGGGATCAACATCGGCAAGACCAAGGTGGTCCCGGAGCACGAGGCGGTCGCCGACTACGAGAAGAGCGCCCGGCTGCTCGCGCCGTACGCCGACTACCTCGTCGTCAACGTCAGCTCCCCGAACACACCGGGGCTGCGGGACCTGCAGGCGGTCGCGCTGCTGCGCCCGCTGCTGGAGGCGGTACGACGGGTGGCGGACGCCGCCGCGGACCGGCACGTCCCCCTGCTGGTCAAGATCGCCCCCGACCTCAGCGACGACGACGTGCTCGCCGTGGCCGACCTGGCCGTCGAGATCGGCCTGGACGGGATCGTGGCCACCAACACCACGGTGTCTCGTGACGGGCTCGCGTCTCCGCCGGCGCAGGTGTCCGCGGTCGGCGCCGGTGGCCTGTCAGGCGCGCCGCTGCGGGAGCGTTCCCGCGCCGTGCTGCGGCTGCTGCGCGAGCGCGTCGGACCGGACCTGACGGTCATCTCCGTCGGCGGGATCGACGACCCCGAGGAGGGCCTTGCCCGGTTGGAGGCCGGCGCCACCCTGCTGCAGGCCTACACCGGCTTCGTATACGGCGGTCCCACCTGGCCGCGCCGGTTCGCCCAGGGCCTGGCGAGACTTCGCGCCCGGGTGGCGGCGTGACCGCCGGCCGGCCGGGGCCGGTGCGGGTGGACGGCGAGATGCTCGCGGTGAAGCGCGCCGGCGGCTACGTGCACCTGACCATGGTGGCTCCCGGGGTGGCCGAGCGGTTCCGCCCGGGCAGCTTCGTCGCGCTGGCCGTCGGCGGCCCACTCTCGGACCGCTGCCTGCGCCGCGGGTTCCCGATCTACCGGGTCCGGGCCAGCGGCGCGTACGGCGGCACCGTGGAGGTGGTCGCCCGACCGGGTGAGGCGGGTACGACGTGGTTGGCCGGCCTGTCCGCCGGC
>Ga0308175_100003116_pt1 | contig 11458 bp, 15 predicted proteins | sample PhyCR1_3_FD_203893 | JGI IMG/M metagenome (GOLD analysis project Ga0308175, IMG submission 203893) | Soil microbial communities from UC Gill Tract Community Farm, Albany, California, United States - DLSLS.C.R1 | ecosystem: Environmental > Terrestrial > Soil > Agricultural land | place: USA... | reverse complement strand
AGTCGAGCCGTGGAGGCGTAGAAGCATGGCGGAGATGCCGAACGGGGACGCGGTGACGTCGCTCAGCCGCCGGGACCGCGCGCGTGCCGACACCGTCCGTGAGATCAAGGAGACCGCGCGGCGGGTGCTGGTCGACCAGGGCGTCGACGGGCTGGCCCTGCGCGCGGTCGCCCGCGAGATGGGCATGACCGCGCCCGGCCTCTACCGGTACTTCAGCAGCCGCGAGGACCTGGTCGAGAACGTCGTCGCCGACCTCTACGACGAGCTGGTCGCCGTGCTCGAGGCGGCCCGGGACGGCGCCCGGCCCGCGACCGCGCCGGTCCAGCTGCTCGCCTGCTCCCGCGAGTTCCGGCGCTGGGCCACCACGCACCACCCGGAGTTCGGGTTGCTCTTCGGCAGCGCGGGGGAGGGGGTCCTGCCCGAGGACTTCCGCGACGACTGCGAGCGGCCGGCCCAGCTCGCGGCGGCACGGTTCGGTGGCGTGTTCGCCGCCCTCGTGGCGCAGATCTACCTCGAGCGGGGTTTCCCGATCCCGGCCGACGAGGAGATCGAGCCGCCGCTGCAGGAGCAGTTGCGGGCGTGGTGCGCAAAGCTGCCGGTCCAGCTCCCGCTGGGGGTCATGCAGGTCTTCCTGTCCTGCTGGATCCGGCTGTACGGCCTGATCTGCATGGAGATCTTCGGGCACCTCAAGTTCGCCCTGGACGACGCCGGGCCCATGTTCGAGGCCGAGCTGCACGACCTGGCGCGCGTGCTGGGCGTGGCCGACGCCTACGCGGCGCTCGAGCGCTCCTGAGTCGGGCGTACTGCTCGCAGCCGGGGCCGGCGGACCTCGCGGGAGGGGCGCCGTCGGCGCGTTCGAACGTGCGGTCGGCGGACGAACGGCGAGGTCGGCGGCCCGCGAAAGCGCGAACGGCGTGACGAGGCTCACTGCTAGCAATCCGCTTGCTGGAGTTAGCGTTCGACGGATCGTGGGCAGGGAGTAGTCATGTCCCACAACACGAAGATCATCAACCAGTTGCGCGCCCTTGCCCTGCTGACGCAGACCGAGGAGCAGGTCGCACGGACGCGGATCTCGCAGGCACGTACCGACGCCGTCCGTCGCGAACTCACCCAGAACGCCGACAACGCCGCCGCCCGATCGCTCGAGATCGCCGAGCAGCTGCGCGCCGTCGGTGGGGTCCCGGACGTCGTGACCCCGGCCATCGGCCGGCTGACGGCGATCCTCAAGGCCACCTTCGAGCAGGCCGCCCCGCTGGAGGAGGCCCTCCTCACCGACCTCCAGCTCGAGCACCAGCTGCTCGACCGCGCCACCTACCTCAAGGTGCTCGCCGACCAGGCCAAGCAGACCAAGGTCCGCCAGCTCGCCGAGAAGCTGATCACCGCGCACGAGGCCACCGTCGAGTGGCTGACCGTAGTGCTCGCCGAGGAGGCCCTGGGTGGCCCCGCCGCCCTCGTCGCCACGCCGGTGCAGAAGGTCGCCGGTGGCGTCGCCCGCACGCTCAACGCCCCCGTCCGCTTCTGGGCGAACACGGTGAACAACGCCGTCGACACGGTGAAGCAGGCCGGCGAGGAGACCAGCGAGCGGTTCACCGCCGTCACCGAGCGGGCCTCTGCCCTCACCGACGCCGTCCGCGAGACCCTGACCGCCGGCCGCAGCGCCTCGCTGCGCCGCGCCGAGCAGGTCGCGACCCGCGAGGGCAACAAGACCGCCGCCAAGGCCGCCAAGTCCGCGCGCGAGGAGCTCGGCGACGTCTCTGCCGCCGAGCTGCCGATCAAGAACTACGACAACCTCACGGTCGCCGACGCGATCAAGGCCATCAAGGGCCTGAAGACGCCGAACGACATCCACGTGGTGATCCACTACGAGGAGGCGCACAAGGACCGGTCGAACGTGGTCAGTGCCGCGCAGACCCGGCTGGCCGACCTGGCCAAGGACGCCGTCGGCGTCAGCTGATCAACCAGCCGGAGGGCCCACATCCCGCACGGGGTGTGGGCCCTCCGTATGTCCGGATCGTGCGTCCGCGTGCCCGGTGCGTAGCGCCCGCGCCGGTCGTGACCGTCACACCGGATGGGGGTTTGGCGACCCCCTGGCACCGGGGAAGGCTCAGGGCATGAGCATCACCCCCGAGGCGCTGGAGCCCGAGTTCACCCTGACGACGGCCGCCACACGCCTCGACTTCCTCAGCCGACGTGACGGCGGGGTGGCCGCGCTCAACGTCGTCCACCAGGACGACGAGGACCACTGGGACGCGTTGAAGGGCCAGGACACCTCGCTCGACACGTACGAGGCGCTCGAGCTCCTGGCGCTGGGCGAGGTGATCTCGCGGAAGGCGCACGACAGCCAGCTGATCGGCATGCGCGCCGCGCTGCGCGGCGGGGCCGGCTGGGAGCAGATCGCCGAGGCCCTCGGCGTGACGCCGGCGGCCGCCTACGACGCCTTCAACGAGTCGGTCAGCCGGCAGCTGGACGCCGACGCCGCGGCCGCCGCCCGCGAGCTGGCCGGCAGCCGCCCCGGCCGCTGAGCCGGGGTCCGCTCAGCGGACCTCGACGCCGTGCCAGAAGGCGACGCGGTCGGTGATCTCCTTCGCGGCGTCCTTCGGCGTCGGGTAGTACCAGACGGCGTCGCGGTTGACCTGGCCGTCGACCTCGAGGTGGTAGTACGAGGCGGTGCCCTTCCAGGGGCACAGGGTGTGGTGGTCGGAAGGGCGCAGCACGTCCTCGCGGACGGCGTCACGCGGGAAGTAGGCGTTGCCCTCGACGGTGACGATGTCGTCGGACTCGGCGACGACGACGCCGTTCCAGCTCGCAGTGGTCATGACCGGACGAACAACCGGTGCCGTCGTCCTACTCCCGGCTCACCAGCGCAGCGGGTACATCTCCCGCGACTGCGCCGTCCGGCACGCGCGGCAGTGGCCCCACGTGACGATGTTCAGCGGGGTGGTCGGGGCGCCGCACTCCGGGCAGTCGACGATGTCCTGGGCGTGGGCTCGGGCCTCGGCGATCGCCTGCGACCGCTCCTCGTGGATGGTCTGGTCGCCCCGGCAGGGGCAGCCCAGATGGGCTTCGGCGCAGCGTCCATGCGTCGTGGCGACGGGGTGCCTCCTGTGCGAGCGGGATGTCTGTAGTGACGCTACTCAGGTACGCCAGCCCCGTCCGCTCCCGACGCCGATCCGTGACCCCATCGTGTGGCCGCGCTCACGCCGTCGGTGGTGGTGAGCGAGGCCTCAGTCGTGCAGCAGCGCGAAGGTCGCGACGGCGTGCACCAGGCTGCGGCCGTCCTGCTCGACGTCGGCCTCGCAGACCGTCAGGTGCTCGCCGCGGGTGCGCACCCGCGCATCGACGGTGAGCCGCCCCGGTTTCCCCGGTCGCAGGTAGGTGACGGTGAGCTGGCTGGTCGCCGGCACGTCGCCGTCGTCCGTGGCGCTGCGGACCGCCCTCCCCATGGCCGTGTCGACCAGCGTCGCGAGGACGCCGCCGTGCACCGTCCCGGCCGGGTTCAGGTGCTCATCGGTCGCCTCGAACTCCAGTCGCGCGCTGCCCTCCTCGACCTCGGTCACCACTGCGCCCAGGCGCCCGGCGAACCCACCAGGTTCCGTCTCGTCGCTCACCGGGGCCCCCTACCCGAGGGCACGGCCGTCATGCTCAGCTCCGCGCCAGGCGCTCGGCGTGCGCCTCCTCCTCGAAGGAGACGGGGGAGGGGCCCTCCTCGATCAGCAGCCAGGTGGTGCGGCCGCCGTCGGGAGTGTCGCCCCAGCCGCGACCCAGCACGTTCTGCAGCAGCTGTCGGACCCGCGGCTCGTCGTCCGGCTCCGCGGCGAACAGCACTCTCAGGGTGACCTCGGGGCCGGATCGGTGCGCGCGGGTGTGGTGCGGCGCGAGCGGGCACGGCGGTTCGTGCGACCAGCTGCCGCAGAGCGCGACGGTGATGGCGCCTCCGGGCGCATTCTCGTCGCCGCCCGGGTCGAGGGTCAGGACGGCGTCGTGGGCGTAGGTCTCCCGGGTCACGGCTCGGCCCGGGGGAGGGGAGCGGGTCGCCTGGTCGCGGCGGTCATGGGGAGACGTTCTACCCGGACCGCCGACGGATAAGGGGGTCTCCGGCATCAATCGGGCGGGGCGTTCTCTGCGAGCTGGGTCAGGAGCCGTCGCAGTTCGGCCACCTCCGCGTCGTCCAGGCCGGCCCGCAACCGCCCGTCGAACGCGCCCGCGGCCCGGCGGAGCCGCAGGAACAGTGCCTCACCGGCTTCCGTCACAGTGACGCGTTGCACCCGGCGGTTGTCCGCCGTCCGCTCCCGGCGGATCAGGCCCTCGCGCTCCAGTCCGTCGAGATGGTGACTCACCGTCGGCTGGCTCACGCCCACGGCCTCGGCCAGTTCGCCCTGCGTCCGGTGGCCTGCCGACTTCAGGGCGAGCAGCACCAGCCAGGTCGGGCCGGAGCCGCCCACGGCGGCCAGCGCGGCGTCGAACTCCCTGCTCAGCGCCTTGGCGGTGGCACTGACGACGAGCCCGATCGGCATCTCGGCGGGGCTCATGAGGCGACCATAGATGTCGAAAGATTAGACGTCTATCGAATCCGATGAGCCGTCTGGAACACGTATCCGTAACCGCGCGTGACCTTTACCGGCCTGCGTCGTTGAGTGCGGCAACGAGGCAGTTCGGCAACGGGAGGGTGGGCCTGCGATGAGTGGCTCCGTAATTCGTCGGCGTATCGCCCTGATGGCCGGCCTCGGTGCCGCCGTCCTGTTCGTCCCGGCGGTGCTGCCGGCGCAGGCAGCGGACCCGTCGTCAGGCACCCTCACCGACACCTCCACGTCGGTCACCTGGACCGCCGGGCCCTTCGCGACCGCGAACCCGACGAACGCCGCGGGCGACCCGATCTGCAACGCCGCCACCCCCTGCGACGACTACGCGCTGCACGTCAGCACGCCGGCCGGCTACGGCGACGGCCACCAGCTGGCGATCAGCGCGCAGTGGGCGAACACCGCCGCCGACTTCGACCTGTACGTCCTCGACGCCTCGGGCAAGGTGATCGGCAGCTCGGCGTCGAGCGCCGACCCGGAGCTCGTGCTGCTCCCGCCGGACTCCGGCGACTACACCGTCCGCGTCGTGGCCTACCTGCCGCTGGGGGAGTCCTTCACCGGCAAGGCCGAGCTGACGACGAAGTCGACCAACCCCGCGGCCGCGACCTACGCGGCCCCCACGTACAAGACCTACGCGGCCCCCGAGTCACTGGCCGCCGCCCACGACGCCGGTGAGCCGTCGATCGGCGTCAACCCCGCCACCGGCGCGGTCATGTACCAGTCCTACATGTCCACCTTCAAGGTCGGCTTCGACGCCGCGGACGCCGCCACCTGGGCCGATCGCAGCGCGAGCGCCACCAACGGTTGCCCGCTCAACGGCATCAAGAGCCTCGACCCGATCCTCTTCACCGACCAGCAGACCGGGCGCACGTTCGAGTCGCAGCTGGCCGGCAAGGCCGCGCTCACCTGCTACACCGACGACGACGGCCAGACCTGGAACACCACGCAGGGCTCGGGCATCAACTCGGGCGTCGACCACCAGACCATCGGCGGCGGCCGGTTCAGCGACAGCGCGCCCCTCCCGCCGACCGGCTCCTACAAGAACGCCGTCTACTACTGCTCCCAGGACATCGCCGACGCCTCCTGCGCGAGCAGCCTCGACGGCGGCCGCACCTACGGTCCCGCCGTCCCGGTGTACGACCTCACCCAGTGCGGCGGCCTGCACGGCCACGTGAAGGTCGACCCGTCCAGCGGCACCGTCTACCTCCCGAACAAGGGCTGCGGCGGCGGCCAGGCGGTCGCGGTGTCCGAGGACAGCGGCCTCACCTGGGACGTCCGGCCGGTCACCGGCTCGACCCCGGGTGACTCCGACCCGTCGGTCGGCGTCGGCCGGAACGGCACCGTCTACTTCGGCTACCAGGGCGCCGACGGCCACGCCCGCGTCGCCACCAGCCGCGACCACGGCAAGACCTGGGTCGACGGCCAGGACGTCGGCGCGCAGCTCGGCGTCCAGAACGTCGTCTTCCCGGCCATGGTCGCCGGCGACGACGACCGCGCCGCCTTCGCCTTCCTCGGCAGCACCACGGGCGGCAACTACCAGGACGCCGCCAACTTCCACGGCGACTGGCACCTCTACATCGCCACGACGATCGACGGCGGGAAGAGCTGGAAGACCGCCGACGCAACCCCGACCGACCCGGTCCAGCGCGGCTCGATCTGCACCGGCGGCACCACCTGCGGCAATGACCGCAACCTGCTCGACTTCATGGACATCACCGTCGACGGTCAGGGCCGCCCGCTGGTCGGCTTCGCCGACGGCTGCACCGGTCCCTGCGCCGCTCCGGGTGGTGCGCAGAACTTCGACGCGCTCGCGACGATCGCGCGGCAGACCTCCGGCCCCCGGTTGTTCGCCGCCTTCGACGCGCAGCCGGACCTGACGGTGGCCCCGCCGACGGCCACCCGCAGCGGGAAGACCACCACCTTCTCCGCGGTGGTCACCAACAAGGGCGGCGCGCCGGCGAGCGGCGTGACCGTGAGCTTCGCGAGCGGGTCGAAGACCTACGCGACCTCGCAGCCGATCAGCCTCGCGCCCGGCGCCAGCGCCACGGTGACGGCGACCAGCACGAACGTCCCGGCGGGCCGCAGGCAGCTCACCGCGGTGGTCGACCCGGCGAACACCGTGGCCGAGGCCGACGAGAGCAACAACCGCGCCACCAGTTCGGTCAGCACGTGAGGGGCGCGGGCCCGAGGATGTCGATCATGCGACTGATGCCGGCCTGCACCGCTGCCCTGCTCCTCCTGTCGGTCGCCCCGCTCGCCGCGTGCGGCGGGGCGGCCGACGGTGCGGCCCCCGCGTCGGCGACCGAGCAGGACCGCGGCGACGGCGACGCGGGAAGCGAGGGCAACGGGCAGTCCGGGACGCCGCAGACGGTCGACTGCCCGGACAAGGCCACCGCGGTCGATCTCCCCGCGGACTTCCCGGCCCCGCTCCCGGACGGTGCCGTCGTGGTCGCTGTGCAGGAGCGCGACGGCGGGCGGACGGTCGTCACGGCCGTGGTGCCCGCGGCCGAGAAGGACGTCCTCGCAGACGTGCAGGCGGCCTACCCCGCCGCCGGCCTGACCCTGACCGAGGGCGAGACGGAGGAGCACGACGCTGAGTCGAACTTCACCGGCGACGGCGTGACGGGCCGGTGGGGCATCCGCGAGCTGTCCGACTGCTCGGACGCGGCCACCCGCATCGACCTGGTCGTCCGCGGTAGCTGACGACTCCCTTGTGCACTCAGCGTGGTGATGGCTGAGCGATCACCACGCTGAGTGCACAACCACGCGGAGGGTCACGCGCGGGCACGGGGTCAGGGCAGCCGTTCGAGCAGGATGTGGGCGACCGCCACCGCCGCGGGATCGGCCTCGTCCGCGGCCCGGAGCCAGGCGGCCAGCGCAGGCCCGACGGCGGGGGAGAGGGCGACGATCCAGGCGGCCGATCCCGCCCGGGCCTCGGCCACGTGCTCGGTGGCGGTCTCTCCGCCTGCGGTGTCCCGGTGCGCGATCACTTCCGGTCGCGTGGCCAGCAGGCCGCCGGTGCGCCAGTCGCCCGGGGTGCTGCGCGCGGCGAGCGCCTCGAGCCGGTCGGCCGCCGTCCGCAGCAGTGCGCGCTCGTCCACGCCCGCATCCTGCCGGACCCGGCGGGGACGGGTGCGTACCGGTAATCGGGCTGGCAGGGTGGGGGCATGCCCGGCTCTTCCCGTCTCGCAGCCGTCCCGCTGGCCCTGACCCTGCTCGCCGGATGCAGCTCGGCGTCCGGCAGCGGGACCGAGCCGTCGCACCCCCACCACGCGGCCGCCGCGTCGACGTCGCTGCCGCCCTCGAGCGCCGCACCGACCACGCCGGTGGTGGACGTGCTGCCCGGCATGCCGCCGGTGGTGAATCCCGCGAACGTCTACTCCGAGGCCGGGGCCGGGATGCTCAGCCCCGCCGCGGCCGCCGCGAAACCCCTGGTCTACGTCCCGCACAGCGGCTCAGGGGAGGTGCGGGTCATCGACCCCGCCACCTTCCAGCAGGTCGATCAGTTCCCGGCCGGCAAGGAGGTCCAGCACGTCGTCCCGTCCTATGACATGCAGACGCTCTACGCCACCGACGACATCGGGAACACGATCACGCCGATCGACCCGAAGACCGGTGCGCACGGCGCCCGCATCCCGATCGTCGACCCGTACAACATGTACTTCCTGCCCGACGGCAGTGCGGCGGTCTCGGTGGCCGAGGCCCAGAAGACCCTGGTCTTCTACGACCCGCACACGTGGCAGGAGCAGGGGCGGCTGCCCGTCCCCGACTGCGCCGGCATCGACCACGCCGACTTCACCGTCGACGGGAAGACGGCCGTGTTCACCTGCGAGTTCGCCGGCCGGGTCGCCGTCGTCGACGTCGCGTCGCGGACGCTGCTGCGGACCATCGACATGCCGGTGCGGAACATGCACATGGGCCCGCAGGACATCAAGCTCTCGCCCGACGGCCAGCGCTTCTACGTCGCCGACTCCGACCAGGGGGCGCTGTGGGTGCTGGACGGCGCGGCGACGCGGGTGATCGGGCAGATCCCGATCGGAGCCGGCACGCACGGCATCTACCCCAGCCGCGACGGCACCGTCCTGTACGTGACCGCGCGGATCGCCGGCACGGTCACGGTCCTCGACCCGGTCACCGGCGCGGTGAAGGCCACCTGGCCGATCCCCGGTGGCAGCCCGGACATGGGTGGCGTGACGGCGGACGGCAGCCAGCTGTGGCTGTCCGGCCGCTACAACAAGGAGGTCTACGTGCTCTCCACGGCCGACGGCCACCTGCTCGCCCGGATCCCGGTCGGCGACGGACCGCACGGCCTCTGCGTCTGGCCGCAGCCGGGGCGCTACTCGCTCGGCCACACGGGGGTCACCCGCTGACGGGCGGCTCCCGGCGCATGGGCACGTGCGGGATGCCGTCCTCGACGTAGCCGGGACCGCTGCGCCGGAAGCCGAAGCGCTCGTACCAGCCCTCCAGGTGTGCCTGGGCGCCCAGCGTGATCGGTACGTCGCCGCACAGCGCGATGCCTTCGCCGATGAGCCGGGCCGCCAGTCCCTGGCCGCGGAAGGCCGTGGCGGTGGCCACCCGGCCGATGGCCCGGCTCGCGCCGTCGTCCAGGATCCGGATCGTCGCGGCGACCTCGCCCTCGGACTCCAGCCACAGGTGCACGGTGGCCGACTCGACGTCCCGCCCGTCCAGCTCGGGGTACGGGCACTCCTGCTCGACGACGAACACGTCGACCCGCAGCCGGCACAGCCCGTAGACCTCGAACGGCGACAGCTCGGCGAACCGGGCCTGCCGCAGTCGCAGGTCACTCATACGCGCACCTCGTCCTGATCGTGGTGGGCGCGTTGCCACAGCGGGACGGCCAGCCACCACCAGAGGAGCAGCACGGCGAGGGCCCCGGAGGTGACCCAGGCCAGGGTCAGCGAGAAGAGGACGTCGACCACCAGCAGCAGCGCCGCGCAGATGGCCACCCCGAGCGCAAGCAGCCCCGCCACCGCCGACCGGTTGCTCCGCCGCAGCAGGGCCTCCTTGTCGTGCTGGCGGAACAGGATGCGGTGCTGTGCCGCCGGCGCGATGAGCAGCGCCGTGGCCAGTGCCGCGGCGGCCAGCGCGACGAAGTAGACGCCGCGCTGGAAGTCGGTGATCTGGCCGCCGCGCTGCTGGAACGGCACGACCAGCAGGAAGGCGAAGAGGAACTGCACGCCGGGCAGCGCGACGCGCAGTTCGTTGAGCAGTTCGATGAGCTCGCGGTCGATGCGCTCCTGACGGCTCTCACCGTCCCGGGAAGTCGACATGTCTCCTTGTTCCCTTGTCGTCCTGTCGGCTTCGTCGGGGCGGGTGGGTGCTCAGGTGCCGTAGCGCAGCGCGGCGCGCTCCCGGGCCTTGAGGGCCTCGACCTCGCGGTCCTTCGGGGGAGCCGTGGTCACCAGCGAGTCGAGCAGGCGGGTGGATGCGGCCGCCACCTCGGCGACGGCTCGGTCGAACGCCTCGGCGTTGATCCGCGACGGCTTGGTGGTGCCGCTGATCTTGCGGACGAACTGCAGCGCTGCGGCCTGGATCTCGTCGTCGGTCGCCGGCGGCTCGAAGTTGGAGAGCGGGCGGATGTTCCGGCACATGCCCGCAGCCTAAAAGGCGAGTCGGCGCATGGCACGGCCCCGCGCAGCATGCTGCCGGCGGGGCCGTGTCGGACGAGCGATCAGAGGGCGTCGAAGCCCGCCCGGTCCACCCGGCGGTGGTAGCGGTCGCCGAGCTTGCCGCCCAGGACGGCGCCCAGCAGCGTCACCAGCAGGATCGCCACCAGGGTGATGATGCCGGCGGTCGTCGCGGTGCCCTCGTCGACGGGGATGCGCGGCAGGTTCAGGGACTCGAGCACGTTGTACTTCGCGCCGAGGATCGCCCCGGCCGCGGCGAGTACGACCACGACGATCAGGCCGACCAGCCACACCGCCAGGCCCTGACGGACGCCGTCGAACCGGGCCATGCGGCCGGCGACGTAGCCACCGGCCAGGTAGGCCAGGAAGAGGACGACGAGGACGGCGATGCCGCCGCCGATGCCGATCTCGGACGCCTGGCTGGCCGCCTCGTCGGCGGTGTCGACGTTCTGCGCGAGCCCGAGGGCCACGCCCGTCGCCGACAGCAGCGCGATCAGGACGACCGCCAGCCCGTTGGCCGAGAGCCACCCGAAGAACGCCGCCCCCCACTTGATGCCGCCGAACCGGGCGTGCTGGGCGGCCACGGCGTCGCGTCCCGCGCCCCGGGTGACGGTGGCGCCGTCGGTGCGCTCGCGGTCGGTGCGCACGGTGTCACTGCGCACGGGGTCGGTGCGCACGGTGTCGCTGCGCACCGGGTCGGTGCGCACGGTCTCGCTGCGCACGGCCTCGCTGCGCACGGTCTCGTTGCGATCGTCTGGCGTGTGGTCCGTACCGGCCATGGTGGGCCTCCTCCGAACAGGTGGGCTGCGGTGATCCCCCAGCAGTCGGCGTGCAGCATGCCCTGGCCGGTGGGGGAGAAACGGGAATGATCACGGTTCGCCCAGACGGGGGAACGCAGAGGAGGCGCTGGTGACGGTCCTGGTCGTGGACGCGGCGAACGTCGTCGGCTCCCGTCCCGACGGCTGGTGGCGGGACCGGGCCGGCGCGACCGAGCGGTTGCTGGGGCGGCTGCGGACGCTGCCGGGTTCGACGCTCGACGGTCCGGACGGTCCGCTCGACTGCACCGGCGTGGTCGCGGTGGTCGAGGGCCGGGCCCGCGACGTGCCGGCCCCGGACGGCGTCCGGGTGGTGCGCGCGACCGGCAGCGGGGACGACGCGCTCGTGGAGTACGTGACGCAGCTGACCGGCGACGGGCGCGACGTTCTGGTGGTGACCGCCGATCGCGGCCTGCGC
>Ga0308175_100003115_pt1 | contig 11458 bp, 11 predicted proteins | sample PhyCR1_3_FD_203893 | JGI IMG/M metagenome (GOLD analysis project Ga0308175, IMG submission 203893) | Soil microbial communities from UC Gill Tract Community Farm, Albany, California, United States - DLSLS.C.R1 | ecosystem: Environmental > Terrestrial > Soil > Agricultural land | place: USA... | reverse complement strand
CCGCGGCGCCCGGCGGGTTCCAGGGCCGGGTCGCGGAGATCTCCGTCGCCTCATGAGCGGCGTCCCGCCGGCCGGCCCCGGGGCCGGCGGCTCCGAGGCCGGGCCGGACGAGCCCGACGACCGGAGCCTGCTGCGCGCCCACCTCGACGGTGACCCCGACGCGTTCGGCCGGTTGTTCGGCCGGCACCGCGACCGGCTCTGGGCCGTCGCCCTGCGCACGACCGGCGACCGGGAGGAGGCGGCCGACGCGCTGCAGGACGCGCTGATCGCGGCGTTCCGCCGGGCCGAGTCCTACCGCGGGGACGCGGCGGTGACCACCTGGCTGCACCGGATCGTCGTGAACGCCTGCCTCGACCGGCTGCGCCGCCGCCGGGTTCGGCTGGCCGACCCGCTGCCCGACGACCTCGAGGACCGCACCCGTCAGGGCCAGGCCGCTCCGGTGGGCTCGCCGCCCTTCGCGGCCGCGGTCGTCGACCCGGCCGACCTGGCGGTCGACGCCGAGCGTCGCGCGGCCGTCCTCGCCGCGCTCGCGACCCTGCCGCTGGACCAGCGGGCGGCCCTCGTGCTCGTGGACATGGAGGGCTACTCGGTCGAGGAGACCGCCCGGATCCTCGACTGCGCCCCCGGCACCGTGAAAAGCCGCTGCTCCCGCGGTCGCGCTCGGCTGCTGCCGCTGCTCGTCGACCTCCGGCCGGTGACCGGCGACACGCCCGCCACGGGGAACCTGCCGGCCCCTCCCCGCGTCCCACCTGCGCAGGACCCGGGGGCCGCACGAGCCCCCACGTCGCGCCGCGCCCCCGAGGAGCCACCGGCGACGTCGCCGGAGGACCGCAACCGACCGACCACGGGTGAGGAGGTGACGAGCAGTGACACCTGAGCAGGAGGAGCAGGTACGTCGCGCGCTCGCCGCCGTCGCCCGCGCCGAGGACGGGCCCGAGACCCAGGGCCTGCCCCCCGACGTCGCGGACCGGCTCGACGACGTGCTGCACGAGCTGGTCGCGGGCCGGACCGGCCGCTCCGCGCCGTCGGCCGCCGCGGGAACCGCCGCCGACGCCCCCGCGACCCCGGACGAGCTGGCGGCCCGCCGGCGCCGGCGCTGGCAGCACGCCCTGGTGGCGGCCGCCGCCGTGGCGGTGATCGCGGCGGCCGGCGGAGCGGTCGCGACCCGCGGCTTCGGCGGCGGTGGCGGCGCCGAGCGCAGCTCCGCGGGAGGGGCCTCGTCCGACCGCATGGCCTCCGGCAGTGCCGGGATCGCGCCTCCCACGGCCTCCGGCTCGACGCCGGAACGCGGCAGCGGCAAGGCGAGCGCGCTCCGGGTGCCGCCCCTGTCGTCGCGGACGCTCGCCCGCGACGTCCGCAGGGTCGCCGCCGGTCCGGCCCGCTACCTGGCCCCGAACGGCCTGCGCGACGTGCCGACCCTGCCCCGCCCGGACAGTGCCCGGTGCGGCCGTCCCGACGCGCCGCGCGGCGCCGACCTGGTCGCCGTACGCCTGGACGGGCAGCCGGCGACGCTCGCGCTGGCGCCGGTGAGGAACGGGACTCGTGTGGCGCGGGTGTACTCCTGTGCCGTGCCGCCCGCGCTGCTGTCGACGCTCACCGTGCCCGCGTCCGGCTGAGCGGCCCGGACACGCCGCCGTGCCGTGACGGGGGAATGCCGCACGCCTAGGATCGGTTCTCCTGCACGGGTCGGGACCATCCCGTTCCGACCGTCCCCGACCGGATGCGAGCACCCCTCAGATGGCCAGCACCACCCGTAACGTGATCATCGTCGGCTCCGGCCCCGCGGGCTACACCGCGGCCGTGTACGCCGCCCGCGCCAACCTCGCACCGCTGGTGTTCGAGGGCTCGGTGACCGCCGGCGGTGCGCTGATGAACACCACCGAGGTGGAGAACTTCCCCGGCTTCCGCGACGGCATCATGGGCCCCGCGCTGATGGACGAGATGCGCGCCCAGGCGGAGCGGTTCGGCGCCGAGCTGGTGGCCGACGACATCACCTCGATGGACCTGACCGGTGACGTCAAGGTGGTCACCGACGGCTCCGGCACCGAGCACCGCGCCCGGGCGGTGATCCTGGCCACCGGCTCGGGCTACCGCAAGCTCGGCATCGAGGGCGAGGACCGGCTCTCCGGCCACGGCGTGTCCTGGTGCGCGACCTGCGACGGCTTCTTCTTCCGCGACCAGCACATCGCCGTGGTCGGCGGTGGCGACTCCGCGGTCGAGGAGGCCACCTTCCTGTCCCGCTTCGCCTCGAAGGTGACGCTGGTCCACCGCCGCGGCGAGCTGCGCGCCTCGAAGATCATGCAGGAGCGGGCCTTCGCGGACCCCAAGATCGAGTACGCCTGGAACTCCGCGGTCGAGACGATCCACGGCGACGACAAGCTCACCGGGCTCACCCTCGTCGACGCCGAGACCGGCGAGCAGCGCCGGCTCGACGCCACCGGGCTGTTCATCGCGATCGGGCACGACCCGCGCTCGGAGCTGCTGCACGGGCAGGTCGACCTCGACGAGAACGGCTACGTGCTCGTCGACCAGCCGTCCACCCGCACCAACCTCGCCGGTGTGTTCGCCTGCGGCGACCTGGTCGACCACCACTACCGGCAGGCGATCACCGCGGCCGGCTCCGGCTGCGCGGCCGCCCTCGACGCGGAGCGCTTCCTGGCCGCCCTCGACCACGCCGCCTCCACCGCGGGCTCGGTCGCCGAGACCGAGCACGAGGTCGAGCTGCTCACCGAGCAGGTGCAGACCGCGGGCGCCTGAGCCTGCCGGCTGCCCCGCGATGACCCGGCGTGACCGGGTCGCGGGAAGAAATGTCCCCGCCGTCGTGTTCACTGGATCCAGACCCCGACCCACACCGAACGACCGCTGAAGGAGCCCTCGTGGCCGAGATGCAAGCAATCACCGACGCCGACTTCGACGCCTCCGTGCTGAAGTCCGACAAGCCCGTCCTCGTGGACTTCTGGGCCGAGTGGTGCGGTCCGTGCCGGCAGGTCGACCCGATCCTCAAGGAGATCGCCGACCAGCACGGCGACAAGCTCGACTTCGTGAAGATGAACGTCGACGAGAACCCGGTCACCCCCGCGGCCTACCGCGTGACCGGCATCCCGACGCTCAACGTCTTCAAGAACGGCGAGCTCGTCAAGCAGATCGTGGGCGCCAAGCCCAAGGCCGCGCTGCTCAGCGAGCTCAGCGACTTCATCGGCTGACCCGCTTCACCGAGGACACCGACGACGACGCCCGCGACCCCGCCCGGGGCCGCGGGCGTCGTGTGTTCCCGGTCACTGGTCCGGACGGGTCGGTCTTGGCGATTCGCCGCCGTTCTGTTTGGGTAGACGCACCCGCGCCGCTGCCACCCCCCACAGCGCATCGACGCGCCGCCCCTGGCGCGTGCGAGAGGAGCAGTTCGTCATGTCCGAGCCCGCCACCGCGCAGGCGACGCCTCCGATGTTCCGCCTCGGCGACCGCGGCCGAGCCGTCTCCGAGATCCGCGCCCGGCTGGCCCTGCTCGGCCTCATCGACGGCCCCGAGAGCACCGACGGACGCGACCGCCGGGTCCCCCTGGGTCGCGACCCCGAGACCTTCGACGAGCCGCTCGACCTGGCCGTCCGCGCCTTCCAGCAGCAGCGCGGCCTGGCCGCCGACGGGATCGTCGGACCCACGACGTACCGGGTGTTGGAGGAGGCGCGCTGGCGGCTCGGTGACCGGGTGCTCACCCACGTCGCTGGCAACGTGCTCGCCGGCGACGACGTGCACCACCTCCAGCAGCGGCTGCTCGACCTCGGCTTCAAGGTCGGCAAGCTCGACGGCCGCTTCGGTCACCAGACCGAGCAGGCGGTCCGCGACTTCCAGCGCAACGTCGGCGTGCCCGCCGACGGCACCTGCGGACCGGCCACCCTCAAGGCGCTGTCCCGGCTCGCCCCGATGGTGCGCGGCGGCAGCCCGAACGCGCTGCGCGCCGAGGAGCGGATCCGGCGCGAGGGCCCGCAGCTGACCGGCAAGGTCGTGGTCATCGACCCCTCGGTCGGCAAGTTCGCCGACCCCGCCACGCGGCTGCGCGCCGACGCGATCACCACCGACCTGGCCCGGCGCATCGAGGGCCGGCTGGTGGCCACCGGGGTGCAGGCCTTCCTCACCAACACCGGCGGCGCCTCGGAGAGCACCGAGGTCGAGCGGGCCGAGTTCGCGAACCGCACCGACGCCCACCTCTGCATCTCCATCCAGGTGGACGGCTCCGAGAACCCGGACGAGGCGGGGGTCTCCTCGTTCTACTACGGCTCGGACGCCCACGGCATCGCCTCCTCCGCCGGGGAGCGGTTCGCCGGCCTGGTGCAGCGCGAGATCGTCGCCCGCACCGACCTCGGCGACCTGCGCTCGCACCCCAAGACCTTCGACATCCTGCGGCGCACGAAGATGCCGGCCGTCCGGGTGGACGCGGGGTACCTCACGAACGCCGGCGACGCCGCCCGGCTGGCCGACCCGGCCTTCCGCGACGTGATCGCCGAGGCGGTCGTGGTCGCCGTACAACGCGTCTACCTCGACAAGGACGCCGACGCCAAGACCGGCGTGCTCCGCCTCAGCGAGCTCCGCAAGGCGATCAAGCGCCGCTAGACGCCGAGTTGTCAGGCGCTGGCGTCGCCAGAGCGACGTGACTGCCTGACAACTCGGTGGCTGGGCTCGGGCGCGGGGTGCCGGGCCGGACGGACGACCCCCATCAGCTTCTCCAAGGCGCTCTCGACCTCGTCGCGCCAGGTCAGGGCGGTCTTGAGCTCGATCCGCATGCGCGGGTACCTCGGGTGCTGCCGGTGGGTCTTGAACCCGACGCGCAGCAGGTAGTCGGCCGGCAGCACGTGGTCGCCGTACGTCGCGTCGCGCTCGGTCCGACCGGGGGCGTGGGTGTCGCCGAACGCCTCGAGCGCCCGGATGCCGCCGCGTTTGACCAGGTCCTTCACGACCGTCTGCATCAGCACCCGACCCAGGCCGGCACCGGCGTACTCGGGGTACACCATCGCGGTCGCCAGCAGCACGGCGTCCTCGCTGACCGGCGCGGTGGGGAACGCGTGCGCGCCGGGGAGGTAGGACGGCGGGGCGAAGAGCACGTAGCCGGCCGGGTCGCCGTCGACGTAGGCCACCCGTCCGCACGAGCCCCACTCGAGCAGCACCTGGGAGACCCAGGCCTCCTTCTCCTCGCAGCCGGCGCCCGCGTCCTGGGCGCGCTGCCGGCGGACCGGGTCGAGCTCCCAGAACACGCAAGACCGGCAGCCCAGCGGCAGGTCGTCGAGGTTGTCGAGCGTCAGCCGCTCGAGCCGCCTAGCCACGGGACCCGCCCATGTCGTGACCCCTTCCGCGTGGGAGACCCCCTGATGCCTCATCCTAGGAGGACGCCCCCGCCCAGGAGACCCCGATGTCACAGCTTTCCCGCCCGTCAGGCAGCACCCGGCTCGACAGCTACGTCGACCGGTACGCCGCCCGCACGCAGGGGATGACCGCCTCGGAGATCCGTGCGCTGTTCTCGGTGGCGTCCCGCCCGGAGGTCGTCTCGCTGGCCGGCGGCATGCCGAACATCTCCGGGCTCCCGCTTGACGTGGTCGGCGAGGCGATCGAGGGCCTGGTGCGGACCGCGGGCACCACCGCGATGCAGTACGGCTCCGGACAGGGCGACCCGCGCCTGCGCGACCAGATCTGCGACGTGATGCGCCTCGAGGGCATCGAGGCACACCCCGACGACGTGGTGGTGACGGTCGGGTCGCAGCAGGCGGTCGACCTGGTCACCCGCATCTTCTGCGACCCGGGCGACGTGGTGATCTGCGAGGCGCCGTCGTACGTCGGAGCGCTCGGCGTCTTCAAGGCCTACCAGGTCGACGTCGTGCACGTGGAGATGGACGAGCACGGGCTGGTCCCCTCGTCGCTGCGCGAGGCGATCGCCACGGTGCAGGCGGCCGGCCGGCGGATCAAGTTCGTCTACACGATCCCGAACTACCACAACCCCGCCGGCGTGACGCTGTCCGCGCAGCGCCGCCCGGAGATCCTGGAGATCTGCCGCGAGGCGGACGTGCTGGTGCTCGAGGACAACCCCTACGGCCTGCTCGGCTTCGACGAGGAGCCGTACCGCGCGCTGCGCGCCGACGAGCCGGACGGCGTGATCTACCTCGGCTCGTTCTCCAAGACGTTCGCGCCGGGCTTCCGGGTCGGCTGGGCGCTCGCCCCGCACGCCGTCCGCGAGAAGCTCGTGCTGGCCCAGGAGTCCGCGACGCTGTGCCCGCCGTCGTTCTCGCAGATGGCGGTCTCGGCCTACCTGGAGAACCACGACTGGGTCGGCCAGATCAAGCAGTTCCGCGAGATGTACCGCGAGCGGCGCGACGCCATGGTCGAGGCCCTCGACGACATGATGCCGCCGGCCGCCCGGTGGAACGTCCCGACCGGCGGCTTCTACGTGTGGCTCACCCTGCCCGACGGGCTCGACGCCAAGGCGATGCTGCCGCGCGCGGTCACCTCCCGGGTCGCGTTCGTGCCCGGCACGGCGTTCTTCGCCGACGGGTTCGGCGCGCAGAGCATGCGGCTGTCCTACTGCTACCCGACGCCCGAGCGGATCCGCGAGGGGGTGCGGCGCCTGGTCGGCGTGATCGAGGAGGAGGTCGAGCTGCGCGAGACCTTCGGCACCGGGCTCCACGCCGCGGCCCCGCCCGGCCTCACCCGTGGCTACGACGGCCCGACGACCGACCTGACCTGACCCGGACGCAGCGAGGAGCACGGTGACTTCCAACCGAGTGGTGGTGCTGGCCGGTGGCCTGTCGCACGAGCGCGACGTGTCGCTGCGGTCCGGCCGCCGGGTCGCCGAGGCGCTGCGCGAGGCGGGCGCCGAGGTCGACGTACGCGACGTCGACGCGGACCTGCTCCGCCTGCTCCGCGACGACCCGCCGGACTGCGTGCTGCCGATGCTGCACGGCGAGACCGGCGAGGACGGGGCAGTGCGCGAGGTGCTCGAGCTCGTCGACCTGCCCTATGTCGGGTCGCGTCCCTCGGCCTGCCGGGCCGCCTTCGACAAGCCGGTCGCGAAGGCGGTCGTCGCCCGGGTCGGCATCCGCACCCCGGCGGGCGTGACCCTGCCGCACGAGACGTTCCGCGAGCTGGGTGCCGCGGCGGTGATGGAGGCCCTGGTCGCGAAGGTGGGGCTGCCGCTGATCGTGAAGCCGGCCCGGGGTGGCTCGGCGCTCGGCTGCACGGTGGTCCGCGAGGCCGACGCCCTGCCGCAGGCGATGGTCAACGCCTACGCCTACGGCGACACCGCCCTGGTCGAGCAGCTCGTGGTGGGGACCGAGGTCGCCGTGCCGGTCGTGGACACCGGCTCGGGCCCGCACGCCCTGCCGGTGGTGTCGATCGAGCCGGTCGGCGGCGTCTACGACTACTCGGCGCGCTACACCGCGGGCAGCACCGAGTTCAACGTGCCGGCCAAGCTCAGCGACGCCGTGGCCGCCGCCTGCGCGCAGGTCGCGGTCGCCGCGCACGAGGCGCTCGGCCTGCGGGACCTGTCCCGCTCCGACCTGATCGTCGACCCCGACGGGCAGGTCTGGTTCCTGGAGGTGAACGTCGCGCCCGGGCTCACCGAGACCTCCACGGTGCCGCTGTCGGTGACCGCGGCGGGGCTCGACCTCGGCGACCTGGTCGCCGACCTGGTGCGGGCCGCTATCGTTCGCAGCACCCTCTGACGGGAGTCACCGCGTTGCGCGACATCACCTACCCGCCGATCATCGTCACGGCCAAGCTCGCCTTCAAGGGGCTCGGCCTGCGGTTCGACCTGCGCGGCACCGAGAACGTCCCGCGCACCGGCGGTGCCCTGCTGGTGCTCAACCACATCTCCTACGTGGACTTCATCCTCGGCGGGTACGCCGCCCACCCGTCCCGGCGGCTGGTCCGGTTCATGGCCAAGCGGGAGCTGTTCGACCACCGGTGGACCGGCCCGCTGATGCGCTCGCTGCACCACATCTCCGTCGACCGGGCCGACGGGCTCGCGTCGTACGCCGAGGGGGTCCGCTACCTGCGCGAGGGCGAGGTGGTGGGGATCTTCCCCGAGGCCACCATCTCGCGCAGCTTCGAGCTCAAGGAGTTCAAGACCGGCGCCAGCCGGATGGCCGCCGAGGCCGGGGTGCCGCTCGTGCCCGCGATCCTGTGGGGCACGCAGCGGATGAAGACCAAGGGCCACCCGCAGGACTTCTCCCGCGGCAAGACCATCGCGATCACGGTCGGCGAGCCGCTGCACCCCACCGGCGCGAACCCGGTCGCGGAGACCGCCGACCTCAAGGCGGAGATGGCCCGGCTGCTCGACGAGACGATCCGGGCCTACCCGGCCGAGGAGCAGCCCCCGGGGTCGTGGTGGCTGCCCGCGTCGTACGGCGGCAGCGCCCCGACCATGGAGGAGGCCGCCCGGCTCGACGCCGAGGAGAAGCGGGAGCGCGCGCGGGCCCGGGCCGCCAAGCGCAAGGCCAGGCGCGGCTGACCGCGGTCGCGGCGGCTCAGCCGGTCGGAGCCGACTCGAGCGGGTCCTCCCGGTCCGGCGACGTCGCCGGCACGGCCCGGTCCTCTCCCGGCAGCGGCGGCACGGTGGCCAGCGGCTCGGGCAGCACCGTCCCGGGGACCGTCGTCTCCGCGGGCTCGGCATCCTCGAGGGTTCGGGTCCGGCCGAGGTGCCCGCGCAGCGCCACGGTGAGGTACCCGGCCCCGCCCAGGGTCCCGGCGGCGATCAGCGCGAAGATCACCCGGTAGTCGAGCAGCCCGACCAGCAGGGCGCCGAGCCCGATCGAGAGGGCCTGCGGGGTGGTGGTCAGCACCTCCACCGAGGCACTGACCCGTCCCATCAGCCGCGAGGGGGTCTGCTTCTGCAGCAGGGTGTTGAAGGCGACGAAGATCAGCGGCAGGCCGGCGCCGAGCACGCCGACCGCGACGAGCAGCTCCCACACCTGGTCCACGACCACGACGAGCCCCAGACCGACCGATGAGATGCCGAGGCCGAGCACCACGCCCAGCGGCTCGCCGTACCTCTTCACCAGCCGGCTGGCGACCAGGCCCATCAGCACCGCACCGACGCCCTGCACGCTGAGCATCGGCCCGATGAACGACACGGGCCGGCCGAACGCCTCGACCACGGCGTACACCGCGGACTCGGCGAAGCCGATGACGAGCAGGGCCAGCCCGATCGCCACGGTGGGGTGCAGCAACAGCGGGGTGCGACGGATGTACGCCACGCCCTCGGTCACCTCGGCCCGCCAGGGCTGCTCCACCCGGGGCTGGTCGGCGGTGGTGTCGTGCACCCGCAGGCCACCCACGGCGAGCGCGGCGAGCAGGAAGGTGGCGGCGTCGAGCATCGCCACCGCACCGCCCCCCGCGAAGGCGAACGTGACGGCGCCGGCGAGCGGGCCGACCAGCCGGAACGCCTCGCGGGTGACGCCCAGCGACGCGTTCGCCTCCACCAGCACGTCCTCGGGGACCATGTCCTTGAGCAGCCCGTTGAGGGCGGCGGGCAGCATCACGTAGGAGAAGCCGTAGCAGAACGCCACGACGTAGACGATCCACACGTCGCCCGCGTCGCGGACCAGCAGCAGCGGCAGCATCATCGCGGCCGAGGCGATGTTGCCGAGCACCAGGAACCGGCGGCGCGGCACCCGGTCCACGATCATCCCGAGCACCGGCGCCAGCAGGGAGGGGGCGGTCATCCACAAGAACGTGAGCCCGGCGGCGCCGTTGGAACCGGTGAGGGTCTTCACCCACATGCTGAGCACGATCAGCATCAGCGAGTCGCCGAACATGCTGGTGGCCAGGCCGGCGTACAGCCGGGGGAACCCCGGGGTGCGGAAGGCGTTGCGCATCAGACGTCTCTCCCCTCGTGGTGACCCGGCTCGCCCGCCCCGGAAGGACCAGTGGCGTCGGGGTCAGCGGCGTGCTGGTGCGCGCGGTGCGGGCCGCTCGGCACCAGCCAGCCGACCAGGCTGACCAACCGGGCGTCGTCCGGGCGCCGGTCGGGGCGCCCCGAGCGGTCGGCGTGCCGGAGCAGGAGCTCGGTCAGCTCGGCCTTGATCGCGGTGGCCTCCTCGGCGGTCAGCCACACCTGGGACTGCACCAGGCCGGTCGCCTCCCGCCAGTCGGCCGGCTCGGTGTCCCGTGCCGCCCGGGCGGCCCGCAGCCGCTGGACCTCCCGCTCGACGAGCAGGTCGGTGAGCGCGTCCGCCGCGATCCGGGTCCCGGCGGCGTCCTCGGCCTCGCCCCACTCGAGGCCCTCGCTGACCGCCTGCCAGGGCCGGTTGCGCCCGGTGCCGCCGCGGGCCTCGCGCACGAACCCGTGCTCGGCCAGCTTGCGCAGGTGCCAGGAGCAGTTCGACGGCGACTCGTCGAGCAGGGCGGCCGCCTGGCTGGCGGTCATCGGGCCCTCCGTGACCAACGCGCCGAGCAGCGCCATCCGCAGCGGATGGGCGAGCACCTTGAGCGCCTCTGGGTCGGTGATCCTGCGGCGAGCGAGCGGCATGGATGGAAGGTAGTCTTTCGAAAGCGATCTTTCAATAGGTTCTGACCTGCGTGTTCGCCCGCAGAGAACGACTCTTGGCAGGACTCGGTCGGGCCCAGCATGCTGGCGCCCATGACGTCTTCCACGCTCTCCCCCTCCCCCGTTCCGCTCGACCTGCTGGTGCTCGGCGGCACCTCCTGGCTCGGCGGAGCCGTCGCCCGGCACGCCCTGGCTCGCGGCCACCGGGTCACCTGCCTGGCCCGGGGCGAGGCCGGCACCCCGCCCGAGGGCGTCACCTGGGTGCGGGCCGACCGGGCCGCGGACGGAGCGTACGACGAGGTGGCCGCCCGTGACTGGGATTTCGTCGTGGACGTGAGCTGGCAGCCCGACCTCGTCCGCTCGGCGCTGGCCGCGCTCGCCGACCGCGCCGGGCACTGGGTCTACGTCTCGTCCTGCTCGGTGTACGCCGACGACAGCGTCCCGGGCGCGGCGGAGGACGCCGCGGTGCACCCGGCCCACCAGGGCACTGGACCCGTCGCGGTCGAGGTGTACGGCCCGGCCAAGGTCGCCTGCGAGGAGGCGGTCGTCGCGGCCATGGGCGCCGACCGCAGCGCGCTCGCCCGGGCGGGCCTGATCGGCGGGTACGGCGACCGCAGCGACCGGCTGGGGTACTGGCCGGCGCGTGTCGACCGCGCCACCGACGGCGACCCGGTGCTGGTGCCCCGGCGGGACACCCCGGTGCAGGTCGTCGACGTCGAGGACCTCGCCGCCTGGCTGGTGCACCTCGGCGAGCGCCGGGTCCCGGGGGTGTTCAACGCCCTGGGCGACGTCACCACGCTCGGTGCTCTGTTGGACGCGTGCGAGGCCGCCACCGGCCGGCGACCGTCCTACGCCGAGGTGGGCGACGGCTGGCTCGCGGACCGCGAGGTCGCGCCCTGGATGGGTCCCGAGTCACTGCCGCTGTGGCTGCCG
>Ga0308175_100003114_pt1 | contig 11458 bp, 11 predicted proteins | sample PhyCR1_3_FD_203893 | JGI IMG/M metagenome (GOLD analysis project Ga0308175, IMG submission 203893) | Soil microbial communities from UC Gill Tract Community Farm, Albany, California, United States - DLSLS.C.R1 | ecosystem: Environmental > Terrestrial > Soil > Agricultural land | place: USA... | reverse complement strand
CCGAGCAGGCCGACCGCGTCCACGAGGGGGCGGGCGGCATCCTCCACCTCGGCGCCACCAGCGCCTTCATCACCGACAACACCGACGTCCTGTTGATCCGCGAGGCGCTGGAGCTGCTGGCCGGCCGTCTGACGGCCACCATCGCCGAGCTGGCCGCCTTCGCGCGGCGAACGCGGGCGATCCCGACGCTCGCCTACACCCACTTCCAGCCGGCGCAGCTCACCACCGTGGGCAAGCGCGCCTGCCTCTGGATCCAGGACTTCGTGATGGACCTCGCCGAGATCCGCCACCGGCTCTCCACCCTCCGCTGCCGCGGGGTCAAGGGGACGACCGGCACGCAGGCGAGCTTCCTCACCCTCTTCCACGGCGACGGCGCCAAGGTGCGCGAGCTCGACCGCCGGGTGGCGCGCAAGCTCGGCTTCGCCGAAAGCTTCCCGGTGACCGGCCAGACCTACTCGCGCAAGCAGGACAGCCAGGTGCTGCAGACCCTGGCCGGCCTCGCCGAGAGCTGCCACAAATTCGGCACCGACCTCCGCCTCCTCCAAGGGGTGGGCGAGCTCTCCGAGCCGTTCGACGCCGAGCAGGTCGGCTCCTCCGCCATGGCCTACAAGCGCAACCCCGTCCGCGCCGAGCGGATGTGCGGCCTCGCCCGCCGGCTGATCACCGACAGCCTCAACGGCCCGCTCAACACCGCCACCCAGTGGCTGGAGCGCAGCCTGGACGACTCGGCCAACCGCCGCCTGGTGATCCCGGACTCGTTCTTGGACGCCGACGCCGTGCTGGGGCTGGCGGCCCACATCGCCGCCGGCCTCGTGGTGCGCGAGGCGACGATCGCCGCCCGGGTGGCCCGCGAGCTGCCGTTCATGGCCACCGAGACGCTGCTGATGGAGTCCGTGCTGCGCGGCGGCGACCGCCAGCAGCTCCACGAGCGCATCCGCGGCTACAGTTTCGACGCCCAGAGCACCTTGGAAAGAAAAGGGGGAGAGAATCCCCTCATCGACCTCATCGTGAGCGACCCGGATTTCCGGCTCACGCGCCAGGAGGTCGAGCCCTGGCTCGATCCGGTCGCCTTCACGGGCCGGTCGGCCGATCAGGTCAACGAGTTTCTGGAAGAGGTCGTGGCACCCGCCCTGGAAGGGATCGAGGCCGCCGCGATCGCCGCCCCCCGCGTATAGGGGCATACAGAGAAGGGTGGGGGCGTACCCCACCAAACCGGGATGAATTCAGCCCTGTGCTACTATCCCGGTCGAGCGCAAGCCGTTCCAGCGCTACTGGACCCAAGAGCTCTCACGAAGATGGCTCAAAACCACCTTACGGAGGCCGCAAGCCCATGCGCCCACGGAAAGACTCCCGGCTCGTCGTGTTTCTTCCTCGAGTCGCCCTCTCAGCTTTCCTCCTCGTCGAGCTGCTGGCCGTCGCCTGCTCGGGCAACCGCCAGCCCACCGTGGCCCCGCCCACGTTCGGCGTTCCCGTCGAGCGGGGGATCGCCTCCTGGTACGGTCCCAAGTTCAACGGCAGGATGACCGCCAGCGGCGAGCGCTACGACATGAACGCGTTCACGGCCGCCCACCCCTCACTCCCCTTCGGCTCCAGGATCGGTGTACGCAATACCCGTACCGGCCGTGAGGTGATCGTGCGGGTCAACGACCGCGGCCCCTACTCGAAGAACCGCATCATCGACCTCTCCTACGCCGCCGCCAAGGAGGTGGGGGTGGTCGGGCCGGGCACGGCGAGCGTGGAGCTGTACGTGGTGCCCGCGACCGGCACGCCGCCGCGCTTCACCGTCCAGGTGGCCGCCTTCAGCGAGCCCGAGCGGGCGGCCGCCCTCCAGCGCGAGGTCGTGCGGCTCTATCCGGAGGCCGTGGTGGATTCGGACGGCACCTGGAGCCGCGTCCAGATCGGCGCCTTCGACGACCGCGGCCAGGCCGAGTCGCTGCGCCGCGAGCTGGCCTCGATCGGCATGCAGGCGGTGGTGGTCTCGGCCCGGTAGGAGCCGCCCGGACCGGTGCCGGCAGAAACGGGGGGAATCCTTTCCCCCCGTTTTCCGTTATGATGCCTTGAAGCCAACAGCGAAACGTCTCCCGCAGGAGGTGTCATGACTGGAAAAAGACCTCCCCAGCGCCCGCTTTCCGTCTCTGCCCCCAAGCCTTCCAAGGCCCGCGGAGCGGGGTTCGTCTGGGTGGCGAGCGTCGCTCTGGTCGTCTATCTCGGCACGGCGGTCGCCTCAGGCAACCGGGAGCGTCTCTGGGAAAATCTGTCCCTTCCGGAGGACAGCGCCGCGGTCGCGTCCGGCTCCTTCCGGACCCTCGGCCGCGCCTCCTGGTACGGCCCGCGGTTCGACGGCCAGCCCACGGCCAACGGCGAGACCTTCGACATGAACGCCCTCACCGCCGCCCACCGCACCCTCCCCCTGGGCAGCCGGGTGCTGGTCCACAACCTGGACAACGACCGCCGGGTGGTGGTCCGGATCAACGACCGCGGCCCGTTCATCCAGGGGCGCGACATCGACCTCTCCTACGGCGCCGCCCGCCAGCTCGGCATGGTCCCCGACGGCCTCGCGCGGGTGGAGATCACGCCGCTCTGATCTGCCCGGCGGCTCCTAGACCAGCGTCGCCAGGAACTCCTTGATCCCCTCGTCCAGCCGCCGGCGGTCGGCGTGGCGTTCGAGGGCGGTGTGGACCAGGCGGTCTACCAGCCGGGGGAGCGGCAGGCCGGTGAGCTTCCAGAGGTGGGGGTACATCGAGATGCTGGTGAAGCCGGGAAGGGTGTTCAGCTCGTTGACGTAGAGCCCATCCTCGCCTTCGAGCAGGAAATCGGCCCGGGCGAGGCCGGAGCCGCCGAGGGCGGTGAAGGCCTGGACGGCGAGGCTCCGCAGACGGTCCGAGACCGCCGGGGGGAGATCGGCCGGCGCGATCAGGCCGGCGGTGTCCTGGAGGTACTTGTCGGCGTAGTCGTAGAACTCGTTGCCGGGGACGATCTCCCCCACCACCGAGGCCTGGACGTCGCGGTAACCGAGCACGGCGCACTCCAGCTCCCGCCCCTTCACCCCCCGCTCCACCAGCACCACCTCGTCGAAGCGCAGGGCGAAGCGGACCGCCTCCTCTAGATCCGCCAGACCGGAGACCTTCCGCACCCCGACGCTCGATCCGCCCACGCTCGGCTTGACGAACAGCGGCAGCGGCAGCCGCTCGCAGCGGGCCAGGAATCCCGCCGGATCGGCTTCGAAGTCCTGGCGCGACGCGGCCTCGAAGTCGACCACCGGCACGCCGGCCGCGGCGAGCTGGCGCTTGGCGAGCACCTTGTCCATGGCGATGGCGCTGGCGGTGACGCCGCACCCCACGTAGGGAAGGTCGAGCATCTCGCAGAGCCCCTGAAAGGTGCCGTCCTCCCCCCAGGTGCCGTGGAGGATCGGGAAGACCACCTCGACCCCCGAGGCCAGCAGGTGGCGGACGGTGGGAGCGACCGGCAGCTCCAGCGGCGGGATCTCCCTGGCTCCGCTGTCGAGCACCGCCGCGGAGGCCTCGGCGTCGATCCAGCAGCCGTCCGAAGCGATGCCGAGGGGGGTGACCGCGTGCCCGGCCTCCCGCAGCCCCTGCGCCACCGTGCGCGCCGAGCGGATCGACACCTGATGCTCGACGCTCCTCCCTCCGAAGACAACTCCTACATGGGCCATGAGATCCAACCTCCTATCCTGGGGCGCGCCGCGCGCGCCGGGCCTGCGGAGTCTATACAAAGAGGGCCCGCCGTGCCTGAGGGGATCCGCGACGGCGATTCGTTATATCCTCAAACTGATCGTCGTTCAGTTTCAAAAACACAGGAGGAATCATCATGAGACTCCGTTCGATTCTGCGGACCGCCGCCTTCAGCGCGATGCTCGCCGCTCTGGTCCTGCCGTCCGGCGCCCGGGCGGCGGCCGGCGGGCTGCGGTGTGAGGAGGTGACGTTCGCCGTGAATCTTTCGCCGGGCGACGCCACCGTCTACAACGTGTTCGGCGTGCTCTGCTCCCGCGGCAGCCTCGAGCACAAGACGATCCAGATCACGCTCCACGGTGCCACCTACAGCCATCTCTACTGGGATTTCCCGTTCCAGCCGGAGACCTATTCGTACATGCGCCGCGCCACGGCGGCGGGCTACGCGGTGCTCAACCTCGACCGCATCGGCATCGGCCAGAGCGATCACCCTCCGGCGGACGCGGTCACCATCGAGGCCAACGGCTACGTGGTCCATCAGATCGTGCAGGCGCTGCGTGGTGGGGACCTGGTGGTGCCCTCGTTCGGCCGCGTCAGCGCCGAACGGGTGGCTCTCGTGGGCCACTCGCTCGGCTCGGTGATCTCGATGCAGGAGGCGGGCACCTACGGCGACGTGGACGGCGTGGTGCTGACCGGCGTCTCGCACAACGTCACGCCGGTCCTGGGGGACATCCTGTCGAGCCTCTATCCGGCGAATCTCGATCCCCATTTCGCGGGACGGGACATCCCGGACGGCTATCTCACCAGCCTCCCGGGCCTGCGTACCATCTTCTATCAGGCGCCGTTCTTCGATCCCCTGGTCGTCGCGATCGACGATCAGACCAAGGAGACGGTCACCACGGCCGAGCTCGCCACGGCCGTTCCCGCCCTGGCGCTCTCGGCCTCGATCCATGTGCCGGTTCTGGTGGTGGTCGGCGACTTCGACGCGGCTTTCTGCACCGCGCCGTCCTGCACGGCGTCCGGCAGCCTGGCCAGCGAGCCAAGCTTCTATCCGGCGGACGCCTGCCCCGAGGCGGTGGCCATCCCGGAGTCGGGGCACGACCTGGACCTGCACCACACGGCCCCGCTCACCTATAGCACCATCCTGGATTGGATGGACCGCCGGGTGGGCGGGGATACGAGGGCTCCGGCGCCGGGTTGCGGGCTGTAGTAGCAGGCGGTCCCAGGGAAGAATTACCCCAGGGGAAAAGCTACCCCAGCAGCACCCGCCGCGCCGACTTCACCTCCGGCAGACGGCTGAGCTTCTCCACCAGCTCCTCCGTCGGCTCCTGGTCGAGGCGCAGGACGGCGACGGCCTCCTGGCCACGGCGGGCGAGGTGGATGTCGGCGATGTTGACGTTGGCCTCCGCGAGCAGGGTGCCGATCTTCCCCACCACCCCCGGCTTGTCGTGGTTCTCCAGCACGAGGAGCTTCCCCTCGGGCCGGAATTCCAGCCGGTAATCCTCGAAGCGCACCACCCGCGGATCGTGGTCGCCGAACACGGTCCCGGCCAGCTTGACGCTGCGGTCCTCGCCGGACAACGCGACCTCCACGAGATTGGGGTACTCGCCCGGCGCGCTGCGGACGGAGCGCACCACCTCGATCCCCCGCGATCTGGCGATCTGCTCGGCGTTGACGTAGTTGACGTCCTCGCCCATGAAGGGGGTCAGCACCCCCTTGAGCACGGCCACCGCCACCGGCGCGCAGAGCGCCTCGTCGAGCCCGGAGACGTCCACCTGCAGTCTCTGGAGCGGACCGCCGAGCAGCCCGCCGGCCATGCGGCCGAGCGTCTCGCCGAGCGTCATGAACGGCTCGGCCCGGCCGCCGGTGGGGCGGAACGGCAGGTTGACCGCCGCCACCGCCAGCGAGCCGGAGAGGGCGGCGAGGACCATCTGGGCGGTCTCGATCGAGATCCGCTCCTGGGCCTCGCGGGTCTGGGCGCCGAGGTGCGGCGTCGCCACCACCCTCTTGTGGCGCACCAGCCGGAGGTCCTTCGGCGGCTCCTCGGCGAAGACGTCGAGCGCCGCGCCGCCGAGATGGCCGGACTCCAGCGCCTCCAGCAGCGCCTCCTCGTCGATCACCCCGCCGCGCCCGCAGTTGACCACCAGCGCCCCCTTCTTCATCTTGGCGATGCGCTCGCGGTTGAGCAGGTTGCGGCTCTCCTTGGTGAGCGGGGTATGGAAGGTGATCATGTCCGCCCGCGCCAGCAGGTCGTCGAGCGGCAGCAGCTCGACGTCCAGCTTGCGGGCCGCCGCGGCGTCGAGGAAGGGGTCGTAGGCGGCGATCTTCATCTCGAAGCCGCGGGCGCGGTCGGCCACCCGCTGGCCGATGCGGCCGAAGCCGATGATCCCCAGGGTCTTCCCCTGGAGCTCGATGCCGGTCAGCTTGCGGTCCCACCCGCCCGCTTTCGTCGAGGCGTCGGCCTCGGGCACCCGGCGGGCCAGCGAGAGGAGGAGGGCGAAGGTGTGCTCGGTGGCCGACATCAGGTTGGCCGTGGGCGCGTTGACCACCAGGATGCCGAGCTCGGTGGCGGCGGTTACGTCCACGTTGTCGACGCCGATGCCGGCGCGCCCCACCACCTTGAGCTTCTTGCCGGCCTTCATCAGGTCGGCGGTGACCTGGGTGGAGCTGCGCACGACCAGGGCCTCGTAGTCGGCGAGGATCTCGGGGAGGCGCGGGCGCTCCTCCGCCGTGAGCTGGTGGACCTCCACCCCGGCCTCCTGGAAGAGGGAGAGGCCGGAGGGATCGAGAGAATCGGAGATCAGGATCTTCGCCATGCGGTCTCCCCTCAGCGGGCGGCCGGAGCGGCCACCTTCTCCAGGATCTGGTCGATCACGGCCAGCAGGGCCTCGAGGTCGCTCTCCCGCACCTCGCCCATGTGGCCGATGCGGAAGGTGGTCGGCTTCCAGTCGCCGTAGCCGCCGCCGATGGTGTAGCCGCGCTCCGCGCACCCCTTGACGATCGCCTGCGGATCGACGCCGGCCGGCGGACGGAAGCAGCTCACCGTCAGCGAGCGGGAGTCCGGTGCCGAGGCGTACTCGCAGCCGCGGGAGGCCGCCCACGCGGCGGTCTTCTCCTGGAGCCGCCGGTGGCGGGCCCAGCGCGCCTCCATCCCCTCCGCCAGGATGCGGTCCATCTGGACGTCGAGCGCCCAGAGGAGCGGGATGGCGGGGGTGGTGATGAAGCCCCCCTCCTTGTGCTTGTCGAGGTAGCGCAGCAGGTCGGTGTAGAAGCCGCGGTGCGGCACGGCCTTGGCCCGCTCGGCCGCGCGGTCCGAGAGGGTGAAGACGGTCAGGCCCGGCGGCACGGCGATCGCCTTCTGGGTGCCGGCGAGAGTGATGTCGATCCCCCAGGCGTCGGTCTCGACCGGCGCGCCGCCCAGCGAGGAGACGGCGTCGACGATCACCAGGGCGTCCCCCTCCTCGCGGATCACCCTGGCGATGTCGGCGATGGGGTTCATGACGCCGGTCGAGGTCTCGTTGTGGACCACGGTGACGGTGTCGTACTTCTTGCGGCGCAGGGCCGCGCGCACCGCCTCGGGGTCGACCGCCTGCCCCCAGGGGGTCGCGAGCTTGTCGGCCGACTTGCCGGTGGACTTGGCGATCGAGTGCCAGCGCTCGGAGAACGCGCCGTTGGTGAGGCACAGCACGTCCTGCCGGACGCAGGAGACGACGGCGCTCTCCATGATCAGCGTCGAGCTGCCGGTGGCGACCATGACGTCGCCCTGCGTGCGCAGCAGCGCGGGCAGCTTGGCGGAAAGCTTGATGTAGAAATCCTTGAACCCGGCCGACCGGTGCCCCACCATCGGCTTGGTCATCGCCTGGCGGGCATCCTCGGGGACGTAGGTCGGACCGGGGAGAAAGAACTTGATGGGCTCACTCACAGGACACCTCTCCTCTCGTGGGGGGACCCTGGGGTCTCCTGATTCATGCCGCATTGTGGCAAAAGGGGGCCGGGGTGGCAAGCCGCCCCGCGGCGTCGCACCTATGAGGTGCGCGAGAAGGGCCGGAGGGGGTCAGGCTGCCGCAATGCGGCAGTGACGAACACGGACGGCCACGGACCGCCTGTGTCCGTCCTTGTTCGTCCGTGTCTGCCCTTTCAGCCCCACGGATGAGGCTTCCGGAGCGCCTCGGCGAGCTCCTCCACCGAATACCGCCGCGAGGCCGCTCCGGGCGGAGCCACCACCCAGCCCTCCCCCTCGACCCGCAGCCAGGGGGCTTCCACCTCGCCCCGCACCAGCACCAGCGCGCACCCACGGAAATGCTCGCGGAGGAGATCCTTCAGGACCGGCGCGCCCCGCATGGGCTTGACGGCCACCGTCCGCCCCTCCCCCACCTCGACGGCCCGGAGCACGCCCAAGCCCGCGGCCGCCTCCAGGACCGGCGGGACCGGATGCGCCGTGCCGCCGAGCTCCAGCCAGCCGATTCGCAGCCCCAAGGCGCGGGCGGCCTCGATCAGCGGCGCGAACCGTTCAGGGGACTCTTCGACCCGGAGTAAGTGGGGAGCCTTCACAGAGCTCTCCCAGAAGGCCCGTTCAACCGGGGAGAGGGGTCTCCCCAAAAGGGACAGGCCTCCCCCCAAAGGGGAGAGGGGTCTCCCAGAAAAGGGGAAGGCTCTCCCCGAAAGGGAGAGGGGTGTCCCCAAAAAGGGGAAGGGGCTCCCCAAAAAGGGGAAGGGGCTCCCCAAAAAGGGGAAGGGGCTCCCCAAAAAGGGGAGGGGGCTCCCCAAACAGACCGACGGTTCCCCCGATTCATTCTGTCTCCTCCGGATAGAGCAGGATCTCCCGGCGCTCCTCCCGAAACGCCGCCTCGTCCCGCTTCCAGGCGGCCATCCAATCCTCCAGCCCCTCTCCGCTCTCGATCGCCTCGCGGCATTCGGGGCCGCCGGTCAGGAGATCGATCGCCGGGCGGTCCGAGACGAACTCGTAGGGGGCCTCGCGCCAGGCGAATTCCTCCGGCCAGAGACGGTGGACCGCCGCGAGGAGCTCGACGCCGGTGCGGTAGGACCGGAAGGCTTTGGAATCCGTCACCAGGAGCTCGACGCCGCCGCAGACCGCCCCCTTGTGCTTCTGGAACTGCGGCCGGAAGTAGTTGGGCACGAAGGTGACGCCGGGCAGGCGCCGGCCGTTGAGCTCGTCCGCCAGCCGCTTGGGATCGACGAACGGCGCGCCGGTGAGCTGGAAGGGGCGCGTCGTCCCCCGCCCCTCGGAGAGCTCGGTCGCCTCGACCAGGCAGCCGCCGGGATAGACCCGCGCCGTGGCGGGGGTGGGCATGTTGGGCGACGGCGCGATCCAGGGGAGGCCCGTCTCCTCCCAGGTCATGCCGCGCGTCCACCCCTCCATGTACCAGACGGAGAAGTAGGCCCGCGTCCCGTTCCAGCAGCGCCGCGCCGCCTCCAGGCGGAACAGCTCGCCGAGGGTGAGCCCGTGGCGCACCGGCAGGCGGAAGGCGCCCACGAAGGACTCGTACCCCGCGCCCAGGAGGTTCCCCTCGATCCGCTCGCCCCCCAGCGGATTGGGGCGGTCGAGCACCCAGACCTCGCAGCCGGCGGCCATCGCGGCCTCGGCGGCCCAGATGCCGGTGGCCGCGTAGGTGTAGTAGCGCGAGCCGACGTCCTGCAGATCGATCAGCAGCACGTCGAGCCCTTCGAAGGCCGAGGGATGAGGGCGCAGCGAGCATTCCGAGTCGCCGTAGAGGGAGAGGATGGAGGCGCCGGTCCACGGATCGCGCCCCCCTTCAGCCGCGATCATGTCCTGCTCGATGCCGTAGTAGCCGTGCTCGGGGCCGAAGAGGGCGCGCGGCGGTCCGGCCGGGCTCGCCGCGAGCGCCAGGTGGATCGGCCGGCCGTCGCGGGTGATCGAGGCGCCGTGGGCCAGGATGCCGTAGCGCCGCCCCGCCAGACGCGAAGGATCTTCGAGCAGGCGGTCAAGGCCGGTCGCGACGCTCAATCCTTCCTCCGGAAGACGCCCGTCCGGCCGCCGCTCTTGGCTTCCAGCCGCAGGTCGGTGATCACGGCCCCCTTCTCCAGCGCCTTGACCATGTCGTAGAGGGCGAGGGCGGCGGTGGAGCAGGCGACGAGGGCCTCCATCTCGGCGCCGGTGCGGGCGTTGACCACCACGTGGCTGCGGATCGCGACCCCCTCGGGGATCGGCTGGATGTCGACCTCCACCTGGTCGAGCGGGATCTGATGCGCCAGCGGGATCAGCTCCGGGGTGCGCTTGGCCCCCTGGATGCCGGCGAGGCGGGCGACGGCGAAGGCGTCCCCCTTGGGCAGGTTCGCCAGGCGGATCAGGGTCTGGGCGGAGAGCAGCACGCGGCAGGAGGCCTCGGCCACCCGGCGGGTGACGGGCTTCTCGGAGACGTCCACCATGTGGGCGTTCCCGTGGGGATCGAGATGGCTGAAGGAACCTTGCGAGCTCATGAAGTCTCCAGACGAAAACGGTATGCTAGCATCCCGCGATTCCATGAGACTGGCGATCATCGTGCCCACCCTGAACGAGGAGGACACGGTCCGCCGCCACCTGCCCGCGGCGCTGGCCGTGGCCGACGAGGTGATCGTCTCGGACGGCGGCAGCGCGGACGGCACCGTGGCGGCGGCGCGCGCGCTCGGCGCCCGCGTCGTGGAGGGGCCGCCCGGACGCGGCGGCCAGCTCAGCCGGGGGGCCGCGGCGGCCACCGCGGACGTGATCCTTTTTCTCCATGCCGACACCACGCTGCCGGAGCGCGGCGCGGAGCGGGTGCGCGAGGCGGTGGCGGCGGGCGCCCCCGGCGGCGCCTTCTTCCTGCGCTTCGACGTCGACCGCCCCATGCAGCGGCTGGGAACACGGCTGATCAACTGGCGCACGCGCTGGCTCCGCGTGCCGCTCGGCGATCAGGCGCAGTGGGCCACCCGCGAGACGTTCGAGCGCCTGGGCGGCTTCCGCGACTGGCCGATCCTGGAGGACCTCGACTTCGCCCTGCGCCTGCGCCGCCTCCCCGGCTTCACGCTGCTCGAGGAGCCGGTGACGACCGGCGCCCGCCGCTTCGTCGAGCAGGGGGCGGTGCGCACGGTGGCGACGAACTGGCTGATCTGGATCCTGTTCCTGTGCGGGGTGTCGCCGCAGCGGCTGGCGCGGCTGTACCGGCAGATCCGGTAGAGGGCCCAAAAGCACCGAAGCCCCGGCGCGCCGGCGTACGCGCGGGGGCTTCAGGAGCTGCGGCTGGGCTGAGGCTCTTACTTGCGGCCGCGCTTCTTGGTGTTGACGGCTTCCTTGAGATCCTTGCCCGCCTTGAAGCGGACGGTCTTGCTGGCCTTGATGGTGATCGACTCGCCGGTGGCGGGGTTGCGGCCCTTGCGGGCTCCCCGCTCGGCCACCGCGAAGCTGCCGAGCCCCGGGATCTTCACCGACTCCCCCGCCTTCAGCGAGCTCGACACCGCGCCGACGACCGCTTCGAAAGCCGCAGCGGCCTGCCGCCGGGTGATCCCCTCGACGGAGTCCACAATGCTATTCACGAGATCAGCCTTACCAGCCATCGCTCTCCTCCTGTAAGTCGTTTTTTTGAACGAAAGTGACTGGCGGAAACGATAAGCCAACGCGCGGGGGCTGTCAATACAGCATAGAGGCGCGGAACCGCCTGGATTCAGGCTTTCGCGAGCACCTGGACGGTGAAGCCGTCGTGGTCCCCGCCGGTCAGGATGCGCCAGGCTCCAGGGCCCGTAATCCCTGCCGCCACAGGGCTTTCGAGCATCCC
>Ga0308175_100003113_pt1 | contig 11460 bp, 12 predicted proteins | sample PhyCR1_3_FD_203893 | JGI IMG/M metagenome (GOLD analysis project Ga0308175, IMG submission 203893) | Soil microbial communities from UC Gill Tract Community Farm, Albany, California, United States - DLSLS.C.R1 | ecosystem: Environmental > Terrestrial > Soil > Agricultural land | place: USA... | reverse complement strand
GACGGAGGCTGTGTGAAGCGGAGAAGAAGTCAGCGGCCGGGAGGACGCCGGGTGGCTGCTGCTGCGATTCCCAAGGCCAGGACGACGAGCACCGCGGCAACGGCGAAGGCCTGGTGCGTGCCGGCCACGACGGCTTCCACGCCGGCTTTCGCGATCTCGCGTGTGCTGGCGCCATGGGCGAACACCGCGCCCATCACCGACGCGCCGGTGATCAGGCCCAAGTTGCGCGACAGGCTCAGCAGGCCGGAGACGACGCCGCGCTGGCCAGCTTCGACTTCGGCCATCACCGCAGTGTTGTTCGCCGCCTGGAACACCGCGAATCCGGCGGTCACGACGACGAGCGGCGCGACGTAGCCCCAAGCGCCGCAGGCGACCGGCGTCCACGCCAAAGCGGCGCATCCGGCCACCATCGCGACCAGTCCCGCGACCGTCATGCGGCCCGCGCCGAAACGATCGACTGCGCGGCCCGCCGGTACGCCCACCAGCGCCGCGACGAGCGGGCCGGCGGACATCACCACGCCTATCGTCGCCGGAGCGAGATGCAGCGCACCGGCGAGATGGAATGGACCGACGACCAGCGTCGTCATCGCGACGGTGGCCGCGAGCGCGCTCATCGCGAAGCCGGTTCCTGTCGTGCGGTCGAGGAGCAATGCGGGACGGAACAACGGTGAAGACGCTTTCGCTTCGACGACCAGGAACAGGCCTGCGCCGATGATCGCGAGGCAGAGCAAGGCACCGTTGGCCGCGCCGAAGTGCCCACGCCCGGATGTCATCGCAAGCGCATACGCGGCGAGCGCCAGGGCAAACACGAAGGAACCGGGGTAATCGAACGTCGGACGGTTCGCATTGCAAGGACGATCCGGTGGCAATGTGCGCAGCGCCAGGACGAACGCTGCGATTCCAAGCGGCACGGTGACGAAGAAGATCGAACGCCATCCGGCTGCGGCCAGCAGCACGCCGCCAAGCGTCGGACCCAAGGCGGTTCCCACCGCGGACATCGTGCCCAGCAAGCCCATGGCGCGGCCGGCACGTTCCTTCGGCACCGCGTCGCCGACGAAGGCCATGGTCAGCGCCATCATCACCGCGGCCCCGAGTCCCTGGGCGACGCGCGCGGCGATCAGCATCCACAGCACCGGTGCCGCGCCGCAGGCGATCGATGCCGCGACGAACACGCCGATGCCCGCGAGCACCAGGCGACGGCGTCCGACCAGGTCGCCCAACCGGCCGACGCTGACGATGAGCGTGGTGATCGCAAGCAGGTAGGCCAGCACGATCCATTGCACTGCCTGGAACGTGGCGTCGAACGCCAGGGCAAGACTGGGCAAGGCCACGTTCGCGATGCTGGTGCCCAACGAGGACAGGAGCATGGTCAGCGACAGGCAGGCGACTGCCAGCGGCATGCGCGATGCCGACGGTTGTCGGCCGAGGGTGGCGATGGCGGGAGTGGACATGGCAGGGACTGCGCGATGGGGTCGGCACCATGCTGGGTGCGCCATCGCCATGGCGGAAGGCGCACGCCTCGCAACCGATACCTGCACAAAACGCCATGCCAGGCCTGCTTCGTGCTACACCGGTGCCATGCCCGGACTCGACCTGAACCTGCTGGCGACCCTCGACGTGCTGCTGTCCGAAGGCAGCGTGGCGAAGGCGGCCCAGCGGCTGCAACTCAGCGCGTCCGCGATGAGCCGTGCCCTCGCCCGCCTGCGCCAGGTCACCGGCGATCCGCTGCTGGTGCGCGCTGGCCGTGGCCTCGTGCCGACGCCGCGGGCGCTTGAACTGCGCGACCGCGTGCGGGAGGTCGTCGACGAAGCAGAAGCGGTGCTCCGCCCCGCGCTGAAACTGGACCTGGCGGCGCTCGCGCGCAGCTTCACCGTGCGCAGCAGCGAGGGCTTCGCCGAGACCTTCGGCCCCGCCCTGATCGCGCGCGTCGCGCGCGAGGCCCCCGGCGTGCGGCTGCGCTTCCTGCCCAAAGTGGACAAGGACAGCGCGCCACTGCGCGACGGCACGGTCGACCTGGAAACCGGCGTCACCGGCGCGGCGATGGGGCCTGAAATCCGCACCCTCGGGCTGTTCGCCGATCGCCACGTCGGCGTGGTGCGAAGGCAGCACCCGTTGTCGCAGGGAGCGATCACGGCCGCGCGTTACGCCGCAGGCCCGCATGTCCTGGTCGCGCGTCGCGGACTCGAAACAGGCTCCATCGACGACCTGCTGCAGGCGCAAGGCCTCGAGCGCGACGTGCGGGTAACGGTGGGCGGTTTCGCGACGGCCATTGCGCTGGCACGCGGCACCGACCTCGTCGCCACGGTTCCGGAGCGACACACGCGGGCCCTTTGCGAAGGCATGTTGGTGTTCGCGCTTCCAGTGCAGCTTCCGGCCTTCACGGTGTCGATGTTCTGGCATCCGCGCCTGGACGCAGACCCTCCGCATCGATGGCTGCGATCGCTGGTCCATGACGTCTGCAACGCGGAAGCGTCGGCCGCGACGTAGCGTCCGCGACCATCTCCGCATCCGGCTGCGGCCGTCGCCGAGCCGACTTCAATCCCGCTTCACATTCGCGCCATCGCCGCTTCGCGGCATGCGGGCATCGTCGCAGGCGTTCCGGTCCAGGCAGCACCATGGCCAACGCATCCGCTACGCCCGCCTTCGACATCGTCGTCGTGGGCGCCAGTTTCGCTGGCGCCGCGTGCGCCATCGCCGCGGCGCAACGCGGGCTGCGCGTGTGCGTGATCGAGCGCAAGCACGATCCCGGCACGAAGCTGCGCACCACCGGCATCATCGTCAAGGAGGCCGCCGAGCAGACGCTGCTCAACCAGGTGCCCGCGGCCATGACCCTGCGCATCGAAGCGGTGCGCCTGTATGCGCCCAGCCTCAAGCAGGTCGCCCTGGCCGCGCCGGGTTATTACTTCCTGGCCACCGACACGCCGGCGGTCATGCGCTGGCTCGCGGAACAGTTGCGCCTGCACGGCGTGGAGCTGCGGCTCGGCACCGCGTTCACCGATTGCGTGCGCGACCACGACGGCTGGCATGTGCGGGGCGTGGGCCATGCGCGCTACCTCGTTGGCGCGGACGGCGCGCGATCGCGCGTCGCGAAACGTTGCGGACTCGGCGAGGTGCGCCAGTTCCTCTACGGGATCGAATACGAATTTCCCGGCGCCACGCTCGCGCAACCGGGCGCCCTGCACTGCTTCATCAGCAAGCGTTTCGCCCCGGGCTACATCGGCTGGATCGCACAGAACCCCACCGGCGTGCAGGCCGGCCTCGCCTTGCGGCATGACCCTGCCCAGGCACGCGTGCCCGACATCGACGGCTTCCTGCTGCGCGTGGGCATTGCCGGAGGCCTGCCGCGGCATCTCAAGGCGGGCGCTACCCGCGCAGGACTGATTCCGTGCAGTGGCCCGGTGTTCGACATCGCGCGCGATCGCGCCATCCTCGTCGGTGACGCGGCCGGCATCGTGTCGCCGGTGACGGCGGGGGGGATCCACTCGGCGTGGGACCACGGCTGGACGGTCGGCCGCGCGATCGCCGCACACCTGCGCGACGCCGGTCCCGCGCCGGAACAGGTCGCGATCGAAGCCGCCCCGCGCTTCCGTGCGAAGCGTGCGCTGCGCTGGGCCTACGATCGCCTGCAGTTCGACTGGCCTTTCGACCTGCTCCTCTACTCGCCACCACTGCGCTGGGCGGCCGAGCAGGTGTACTTCCACAAGCGCAGGTGCTGATCGCCCGGCTTGCCTACATTTCCGGCGTCGACTTCTCGATGGTCTTGATGGCCTCGGCCGCCTTGCGCTGTTGCTCGCGGATTTCGGCCGGTGTCGGCACCGACGCGGCAGCGGGCGGGAACTCGCGCGTTTCCATGCTCCAAGGGTCGGCCTCCCCGGAATCGGTTGGCGCGGCGTCCGGCGAGGCTGTATCACCGGTCGGCACGGAAGCCGACAGATGCGGTCGGTGCGCCAGCCGATGTATCACCGACTCCATCGCGTAGCCGAAGAACGTGAGCGCCAGCAGCCCGAACACGATTGCAATCCCGAGCTTGACCAGCGTGACCGACGGCGATTCCCGGGGGCGCTCGCGGTGAGCGCGACGCGCATGGATCCGCGCGGCGTGCAGCGGCCGAAGCTGCTCCTCCACGACCGCATCGAACGGCACGAATTCGAAACCGTCCAGCGTGGCGCCGGGCGAACTGACGACCGCAGGTTCCGGCAACGGTCCCAGCATGCGGCGCAGCGCGTCGCCGTCGATCAACTGGACGTGGCCGTGGCGTGACGCGGCTTCGATTGCCGCCCGCGAGAACTCGCCACTCGTGATGAGGATCGCACCCGTCGCGCCTTCGTTGAACATGATCCCGAGCAGTTCGTGCACGGCGTTGTGCGGCACCTTCATCGCGTTCCAGTGCTTGCACTGCAGCACGACCCGCTCGTCGTCGCGCGACAGGCGCAGGTCGACTCCGCCGTCGAAGCGCGCGCCGGTCGCGCCGGTGCCGACCTCGTCGACCTCGAAGCCGCGGTTGCGGTAATAGTCGGCGAGCAGCGCCTCGAGCCGGTCCCAGGCCACCCGGCTGAGCGCGTCGTCCCGGCGCCGGCCCACGCGTTTGAGTCCGCTCATGCCGCCCCCAACGGATGTGCTCCACGCCGATGCTAGCGCCTCGGGCCCTGCGCCGTCGCGATGCCGAATGACCGCTTGGCTAGCATCCGTGCGCGGTTGCCAAGCGCATCGGCTATCGCGCGGCTGATCGTGATCGCAAGGCGTTCAGCGCCGCCTCAAGGCTGCCCCTCATGTGGCACCACGCTCCACGCCTGGCTGCCCACGGTGGCGACGGCCAGCGGCGTTGCCCGGTTCGCGCGCTTCCAGATGACGTTCTGCCCGGTCGAACGATTGCGCCACAGCAGGTCGGCGATGCCGTCGCCATCGAAATCACCGACGCTGGCGATTCCCCACGTCGTACTCACGGCCTCCAACGGTTGCTGCGATGCATACCTGGCGGAGCGCCAGATCACGTTCTGCCCGGTGGTCGATTTGCGCCACACGATGTCGTCCTTGCCGTCGTTGTTGAAGTCGCCAACACCGGCGATCTTCCACGCGGTATCGGTGACGCCGGTGATGCCGAGGGGCTTTGCAGAGTTGCCCGAGCGCCAGATCGCGTTGGCACCACTGGACGTGTTGCGCCACAGGATGTCGGCGCTGCCGTCGCCGTCGAAGTCGCCGGTGCCCGCCACCACCCAACTCGCACTGGAGACCGACGAGAGGGCGATCGGCGCGGCACGGTTGGCGGAGCGCCAGATGACGTTCTGGCCGGAGGCCCTGCGCCAGAGCACATCGGCATGGCCGTCGCCGTCGAAGTCGCCGGCGCCGACGACATGCCAGGCGAGATCGGCCACGGTGGCAACGGCCTGCTTCGTCGCCAGATTGCCGGAACGCCAGATGGAATTCTGCCCGGTGACGGAATTGCGCCAGAACACGTCCGAACGCCCGTCGCCGTCGAAGTCGCCCTCGGCAACGATGCTCCACTGGCCAGGGGCTATCGCCGCCACCGCCGTCGTCGTTGCGCTGTTGGCCGCGCGCCAGATCACGTTGTGGCCGTTCGAGGAATTGCGCCAGAACAGGTCGGCATGGCGGTCGCCGTCGAAATCGTGGTGCGGCAGCGGACGACGCACGACGAAATAGACCGCATCGGGCGTCCCCGCCCGGCCCGAGGCGTCGGTGCCGCGCACGTACACGACGTGCCGGCCGTAGGCGAGGCCGCGGGTATCGATGTTGATGACGACCTGTTCACGGCTGCTTCCGAACGCGCCGTCGTAGGCGCGCATCGCCATCGGCATCGCCATCGATGACCAGGGCGCCGCGTCGAGCGTGGCGCTTGCCTCGGTGATCCCCTGCACCGCCTCGGTGCCATTGCTCTGGTTGAAGCGCGAGTCGTCGATCCAGGCCGAGACCGCGAATGCCTGGCCGGGCGCGACGACGCCCGCCGACTCGGCGATGGACGTCGTGTCGGGGCCGCTGGGTGAGCCGTAAGGCTCCTGCAGGTTGCGCGCGGCGTATTTCATCGCCGCGAGGTTCCGCGGGTAGGTCGTGGATTCGAAGGTCGAACAGTCCTCGAAGAATTCCTGCCCCATCTCGATGGTGTAGCTCGGCGCCCCGGTCTCACCGTAGATGGTGTCGGTGTTGGTGCCATCGGCTTCGTACAGACCGGTCCATTGCACCGGCTTGTAATTGTTGAAATACGCAAGGCGGCGCCCGAGCGTGCGCAACTGGGTGGCATTGGGCGAGGCGGCGCTGGTGTAGGCCCACGGCCACAGCACGAGCTGCGAGTAACTGTGCAGGTCGAGCAGCAGGCCGCGGTAATCCGCGGGGGCGGTTCCAGTCTCGGTGCGGCGGTCGGGCAGCACGCCGCCGCTGTAGCTGCCGTCGGATCCGCGCGTGCCGATGACATAGCGCATGAGGTCCTGCGCTTCCTCTTCCGATGCCGCGGCCGGGCCGCGATACGTGGCGTCGCACGGATTGCTGCTGGAGCCACCGGAGACCGTGCCGAAGCGCCAGGTGAAGTTGCGGTTGAGGTCGACGCCATAGGCGTTCGCGCTGCAACTGCCGTTGTCGGTGTCGGTGTTCTTGCGCCAGGAAATGCCTGACTCGGCCTTTTTCCTGCCATCGGGATTGGCCTGGAGGATCAGGTCGAAGCGGAAGTTGTCGAGCAGCCAGGTCGCTTCCGGATCGCTGCCGTAACCGTTGGCCAGCCATTCGGCGAAGCGCGTGGCAAGTTCGGCGGTGGTGTATTCGCGGGCGTGGATCGCCGCGATCACGGCCATCCTGGGCTTGTCGGGAATCGAGGCGTCGGTCGCGGCGTTGGTCAGGCGCAGCGCGCGCAGCCGAGAGCCCTGCGCGCCGCCGGTCTTGGCGTAGGTCCAGCTCGGACCGATGTCGACGACCTTGGCCAGCGACGGCTTGTTTTTCGCCAGGAGGTCCATCGTCGCGTAGGTTTCCTCGACGGTGCGGTAGCACGCGTAACCGGGAATGGCGTTCTGCGCGGTGATCTGCGTTGCCTGCAGTCCTTCGGCGGTCATCGTCCCCGCGCGCGTCAGGTGTTGCCTTGCGATCGTCGCGCGCTGCGCCATGGCCGCTTCGGCGTCGCGCATTCGCGCGGTGTCCGCATCGTCGATCTCGACGCGCACGCCCATGCCCCGCAGCAGGGCCAGGTCGCTGGCGCTCGCCTCCATCCGCGCCGTATGCGCCTTGCCATCGATCAGCAGGTGCTGGAAGTGACCGGCGATCTGCTGCAGCTGCACGCGATCGCGCCAGTGCACGGTGACGATGACCAGGCGATCCGGGTCGCTGCGGAATCCCTCGGTCGGCGTGGCTGCCCAGAGCCATGCGGCGCCAGAGGCCAGTCCCAGCGCGAGGACCAGCTGGAACGCGAGCGCGCGGCGCCTGAAGGGGATTCGTTGCATGCGGGTGTTCCGGGAGGTCGACGCCGTACTGTTCCGGGATCCTTGGCAAGCGCGAGTGAAAGCCGCATCGGCGCGGGGGGCTACGGGGGTGCGGCAGGCCGATGTTCAGCCGGTGTTGCGCCGGCCAGGACCCAGGACGTCACGCCCTGCAGGGCCGATGCCGCTGCCGCTCCTGCCCTGCAGGCCACAGTGGCTCGGTGCCCTGCATCCCTCCGATCCGGCCGGAAGGGATTGGCGTCGAAACCGTCAGTGCGCCGCAGGTTTGTAATGGCCGCCGATCGTGCGGGCCGCAATGTTGATGCGGTTCCAGCTGTTGATCGCGACGACCAGCAACGTCAGGTCGACCAATGTGGCTTCGTCGAACTGCTGGCTTGCCTTTTCGTACAGCGCGTCCGAAACGGCGTCGGGGGACGCGAGTTCGGTCAACTCCTCGGCCCACGCCAGGGCCACCCGTTCACGCTCGCTGTAGAGCTTCGTCTCGCGCCATGCCGGCAACAGGTACAGGCGCTGCTCGGTTTCACCGACGGCGCGCGCGTCCTTGCTGTGCATGTCCAGGCAGAACGCACAGCCGTTGATCTGCGACACCCGCATCAGGACGAGATGCACCAGCGCCGGTTCCAGGCGCCCGGCCTGTTCGATGGCCTGGCCGAGGGTGAGCAACGGCTGCATGGCGGGATAGTGGCGTTGTACGGAAAAGCGGTTCATACGCGTTGCTCCGATGCGATATCGACGGCCGGAATTGGCCGCTTCAATGCAAGGACGTCGACGACGCCGGTTTCGTGACCGCCAGCAGGCGTGCGAGCTTCCCCGGATGCCGCAACGCATGGATCGCGGTGATGCGGGCGCCGTCGGACTCGACCCACATCGCCGAAACGAGCGTTTCGCCGTCGAGCAGCAGCAGCGCCGGCGCTGCATTGAGCGTGACCTCTTCGTAGCGCAGTCCGGGGCCATGGAAATTGCGGGCCAGCTGCAGGTAGAGCCGGGCCAGCCGGTCGGCCCCGTGCAGCGGACGCAGGGTCGCGCGTGCCAGGCCGCCGCCGTCGCTGATGTGCACGGCGTCCTCGGCGAACAGCGCCCGCAGCGCATCGAGGGTCGGCTCGGCCATTGCCGCGACGAAACGCTGCAGCAGTCGCCGCTGCACGGCCGCGTCGACGTTGAAACGTGGCCGCCCTTCGCGCAGGCGGCCCTTCGCGCGATGCACGCGCTGGCGGCACGCGTCCTCCGCGATGCCCAGGATCGCCGCTGCCTCGGCGTGGCTGTAATCGAAGACCTCGTGCAGCAGGAACGCCGCGCGCTCCTCCGGGCTCAGCCGTTCGAGCAGCAGCAGGAACGACAGCGTGATCGATTCGCCACGCTCGAGCGTTGCATCCGGATGTTCGGTCTCGGGCACCAGCGGCTCCGGTAGCCACGGGCCGGTGTAAGTCTCGCGCTCGGCCTTGGCGCGACGCAGGCGGTCGAGCGCCAGGCGGGTGGTCACCGTGACCAGCCATGCCTCCGGATCGTCGAGCGCGGCGAGGTCCTGCGCGTGCAGCCGCAACCAGGCGTCGTGCAGCACGTCTTCGGCGTCGGCGGGCGTGCCGAGCATCCGATAGGCGAGCCCGAAGAGGCGGGAACGGTGCTGTTCGAACAGGGTCTGGACAGCGGCATTCACGATCGGATTCTCCGTCTGGAACCACCAGGACGCGCAATGGCGCCATGGCGTGACAGGTCTGCCACGAGTCGCTAGAAGTCGCGCCCGTTGACCGGAACCCGCTTGATGCCTTCCAGATCGATGCCTTCAAGGCAGCGGATGTTGATGGCCGCCATCTCCGACCCATCCGGCTTGCGGCCGAGTGCGAACGCCTGGCAACCGCAGGTCGAACAGAACTGATGCTCGATGACGTGCTTGTTGAAGGTGTACGACGTCAATCGATCGGCTCCGGAGTCCAGCGTGAACGCGCCGCGCGGCACGAACCACAGCAGGAACCCCTTGCGGCTGCAGTGCGAACAGTTGCATTCCATCGCCTGTTCGACCTTGCCCTGCACGGTGAAACGAACCGTGCCGCAGTGACAACTTCCGGATTGCATGTGGTCTCCTTGAATGGCTGGGGGAATGGCAACTGTTGCGATGCGCGCCTTGTGACGGACTCAGGACGATTCCGCAAACGCCTTGAGCTTGCCGAGCCCGACCTCCCACTGCCTGCCGATCAGCTCCAGCGTGCGCCGGGCTTGCTCGATCTGCACGGGATCCAGTTGCCAGCGCCGTTCGCGTCCTGCTTTCACGTCGTGCACGACACCCGCGTCGGCCAGCACCTGCAGGTGCTTGGTGACACCCTGCCGGCTGATGTGCGTGTTCGCCGTCAGCTGCGCGATCGAGAACGCGCCGCCGGCGCAGAGGATGGCGACCAGCTTCAGCCGCGTGGGATCACCCAACGCAGCGAATACGTTCGCAAGCCCAGGCGGCGCCGGCGGCGTCACATCGGTCGCGGGAGTTGTTGCGGCAGGCTTACTTCGGTTCGCCGGCATGGCGCGCGATGTTCCCCAGCTGGGCGTCCCAGCCATTGTTGTTCATGCGGAAGGCTTCCAGCCGGCGATGCGGCGGCACGTTGTCGAAGCCGGATTCCACCACCGTCAGCCGGGTCGCGTTGCCGGGTGCGTCCTCCAGCGTGAACGTCACCAGCGTCGGCGTCTCGCGCGAGTAATCGACATTGGCGTCGACCGCGTAAGGATGCCAGCGGTAGGACAGCAGGCGTTCCGGGTCGACGTGTTCGGTGACGACATCGAACGCGACGTGTTCGAAGCCGGGGATGGTGATGGCGCCGCGGACACGCCGGCCGGCGACGAACGCCTGGCCGCGCAGGTCGGCGCCGAACCACGTGCCGAATTCATCGGCGTCCGCAATCGCGCGCCACACGCGCTCGCGCGGTGCGTCGATCACGATGCTGCGTTCGATGCGGTCGGTGGTGCCATCTGCTGCTTGGGTGTGGATGTCCATGTTTCCTCCTTGGCGAAGTCGGGTCAGCTGGCGTCGAACAGGCAGCTATTTGGTTGCGCTATTTGAGCTTACGACGTCCGGTAGAAAATGCAACCACAAAGTTGCTGGTCGGCGTGACCTTCGGCCTATTTTATTGTTTATCGATATTCGTATTATCGGTTCACGATAACCCAGGAGCACGCCATGATCCGCCCCGCCGCCCAAGCCCTCGCCGTCGCCCGCCCGGTCATCCGTGGCCTGACCCTCCTCAACATCCTCTATGCCGCCGGCATCACCGTGCTGCTGGCCTCCAGCTTCTTCCGGTCCGATTGGCCATGGGTGCCGCTCGGTTACGACATGCACGACGCCCATCCGGCGCTCCCGCTCGGCCTGCGCGCGATCATGGTGATCGGCCTGGCCGGCGCCGCCATCGTGCATGCGATCCTGCGGCGGCTGCTGAAAATCGTCGACACCGTGCGTGGCGGCGATCCGTTCATCGCCGACAACGCCCAGCGCCTGCAGGCCATCGCCTGGAGCGTGCTGTCCATCGAGGCACTGCGGCTGATGGTTGCCGGCATTGCCCGGATGGTGTCCACCGCGGCGCAGCCGATGCACATGGGCGGGGGCTTCTCTTTCGCACCCTGGCTCGCGGTGCTGTTGCTGTTCGTACTCGCCGGCGTGTTCACCCAGGGCGCACGCATGCGCGATGACCTCGAAGGCACGGTGTGAGATGGCGATCCTCGTCCGCCTCGACGACCTGCTGCACGCACGCCGCATGACGCTCACCGAGCTCGCCGCGCGCGTGGACATCACGCTCGCCAATCTATCGATCCTCAAGACCGGCAAGGCGAAGGCGATCCGCTTCTCGACGCTCGAAGCGATCTGCAGCGCGCTCGAGTGCCAGCCCGGCGACCTTCTCGCCCACGATTCCACGCAGTCCGCAGAGGAATGACCATGGTCCTGTGCAATCCGTTCGGATCCGATCCGCTGCGCCACGAAGGCGTGCGTCCGTTCAACATCTGGGGACTGCGGCTGTTCTTCCTGCTGATGCTGGTGTTCGTGACACCCGCC
>Ga0308175_100003111_pt1 | contig 11462 bp, 9 predicted proteins | sample PhyCR1_3_FD_203893 | JGI IMG/M metagenome (GOLD analysis project Ga0308175, IMG submission 203893) | Soil microbial communities from UC Gill Tract Community Farm, Albany, California, United States - DLSLS.C.R1 | ecosystem: Environmental > Terrestrial > Soil > Agricultural land | place: USA... | reverse complement strand
CTTCACCGACGTCATGGCACGCCTACGCGTTCCGCGTCGCCGAGGACGGCCCCGCACCAGGCCGGACATGGTGCTGGCGGACAAGGCGTACTCCTCCCGCGCAATCCGCGAGCACCTGCGCAAGCGCGGCATCCAGGCGGTGATCCGCGTCCCCGCCGACCAGCGGAACCATCGGCTGCGTCGCGGAAGCCGGGGCGGCAGGCCACCGGCCTTCGACCGCGAGATCTACAAGCAGCGCAACACCGTCGAGCGGTGCATCAACCGCCTGAAGCAGTGGCGAGGCATCGCCACCCGCTACGAGAAGACCGCGACCATCTACCTGGCCGGACTCCACATCGCAGGCATCTTCCTCTGGTCCGCCCAATGATCCAAACGAAACCGCCTAGCCGCCAGCACCGCCGTCGACGAGACGATGAACGGCCCAGCGGACTCCTGAGGATTGTTCCCTCGCTGGTCTCCGGACCGGCTCTGGCGTGCTCGGCCGCCTGTGTCAGGAACGCAGCGCGCCCGACTGCTCCGGCACATGCGCGGCGACCACGCGGCCCACCTGGGCCACCTCGCGCCGCCGGTCCACCGCGTGGGCCACGCCCGCAACACCCAGACCGAGTACCGCCAGCACCGCCCCCGCCAGCGCCGGCGACGTCACGCCGAAGCCCGCCGCCAGGGCGAGACCGCCGATCCAGGCGCCGCCGGCGTTCGCCAGGTTGAAGGCCGCCTGGTTGGCGGAGGAGGCGAGGGAGGGGCCCGCCGCGGCCTTTTCCATGACCATCAGCTGGAGGGGGGAGCCGGTGACGAACGCCGCCATGCCGAGGAGGGCGACGGACAGGGCCGCGCTCCACTCCGCCCGCATGAGCACCGGGAACAGCAGCAGCACCACCGCCAGGGAGGCGAGGCCGCTGAAGAGGGTGCCGCGCAGGGAGTGGTCCGCCAGGCGGCCGCCGAGGAGGTTGCCGGCGGTCGCGCCGACGCCGAACAGGGCCAGCAGCAGCGTCACGTTGGTCTCGGCGAAGCCCGCCGCGTCCGTGAGCATCGGGGTGATGTAGCTGTAGGCGGCGAAGAGGGCGCCGAAGCCCGCCACCGTGGTGCCCAGGGCCAGCCACACCGGCACCGAGCGCAGCGCCGCCAGCTCGCCGCGCAGGCCGGTCGTGGGGGCGGCGGCCCGGTCGTGCGGGATCAGCAGGGCCAGCGACGCTATCGCCGCCAGGCCGATCGCGCTCACGCCGAGGAAGGTGGCCCGCCAGCCCATGTGCTGGCCCATCAGCGTGGCGGCGGGGACACCGGCGATGTTGGCGACGGTCAGGCCGAGGAACATCAGGGACACCGAGCGGGCCTTGCGCTCCGGCGCCACCATGTTCGTGGCGACCACCGCGCCGACACCGAAGAACGCGCCGTGCGGCAGGCCGCTGAGGAAGCGGGCGGCCAGCAGGGCGTCGTTGCCGGGGGCGAAGGCGGAGAGCGCGTTGCCCGCCACGAAGAGGGCCATCAGGGCGATGAGGACCGTGCGCCGGGACATGCGGGCGGTCACGGCGGCCAGCAGCGGCGCACCGATGACCACGCCCAGCGCGTACGCCGAGACCAGGTGCCCGGCGGCGGGGATGGAGATGTGCAGGTCGTCCGCGACGTCGGGGAGCAGTCCCATCATCACGAACTCGGTGGTGCCGATACCGAAAGCGCCGACGGCCAGTGCGAGCAGGGCCAGGGGCATGTAGGGCCTGTGCCTTTCGAGGGGAGAGCGGAGTTCCATTGCAGCGTATGTTCTCGTGCGGAACAAAGTCTCCCCGGCCCGGTATTCCAGCCGGTTACGCGGACGTGTCCAGCTTCACACGGGCGGCGATCGGCAGGTGGTCGCTGTTGGTGCGCGGCAGGGTCCAGGAGCTCTCCGGCCGGACGCCCTTGACCAGGATCTGGTCGATCCGCGCCATCGGGAACGACGCCGGCCAGCTGAACCCGAAGCCGCTGCCCGCCGCGCCCTGGGTGGAGCGCAGCTGGGAGGTGACCGCGTTCAGCGCGCGGTCGTTCATGGTGCCGTTGAGGTCGCCGAGCACGACCACCCGCTTCAGCGTCTCGTCGGCGATGGCCTCGCCGAGCGCGTCGGCGCTCTTGTCCCGCTGGCGTGCGGTGAACCCGGCCTCCATCTTGACCCGCACCGATGGGAGGTGGGCGACGTAGACGGCGAGCGGGCCCTCGGGGGTCGTCACCGTGGCGTGCATCGCGCGCTTCCAGCCGAGTTTGATGTCGACGGCCTCGACGCCGGTCATCGGGTACTTGCTCCACAGGCCGACCGTGCCGACGACCGCGTGGTACTTGTACGTCGCCGCGAGCGCCTTCTCGTACACCGGGACGGCCGAGGCGGGCAGCTCCTCAAGGGCCAGCAGGTCCGCGCCCGAGGAGGCGACGTCCTGGGCGGTCGCGGCCGGGTCGGGGTTGTCGGCGTTGACGTTGTGGGTGGCCACCGTGAGTTCGCCGCCCCCGCCCGCCTTGTCGAAGACGAGGCCGCCGAAGAGGTTCAGCCACACGATCGCCGGGAACAGCACCGCGATCAGGGCGGTCGCCGACCTGCGGACCAGGCCGAGGACCAGCAGCACCGGGATGGCCAGCCCCAGCCAGGGCAGGAAGGTCTCGGTGAGGCTGCCGAGGTTGCCCACCCGGTTGGGGATGCGCGAGTGCACCAGCATCACCAGGGCGACCAGCAGCGCGAGGACGGCGAGCACGATGCCCCGCCGCCAGATACGTGGGTCGCCGCGCCAGCCGGCGACGAGGCGGTGCGTCAGGCGCCGAAGCCGGGATCCCGGTCGCTCGGGCCCCGAGCCGCCGTTGTCCGTCTCCGTCATGTACGCCTGCTGCGCCATACCGTCTGCCTCACTGCCTGCCGTGCACGCCGTCGTTCCCCCGCGCTTCTGACGACCCTAGGGGATGATCGGCTCGTTCCCGCCGTCCCATGACGGCCGTACGGAAGACGAGGACGAACGAGGCGGCGCCGTGGGTTCCGGTTACCCCCCGTACGGGCGGTGTCTGTGACCAAACGCGCACATTAGACCGGCGGGACCGCGGGGCTGACGGGGCGTAGGCCCGCCAGGACCGTGTCCACGATCCGCTCGGACAGCCCCTCGGGCAGCTCGGCGTCGGGGCGCATGACGGAGCGGACCAGCATGGGGCCGACGAACATGTCGTTGGCCAGCTCCAGGTCGATGTCCGGCCGGAGTTCGCCGCTTTCCTGCCCGCGCCGCAGCACGTCCATGACCAGCGCGCGCCGGGGCGCTATGACGCTCGCGTGGTACGCCACCCAGATCTTGGGGCTGGACTTCATCTGCGCGTACACGTTGTGCAGGATCGCCGAGGAGCGGCTGACGAGGCCGCGCTGGCGCAGCACCTCCACCAGCACCACGAGGTCGTCGCGCATGGAGGTGCCGGAGAGTTCGGGGTCGGGGGGTTCGGCGGCGCGGATGACGTCGACGAACAGTTCCTCCTTGCCGCTCCAGCGGCGGTAGATCGTGGCCTTGCCGACCCCGGCCGTGCGCGCGACGCGCTCGATGGAGAGTTCGGCGAGGGGAACGCCCTCCTCCAGGAGCTTCATCACTCCCTCGAGGATGGCGCGTTCCACGGCCTCACTGCGTGGGCGGCCCCGTACGGGTCCGTCCGGTCGCGGCCGGCTGTCGGCAAGGCTCACGTCGTCCGTCCTTCCACTGTGCTGCGGGAATTGTCCCGCAGCCGCCTCCTTCCCCCGTGGAACCGCTGTCCCTCTTCTGCCCGGTCAGTCCGCGGCCGCCACCAACTCCGGCTCCCGCTCGCCCTGCTGACCGGCCGGCGGCCTGCCCGGCAGGAACAGGGCCACCACCACGGCGCCGATGAGCGCGACGCCCGTACCGCACAGGGCGGTGAGGTGCATGGCGTGCAGGAAGGCGTCGTTGGCGGGCGTGACCAGGGCCTGTCCGCGCGGGCCGAGCTTCTCGGCGATGCCGAGGGTGGCCTCGATGGACTCGCCGGCCGTGTCCCGCAGGGCGGGCGGCAGCATGTTCAGCTTGCCCTCGACGCCGTTGCGGTAGGCGGCGGAGAGCACCGAGCCGAGGACGGCGATGCCGAGGGCGCCGCCGACCTGGCGGAAGGTGTTGCTGAGCGCGGAGGCGGAGCCGGCCTTCTCGCGGGGCAGGGCCTGCATGATGACGACCGAGGTCGGCGTCATGATGTGCGCCATGCCGGTGCCCATGAGGAAGAAGATGACCTCCAGCAGCCAGATCGGCGTGTCGGTCTCGAAGGTGGCGAACGCGGCCAGGGTCGCCGCGATCAGCACCAGACCGGCGGTGGTGGTGGCCTTGTTGCCGAACCGGTCGACGACCAGCCGGGCCCGCGGCGCGAAGATCATCTGCGCGGCGGCCAGCGGCAGCATCATCACGCCGGACTCCAGCGGCGAGTAGCCGCGCACGCTCTGCATGTAGAAGACCGAGAAGAACGTGACGCCCATCAGCGCGAAGAAGACCAGCGCGATGGCGGCCATGGCGGCCGAGAAGACCTTGTTCTTGAAGTAGGTGACGTCCAGCGACGGGTGGTCGCTGCGCTTCTCGAAGATCACGAAGCCGGCGAGCACGGCGAGACCGGCGATGATCGTCGCCAGCACCTTGGCGTCGGTGAAGTCGGCCAGCTCGCCGCCCTTGATGATGCCGTAGACGAGCAGCACCAGGCCGACGACGGACAGGACCACGCCGACCGGGTCGAGGCGGCCGGGCTTCGGGTCGCGGGAGTCGGGCACCAGCCACACCATCAGGGCGACCGCGATGATCACGATCGGCACGTTGATGAGGAAGACCGAGCCCCACCAGAAGTGGTCGAGCAGCGCGCCGCCGGTGATCGGGCCGATGGCGATGCCGAGTCCGACGCCGCCGGCCCAGATGCCGATGGCCTTGGGCTGCTCCTCGCGTTCGAAGACGTTCATCAGTACGGCGAGGGTGGCCGGCATCACGAAGGCGGCACCGAGGGCCATCACGGCGCGGAAGGCGATGAGCTGGTCCGGGGAGCCGGACTCGGCGGCCAGCGCCGAGCCGATGCCGAACAGGACGATGCCGCCGAGCAGCACCTTCTTGCGGCCCAGCCGGTCACCGATGAGGCCCGCGGTGAACAGCAGGCCCGCGAAGACCAGGGTGTAGCTGTTGATCGCCCACTCGATCTCGCTCTGGGTGGCGCCGAGGCCGGTGGGCGCCGGGGTCGAGATGGTCTTGATGGCGACGTTCAGGATGGAGTTGTCGAGCACCACGATGAGCAGGCTCAGCATCAGCACGCCGAGGATCGCCCAGCGGCGCCGGTGCACCGCTTCCGGTATCCGGGAGGCAGGGACGGAAGTTGTCATGTGTTCGAGCCTAGAGCCATTTCAATACGGAACCGTCTCGTATCTTATTTCTTTACCGAGGCCTTACGCACCGGAGTCTTCCGTTCCGCGCCGACAGCGTTTTTCGAAGGGATCACAGGGGGGTCCCCTGGCCCTCGGCGGCACCAAGTGCCACCATGGAGGCGATCCGGGGACGCCGTCAGGGCGCCTCGAGATGACTGAAGGAGCCGTTGCCATGACGCAGCTTTCGGCTGCCCACACCAAGCCCTCCGACGGCAGCAAGGCGCTGTACGGGGGGAAGGGCACCCGCCGCATCACCGTCCGCGACATCGCCCTCGCCAAGGAGCGCGGCGAGAAGTGGCCCATGCTCACCGCCTACGACGCGATGACCGCGTCCGTGTTCGACGAGGCCGGCATCCCGGTGATGCTCGTCGGCGACTCGGCGGGCAACTGTCACCTCGGGTACGAGACCACGGTGCCCGTCACCCTGGACGAGATGGCCGTGCTGTCGGCGGCCGTCGTACGCGGCACCCAGCGCGCCCTGATCGTCGCCGACCTGCCGTTCGGCTCCTACCAGGAGGGACCGGTGCAGGCGCTGCGCTCGGCGACCCGGCTGGTGAAGGAGGCCGGCGTGGGCGCGGTGAAGCTGGAGGGCGGCGAGCGCTCGCACGAGCAGATCCGGCTGCTGGTGGAGTCCGGCATCCCGGTCATGGCCCACATCGGGCTGACCCCGCAGTCCGTCAACGCGATGGGCTACCGCGTGCAGGGGCGCGGCGAGGAGGCGGCGGCGCAGCTGCTGCGGGACGCGAAGGCGGTGCAGGACGCGGGCGCGTTCGCGGTCGTCCTGGAGCTGGTCCCGGCCGAGCTGGCGGCCGAGGTGACGCGGGTGCTGCACATCCCCACCGTCGGCATCGGTGCCGGGCCGGAGACGGACGCGCAGGTTCTGGTGTGGACCGACATGCTCGGTCTCACCTCCGGCCGGGTGCCGAAGTTCGTCAAGAAGTACGCGGACCTGCGTGAGGTCATGGGCAACGCGGCGAAGGCGTTCGCCGAGGACGTCGTCGGCGGGACGTTCCCGCTGGAGGAGCACTCCGTCCACTGACGCTCCCGTCCGCCAGAGCCGATCCGGCACCAGAGCGGCCCCGTCGATTTCCCCCGTCGACGGGGCCGCTCCCCTTCCGCGCCGGCTCACGCGTCGACGGCGCCGAGCTGCCGTAGCTGGGAGAGGACGTCGACGACTCCCCAGATCTCGGCGATACGGCCGCCGGCGAGGCGGAAGACGAAGATCTCGCCGTACCTGACGGACCTGCCGGTCGGCGCCAGGCCCCGGTACTCCCCCAGATGGGTCCCGGTGACGGTGTTCCGGTAGACGACCTTGTCGCCTTCCGCGATCACGTCCTCGATCTCCACCCGCAGGTCGGGGAACGCGCGCAGGAGCACCGTCCAGACCTCTTTGAGCGCCTGCACGCCCGTCACGCCCGTCGGCACGGGCGCGTGGAAGATCAGGCCGGGCTCGACGACCTCGTCGATGGTCCTCGCGACCAGTTCCGCGTCGCCGGTGCGCACGGCGTCGTGCAGGCGGCTGAAGGCCGCCGTGCTGCTTGATGACCGGTCCGCTGTCATGGGGGCTCCTCCGTCGTCGGTGGGTACACCCTCATGACGCTCCGACGCGCCCGCGTGTGACATGTCGGCGCCGTGTCGGTACCAGCGGGCCGGCTGTCGGTGGTTTGTCGGTGGGGGCTGTCACTGTCCTCCTCATGACGCGAATCGATGACAACCCCGCCGGCGGGCGCTCCGCCGTGACCGTACGGGGACTGGTCAAGCACTACGGCGAGACCAAGGCGCTGGACGGGGTCGACCTGGATGTCAGGGAGGGCACCGTGATGGGGGTCCTCGGGCCGAACGGTGCCGGGAAGACCACCCTCGTACGGATCCTGTCCACCCTGATCACGCCGGACGCCGGAGAGGCCGTCGTGGCCGGCTACGACGTCGTGCGGCAGCCCCGGCAGCTACGGCGGGTGATCGGGCTCACCGGGCAGTACGCCTCCGTGGACGAGAAGCTCCCGGGCTGGGAGAACCTGTACCTGATCGGGCGGCTGCTGGACCTGTCCCGCAAGGACGCCCGGGCCCGGGCCGACGAGCTGCTGGAGCGGTTCTCGCTGACGGAGGCCGCGCGGCGGCCCGCCGGCACCTATTCCGGAGGTATGCGGCGGCGGCTGGACCTCGCGGCCTCCATGATCGGCCGGCCCGCCGTGCTCTACCTGGACGAGCCGACCACCGGGCTGGACCCGCGCACCCGCAACGAGGTGTGGACCGAGGTCAAGGCCATGGTCGGGAGCGGGGTCACCGTGCTGCTGACCACCCAGTACATGGAGGAGGCCGAGCAGCTGGCCTCCGAGCTGACCGTCGTGGACCGCGGGAAGGTCATCGCGAAGGGCGGCATCGAGGAGCTGAAGGCCCGGGTCGGCGGGCGCTCGCTGCGGGTGCGGCCGGTGGATCCGCTGCAACTGCGGCCGCTGGCCGACATGCTGGACGAGCTGGGCATCACCGGGCTCGCCACCACCACCGTGGACAACGAGACCGGCACGCTGCTGGTGCCGATCCTCAGCGACGAGCAGCTCACCGCGGTGGTCGGCGCGGTCACCGCGCGCGGCATCACCATCTCCTCCATCACCACCGAACTCCCCAGCCTGGACGAGGTGTTCCTCTCCCTCACCGGCCACCGCGCCAGTGCCCCGCAGGACACCACGCCCGCCGACTCCCTCAAGGAGGTCGCCGCATGAGCGCCCACCCGTCTCCCACCGCCACCCTGGACGAGGCGCTCCGCGCCGCCCCTTCGGACACTCTCACCACCCCCGCCGCCCACCTCAAGGGCGACACCCCCATCTCGGTCCGCGCGCATCTGCGGCACACCGGCGCGCTGATCCGCCGCAACCTGCTGTGGATCCGGCAGGACCCGGAGTCGATGTTCGACGCCATCCTGTTCCCGGTGATCTTCACCCTGCTGTTCGTGTACGTCTTCGGCGGCTCGATCGGCAAGTCCTTGGGCGGCGGCCAGGACGCGTACGTCCAGTACGTCGTGCCGGGCCTGATGGCCATGATGGGCATGAACATGGCCCAGGGCGTGGGCACCGGCTTCAACCAGGACTTCAACTCCGGTGTCATGGACCGCTTCCGGTCCCTGCCCATCGGGCGCGGCTCCGTGCTCTTCGCCAAGATCGCGGTGGAGCTGATGCGGATGCTGTTCGCGACCGCGGTCCTGATGCTGGTCGCCGTCCTCGTCGGCTACGACGTCCACCGCTGGGACGGCCTGCTGGCCTCCGTGGGCCTGTCCGTGGTGTTCGGCTCGGCGCTGATGTGGGTGTTCCTCACCCTCGGCGTGACGATGAAGAACGCGCAGTCCGTGCAGGCGATGGGCTTCCTGGTGCTGATGCCGCTGCAGTTCGGTTCCTCGATCTTCGCGCCGACCGCCTCGATGCCGGGCTGGCTGCGGAACTTCACCGACTACAACCCGCTCTCCGCGCTGGCCGACACCGCGCGCGGCCTGATGGAGGGCGGCCCGGTCGCGCACGACCTGTGGGTGACGCTGATCTGGTCGGTGGGGCTCACCGCGGTGATGGCCCCGGTCGCCATCCACAAGTTCCGCACCAAGAGCTGACGTCCGGCGATATCCGGCGACGTCACACCAGGGCGGTGGCCTCCGCGAGGGAGAGGCCACCGCCTTCGGCGCACGCGGCGTCGAACGCCGCCCGGTCGAGCACGGCGAGGACGGCCCCCTCGGCGTGCTCGCGCGTCGCCCGCTCGACGGTCGCCGCGACATGGCCCGGGGGCAGCAGCGCACGGGCGGCGCCCAGGCAGCGGGCGGCGTCGGCGGCTCGGCTGCCGCCGTCGACCTCGGCGAGCGCGGCCGCCGCGATGGTCAGGTACAGGGGCTGCAGGTGCGGGGCGATGGCCTGGGACAGCGGGTCGCTGGAGCGCGCCAGCGCCCGCCGGATCTTGTCCATGGCGTCCTCGATGCGGCCGTCGACGATGTCCACCCAGGCCTCCTGACCGAGGATGAGGGCGTCGAAGACCACGAAGTGCGCGATGCCGAAGCCCTCGCGCAGCAGCCGCAGTTGTTCGCGTGCCTCCGCGACCCGGCCGGTCAGGCAGAGCCGGGCGGACAGGAAGAGGCGTGCCATGGGCAGCGCCTCGCTGTTGCTGCCGTCCGTGCGCTCGATGACCTCGCGCAGCAGGCCTTCGCCCTTCTCCGGCTCGCCCGTCTCCAGGAGCACGGCGCCCAGGCGGATGGCGAGCACCGATGACTGGGCGCGGGCGCCGAGGCGCTCGGCGTACGCGACGGCCGCCCGGAAGTCGGCGGCGGCCGCCTCGTACTCGCCCTTGCGCTCGCGCGACTCGCCGCGTGCGGAGAGCGCCTCGGCGGCGCCCCAGGCGTCCCCGAGGCGCTCGAAGATCTCCAGCGCCTCGTCGGCGTCGCGGGTGGCGTCGCCCGCCCACTCGGTGCGGTTGGCGAGGATGTTGGCGCGCATCTGCAGGGTGCCGGCCAGCTCCCACTCGAAGCCGGGGGTCTCCCGGCAGGTGCGGACGCAGGAGTCGAGGATGGCGCGCAGCCGGTCGACGCCGCTGGTCAGCAGCTCGGCGAAGAACCAGAGCATGCCCGGGGCACGGCAGGTCTGCGGCATCCCGGGTTCGTAGACCCGGGTGATGGCGCGCAGCTTGGCCTGGGCCGTGGGGGTCTGCCAGGTGTCCAGTTCCGTGTCCATGCAGGCCAGATGGGCCAGGTGCAGCCCGCGCCGGGCCTCGTCGAGCAGTTCGCCGGTGTAGGGGGGCGGGATGTCCGTGCAGCGCTGCCACACCGGGGCGGCACGGCGCACGGGCTCCTCGAACGGGTCGGGGCCCAGCGCCATGACCTCGCGGCACAGGTTGCGGGCCTCGACGCGCAGGTCGCGCATCTGCCAGTACCAGATCAGGGCGTGGATGATGCAGAGCGCCTCCTGCTCGTCCCGGCCGGCGATGGCGTGCCGCAGGGCGGTGCGCACGTTCTCGTACTCGAGCTGGAGCCGGTCGACGGCGGTGCGCTGTCCGGGGCCGCGCAGCAACGGGTCGGTGGTGCGGGCGAGTTCGCGGAAGTACGTCAGATGGGCGCGTTCGGCCTCGGTACGGCGCCCGGTCTCGTCCAGCCGTTCGGTCGCGTACTCGGCGACGGTCTCCAGCAGGCGGTAGCGCATCTGGCCGTCGGCCGAAGGGGCGGCCACCACGAGGGACTTGTCGACGAGGGAGCCGAGCGCGTCCAGGGCGACCGGGCCGCAGACGGCCTCGGCGGCGGCCAGGTCGCAGCCGCCCGCGAACACCGACAGCCGGCTGAGGACGTCGCGTTCGTCCGTGTCGAGCAGGTCCCAGGACCAGTCCACGACGGCGCGCAGGGTCTGCTGGCGGGGCAGCACGGTGCGGCTGCCCCTGGTGAGCAGCCGGAAGCGGTCGTCGAGCCGGTCGGCAATCTGGCGGGGCGTCAGCATGCGCAGCCGGGCGGCCGCCAGCTCGATGGCGAGGGGCAGTCCGTCGAGCCGCCGGCAGATCTCGGCGCACGTCTCGGGGTCGTCCTCGACCCGGAATCCGGGCCGGGCCGCCGCGCCCCGGTCGGCGAGCAGTCGCAGTGCGACGGGCTCGGGCAGCGGCTCCACGGGCCGCACCAGTTCCCCCGGCACGCCGAGCGGTTCCCGGCTGGTGGCGAGCAGGGTCAGCTCCGGGCAGTGCGCCAGCAGGCGTTCGGCGAGCTGGGCGGCGGCCTCGACGACGTGCTCGCAGTTGTCCAGGACGAGCAGCATCCGGCGCCGGGCGCAGTGCTCCACCAGCCGCTCGACCGGGTCGTCGTGCCGGTCGGCGACGGCGCGCATGCTCTCGGCGCCGGCGCCGTGCAGCACGGTCTCGCGGGCGCCGATCGCGGTCAGCACGGCCTGCGGTACGGCGTCCGGTTCGTCCACGGGGGCGAGTTCGGCCAGCCACACGCCGTCCCGGGCTGTGTGCCGCACCGACTCGGCGGCCTCCTGGGACAGCCGGGTCTTCCCGGCCCCGCCGGGTCCGAGCAGGGTGACCAGCCGGGCGACGCCGAGGTCGGCGCCGATGGCCGCGATGTCCGGCTCGCGGC
>Ga0308175_100003110_pt1 | contig 11463 bp, 13 predicted proteins | sample PhyCR1_3_FD_203893 | JGI IMG/M metagenome (GOLD analysis project Ga0308175, IMG submission 203893) | Soil microbial communities from UC Gill Tract Community Farm, Albany, California, United States - DLSLS.C.R1 | ecosystem: Environmental > Terrestrial > Soil > Agricultural land | place: USA... | reverse complement strand
ATAGCGAGTCGCCGCCTCTATCCTTTCATTACTGAAACAGAACTATACGGTATCAGATGCAGACAATTCAATCAGCCGTATCTCGTCTCAATCTCACTCTATTAGCCATTCAGGGATCACTTCTCTGACTCTAAAACGTGCTCTAATATCGTGTGGTATCGTGAACCCCTTCGCGCGCGCCTTCACGAGCGCCTTCGCGGACCGCTGAGGACGACGACCCCATGTCCTCGTGAATAACTGTCGCAGGGGGAGACTCCTGCCGCTCATGAGTATGGGTGGTACATCCTACGGCTACACTTCCAATCACGGCGCTCACCACGCCAAGTAATACAACAAATCTCATCCCCATGGTGCCCTCCTTGTTGTTATCGCGCTTACTTCACTGCCTCTACCATATCGCAGATGTATGAATACGATCATCGGCGAAATGCGGAACAGCGTGTGGGACGGCTCCCTAATAGGAGGTACGTGGAGGCGGCTCAGGTCAAGACAATACGCTCCTCTCACCACTAACCTACTGACTAGAAGCGCGGTCGCTGACATCCATTTACGATGCGCCATGGCATTGATAGCTCTTCAAAATGGCACTTGAGATAGACCGGTGTCGGTTCATACGGCATGACCAAGGCACAATACATGCTTATACTTTAGGTCCTGCTGGGTGGTTTGACAGAGGAGATAGACAGTGTTCCATCGACGCGTCTCTCTCGTAACCCTCATAGTGTTCACTCTGTTTTTGGAGGCCTGTGGGAATACGGTCCAGCCTGGACAGCGAGGGCTTCGGTGGCGGCCCTTCTCGACGGGACTGGGCACGCAACCGTTAGCGAGCGGATTCTATTGGCGGGCGCCGTGGAATGATCTTTATATTTATGACATTAAATGGCGGAGCCATATGGAACACATCGATGGGATGAGTTCCGATGGGCTCAAGGTCTTGGTGAAAGCCGCCATTATTCTGCGGCCGATTGCCGATGAAATACACTTTCTCCAGCAGGAAGTGGGAACAGATTTTTATGGCCGGATGGTAAGGCCTGAGTTCGTCGGGACGGTGCGCAGTGTGATTGCCAACTATTCGATGGTGACGATTCCCGAAAATAGTGTCGCGATTGCGAGCAAGGTCCAAGCCGTCGTCGAGGAGAAGCTAAAGGGCCGGCATCTCGAAATTCAGAGCGTCGCACTGGCTGATGTAGATTTTCCACCCGCCGTCTTGCACTCCATCGAGCAGAAACAGGCCAAAGAGCAGCAAAAAGAGCAGAAGGAGTTTGAATTGACGATTGCCTATAAAGATGCGGAAATTGCACGCCTGCGGGCCAGCGGCGAGGGCGACGCGATTGCCATTCGGGCTCAAGGTGAGGCCGATGCGCTGCAAATCCGAGCCGCAGGGCAAGCGCGCGCCCAGGAGTTGATCAGGCAGACCATTACGCCTGAGTATCTGCAATTCAAGCTTTATAACAGCGCCAACCCAAAAACCATCCTTCTTCCTGATGACACGCTTGATTTTGCGGGACCTGATGAGACGGGACGGTAGCGATCACCGGCTCAATTGTGGTGGTAGGCGCCTATCACCCGTTGATTGGGTGTAACCTAAATGGCACAATTCCCGGGCAGTGCCGCATTGTTGTCCTTAGGCTGCAAACAGACTCGGTAATTGTGAATGATGTATTGTAGACGCTCTCCCTGAGCCAGCTTCTCGGCTCTCATGGCTTGCGAGTGCTCGTACCCGGCGCAGCCACTGAAAACAAATCCGGCCAGGACCACAATCGCCCATCTCGCGGTAGCGTGGATCGACGGATCGGCATATTGGCCGAAAGAACGATCTTTGTAACGATCAAGCATCGTCACCGTGCATTACCATAAATTGCTTCGCCGTTCTCCGCAACCTGGCCGCTGCCTATGCCGCGTTGGCCGGGCGGATGGAAAGGAGGTAATCGCGATCATCCGTGGGATTTATGACGATGCGGCCGGAGCGACTCAGCGAATCGATGACTTCAAAGAATTGCCACCAGGTCGTACCAGGAAACAGGATCAGTAATTGATCCATTGTCAGAGGACCATCAATCTGCAGTGTTGAGACCAGCTCTTCAGTAAGTGAGACGGAACATTGTGGGGCTGCCATGTGCGCACCATAGTGCTGTTCCATGATGACCCTCCATGAAGGTGGTAATCAGAGATACGAAAGAGAATTGCAATGCATGTGCCTTAAGACATTGTTTATTTTTTTAAGGCATTAGGGGATCACATTAAATCAATGGCAAGTATACGAACAGTCGGAGCGTGCGAATTCGCTTATTTCGTCCCAAACGGCCGGAGATACCTCCGAGTCAGTCCAACCCATGGACACCGTAGATACCCGAAAAATAATATGGACGAAAGCCATACCCATAGGGTGAACCGTAATAGGTAAGCGGAGTGGAGACAGTCTTGTTCTTCTCCCATACCGTCATCTCCCGGTTCACGAGCGTCGGAGACTCGTACCGGCACTCGCCCGCATGTCCGCCCGAAGGCCACTGAATTTCTCCAACAATAGTGACCAGCGTGCCTTCTTTGAGAATGCGAGGATCGAGGATCTTCGGTTCTGGCTCCAGAACCATGAACCGACCTTCCGATCGGGTGCGTTCCGCCATGGGGACCAACTCCTTCGTTAAGGGTAGTTGAAGAACCTCAATACAAGTGATGTCTTGCACGCGCGCCACGGACAGGACTTTTCCACCGAGAACAACCAACTCCCCTTGATAGGAAGACGGGGAACTTTTAACCTGAGCGAAGGTGACTGTTTGATTCACATGAGCCTGTAAAGAATCCGGAATAACCTGGTGCCCATCACATCCCAACATCAGTATCACGACCATCATCATACAAGCAGACAACACCCTGTGCGTTTTCATAACGACCCTCTCTTGCCTTGATTGGTCTCGGGCAATCATCTCTCTGGAAAGCCGTACATTGTCCTCTCCGATCCCAATTGGCCGGACAGTACGTAGGATCTAAGCCATTTACACGAGAGGTTTCATCATTACGGGTTCACAATAAAGACGCCGATTCCGTCGTGCGTGCATCTTAACAATGATTGCAAGAAAGCCGCTATCAGTGGACGGCGAGTTCATGGATAACGAATGTCCATTGATCAAGTGATACCCTACTCTTTCCTTTGACAGACAAATCGGTAGATGACTGATACCAGAACCGACGCGGGGAGCCCTACGATGATTGTCGTTCAGAAGCATGGAGCAGAAGATCCCGTCGCCGCGTTGCGCAATGGATTTGCCGTTGTGAATGATCAGGAATCTCTATCATGAGAATGAGCATGATGGATGTCATGCCGGCGTGGCCGGCGGAATTTCATATCAAAACAACCCATGTCATCTCGCATTGAAGACTACGCATTGATCGGAGACACCCATACGGTGGCGTTGGTTAGCCGAACGGGGTCTCTCGATTGGCTCTGTCTTCCGCGATTTGATTCGGGGGCTTGTTTCGCGGCGCTCCTCGGCACTCCACAGCACGGATACTGGCGGTTACGTCCCGCTGGAACGCTGAGACGCATCCACCGTCAGTATCGCGACCGGACTCTCATTCTCGAAACAGAGTATGAAACGGATGACGGCATTGTGACAGTGGTTGATTGCATGCACGTTCGGAACCGAGAGCCGGATGTGATCCGGTTGGTGATCGGTCGCACAGGCACGGTCCGCATGCGATGTGAGTTGGCCATCCGCTTTGACTATGGATCGATCGTACCGTGGGCTCGGTCCATCGACGGCGTCTGGGTCCTCACCGCGGGTCCCGATACGGTTCATGTCCGAAGCGAGACGCCCTTACGGCACGAGGAAGAACGCTTGGTCGCCGATTTTACCGTCTCACCGGGAGAACGGCTGCCGTTTGTGCTCGCGTGGTCCCTGTCCCATGACCCGGCACCGTCCCCCTTCGATGTGGAAGCCGTGTTGGCGGAGACAGAAGCGTGGTGGCGTCACTGGGCCGAGGCATGTACCTACGAAGGTCCCTGGCGAGACGCGGTGATGCGATCCTTGCTGACCTTAAAAGCGCTCACCTATGCTCCATCGGGCGGGATTGTCGCCGCCGCGACCACCTCGCTGCCGGAGAAGATCGGAGGCGTCCGGAACTGGGACTATCGACTGTGCTGGTTGCGAGACGCCACCTTTACACTCTACGCGCTCCTCAACGGCGGCTATCGTGAAGAAGCGAAGGCCTGGCGAGAGTGGTTGCTGCGCGCAGTGGCCGGGCGGCCCGCAGAATTGCAGATTATGTATGGGCCGGCGGGCGAGCGCCGCTTGGCCGAATTGGAATTGCCGTGGCTGCCGGGGTACGAGAACTCTTCGCCTGTCCGTATCGGAAACGCCGCGACTCGACAAGTGCAACTCGACGTGTATGGTGAAGTGATGGACGCGATGCACCAAGCGCGCCGGACTGGGATCGAGCGGGACGAGACGGCATGGGCGCTCCAACGCGCAATTATGGATCATCTGGAGGGAGCTTGGGAGCGGCCCGACGAAGGGATTTGGGAAGTGCGGGGCAAGCGTCGGCACTTTACTCATTCGAAGATCATGGCGTGGGTCGCCATGGACCGCGCCGTGAAGGCCGTGGAGCACTTTAAGCTCGAAGGACCTTTGGAGCGGTGGCAAGCCGTGCGCGACAGCATCCATGAACAGGTCTGCCGCGAGGGGTATCATCGCGATCGCCACACGTTTGTGCAGTACTACGGATCGACGTCCGTCGATGCCAGCCTGCTGATGATTCCGCTCGTAGGGTTCCTGCCGGCATCAGACCCGCGCATGCGCAGTACAGTGCGGGCGATTGAGGAAGACTTAATGGAGGATGGACTCGTGCGGCGGTATACATCCTCTCCTGAAATTGATGGGCTGCCGCCGGGGGAAGGCGTGTTCTCGGCATGTACCTTTTGGCTGGCAGACAATTGGTGTCTCATGGGGAACCATGCCAAAGGGCAGGCCATTTTCGAGCGCCTGCTTACTTTGCGCAATGACGTCGGCCTGCTGGCGGAAGAGTATGATCCGCAAGCACAGCGTCTCGTGGGAAATTTCCCTCAAGCCTTCTCTCACGTGGGGCTCGTGAACACCGCCTATAATTTGTGGCGGACGCACGGGCCCGCGAAGGATCGGCAGCAGAGTTAAGCCGTCTGAAACTTTTATTGAACCTTACATTGAGGCCTCGACTTCGAAAGGGGAGGACCATGAGTATATCGCGAGCGAGTATTATGGCCATGACTCACACGCAAGTGTGGATGCTTGCGGCGGCCATCATCATGACAGTCGGATGCGGGAACCCGCAGGCCAAGTCCACCCCTGCGGCGAGCCACATCACTTCCAGTGCGGTTCCCATCAAGGACCGGGCGGCTCTTGCTGCTGAGATCCGCGAACACGCGCGTTATCTGGACGATAGAGCGGCGCGCGAGGACCGTCACGCCGACGACCTGTCGAACAAAGTCGGTCCGGCCGATGAAGGGATCCTCTACCAAACCCGTTCTTTAGCGGAAGAACTCCGCCGGCAGGCCGACGAAGCCCGTCGAATGGCGGACCGCATCGACGGCTCGCCGGGCGTAGCGCCGAATCACTACGCGGCGGCCGGACAGCTCTATCGACAGGAAGCGCAACGGCTTCAAGCCCAAGCGGACACGTATGAACAACAAGCGGCCTCGATCCGTCCGCTTGAAGATCCGAAAGGCTTTCGGCGCAATGAACTGATCCAGGCCGCGCAACGAAATCGGCAGGAAGCGGACAGGTTGATGACACGATATTTGGCGTATGCGGAACGAGGCGCGCAACCATAACCGCATAACAGGAGGTTCTTCGCCTTCACTCACGGAGAGCACTGCCATCGCTCAATAGCCGGTCCTCCGGCCTGGACATTCTCCTGATGTACGCTCGGCCCTTCACCTACGCGCCGGTTTCATCAGCGGCGGATACCAGGCATACCGGTTCATTCCTATAGTAACTCGTGCGTCGGTGAACTGGCTCCGCCTGTGCGTTAAGGAGGCGTGACCGTGGAGGGAGACGCGCCCATCACAACCTATCGTCAGGTCCTGAGCGTCGCCAAACTGAGCGCGCCGTTGCATCCCATCAGCGTGCACTTCACCGTGGCGCTGCTCGTCACGTCAGTCATCTGCGATGGCATGAGTTTCGTGTTCGATGTGCCGTCGCTGTCGGAAGCCGGATGGTGGACACTGGTGGGGTGCTGCCTGTCGACGCCGCTGACGCTGCTCACCGGCCTGGTCTCCCGGATGCACTTACCCATGCAAGAGAGCGTAGCTCGCTCGTTTCTTCGGGCGCACATGGCTCTGGGCCCGCTGGTTTTTGGATTGTTGCTCGTAATGACGTTATGGCGTGCGGCGCGCTGGGAAGAAGGACAGACAGTGACTCTCCTCTATCTGGTCGCCGTCATAGGCGTCTCCCTGGTAATGACTCTCCAAGGGTATCTGGGCGGAGAGCTCGCGTACCGTTACGGAGCCGATGTGAAAGAGTCCTACCGGGAATTGCCAGGCCACCCTCCTCAAGACCAGCGTCCGGTTCTCTTGAGCCGTCCACTGGCGAGGTCTGAACGACCGGAAGAGAGGTCCACATCGTGACCTCGGCTGTCTTCCTCGAGCTCGGTCCATTCCAGTGGCTTGCGATCATTCTCGCGATGGGCACCGGCGTCCTCTTCTTCGACGCCTTGGTCGGACATTATCGGCATCGATTCGGCTACCGGCTACAATATGCGCCCCTCGCGGTGGGCACACTCGTCATCCTGGCCGCCGTGCTGGCTGCCGCGCGGCCGTCGGTGACCTGGGTCATCACGGCACTGGAGATGTGCGGTTGGGGCGCGGCTGTGACCGGTCTCGTCGGCTTCGGGTATCACTGGTACTACGGCATTGTGAAGAAGCCGGCTGGCCTAGCCTGGTTCCTTCATTACTTAATGTATGGCGCGCCCCTGCTCTTTCCTTTGATGCTGACGTCGATGGGCCTCCTCGCCGTCATCGTCGCCGCCGGGCTGTCCGGCGCCCGGATGGTATTCGGCGCCCCAATGCCTACCGCGCTCTGTCTCTTTGTCGCCGTCGTCCTGCTCGGGAGCATTCTTCAGGCCGGCATTCTTCATTATCGAGGTGCCTTCAACAATCCCGCCATGTATCTTCCCCTGAGCATCCCGGTAGTGACAGTTGCCGTCGCGTTGTGGGTTGCCGAATCGCCATCGGCGGCGAATGAAACGGTCTTTGCTATCTTGTTGTGGTCGACGTTGCTCATCGGGTTCACGGGGTTTGGCATGCATCTCCGAGGCATCGATCGCCAGATGGGTGGATTGTACGTGGCGCTGTTCAATCTCATGCAAGGCCCGCCTCAAGGCGTGCCGGGCATCTTTGTGGCCCTCGCGGGCGTAGGCTTGGTGGCGGTCTATCTCTTGTAGGATGTGACCCGCATAGGAAGGCTTGATGATGACCGGACCAACCCATCACCGCGAGTCGCAATCTCAGGATACGTCTCTCTTTCAAAGCCGGTATTCGCATTTTAACGTCCTCGACAAATGGGCGACGCCCGATTGGGACGATCAAACTCGCGATGCCATTCGGCGGCGATTGGAGCAGGTGCCGACAATCAGATTTTTCACAGAACCCGAGAGGCGCACATTGGAGGCCGTCGTCGAGCAGATCTTGCCTCAGCCGGATCGGACACCGACACAAAAAGTACCGATCGTGCCATGGATTGACAAGAAGCTGTTCGACGACACGCGCGACGGCTATCGCCGCGATGTGTTGCCGCCCCAGCAGATATCGTGGCGTATGGCGATCAGAGGAATCGATGAGACTGCTCAGGCCTTGTACGGCATGGCGTTTAGCGATCTCGGTTCCGACCCGCAACGGCTCGTGCTCGAGCGTCTGCAACAGGGAGAGCCTCCGGGCAAGACGTGGCAGATCCTTCCAAGCCATGTGTTCTTCAGCAAGGTCCTGACGGTGGCGATCGTGAAAATTTATTACGCGCATCCCATGGCGTGGAATGAGATCGGGTATCACGGACCGTCGTCTCCTCGCGGCTATAGCCGGATCTGGGATGGTGGAATAGACCCATGGGATGCGCAGGCGGAGCATGGAGCGCACGGTGACCGGTCCTGACGCGGCCTTATGGACGTTGACGGCACCCGGGATCCATGGCAATCGCGTCCCGATGCGGGACCGGTCGCGGGAAGACGTTGACTTTTGCATTGTGGGGGCCGGGGCCGGAGGGGGTGTGCTGGGAGCGAAGCTGGCTGAAGCTGGTTTCTCCGTCGTCATCCTAGAGGCCGGAGAACATTGGGACCCGACCCGCGACTTTATTTCTGATGAATCCGCCGCGGCGAAATTGTTCTGGACCGACGAACGGATTACCGGCGGCGAGCATCCGGTCGAATTAGGATCGAATAATTCGGGCCGCGGCGTGGGGGGAAGCACGGTGCACTATTCGATGGTCGCCCTCCGCGCGCATCCCGAGGACTTTTCCCGCCGATCGATCGACGGCGATGTGCCGGGAGCCGATTTGGTCGACTGGCCGCTCAGCTTCGATGACTTGGAACCCTATTACGAAGAAGTAGAAGAGGCCCTTCAGATTGCCGGTCCGACCTTTTATCCGTGGGGACGCCGCCGCCGTCGTTATCCTCAACGCGAACACGAATTGAACGCCTGCGCCAATGTGCTTGTTCGGGGATGTCGGCATCTCGGCATCCCGGTCGCTCCTTCGCCGATTGCGACATTAAGCGCACCGCATGCCGACCGTCCGCCTTGCGTCTATCGCGGGTTGTGCAATTACGGCTGCACGACCAATGCCAAGAGTTCGACGCTGGTCACCTACATTCCACGGGCCATTCGCGCCGGCGCGGAAGTGCGCCCGGAATCAATGGTCGCCCAAGTGATCCATGATGAACAAGGACACGCGAGTGGCGTCCTGTATTTCAGAAAGGGACATAAAGAATTGCATCGGCAACGGGCACAACACGTTATCATCGCCGGCTACGCGATCGAATCGCCGCGCCTCTTACTGAATTCCGCGAGCTCCCGGTTTCCCGACGGCTTGGCGAACTCATCCGGATTGGTGGGAAAGTATTTCATGGTGCAGTCGAGCGATCAGGCGTACGCCAAGTTTCCCGAACGGATCAACCAGTATAAAGCGCCGCCCCCGGGCGGAGCGATTAGTGAGCATTTTAATCGAACGATGCCGGAGGCCGGCTTCATCTGTGGATATGTGATCGAGGTGATTGGCCCTCATCCTGTCGAATTTTCCGAGCGGCTTATCGCAGGCCGGAGCCTCTGGGGAGCTGATTTACGGCGAGAAATGTTGGACTATAATTTTTACTCTGCATTGGGCATGGTGGGCGAAGTCATGCCGCAGCGTTCCAATCATGTGAGCCTCCATCCGACTGAGCGCGATCAGTATGGTTTGCCGGTAGCCTATGTCGTTTTCTCGTATCACGAGAACGACAAACGATTAATCGAGCATGCCCGTCGCACGATGCAGCGGATTTTGGAAGCGGCCGGCGGGACCGGCAGTTGGGCGGCTCCACGCACGGCACATATCATGGGAACCTGCCGAATGGGGAGCCAGCCCACCACGTCGGTCGTCAATGCCGATTGCCGTGCGCACGATATTCCAAACCTCTACATCTGCGATGGGTCGGTGTTCCCAACGTCGACCGGGGTCAATCCATCCTTGACGATTCAAGCCCTCGCCGCCAGAACCGCGGATCGCCTCTGCGACAAGGCTCGTCGTGGCGATCTCTAGGAATCTCCAGTAGACACTCCATTTTGTGCGACATCCTCGACAGTATTCGAAGCGAGAGCCGTTGTGGAGTGTGCGAAGTCCACACTGACCACGGCTTCAAGATCGATGAAGATCGCGATGCCGGACGGTCGCCTCATGCCCTAAATCGGCGAAGCGCTCTTTTAAGAACAAGGCGATGGCGACCGAGCGGTGACGCCCACCGGTGCATCCGATCGCAATGGTGAGATAACTCCTGCGCTCGCGTTCGAATTGTGGGACCAGGAAACGAAACAGCGAGTCTAAATGGTCGAGTAGCAGTTTGGTATTGGGGTCCTCGAAGATGTACGACTGAACCCGTGATTCCTCACCCGTCAGCGGCTTCAGGTCGGGAACAAAATTTGGATTGTGCAAAAATCTGACATCGAACAGCAAATCGATATCGTACGGGACGCCGAATTTAAATCCGAATGTCAGCAATGAGATCGTCAGGCGATGGCCTTGGACTTGTCCGACATAATGCCTGGCGAGCAATTCTTTGAGTTCGTGCACGGTGAAATCCGACGTATCCAGAATACGGTCTGCGCGCCGACGCAATTCTTCCAAGCGGTTACGCTCTACCTGAACGCCTTCCAACACAGGCGACTGCGGTAAAAGCGGGTGAGGTCTCCTGGATTCCGAGAAACGGCGAACGAGGATCTCGTCGCGCGCTTCCAGAAACAAGAGCTCGACCGAATAGCCCGACGCTTTTAACGTGTCCAGATTGCGGACAAAATCCGAGAAAAAGCTGCGCTCGCGAATATCGATCCCCAAGGCGACATTCTGCACATCGCGGCCGCGCTGGAGGCAGAGTTCGACGAATTTGGGAAGCAAAGCCGGCGGAAGGTTATCGACACAAAAAAATCCAAGATCCTCGAAGCATTTAATGGCATGCGTCTTACCGGACCCGGAGAGGCCGCTGATAATGACGAGGCGTAGCGGATGCATGGCGCACACCTATGTTAGGACGGGCGTGGATCGATCAATTGAACGACACCGCTCTCTAAACGGCGGAGCACTTGAACCCGATTCATAACGGGATCTTTGAACACGACAAACGCATGCGGCTCATGTCCAAGGCGGTTGGCGGCTTGCGCTATGCTTAAATCATGCAGCATGACCCGAACGGTTTCGACCTCAACGGCAGGCGGCGAGGCTTTACGCGTTCGTGCGCGAGTAACCGCCGTCGGCGGCTTGACTTTATGGTTGGTCAGCTTTTCTTTTCGTTTGAGAATCTGCCGGCTCACCTTGTCGAACAGTTGATCGATCGACGCGTACATTTCCGTTGTCGACGTTTTGCCTTGGACCACCGCTCCGTTGACGGGCAACACCACTTCAGCCACGTGCCGATATTTTTCGACGCTGAGCACGACCTGCACATCGCCAAATCGCGTCCCATACTTATCGAGTCGTTTAAATCGTGTCTCGACATACCGCCGCAGCGCAGGAGTCACCTCCACATGACGCCCGGTAATCATCAGTGCCATACGTGAACCTCATATCGGTTTATCATTGCCCATCCTTCTCATCTGACAATCAAAGACATCGGTTTGAAGAGAGGCCCATCGCCGTGCCCGTTCCACCGCCTCACCGCGCATCAGAAGAAACGTTTTCGCTGGCTGGCGGAAGGAATATTCACTTCCGATCGGTATTTCGCAATTGTGCGGCGGGCAATGAGAATATTTTGAGTGCG
>Ga0308175_100003109_pt1 | contig 11466 bp, 8 predicted proteins | sample PhyCR1_3_FD_203893 | JGI IMG/M metagenome (GOLD analysis project Ga0308175, IMG submission 203893) | Soil microbial communities from UC Gill Tract Community Farm, Albany, California, United States - DLSLS.C.R1 | ecosystem: Environmental > Terrestrial > Soil > Agricultural land | place: USA... | reverse complement strand
GAAACGGCCTTTCCCCATCTTCGGCAGAACGTGACAATTCCGTTAGGCGAAGTCGAGGTCGGCGAAGATCGCGGGAAGTATACGCGGGACCCGGAGAAGCCGCTTCAACATGCGAGATTGCGGTTAACGATTCATCAAAAGCGCCCCCAACTCATCTAGACCAAAACAAGGCCGGTGTGAAAGTGTCTCGATCCGACATCGTGGTGATGGCCGCGGCATGCCCCTCGATGAGATGGGAAGAAAGCAAGTGGGCTCCGCAGTTCAGCGGCAATGTTCGGCTGCGGCGAAGAGGCCGGTCTGGGATCGATGGCCCCTTACGCCGCCTATCCATAGACTAATGTCCGCCGCTGCCGGTCCCTGAACCGGATCCTGACTTCTTTGATTTGTCTTTTGCGCCTGCTTCGGCGCCGGTTCCCATCCCGCTCTGCGCCTTCGTGTTTTCTTGGGCCGATCGTTCTGTGGCTCCAGGCGTACTATGCATCGGTCCGCCGGAGGCGCCCGGTCCCGTGAAGGGCTCGTTGCCGGTGCTTCGTTCATTCACAATGCCCTTGCCCTTCTCCTGTTTCGACGCATCCGCGGCGCCGGCGTCATGTGCCTGTAACAGTCCGATTCCGATCACTCCGATTCCGATAGCAAGCCAGAGTTTCATAGTGCCCTCCTTTTAGTCCACGCAGGTTATGTTTGACTACACCACTTCCCGAACCTTGTCTTCGATGACGGTCTTGATAATGTCCCAGCGATCCTTTTGCCCTCGGGCAAGCGCCTCGGCAAAATGCAGCGCTTGCGTCATCTTGATCTTGCCGGGCATCGGCGGCTCGCTCGCATCGACGACCGCTTCCACCAACGCCGGTCCGGGCTGCGCAAAGGCCTCGCGGAGAACATCGCGGACTTTCTTCGGATCGTCCACGGTATAGCCAGGCGCTCCGCACGCCTTCGCGATTCCGGCAAAGTCGATCGGTTGCAATTGCACGCCGAATTGCGGGTTGCCTTCCATCACGAGTTGTTCCCACTTGATCTGTCCAAGCACATTGTTCTTGATCACGATGACTTTCACGTTCAGGTTGTACTTCACGAGCGTGGCCATTTCTCCCATCAACATGGCGAATCCGCCGTCTCCGATAAAACAGACGACCTGCCGTCCGGGGTAGGCTATTGCCGCGCCGATGCTGTAGGGCAGGCCATTCGCCATCGAGGCCAGCGTGCCGGACGCCGAAAACATCATGTCGCCTTTCATTTTGATATGGCGAGCCGCCCAGGTCGTAATCGTCCCCGTATCGCAACAAATGATCGCGTCATCCGTCAGAAACTCGTTGAGCTGATGGGCCACGACCTGGGGCTTCATCGGCATATCCATGCGGGTCGCGCGCTGTGTCATCAGTTCGTCCCACTGCTTCACGCTCTTCTGAATGTTTTTCAGAAAGGACTGGTCCTTTTTCGGTTGAATCATCGGCAGCAAGGCTCTCAACACATCCCAGCTCTGACCGACCAGTCCGACTTTGGCCGGATAGCGTAGCCCAATGCGCGCCGGGTCAAGGTCGATCTGCACGCATTGAGCTTGATCGGGTTTGGGATAAAAGTCCTCATAGGGAAAGCTGCTGCCGATGATGATCAGCGTGTCGCACCCTTCCATCGCATCCTGCGACGGCGCCGTGCCGAGCAAGCCGATGCCGCCGGTCGTATAGGGACTGTCATCGGGCACCACACCCTTCCCGAGAAGCGGCTTGATAATGGGCGCGGCGGCTTTCTCAGCCAATTGCAGCACTTCATCGCGGGCCGTCAACGCGCCGCGGCCGGCCAGAATGACGACCTTGGAACCGGCGTTGATGATTTCAGCGGCCTTTTTCAGAATGGACTGGGGGGGCAGCGGCAGGGCCTCCTCATAGACGTCCCCGCTATGCTTAGCGATATTCATCTTGGAGCGCTGACTTCCATTTTCCGTCCAGTCTTGAATATCTTTCGGGATGGTCAGGTGGGCGACCGTGCGCCGCGCGAGGGCGGTCTTAATTGCCTCATCCACCGCATTGTTCACGTGCGCCGGCCCCATGATGCGCTCGTTATACGCGGCGACATCGGTGTAGAGCTTATCGAGATCGACGTCTTGCTGAAAGTGCGTGCCGATCAAGTCGTGAAAGGTGTGGCCCGTAATGGCGAGAACGGGCTGGCCGTCGGATTTCGCATCATAGAGTCCGTTCAATAAATGGATGCCGCCGGGACCCGAGGTAGCGATGCAGACGCCCAGCTTGCGCTTGAATTTGGCGTAGGCGCAGGCCGCGAACGCGGCGGCTTCCTCATGGCGCACCTGAATGAACTTGATCTTCTCCTGATACGTCCTGAGGCCTTCGAAAATTCCGTTAATTCCGTCGCCGGGAAATCCAAAGACCGTGTCCACGCCCCAATCGATCAATCGCTCCATGAGTAAGTCTGAGACTGTTTTAGCCATGGGTGCATTCCTTCCACAGTAAAGATGTCATTGAGTAACGGAGTAGTTGAATAACCGGCAACAGAAGATCGGAACTTACCGGTTTGCTCAGTTACTCACGTACTGTTTACTTCAGCATCCTGTGCGCCCGCCGCTACTCTCCCGCAAAGGCAATCGTCGAGACGAGCGCATTTTCTGCCTGCCGTGAGTCCAGGCGTGTGTGCTGCACGACGATCGGCACATCGGATTCGATCACGCTCGCATAGTCCGTCCCGCGCGGGATCGGTTCCGGATCGGTCAAATTGTTAAAGCGGAGATGGTGCGTGCGGCGCGCTCCGACGATAACTCGATACGGCCCGACCGGCTCGCGATCCGAATAGAAGATCGTGATTGCGACGTGGGCGTCCTGATCGGAGCTATTCAGTAGACAGGCGGTCTCATGGCTCGTGAATTGCGGCTCCGGTCCATGACTGTAGGGAGGAATATAGCCTTCGGCAATGGCCCATCGTGTCCGTCCCATCGGCAACATCGTGTCTCTCCCAGGCTAGTGAATCGTCCACTACCGTGTCTCCTGTATAGTCGTACAGATGGCACGCCCTGAGTATCAGGCCCGAGGAAAGAGGCGCGTAAGAAGTATCGGACGCGATTTCGCACACTGCGCACGATGAACGCCGTATCAGTGTTGCTTCACGTTGCGCCGAGGGTTCAAAGGAGGTTCTAGCCGACGGCAAAGGGACGAGCGATGGATAGCGTGAATCTGGGATGAAAATAACGTGGGCTGACGCGGTTCATGAGCCTTTTTTATCAGGCTCCGCGAAGCATCGATCAGGCGAGTGGGGTTGAACCCAGCCGCAGTTCATGGAAGGTTCAAGAGGCTCGATTCAATGTTCAATGGTTCGGTGGACCGGCCTACCGGCTGGGCGAGCGGAATCGTGCGCATCAATCCAACCGAACCGGCCGCCGGGATGGAAATCGCTCCGACCGGTTGGGTGACATCGCCAAACTGCTGCGCCGGCGTAATGGGAACAGCCAGCGGATTAACCTGGCGAAGGCTAAATGGCGTCACTAATGCCGCCGTCACATCGCGGGGCGGAGGCACCAAGACGACGGGCGATCCAGACTGGTTGGCGCCTTGAATAATGCCGACCGACAATTGAGGGCCGAGCGTCATGACCGCGCCCGTCCAGAACTGCCCGGTCGTCGGATTGCGAAAATTGTACGACTCGAAATTATTGCCGGGCGTGTACATGTACCCCTGGGTGCCTTGATTGTCCAGGTACAAGTTCCCAGGCCCAACGAGACCGAAGAGCGGCCCCACGCCGCCACTGAACGCGCGAGCTCCGGAGACCGTTTGGGCCGAAACCAAGGCCGGCCATCCCAGCCATCCCACCATCAGCACCACTGTCCCACGCATGAGCGTCGCTTTCATAGTAAGCATGGTCGCCCTCCGCCTAAACTCACCAATATTGATCCATGGATCACGGAATTTGTATACACTACTCCGGTCCTCGCCTCAAGGGAAGGTCATCCTACGATCAGGTGGTTGCTCAGAGGCGCCCCTTCGTCGGTGGTTTTTCCAGCCTCGCTTGAGGGCATCTTCTTACCGCACCACCCATCCATAGAACCGATGCGTGGGCGTCGGGCCCTCCTCCTGATAGGTCATTTTGATTTGGCTGAGCGCATCCTTCGGCACGGCATGGCGCGGGGCGGCGACATCGACGCCGAAGAGGCGTGCCGCGTTGAGCCCGAAGATCTGACGTTTGACCTCTCGGCTGAGCGGCTGATATCCCTTCTGCTCGACCATGGCGTCCGGAATCTCAAAGCGTTTGAAGGCTTCGATCTGCCACTGCGGGGTTCCGTACCAGATCGAATCGGTGCCCCACAGGACATGATCGGCGCCAAACGCGCCGATGATCTCGCCTAGCAAATGGGCGCAGAGCGAGGGCTGGCTGCTGACGAGTTGTCCAAAGGTCGAGCCCAGCTCCATATAAATGTTGTCGATCGCCGGCACGGCTCGTTTCATGTTGCAAAACTCCGAGGTCCACGGAATGTCGCCCGTCCGGGCAAACGTCTCTTTCACCCCGGGCAATCCGCGAAAGCCGGCATGATAGACAATAAATTGGATGTCGGGAAAATCCTGTGCGGCCTTGATGAGGTCGCGCGGATGGTTGTAATCCTCGACCGGTCCCAACGGCAACCCCTTATGGACGCAGACGCGAGGGACCTTGAGTTCGCGCGCCTTTTCCAGCATGGGGTAGGCGATCTTCTCATCGTTCATCCACCAGCCCTCGGTATGTCCCTTCGGCGCGGCGCCGGTATACGCCTTCCAGGCATCGATGTGGAACAGCTCAGCCTGCTGCGCCATGAAATCCCGATCCGTCCGGCCGAGCTGCGGGGTCACGAGTCCATGCGCCAGCATCCGTTGGGAGCCGGCGACGCGGTTGATCTCATCTCGGATGTGGGTCATTTCCTTAGGCGGCACGACGGCGAGCTGGGGATAGGGTCCGGGCGGCGTGCTGATCAGGCCCACGGAGGTCTCGCTGTCCAGGAACACTTCTCGAATGAAATGCTCCCAGGAGAGATCCTGCAGCGTCCCCGTATCGGCTTGGAGCCGGGGATTTACGCCCATGTCCCGTGCTCGTTTTCGCAGCGCCAACAACCCCTGCTTCGTCACGGCCCCTTTGCGGTCCGCCTCTTCATTGCGCGGATCGTAGCCCGCGCTGACATAGTGCGTCTGCACGTCGAAAATGAAAAAAGGCTCGCCGCTCTGCTCGGCAAACGCGGCCGTCTCCATCAATTCCACCTCACCGATATCAAAAAACCTGCCGAACACGGTATTCATGGCCAGAAAGGCCGCGGCCATTCCGCCCGTCGTCTGTAAAAACTTTCGACGGCTGATGCCCAATCGGTGACTCGACCGCTCTCCTGAAGAGACGAGCATCTGTTCCACTCGGGCCTGTTCGTCCGTCTGAGGGAGTGGCGGAAATTCCTCATTCGAGACGATTCGCGTAGGCAGTGGACCGGGCGATGTCCAGCCTTGGAGCAGGTCGGGTGTTTTGACGAACTGCCTGCGGTTGATCATTATTGCGCCTCCGTTTAGTGGCTATTCTCATATCGACAATAATCTCGGCTTCACCTAAGGAGAATTGACTTCATCCCTCTGGAACGTGTAATGCTCGCCCCGGATAGTCGATGCATCACACGACCAAAGTGATTATGCCTCATACCAGCGACGTTCGGCAGCGATAATGGCCGATTTCCCCCTGCTTTTTATCAAGACGCTCCTGTTGCGTCCGTATGTCTTCCTGTTTCTCGCTGCATTCTTCTTTGCAGGCCGATTGTTGATGGGGTGGCGCCGAACCGGGCTGTTCTTTCTGGTGAGTTGGCTCACCGCGTTTCTCTGCGAGTTCTCGTCCACGCGGTCAGGGTTTCCCTTTGGGTTCTATTATTACACGGGGTCAACGGTTGGCGAAGAGCTGTACCTCTCCAATGTGCCGTTCATGGATTCCCTGTCGTTCCCGTTTCTGCTCTATGCGAGTTACTGTCTCGCGCTCGTGTTTGTCCTGCCCTCCGCGGCGTCGCCCGGCCGTCTTCAACTCACGTTGGACCCGATCATCCGGACGTCGTGGCCGGTCCTCGTGCTGACCGCCCTGTTCCATACCTTCATCGATGTGATTATCGATCCGGTCGCCTTGCGCGGCGATCGCTGGTTTCTGGGCCTCATCTATGGATATCCAGAGCCGGGGCTGTACTTCGGCATTCCACTGGCGAATTTTTTGGGATGGGCCATCGTCGCGTTGCTCGCCGTGTCCGGCTATTTCATGATCGACCGCTTTCTTCCGCCGCTATCTTCGGCGCAGAATGGGACTGCCACGACACTCGCTCTTCTGCTGGGCTGCACGCTGTACTACAGTGTGCTGCTTTTCAACCTGGCGGTCACATTTTGGATCGGCGAATCCTTCCTGGGCCTGGTCGGGCTCATGATCTATCTGCCCCCCACCGTCTTGTTGGGTCTCCGGCTTCTCAACCGGCTGCCGGCCCCGCCCGCCTCTTCAGTGAAGGGCGACAGCAGAGAAATCAGACAGGGCTGACGTCTGGCGACAGTCGGCATGAGGAGCGTGATACTCGAGTCGGCGGTTCCACGATCACTTTGAGGTCGCCCTCCGTTTTGAGGACATGGACCAGCACCTGTCCATCACGGGCGCGCTCGAATCGCAGGTCAACCTTGGCGTGACCGACCCGGAGGCGATGCAGTTCGAGGGTAGTGACCGACTCGGGAAGCATCGGCCGGACAATGCGGAGTCGGCGATCGAAGGCCTCCGGCATGAGACCGAGCAGGGTCGCCACGAAATACGGCATCGAGCCGGATGCCCAGGCCTGCGGGTGATCCGCCACAGGATATGGAATCGGGACGTGATAATCACGTCGATCGAAGCCACAGAAGAGCTCCGGCAGTTGGTAAGCTTTGAAGTGGATGGCCGCCTGACTGAGGCCGTTAAAAATGCGGAGGGCCTCGTTATCGAACCCGTACCGGCGCAAGCCGGCGGCAATGAGCGAATTATCGTGCGGCCATACAGACCCCAGGTGATAGCTCAATGGATTGTAGGCGCGCTCCTTTGCCGACAGCGTGCGAATGCCCCACCCGCAAAATAGATCGTCGGCCATCAGGCGTTTGGCCGTGAGGGCGGCTTTCTCGGGATCGACGATTCCGGACCAGAGCGCCTGCCCGGGATTCGATGACACGACCGCGGCGGGCTTGCCGTCGCCTTGGAGCGCTAAGGCATAGAAGGACGGATCCTCCAGCCAGAAGCTGCGATTGAATCGCCGGCGCAGGAGATCGGCTTCCTGCCGCAGACGAGCCGCGCGTTCCGGTTCGCCGACGCGATCGAATAACTCGGCGATCGCACGCTTGGCCCGATACGCGTAGCCCTGCACCTCAACCAACGCAATCGCCGGTTTGGCGATGCTGCCGTCGGCGTTGACAATCGCATCGCCGGAATCCTTCCATCCCTGATTGATGAGCCTTTGTTTCGAAGTCGAACTGCTGTCGTACGCGACGAAATCTTCACCGTGCCGGTCGCCGTACCGCTCCATCCAGTCGAGCGCCCGTTCGACGTTGGGCCGCAATTCTTGAAAGAGAGACAGATTGCCGGTCCAGTCGGCATGCTCGCCAAGCAGGATCAAAAATAACGGGGTCGCGTCGATCGTCCCATAATACGGAGTATGCGGAATCAATCCCAGATGCGCGGCTTCGCCGACACGCAGCTCATGCAGCATCTTGCCCGGCTGCTCATCGCGCCATTCGTCGACGGTGTTCCCTTGGTATGTTGCCATCAGTCGCAACGTCTGAGCGCTGATGTCCGGGTCGAACGCCAGCATCTGGAATGCCGTAATCAAACTATCTCTTCCAAAAATGGTGACGAACCACGGTACGCCGCCGGCAAAGAACGTCTCCTCCTTGAGCGTGCTGCGCAGCACCCGCAGATCGCGCAAGGACCGGATCATAATTTGTTGGAGCACGAAACTGTCGCTGGTGATCTCAGTGACCGACTGCATCCAGGCTTGGGCATCCTGATGAAGCTCCGTTTCAAGCTGCTTGATATCCGGTTCCTTCAGCGGTTGGGGTCGCACCTCGCGCGCGTCCCGCGATTCACGAATGACGAGCGAGATGCGCCATTGCTTTTTCTCATCCGGATTGAGCGTCACGTGAAAGTGCGCCGTCTCGCCGTCAGTCTGCTCCACCGCCGGTGAAAAATGAACGGTGAGGCTTCGATAGACGCCGTCTTTGCCTTCATAGAAGTAATGCAGCATGCCGTCGATCCACCGATGCTCCCGCTGTACGCCGAGCTGCTCTTGCAAGGTGCCTTTCACGGTGTAGAGGTCTTCGAACGCCGAGCGGAACGTGAACGAGATCGGAAAGTCCGCCGTCTGGCGCCCATAGTGTTCGAAGATCACACTATCGTGGAGTGCGAGAAGGCGGCTGTCGACAATGCGTTGCCAGCGGATGCCGATGGATTCCTTTTTTACATCCTTGCCGTCGGAGGTCTGTAAATCCGGATTCGTCAACTCGAACTGGCCCATGAACCCGGGGGTGGCCGATGCGCCGAGCGCAGGCGCCAACGACCCGGATATGCGGAATTCGTATCCATTGAGAAACCGACAATCGTGGTAGTACAGCCCATACCCGTGTCCTCCTTCCACCGGTACATTGCCGTCCGGCTGGGCGATGAAAAACACATTGTCGTCTTTCATCACGATCGCGTCCGCGATGCTGCTTGCGGTCGTCGGCCTTTTCTGCGCCAGGAAATGTTCTTTGCGATTCTTCCGCTCCTCGGACATCGCGACGAGCAACGGACGCTGAGTCGTAGCCGAATCGTGATACGGCCACGCGAAGACGGCCGAAAGCGCCAAAAATGTTCTACGCGAGATCGAGTGATGCGAATCGTCGTTCATGCCGGCCCCTCCTAGGCAACCCTAATAGGTAGTACGGCGCCGGACGAATGGAAGGCCTTCGTCAGCGTGCGCAGTGTGCGCTCATGCACGGGATTTCATCCTACGCAAGCAATCATCCGTAGCCGATAGTGAGTGATGAGGAGCACAAGACAATATGACTTGAGTGTTGAAAGAAAGGATGACGATGTCGGTTGCGACAAAAGGAGTGGCCGTTCCGATCGATCGGCTCGACGTGTCCGCCTATATCATCCCGACTGACTATCCGGAGTCGGACGGAACGCTTGAATGGGACAACACCACGCTGGTGTTGGTCGAAGCGAAAGCCGGAGATCGCCGCGGACTGGGCTATACCTATGCCGACACCGGGACGGCACGGCTGATTCACGACAAATTGGCGGAGCAGGTGCAAGGCCGCGATGCGATGAATGTGCCGGAATGCTGGGCGGCGATGTATCGCAGCATTCGCAATCTGGGCCGCCCCGGCATTGTGTCGACGGCCATGGCGGCAGTAGACGCGGCGCTGTGGGACCTGAAAGCGCGCCTGCTGGATCTTCCGCTCGTCACTCTGCTGGGCGCCGTGCAGAAGGGCGTGCCGGTCTATGGGAGCGGCGGCTTTACGTCCTATTCCGTCGAACAGCTTGAGCGCCAGCTCGGCGGCTGGGCCGAGCACGGCATCCCGCGCGTGAAGATGAAGGTCGGGACACATCCGGATAAAGATCTGGCGCGGGCCAAATCGGCACGGAAGGCGATCGGTCCGGACGTTCAACTGTTCGTCGATGCGAACGGCGCCTATAGCCGCACGCAAGGGTTGGCGTTCGCCGAGGCCTATTCCGGACTGGGGGTGTGCTGGTTCGAGGAGCCGGTGTCGTCCGACGATTTGGAGGGGCTGCATTGGCTCCGAGATCGTGCGCCGGCCGGGATGGATATCACGGCCGGCGAGTACGGGTACGATCTCTTTTATTTTCGCCGGATGCTGGAGGCGGGCGCCGTGGATGTCCTGCAAGCCGATATCTCACGGTGCGGCATCACGGGGTTTCTCAGCGTCGCCGCCCTGTGCGAATCTCGGAGCTTGCCGCTGTCCGGTCATTGTGCGCCATCGCTGCACGTGCATCCATGCTGCGCCATTCGGCCGTTGCGCCATCTGGAATATTTTCACGATCACGTCCGGATCGAGCACATGCTGTTCGATGGTGCCCTGACCCCGCACAACGGCGTGCTGTATCCCGATCTGTCCAGGTCCGGCATGGGGTTGGAGTTCAAACGTGCCGACGCCGAGCGCTACGCGGTCTAGCAGGATGTTGAAAAACTCCCCCAGCTTTGTTCTCGCATCGCTCAACGCCTCAACCTACCACAAGGGTACGCCTCGGCATTTCGCTCGCTGCGGCCGCACTGATGCTTTTGTAAACATCCTGCGATCTCACCGCTGTTTCGACCCGATCAACAACCTCACGATAGAAATAACGCGAGAAATAACACGGAAACATTGTTCAACAACCGGCTAGGTTGTCCAGAATCTTGTGAAACGTCGATTGGAAGGAGACGTCATGCTGGGTCAAGAATTAATCAAGGAGATCGGGCGCACGCCATCGACGGATTGGACGCCACCGTCAATGGATCGCGAGGGCCTCGCCGCCGAGCTTGGACGATCGATTGAAGGGGAAGTGCGTTTTGACTCAGGCAGCCGCGCGCTCTACGCCGCGGGGGGCGCGAATTACCGGCAGGTTCCGATCGGGGTCGTGATCCCACGAAGTGTCGAGGACATTATTCAGACCGTCGCCGTCTGCCGCCGCTATGGCGCGCCGATCCTCTCGCGCGGCGGCGGAACGAGTTTAGCGGGCCAGATCTGCAACGTGGCGGTCGTGATGGATATGTCGAAGTACCTGCATCGTATCGTGGAGCTCGATCCCGAGCGCAAACGCGCCCGGGTGCAACCGGGCCTCGTGCTCGATAATCTCCGGAACGCTGCTGAACAATACCATTTGACCTTTGCCCCCGATCCTTCGACCCATAACCATTGCACACTCGGCGGCATGATCGGCAACAACTCGTGCGGCGTCCATGCGCTGATGGGCGGCAAGACGGAAGAAAATACCGAGGAGCTTGACATTCTGACGTACGACGGCCTGCGTATGAAGGTCGGCCAGACCAGCGAAGAAGAGCTTCAACACATCATCGGCATGGGCGGGCGGCGTGGCGAGATCTACCGACAACTGCGAGACCTGCGCGACACATATGCGGATCTGATCCGGGCGCGCTATCCGAAAATCCCGCGTCGAGTCTCAGGGTACAACTTGAACCGGCTCTTGCCCGAGCACGGCTTCGACGTCGCTAAAGCGCTCGTCGGCACGGAAGGCACCTGTGTCACGGTGCTGGAAGCAACGGTTCGCTTGGTGCACAGCCCGCCGGCCCGCACATTGGTCGTACTCGGCTATTCCGATATCTATACGGCCTGCGATCATATTCCCGACATTCTTCGCTACCAGCCGATCGGATTGGAAGGCATGGACAACTTTCTCGTTCAGGATATCCAAGCGAAAGGCTTGCATCCGGAGAATCTCAATCTATTGCCCGAGGGACACGGATGGTTGTTGGCG
>Ga0308175_100003108_pt1 | contig 11466 bp, 7 predicted proteins | sample PhyCR1_3_FD_203893 | JGI IMG/M metagenome (GOLD analysis project Ga0308175, IMG submission 203893) | Soil microbial communities from UC Gill Tract Community Farm, Albany, California, United States - DLSLS.C.R1 | ecosystem: Environmental > Terrestrial > Soil > Agricultural land | place: USA... | reverse complement strand
CAAGAACACGATCAACACGATGGTCGACCAGCTCGCGACGTTCGCCGCCGAGGTGACGCGCGTCGCGCGCGAGGTCGGCACCGAGGGCATCCTCGGCGGCCAGGCCAACGTCGAGGGCGTTTCCGGTGTCTGGCGCGGGCTGACCGACAACGTGAACACGCTCGCCGGGGCGCTCACGACTCAGCTCAGGGCGATCGCCGAGGTGACGACGGCCGTGGCGGACGGCGACCTGACGCGGTCGATCGCGGTCGAGGCGCGCGGAGAGGTCGAGGAGCTCCGCGACAACATCAACCAGATGATCACGAACCTGCGCGTCACCACCGAGGTGAACGCACAGCAGGACTGGCTGAACACGAACATGGCGCGGTTCGGCGGGATGCTGCAGGGCCAGCGGGACCTCAAGCAGGTGAGCCGGCTCGTGATGAGCGAGCTGACGCCGCTCGTCGGCGCGCAGCACGGCGGCTTCTTCATGGCAGAGGCAGAGCCGGACTCCGACCCCAGGCTCCGCCTCGTCGCGAGCTACGCGTACAAGCGGCGCAAGGGCGTCACGAACGTGTTCGAGCTCGGCGAAGGCCTCGTCGGGCAGGCGGCGCTCGAGCGCAAGTCCATCCTGGTCACCCAGGCGCCGGAGGACTACATCACGATCGGGTCCGGGCTCGGCGAGTCGGCGCCGGTGAACATCGTCGTCCTCCCCGTGCTCTTCGAGGACCAGCTCATGGCGGTGATCGAGATGGCGTCGTTCACGCCGTATTCCGACGCGCACCTGTCGTTCCTCGAGCAGCTCTCGGAGACGCTCGGCGTCGTGCTGAACACGATCATCGCGACGATGCGCACCGAGGAGCTGCTGCAGCAGTCGCAGGGGCTGACCCTCGAGCTGCAGAGCCAGTCGGAGGAGCTGCAGGCGCAGCGCGACGAGCTGGAGCGCACGAACCGCGAGCTCGAGGAGCAGGCTCGCTCGCTGAAGGCGTCCGAGGAGCTCCTGCAGCAGCAGCAGGAGGAGCTCCAGCAGACGAACGAGGAGCTCGAGGAGAAGGCGGCGCTGCTCGCCGAGCAGAACGCGCGCATCGAGCAGAAGAACGCGGAGGTCGAGCTGGCGCGGCTCGAGCTCGAGGATCGCGCGGAGCAGCTCGCCGTCTCGTCGAAGTACAAGAGCGAGTTCCTCGCGAACATGAGCCACGAGCTGCGCACGCCGCTCAACTCGCTGCTCATCCTCGCGAAGCTGCTCTCGGACAACCAGGAGCAGACGCTCACCGAGAAGCAGGTGGAGTTCGCACGCACGATCTACAACGCCGGCTCCGACCTGCTCGAGCTGATCAACGACATCCTCGATCTCTCGAAGGTCGAGGCCGGGAAGATGGACGTGCACCCGCAGCCTCTCGAGCCCGCGGCCCTCGCGGACTACGTCGAGCGGACGTTCCGCCCGGTCGCCGACCAGAAGTCGCTGGAGTTCACGATCACGCTCGCGGACACGCTGCCGGCGGTGATCGTCACCGACGAGCAGCGGCTGCAGCAGGTGCTGAAGAACCTGCTCTCGAATGCGTTCAAGTTCACCGAGACGGGAGCGGTCACGCTGGCGATCTCGTCCGCCCCGACCGGGATGCGCTTCAACGAGGCGAGCCTTCGCGCCGCGGAGGCCGTCGTGCAGTTCGACGTGATCGACACCGGCATCGGGATCGCCGAGAACAAGTTGAAGCTGATCTTCGAGTCGTTCCAGCAGGCGGACGGGACGACGTCGCGGCGCTACGGCGGCACCGGCCTCGGGCTTTCGATCTCCCGCGAGATCGCGCGCCTGCTCGGAGGCGAGATCCGCGTCGCATCGGCCGCGAACACGGGCTCGACGTTCACGCTCTACCTGCCCGCTGTCGCCCCGGAGCCCGGGCCGTCCTCGGCCGCCGAACGGCCCGCCGAGCGGGAGCCGCAGCCGAGCGGACGGCCGGCGTTCGACCCGGCGCTGCTCCTGCAGAGCGGCCCTGCGGTCGACGACGATCGCGAGGAGCTCGCCGATGGCGACCGCGTCGTTCTGATCGTCGAGGACGACGCGGACTTCGCGCAGACGGAGCTCGCGATGGCGCGCGAGCGCGGCTTCAAGGGGATCGTCGCCGCACGCGGGGACGAAGGCGTGGCCCTCGCCCGGGCGTACAAGCCGGACGCGATCATCCTGGACATGAAGCTGCCGGTGCAGGACGGCTGGCAGGTGCTCGACCAGCTGAAGCGCAATCCGGAGACGCGCCACATCCCCGTGCACATCGTCTCCGGCGTCTTCGAGAACGGTGACGTGCAGGAGGCGCTCCGTGCAGGCGCCGTCGCGGTGCTCCAGAAGCCGGTCGAGGCGCAGGCTCTCGACGAGCAGCTCGGCCGCATCGCCGAGTTCGTCGAGCGCGGAGTCCGCAACCTGCTCGTCGTGGACGACGACGAGGACCAGCGGACGGCGATCATCGAGCTGATCGGAGGCGGTGAAGACGTCCAGATCACGGCGGTCGCCTCGTCCGAGGAAGCGCTCGAGCTGCTCGCGGGCGACACGCGGTTCGACTGCATGGTGCTCGACCTGAAGCTGCCGAAGATGAGCGGCTTCGCCCTGCTCGAGAAGGTGAAGACCGACGAGCGCTGGCACTGGCTGCCGGTGATCGTCTACACCGGCCGCGACCTGACGCGGCGCGAGGAGACGCGCTTGAAGAAGTACGCCGAGACGATCATCGTGAAGGACGTCCGATCGCCCGAGCGCCTGCTCGACGAGACGGCACTCTTCCTGCATCGCGTCGAGTCGAAGCTGCCCGCCGAGAAGCGGCGCATCCTCGAGCAGCTCCATTCGACGGACGACGTCTTCAAGGGCAAGCGCGTCCTGATCGCCGACGACGACGTGCGCAACGTGTTCGCACTCGCGTCGGTGCTCGAGCGGCAGGGCATGGACGTGCAGTTCGCGGAAGACGGCAACGAGGCGATCGCAACGCTGGAGGCGGACCCGGCGATCGACCTCGTCCTGATGGACATCATGATGCCCGAGCTCGACGGGTACGAAGCGACGCGGCGGATCCGGGAGGATGCGCGGTTCGCGAAGCTTCCGATCATCTCGCTGACCGCGAAGGCGATGAAGGGCGACCGTGAGAAATCGATTGCGTCCGGGGCTTCGGACTACATCACGAAGCCGGTCGACACCGACCAGCTTCTCTCGCTGATGCGGGTGTGGCTGTACAGGTAGAGCACCCGCAGCACGCGCCGTTCGACCGGCGGCTGGAGCTCGAGCAGATCGAGCTCCAGCTCCTGCTCGAAGGCGTCTACCGCCACTACGGCTTCGACTTTCGCGAGTACGCGCCGGCGTCGCTGAAGCGGCGCGTGTGGCGGCGCGTGCACGCGGAGGGCGAGTCGACGATCTCCGGTCTCCTCGAGCGCGTGCTCCACGACCCGGCGTCGATGGAGCGGCTCCTGCTCGACCTGTCGATCAACGTGACGGCGATGTTCCGCGATCCGACGTTCTACCTGGCGTTCCGGGAGAAGGTCGTGCCGGTGCTGCGGACGTACCCGTTCACGCGCATCTGGGTCGCGGGCTGCTCGACGGGCGAGGAGGTGTACTCGCTCGCAATCGTCCTCACGGAAGAGGGCCTGTACGAGCGCACGCGGATCTACGCGACCGACATCAACGAGACGGTGCTCGAGCTTGCTCGAGCCGGCGTGTTCCCGCTCGAGAAGATGCAGGAGTACACCGAGAACTACATCCGCTCGGGCGGGAAGCGCTCGTTTTCCGAGTACTACCTCGCGCGGTACGAGGGGGCGCTCTTCGATCGTGCGCTGAGGCAGAACGTCGTCTGGGCGCCGCACAACCTCGTGCAGGACCGGGCGTTCAACACGTTCAACGCCGTGCTTTGCCGCAACGTGATGATCTACTTCGACCGGGCGCTGCAGAATCGCGTGCATGAGCTCTTCTACGAGAGCCTCGACCGCTTCGGGATCCTCGCACTCGGCCACAAGGAGTCGATCAGGTTCACCGGGTTCGAGAAGGCGTACGAGGAGCTCGACGCGAACGAGAGGTTGTTCCGCAAGATCCGATGAGCGACGCCGGCGGACACGATCTCGTCGCGATCGGCACCTCGTGGGGCGGCCTCGACGCACTCCGCACGCTCCTGCGCGGCCTCCCGGCGTCGCTCGACGCCGCGGTCGTGGTCGCCCAGCACCGCGCACCGGGCTCGCATCCGACCGCGCTCCGCGACCTGCTCGGAGCGGTGACGGCGATGACGGTGTGCGAGGCCGGCGACAAGGACGAGCTGCGTCGCGGCATCGTCTACCTCGCCGCACCCGACTACCACGTGCTGATCGAGGACGGCTCGATCGCGCTCACCGTCGATGCGCCGGTGCTCTACGCCCGGCCGTCGGTCGACGTCCTCCTCGAGAGCGCCGCCGAGGCGTATCTCGACCGCTGCGTCGGCGTCGTTCTCACCGGGGCGAACGACGACGGTGCACGCGGCCTCAGGCGGGTCGCCGATCACGGCGGCGTGACGATCGTGCAGGATCCGGCCTCCGCCGTCCGGCCGGAGATGCCGCGCGCCGCGCTCGCGGCGGTTCCGGATGCGCGCGTGGCTCCGGTCGACGAGATCGCCGCACTGGTGGTCGAGCTCTGCGGCGAACGGGTGGCGGCCTAGATGGCGGCGCGCGCGTCCCTCCTGCTCGTCGACGACCGCCCACAGAACCTGCTCGCTCTGGAGGCGATCCTCGAGCCGCTCGGGCACGAGCTCGTGACGGCGACCTCCGGCGAGCAGGCGCTACGCATCCTGCTCCAGCGCGACGACTTCGCCGTGATCCTCCTCGACGTGCAGATGCCGGACCTCGACGGCTTCGAGGTCGCCGAGGTGATCAAGGAGCGTGACCGCACGCGGGCGATTCCCATCATCTTCCTGACGGCGTTGTCGAAGGAGGAGCGGCACGTCTTTCGGGGGTACGAGATCGGCGCGGTCGACTACGTGTTCAAGCCGTTCGACCGGGAGATCCTGCGGGCGAAGGTCGGCGTGTTCGTCGAGCTGTGGGAGAAGAACGAGCAGATCCGCGAGCAGGCCGAGCAGCTCGCAGCGCAGGAGCTCGCGGAGCTTCGCCGCACGAGCGCGGAGCGCTACCGGCAGCTCGCCGACGCGATGCCGCAGATCGTCTGGACCTCCAACGCGGACGGCGAGGCGACCTACTTCAACCGGCGCTGGTTCGAGTACACCGGCACCTCGGAGGACAGGGCGGACGCGCATTCGTGGACGCTCGTGGTCCATCCGAACGATCTGCCCGGGGTGATCGCCCGGCGTGAGCAGACGCTGGCGGAGGGCTCGGTCTTCGAGGTCGAGTACCGGTTCCGCGCAGCCGACGGAACCTATCGCTGGCACCTCGGCCGTGCGATCCCGATCCGCACGGACGACGGTTCGATCGACTTCTGGATCGGCACCGCGACCGACATCGACGATCGCAAGCGCATCGAGGAGGCACAGCGCTTCCTGCTCGACGCAGGAGCGGAGCTTTCGATGTCGCTCGACTGGCGTGCGGGCCTGCAGGCAGTCGCGCGGCTCGCAGTGCAGCAGTTTGCCGACTGGGCCGCGGTGCACCTCGTCGAAGCGGACGGGTCGATCTCCTCGCTCGCGGTCGAGCACTCAGACCCGGCGAGGAAGGTGTTCGCGCAGGAGCTGCAGGAGCGCTACCCGCCCGACCCGGGCGACGAGCGTGGCGCGGCGGCGGTGATCCGCAGCGGCGAATCTCAGCTCGTCCCCGACCTCCACCCCGACGCGTTCCTGACTTCCGCGCGCGACGAGACCGAAGACCGGCTGCTGCGCGAGCTCGGCCTGCAGTCGTTCCTCTGCGTCCCGCTCGTCGCGCGCGGCCTCACCGTGGGCGCGGTCTCGTTCATCACCGGCGAGTCCGGGCGCCGCTACGGAGAGACCGACCTGCGCGCTGCCGAGGAGCTCGCACTGCGCGCGGCTTCGGTTGTCGAGATGTCGCAGCTCTACGACGAGGTCGAGCATCGTGCACGCGCATCCCGTGCGCTCGAGACGATTGCGGACGGCGTCATGCTGCTCGACAACGACGAGCGCGTGCTTCTCTGGAACAGGGCCGCGGCGGCGATGACCGGCATCGAGGCGGCGGATGCGATCGGCCGCCCGGCGCGCGAGGTGCTGACCGGGTACGACGAGAACGTCGCGGCCGTGGCCGTCAACGGGAGGCCGCAGACCGTGCCGCTCGATCTCGGCGACCGCGAGCTGTGGCTGTCGTTCTCGGCGGTGCGCTTCGAGGAGGGCACCGTGTACGCGTTCCGCGACCTGACAGAGGAGCGCGTGCTCGAGCAGATGCGCTCCGACTTCGTCGCCACCGTCTCGCACGAGCTACGCACGCCGCTCGCCGCCATCTACGGCGCCGCGCTCACGCTCCGCCGCGAGGATCTCGAGCTGACCGGGGAGGTGCAGGGGCGCCTGCTGGATGTCGTCGCCGAGGAGTCGGACCGGCTCGCACAGATCGTCAACGACGTCCTGCTCGCGAGCCACCTCGACTCGGGCCAGCTGAAGCTGCGGATCGAGACGGTAGACGCGGCGAAGGTGACGAAGAACGTCGTCGAGGCGGCGCAGACTCATCTGCCCGAGGGCATCACGCTCAGCCTGACGGCGCCGAAGCGGCTGCCGCCTGTCGCCGCCGACGAGCAGCAGCTGCGCCAGGTGCTCGTCAACCTCGTCGAGAACGCCGTCAAGTACTCGCCCGAAGGCGGCCCGGTGCAGGTGAGGGTCGGCCGCGGCGAGCGCGGCGTGCGCTGGGCGGTCTCCGACGAGGGGCTCGGCATCCCCGCATCGGAGCGCAGGCGGGTCTTCGAGAAGTTCTACCGCCTCGACCCGGACATGATCGGCGGCATCGGCGGCACGGGTCTCGGGCTCTACATCTGCCGCGAGCTCGTCCACCGCCTCGACGGCCGCATCTGGGTCGAGCCGAACAACGGCAAGGGCTCGACCTTCTTCGTCGAGATCCCGAGCGCCGCGTAGAGCCAAAACCGGGGTCAGACCCCGTGATGTCCCGCAAGGACATGCCGGGCAGGAAGTTCGACCAGGATTGATCGCGGCGAGGGGCCGATTGTCACGCTCTCGTGCGCGATGTCTTTCAACGGACGTGTCTCCGCGAGGCAGACCCGGGGTCAGACCCCGTGATGTCCCGAAGGGACATGGCCGTTACAAGAAAGAGCCGGAGGGGGGACTCGAACCCCCGGCCCACGACTTACAAGGTCGTTGCTCTACCAGCTGAGCTACTCCGGCGGGGGATCAATTGTACGGAGACAGGCTGTTGTCTGTTCAGGACACGGCCCGTCCGAGGCCCTGGGCATCGTGGAAGGATGCGCCACCCGAAGGATGTCGGTGACCGATCAACGCTCGCGATCGTGCTCGCCCTTCGACTCGAGGGCTATGCGATCCTGCTGCCGTTCGGCGAAAACACACGTTACGACCTCGTCACCGACAACGGCTCTTGGTTGAGTCGCGTGCAGTGCAAGACGGGACGGTTACGAGACGGTGCGGTCAGATTCGCTACCTGCAGCAATTATGGGCACCACTCCAATCCGCAAGCTGGTCGCCGCGACTACGCAGGTCAGATCGATGAATTCGCTGTGTACTGCCCCGAACTTGGATCGGTGTATCTGATTCCCATCGCGGACGTACCCACACGGTCGGAAGGAGCTCTTCGTGTTACCCCTCCGCGAAACGGCCAACGGAGAGGTGTTCGGTTCGCGGCGGCGTACGAGATCGCGCGAATCGACGTCACCTGATTACTGGAGGACTGCGCGGCCTTCCTGGTGCGTGAGGATCTTTCGCTTCACGCGCTGCAGCGCGTTGTCGATCGTCTTCGTGTCGCACTCGAGCTCCTCCGCCATCTGCTCGTAGGACGAGCCCTCGAGATACAGCCGAAGCGCCTCCGACTCGAGCGGCGAGAGCGTCGTCGAGAGGCATCCGACGAGCGACTGCAGCTCCTCCGTCGAGATCACGCGCACCGACGGGTCGTTGACGCTCGGCCCGGGGAGCGCGTCCCCGAGCGTGCAGTCGTCGCCCTCCTGCCCGGCCGGCGTATGGCTGAACGACACGTACTGGTTCAGCGGCGCATGCTTGAAGCGCGTGGCCGTCTTGATCGCCGTGATGATCTGGCGCGTCACGCACAGCTCCGCGAACGAGCGGAACGACGTCTCCTTGTCCGGCCGGAAGTCGCGCACCGCCTTGTAGAGGCCGACGAGACCCTCCTGGATCAGGTCCTCCGAATCGCCGCCGGCGAGGAAATACGAGCTCGCCTTCAGCCGGACGAACGACGTGTAGCGGCGCATCAGCTGGTCCATCGCGACGGTCGAGCCGTTCCGCGCCTTCAGGACGAGCTGTAGATCCTCTAGCTCACGTTGAACCTTCTGCGGTGACTTCGGAGCGTATGCGGCGCGGACAGCCAAGGCGGCTCACCCCCGGTTTGCTGGTGTTTTCGAGCGAGCTTCACGTTGAAGTCTCACCCTGAGGTTGAGGTGAATCTAGCATGGTCCCGCAAGGAGCACAAGCCCCCTTTGCAGTGGACCCGCTTACTCAGGCTCGCCGGCGCCGCGGCGGAGCCGTTCGAGCCGTTCCCGGGTTGCCTCGTCGAGCTTCCCCGCGAGCCCCTCCGGCCGCTCGTCCCGGTGCTCGGCCGCCGGCAGCTCCCGGAAGAAGGTCCGCGACGAGACCTTCTTCACCTCGACGCCGGCGGCCGCGGCAACCGTGCCGTCGCTCGTCACGAGCACGACCCGCTCGCGCGCCCGGTGCTCCGCAGCGAGCCGCTCGAGCAGCGTGTCCGCGTGCGCGGCGAAGCGCACCTCGAGCGGTCCGCGCGTCGCGTCCTCCCCCACGCCGTCGAAGACGACGACGCCGCGCGCGCCGCGCATCGCGACGTAGCTCGCAAGCGCGTCGACGAGCTCGCGCGCATCGGCGTGCGGTCCTGCGTGCAGCAGGTTGTACCCGTCGAAGAGGTAGAGGTCAGCCACGCTGCCGGCGCGCTTCGTACAGCAGCACCGCCGCAGCGACCGAGACATTGAGCGACTCGACCTCCCCGGCGAGCGGAATCGACACGAGTGCGTCGCACGTGCGCCGAACAAGAGGGCGCAGGCCGCGCCCCTCCGCGCCGAGCACGAGGGCGACGCCGCCGGAGAGGTCGGTGTCCCACATCGACTGCGCGCGTGCGTCGTCGCTCGCGGCGCCGAACACCCACAGGTCGGCGCCCTTCACCTCTTCGAGGAAGCGCGCGAGGTTCGTCACGACGGCGACCGGCAGGTGCTCGACCGCACCGGCGGACGCTCGCGCGACGGCGGGCGTGACGATCGCCGAGCCGTGGGCCGGGACGATCACACCCGTCGCGCCCGCCCCCTCCGCGCTGCGGCAGACGGCGCCGAGATTGCGGGGATCGGTGACCCTGTCGAGCACCGCCAGGAGCGGCCGGTCGGCCGCCGCCAGCGCGTACGCATCCGCGTAGCGATAGGGCTCGACCAGGGCGAGAACGCCCTGGTGATCCCGTGTCCCGGCGCGCTCGAAGAGCTCACGGTCGGGCTTCTCCCTCGGCTTCGCCTCCGCCAGCCAGTCCTCCGCTTTCAGCGCCCGCTCCGTCGCCCACACCTCGATCACCTCGCGGCGTCCCCGCAGCGCCTCTCGGACGGCGCGCCGCCCGTAGACGAGGTCAGGCGTCATGGACGAGTGTGTAGCCGCCGCCCGGCTCGTCGCGCATCTGCCAGCCGAGCGCCGCCAGCTCGTCGCGCAGCCGGTCCGATGCCTCGAAGTCGCGCGCGGCGCGAGCCTGTGCGCGGCGTTCCGCGAGCTCGGCGACCTCGGGCGGCGCGTCGCGGCGCTCGGCGAGCGACTCCAGCCCGAAGACGGCGAGGCCGCGGCGCAGGAGCTCGAGCTGACGCCTCGAGGCCCACTCGTGCAGCACCGCGAGAGCAGCCGGTGTGTCGAAGTCGTCCTCGAGCGACGCGGCGAACGCCTCCCAGGCAGACTCGTCGTGCGCTGCGGGCTCGAGCGTGAACGCGTTCCGCAGCGTCTCGCGGCGCGCCGCTGCCTGCGCCATCGTCTCGGGCGAGAAGTCGATCGGCTTCCGCCACGAGGCGGTGAGGAAGAAGACGAGCACCGCCTCGCGCCCCCACTCGTCGATCGTCTCGCGGATCGTCGCGACGTTCCCGGCGGACTTGGACATCTTCTCGCCGGTGAAGCGCAGCATGCCGTTGTGCGCCCAGATCCCCGCGAACGCATGTCCGAGCGCGCGCGACTGCGCCACCTCGTTCTCGTGATGCGGGAAGACGAGGTCGAGGCCGCCGCCGTGGATCTCGAATGCCGGCCCGTAGATCTCCTCGGCCATCACGGAGCACTCGATGTGCCAGCCGGGACGGCCGCGGCCCCACGGGGAGTCCCACCACGTGTCCTCGGTCTCGGGCTTGTTCGCCTTCCAGAGCGCGAAGTCGCGTGCGTCCTCCTTGAGCGCGCTCGGCTCCTCGCCCTGCTCCACCTGGTCCGGCTTCTGCCCCGAGAGCCGCCCGTACTCGGGAAAGGTCGCAACGCGGAAGTAGACGTCGCCGCCGGACGCATACGCGTGATCCGCCGCCACGAGCTCCTCGATGAACGCCACGATCTGCGGAACGCATTCGGTCGCCCGAGGCAGGTGGTCCGGCATGCCGAGGCCGAGGTCCGCCGTGTCCTCGAGATACCACGCGGTCGCGCGCGCGGCGAGCTCCGCGCTCGCGCCGGGCGCGGCCTCGTAGATCTTGTCGTTGATGTCGGTGATGTTGTGGACGAGCTGCGCGTCGTAGCCGTGCGAGCGCAGCCAGGATCGCAGCCACATCCCGACGACGAACGGCCGCGCGTTCCCGATGTGCGCGCGTGCATAGACGGTCGGCCCGCAGAAGTACATGCGCACCGGCCCGGGCGCGGCCGGCAACTCGACGAGCGAGCGCGAGAACGTGTCGTAGAGGCGCATCCGGTCAGCGTAATGCGCGCCGAAGCGCCTCGTCGCGCGGCAGCGCGCGTACGACCGCCCACAACTCCGGCCCGCGCTCCGCGCCGGTCAACGCGAGGCGCAGCGCCTTCAGGTTCCCGCCCACCGCCTTCAGCTCGCGGATCACGGACTTCGCATCGTCCTTCTCGAGCACGTCCGGAAGCTGCGCCCGCAGCTCCGAGAAGCGCGCCAGCGTCTCCGGACTAAGTAACAGACTGTTACTTGGCGGCTCGAGCACGGCGGCCGCGAGCGCGCGCGCCTCGACGAGGTCGTGCGCGCCGCGCAGGAGCGGCGCCGCCTCGACCGGGACGCCTGCTCGCGCGGCGAGCTCCTCGTCGCCGAGCCCCGCGAGGACGTCGACCGAGAGCGAGCGGATGCGGTCGAGATCGAGCTGCACGTCGTGCTTCGGCAGGCCGAGCTCCACGAGGTAGGCGCGCACCGCCTCCGCCGGGTAGCCGGCGTCTCGGAGCGATGCAACCGTCGCGCCCT
>Ga0308175_100003107_pt1 | contig 11467 bp, 13 predicted proteins | sample PhyCR1_3_FD_203893 | JGI IMG/M metagenome (GOLD analysis project Ga0308175, IMG submission 203893) | Soil microbial communities from UC Gill Tract Community Farm, Albany, California, United States - DLSLS.C.R1 | ecosystem: Environmental > Terrestrial > Soil > Agricultural land | place: USA... | reverse complement strand
CCTGGGTTGTGGCTTCATCACTGCCGTGCACAGCCGCCACCTCGCCGGCATGCGGGACCAGTTCCGGTGCAGCTACGCGAGCCGGGACCGGGCTCGCGCGGACGCCTACCGCCGCCGGTTCTCCGGGGTCCAGGCGTACGACGACTACGCCGCCGCTCTCGCCGATCCGTCGGTCGACGCGGTGGTGGTCGCCGTACCGCCGCGTTTCCACCTCGAGCTGACGCTCGCGGCCCTCGCGGCGGGACGACACGTGCTGGTGGAGAAGCCGGCCTTCCCGAGGCGCGAGGACTACGAGAAGGTGATCACCGCACGCGACGAGGCGGGGCTGGTCGTTGCCGTCGGTGAGAACGACCACTACAAGCCGCTCGCCGAAACGCTGCGGCGGCTCCTGGCCGATGACGTGGTCGGAGACCTGGTGCTGGCGCAGTTCACCAGCGTGGCCAGGCGCCCCAAGCGTGCCGAGGACTGGCGCAACGACGTGGCGATGGCAGGCGGTGACGCGTTCTTCGAGGAAGGCATCCACTGGCTGCATCTCGCCAACAGCCTCGGCCCGCGCATCACCCGGATCGACGGCTACCGGCCCGCGGCGCTGCCCCTCGACGGTGACACGCGGGCGAAGAGCATGCTGGTGGCCTTCGAGTACGACACCGGTGCCGTCGGCGCGTTGTACTACTCGCGCGAGGTGCCGTCGGCGTTGCGCGGCTTGCGCTGGTCCAAGCTCTACGGCCGCCGAGGTGTGATCACCTTCGAGTCCAACGGCGCCGTGGTGGTCGCACCCGGAAGGCGCTTGCCTCGAGTCTTCACCCCGGGACTGTCCGACGTGCGCGGCTACCGGGCGATGTACCGCGACTTCGCCCGGGCCATCCGTGGAGGCGACTCGCCGGAGATGGACGTCGAACGGGCGCTGGCCGATCAGGTGCTGATGGAAAGGGTCGGTGAGCGCAACGTCTGACGGGGGACGATCCAGCGAGCACTTCGACGTCGTCATCATCGGGAGCGGCGCCGGTGGTGGCACCATGGCGCACGCGCTGTCGTCGACCGGCGCCCGGATCCTCCTCGTCGAGCGCGGCCAGATGATCCCGCAGGAGGCGGAGAACTGGGACCCCGCGGCCGTGTGGCAGCAGAAGCGCTACCGGCCGACCGAGCGCTGGCTGGACCGGCGCGGGCGCGCGTTCCTCCCGTTCGTGCACTACGTCGTCGGCGGCAACACCAAGTTCTGGGGCAGCGTGCTCTACCGGTTGCGACGCGACGACTTCGCGCAGGTGCAGCACGCCGACGGCGTGTCCCCGGCCTGGCCGATCAGCTACGAGGACCTCGCTCCGTGGTACGACGCCGCGGAGCGGCTCTACCAGGTGCACGGCGAGGTCGACGGCGACCCGACCGAGGTGCCGCGCAACGCCTTCCCGCACCTGCCGGTCCGCCACGAACCCGCCATCGCGCAGCTCGTGCAGCAGTTCCGCGACCAGGGCCTGCACCCGACCGCCCTCCCGCTCGGGATCGTGTCCCCGGGTGAGCCGGGCGGCTGCCAGCTGTGCAGCACCTGCAACTCCTTCCCGTGCCGCGTGCGCGCGAAGAGCGACGCGGACACGATGTGCGTCGAGCCCGCGCTGTCCTCCCCGTCGGTCACGATGTGGACCGGGGCCCGGGCACGTCGGCTCGTCACCGACGCCAGCGGCCGCAAGGTCGTCGCTGCCGAGATCGAGCGTGACGGGCGCCCGGTCCGCGTCACCGCTGACACGTTCGTCGTCTCCTGCGGTGCGGTGAACTCCGCCGCCCTGCTGCTGCAGTCCGCCAACGAGCGCCACCCGGACGGGCTGGCCAACAGCTCGGGCCTCGTGGGCCGGCGCTACATGGCGCACCTGTCGACGATGATGGAGGCGGTGCACCCGTGGCGTGTGAACCCGACCGTCTTCCAGAAGACCGTCGCGGTCAACGACTTCTACCGCGCGGGCAACGGAAGGCCCTACCCACTGGGGCACCTGCAGGCGCAGGGTCGGGCACACGGCCCGATCGTCCAGGCCGTCGTCCCGTTCATGCCGCGCAGCTGGTGTGACGCTGTCGTCCGGCGCGGGGTGGACTGGCTGGCGCTCTCGGAGGACCTGCCCCGTGAGTCCAACCGCGTCATCGTCGAGCCCGACGGCCGGATCCGGGTGATCTACCGGCCCAACAACCTGCGCCCGCACCGCGAGCTGGTGCGGGAGGCGAGGCGCATGTTCCGTCGCGCGGGCTACTGGCCGGTCATCACCTGGTCGTTCAACCTGCGGAACACCACCCACCAGTGCGGCACGCTGGTCTTCGGGACCGACCCGAAGGAGTCGGTGCTGGACCCCTACTGCCGCAGCCACGACGTCGACAACCTCTTCGTCGTCGACGCCTCGTTCTTCCCGTCCTCGGCGGCGGTGAACCCCGGGCTCACGATCATCGCCCAGGCGTTGCGCGTGGCCGACCACATCACCCGTCACGACCTGCCCACGACCTGAGGAGCACCTGATGCGCGTCCGATCCTTCAGCCACGTCGCGATCACCGTCTCGGACTTCAACCAGGCGGTCCGGTTCTACTGGGACGTCTTCGGGGCGCCGGTGGTCGGGGTCTCCGACACCCCGCCCGAACGGGTGCGCACCTTCTTCGGCGTCGACGCGCCCGAGCCGACCTGCAAGATCGGCTGGATCCGGGTGCCGGGCGGGGCCACGATCGAGATCTTCGAGTTCCGTCCCTGCGAGCCCGGCCAGGACGTGGTCTGGAACCGGGTCGGCCCCACGCACATCTCCTTCAACGTGCACGACACCGACCGCTGGCACCGCTACCTCGTCGACAAGGGCGTGGAGATCGTCTCCCCACCGGAGCGGTCGCCGCACGGGCACACGTTCTTCTTCGTCAAGGACCCCGACGGCAACCTCATCGAGCTGATCGACAACAAGCACATGCGCGCGGTGCTGCGGTGGCTCGGCCCACTCGGTGGCGTCGTCTTCCGGCGCACGATGTACAAGCAGTACTACCGGCCCCGCGACGACGGTGCGGCTGGTGGGACGTCGGTCGAGTGAGGGTTCCCCGGTGAACGGGGTCGTGGTTCGATGACAGTTGTGACTGACAACCTGACAGCTAAGACCATCCAGATCACCGGCGCCGGCGGCGACGACATCGAGGCCTACCTCGCCTCGCCCGACGACGAAGGCACGCGCGGCGGCGTCGTGGTGGTCCACCACCTGCCCGGCTACGACCGGGCCACCAAGGAGATCACCCGCCGCTTCGCCGAGCTGGGGTACGACGCGCTCTGCCCCAACCTGCACTTCCGCGAGGCGCCCGGTGCCGCGCCGGACGATGCCGCCGCCACCGTGCGCGCCCACGGCGGCGTCCCCGACGACCGGTTCCTCGGCGACGTCGAGGGCGCGATCAAGCACCTGCGCGGACTGCCGTCCAGCAACGGCAAGGTCGGCGTGATCGGCTACTGCTCCGGGGGCCGGCAGAGCGTGCTGGTTGCCTGCAGCCTGCCGGTCGACGCGGCCGTGGACTGCTACGGCGCGTTCGTGACCGGCACACCTCCCGAGGGCTACCCGCTGCAGATCGGCAACCTGGTCGACAAGCTGCCGGACCTGCGCTGTCCGCTGCTCGGCCTGTTCGGCAACGAGGACCGCTACCCCTCACCGGAGCACGTCGACGAGCTCGAGCAGATCCTGAAGGACAACGACAAGTCCTACGAGCTCCACCGTTATGACGGCGCCGGCCACGGGTTCTTCGCCGTCGACCGCGACATGTACCGCGTGGCCGCCGCCAACGACGGCTGGGAACGCATCGAGTCCTTCTACGCCGAGCACCTGGGGGCCTGAGCATGTGCACCTACAACACGGTCCGGACCACGATGGACGGCAGCGCCAAGGGGCCGCACGGCAAGTGGTTCCACGTCACGGACGCGACCGTCTACTACGACCACCCGGTGCACGCGATGGCAGCGCACACGCTGAACATCGACGTGGCCAACCCCGCCGACGGCCCGGCCGCGCGGGTCGCGCTGGAGCTCACCGCCACGGCAGCACGGGCACTGGCGACGGCGATCGAGGATGCCCTCGCCGCGGTCCCGGAGGACCTGCTGACCTAGACCTACGGGTGCCGCAGGGAGAGCTTCGCGTCGGTGACCGAGGCGAAGGTCGGGATCACCTGGTCGAGCTGGGTCCACTGCAGGATCCGCCGGCCGGTCGAGTTGGCCCCAACCAGGCAGACCGTGATGCCCGCCTTCGCGCCGGCGCGGTGCGCGCGCACCAGCTCGCCGAGCGCGGAGGAGTCCATGAAGTCGACCTGCGACAGGTCCAGGCACAGCACCGCGCACGGTTCCGGTGCCTCGAGCGCGTGCCTGATCTCGGTGCGCAGCGCCGGCGTCGAGTACATGTCCAGCTCGCCCACCGGCGTGACCACCACGAAATCGGCGTGTGTCGCCGACGTCACTGCCTGATGACCCCTCATGCGGGGCCTCCCTCCCGACCATCTCCCCGGGACATCAAACCTCCGATGGCCGCGGAGCGCCACCCCTTGACGGCAACTCGTGCGGCAGAGTGAGGCCCGTGGACATCATCGTTCTCGACGACTACCAGCACGTAGCCCTGCGGATGGCGGACTGGTCAAGGCTGCAGGCCCAGGGACGGGTGGAGGCCTGCGGCGAGCACATCGCCGACTCCGACGAGCTCGTGCAGCGGTTGTCGTCGTACGACGGGGTCGTGTTGATGCGGGAGCGTACGGCGCTGCCGGCACACGTCATCGACCGCCTCCCGAGGCTGAAGCTGGTCGTCACCACCGGGCGGCGCAACCCGGTGCTGGACCTCGAGGCGTGCCGTCGCCGCGGCATCGTCGTCTGCAACACCACCAGCCCGGCCGGGTCGACCGTGGAGCACACCTGGGCGCTGCTGTTGGGCCTGTGCCGGCACGTCGTCGAGGAGGCGACCAACGTCCGCGAGGGTCGCTGGCAGTCCACCCTCGGCCGTGACCTCGCCGGTCGCACACTCGGCATCCTCGGCCTCGGCCGGATCGGCACGGAGGTGGCCAAGGTCGGCCGGGCGCTCGGCATGGACGTCGTGGCGTGGAGCCGGAGCCTGACCCCGGAGCGTGCCGCGGTCGCCGGTGTGGTGGCGGCGTCGTTCGACGAGGTGCTCCAGCGCGCCGACGTGGTCACCATCCACCTCGTGCTCGGCGACGAGACCCGCGGCCTGCTCGGCGAGCGCGAGCTGCGCGCGATGAAGCCGGGGGCGCTGCTGGTCAACACCTCGCGAGGCCCGATCGTGGACACCGACGCGCTCGTCGCCGCCCTCGAGGACGGCCACCTCGGCGGCGCCGCGGTCGACGTGTTCGACACCGAGCCGCTGCCGGCCGACCACCCGATGCGGCGGGCGCCGCGGCTGCTCGCGACGCCGCACATCGGCTACGTCACCGAGCGGGTCTACCGGGTGTTCTACGGCGAGGCCGTCGAGGACATCGAGGCGTTCCTGGCCGGCGCTCCGGTCCGGAGGATCGACTGATCAGGAGGGCGAAGCCGCCGGCGTGCCCTCGACGACCGGCTGCTCGGGGGCGTTCTTGCGACCCATCGTCACCGCCAGCGACGAGGCGGCGGCACCCATGCCGAGGGCGGCCAACGACCACTGCCAGCCCCTGAGCTTGAGGCCGAGTGCTGCGTCGGCGGACAGGTCACCGGGGCCGGATTCGGCGAGCGCGAGCAGGGCCGCGATCAGCACGAGGTTGTACTCGTAGCCGCCGCTGGCGTTCCACGGACCCTTGGTCCAGTGCACCTTGCGGATCGCGGTGATCATCGTGCCGGTCAGTGTCGCGCTGGCCAGCGGGGTCAGCAGGCCGGCGGCGAGCAGGGTGCCCCCGGCGGTCTCGGAGATCCCCGCCGCGAGCGCGTTGGCCTTCGGCGGGTGCATCTCGAGCGACTCCATCATTCCCTCGGTGCCCTCGATGCCGGGGCCGCCGAACCAGCCCATCAGCTTCTGCGTCCCGTGGCCGATGAACAGGCCTCCGATGATGAGACGCGCGGTCATCCGTGCGATGTTCATTCCTGCAACCTCCTGCGGGCAGGGGAAGTGGGTCGCCGTTCGCCGTACCCACGCCCCGACAGGGGATGCAGTCAGAGCACGGTGGCGCCGTACATCTCTCCCAGCGGGTCGGAGATCAGCTCCACCCGCGCGCCGTCGGGGTCGCGGAAGTAGATCGAGGTGCCGCTCTCGAGGGCGTACTCCACGCCGGCCTCGTCGAGGTTGGCCTTGAGCCGCTGCCACCTCTCCGGCTCGACCGAGATCGCCAGGTGGTGCAGCCCGCCGAGCACCTCCGCGTAGGGCCCGAGGTCGAGCCCGGGCAGGTCGAAGAACGCCAGCAGGTTGCCGTGGCCGATGTCGAAGAAGAAGTGGTTGGAGCCCTTGTAGTCGCGGTTCTCGAAGATCTCGGTCAGCGGGAACTCCAGCACGCCCTGGTAGAACTGCACGGTCCGCTCCACGTCGCTGCACAGCAGCGCGCAGTGGTGCAGCCCGCGCGCGGAGGAGGCGGGCCGCTCGGGGGAGAGGTACGACGAGCGGATCCGCTCGCGCTCCTGCTCGATGCGGTCGTAGTCGAGGTCAGCCGTCATCGCTCAACAGTAGAGCTGGTCACCCGCTCGCGCACCGGACCGCGCATCCCGGACGCCTCGCGCCACAGGCCGGCCACGCCCGTGAGGATCGCGACTGCCTCGGCGATCGCGGCGGTCCACACGAGGTTGCCCACCCAGTGCTCGTGCAGGCCGAAGAGCCCCACGGTCGCCGAGATCGTGAAGGCGCCGAGCGTGCAGGCGCCCAGGCCGAGCACGAGGAAGAACGGGATCCAGTGCTTCCAGGCCACCAGCAGCACCGCGATGACGACCCCGGCGACGGCGTTGAGCAGGAACAGCGGGCCGATCCCGTGCTCGTCGCGAACCCCGTTGAACCACATGCCCAGGTGCACTGCAGCGGACACGAGTGCCGCGGCCGCGGCAAGAAGTCGGATGGCCATGTGCTCGTTCCTCCATTCCGGTCGGCCCGGGTCTCCGGGCCTCATGGGGGACGACGAAGGCGGCACGGCTCTGGTTCAACGCGCCCCCATCGCGGCCAGGAAGTGTTCGCGGAACCCGTCCATCCGCCACACCGGGGCGTCGGGTCGCGGGCGCAGCCCGTCCTGCCAGCGCCAGCCGTCGAGGCGGCGGAGCACGGCGGGGTCGTGGGCGATGACGCTGACCGGGACGTCGTGGTCGACACCCGGACCGGTGACGTAGTCGTGGGGCTGGTGGTCGCCGAGCACGACCAGCACCAGGTTCGGGTCCCGGTGCAGCCGGAGCCAGGAGACGAGCGTGCGCCAGGTGTACTGCACCGACTGGCCGTAGGCCGCCCGGACCTTCGCCGGGTCGCTGAACACCTCGCCGGCCGTCTGCCCGTGGGCAGGCATGCCGTCGAAGACCGAGCCGTCACCGACCCGGCTCCAGGGCACGAGGTGCGGCAGCGGCGCCCACGGGTGGTGGCTGGACACCAGGTCCACCTCGGCCATCACGTTGCGACGGTCCGGAGGGGCGAGCTCGTGGCGCCAGAGCGCGGCCAGCGTGAACTGGTCGGGCATCGTCGCGTAGCCGAACCTCGGCCCCCGGTAGCCGACGTCGCCGGCGTCGTAGAGCTTGTCGAAGCCGTAGAACGCCTCGCCCTCGGGCCAGGCATGGGTGATCGCCGGGACGTCGAAGACGGTGCGCCACCCGGCCCGGTCGAACAGCCCGCTCAGCGTGCTGTGGTGCGTGGTGAGCAGCTGGTCGTAGCGCTGCTGCGAGTCGACCCACAACCCGGTCTGGAGCGTCGAGTGGGCCAGCCAGCTGCCGGCGCCGAAGGTCGGCGAGGTGACGAAGGCGCTGCGAGCGGACCAGCCGGCGCGTCGCAGCTCGCGGGTGCCTCGGTCGAGCACCGCGTCGACGTCGGGGGAGAAGGACGAGCCCTGTACGGCGACCCGCCCGTAGCTCTCCACGAAGACCAGCAGCACGTCCTTGCCACGCAGCCCGGCAAGCAGCCGCCGCGCCGGTGCTCCGGCGAGGCGGTCGGCGGCGATCTCGCGGGCGAACCGATGCCGGTCCTCGATGTCCGCGCGCAGGTGGCGGAGCTCGTCGTACCCCAGCCTGGCCGCGCCGGCCGAGGCCACCGGCGCCTCGTCGGCGAGCTGGACGCCTGTCGCAGCGCAGACCGCCCAGACCGTGCCGAGGGCGACCACCGCGCGCAACGACCCCCGCCGGTGCCGGCCAACGGCGCGCAGCACCCGCAGTGTGCACAGTGGCAGCACGACCAGCAGGGCAAGCACGACGGCGACGGCGCCGGCGACGACCGCGAGGGCCGCCGGTCGCCCGACCGAGTCGCCCAGCACGCCGATCCCCGGCCCGAGGTAGCCCCAGTCGTTCACCGGATCGAAGGACCGGTCGAACACCTGCCGGAAGCCGAGGTCCAGCATCCGGAGCACCAGCAGCACCCCCGCGGCGAGCCCGAAGACGACCCCGAGCGCACGTCGCCAGCGACCGCGCAGCACCAGCGCGAGCCCGACGACCGCGAGCGCCTCCACCGGGATGCTCAGGAAGCCACTGGGGGACAGCCGGTCGGGCCGGTCGGGCACGACGAGCGCCGCCCAGACTGCTGCGGCCGCGAGCACGGTCAGCACCACGCCGACGACGCGGCGGCCGGGCCGCTCAGCCATGCCGGACCAGGTCGGGGACGGCGACACAAACCTCCCGGGGCACCCGCCGGAGCTGGGCGACCTGGTGGCCGAAGGACTCCGCGAGCAGGACGAGCGCGATGACCACGGCCGTCGTCGAGACGCCGGCCGGCAGCGCTCCTGAGCCCGCGCCGGTGAGCACCGAGACCTGCACGACCGCCACCACCCGGGCCCAGTGCCGCGGCGGCACCTCGCGGTCCAGCCACGGCCACAGCCGGGTGGCGCCGAGCAGCAGGTAGCGCGCCGCGCCGATCAGCAGGACCCACGGCCCCAGCTCCCGGGCGACATGGATGCTGAGCACCAGCACGAGCAGGGCGTCGACCTCCATGTCGAAACGGGCGCCGAACCGGGAGGCCGTGCCGGTGCGGCGCGCGACCTGCCCGTCGACCCCGTCGAGGAGCAGCGCGACTGTCGCGACCGCGGTGAGCAGCACGACGGCCGCCCCGTCGTCCGGGGCGTGAGTGGCGAGCGCCGCGACCAGGCAGGTGAGCACCGCGCGGGCGACGGTGACCCGGTCGGCCGGAGCGAGGTGCGACCTGCCGGCGCGCCGCATGCCCCGCCGGAGCAGGACGAGCACCGCGACCAGGAGCGCTGCCCCGACGGGCAGGCCTGTTTGAACCAGAGCCACGGTTCCTCCGTCTTTCCCGGTGACGAGGCCTTCGGGCCGTCCTACGGGTGCGGGGTCGGTTTCGTTCATCGAGCGCGTCGGGAAGGGGACCAGTGAAGGATCGAGCGGTGGCCTACTGGCTCTGCGAGCCGGGCCGGGGCGAGCTGCGCTGGGAGCGACTGCCCTCCCGCGGGCCCGGCGACGTGCTCGTGCGCACGCTGTGCTCGGGCATCAGCCGCGGCACCGAGATGCTGGTCTTCCGCGGAGGCGTGCCGAAGGACCAGGTCGACGTCATGCGCGCGCCGTTCCAGGGCGGCGACTTGCCCGGCCCCGTCAAGTACGGCTACCTCAACGTCGGCATCGTCGAGCAGGGCCCGGTCGCGCTCGTCGGCCGGACCGTCTTCTGCCTCTACCCGCACCAGAGCCGGTACGTCGTCCCCGCGAGGGCGGTCGCTGTCGTCCCCGACAGCATCCCCGCCGACCGGGCCGTCCTGGCGGGCACGATGGAGACCGCGCTCAATGCCGTCTGGGACGCCGGCGCGCTGCCGGGCGACCGGGTGGCCGTCGTCGGCGCCGGGATGGTCGGCTGCTGCCTGGCCCGGCTGCTCGCCCGGATTCCCGCGGTCGACGTGGTGCTGGTCGACGTCGACCCGACGCGGGCTCCGGCCGCGGCCGCGCTCGGAGTCGGCTTCGCGCTTCCGGTCGAGGCGACGGCTGACCGCGACCTGGTCTTCCACACGAGCGCAACGTCGGCGGGCCTGCAGCTCTCCCTCGACCTGCTCGCCGCCGACGGCAGCGTGATCGAGCTCAGCTGGTACGGCGACACCCGGGTCGAGGTCGCCCTCGGCGGTGACTTCCACTCCCGGCGGCTCACGGTCCGGGCCAGCCAGGTCGGCGAGGTCGCGACCCGGCGGCGCGGCCGGCGGACACGGGCCGACCGGCTCGCCACCGCGCTGGACCTGCTGCGCGACCCGGCCCTCGACGTGCTCGTCACCGGCAGCTCGCCACTCGAGGACCTGCCCGAGGTGATGCGCCGGATGGCGGCCGGTGAGCTGCCCGGGCTGTTGCACACCGTGACCTACGGCGAGGGCGAGCCGTGTTCAGCGTGACCGTCCGCGACCGGCTGATGGTCGCGCACAGCCTGCGCGGCGAGGTGTTCGGCCCGGCGCAGCGGCTGCACGGCGCGACCTTCGTCGTCGATGCCACCTTCCGCCGTGAGGCACTCGACGACGACGGCCTGGTCGTCGACATCGGCCGCGCAGCCGCCGAGCTCCGGCACGTGCTCGCGCCGATGGACTACGCCAACCTCGACGACGACCCGACCTTCGCCGGGACCAACACCACCACGGAGGTACTCGCCGGCGTGGTCGCCGACCGGCTGGTCGATGCCGTCCGCTCGGGCGCGCTGGGCGAGTCCGCCCATCGGCTCGCGGGGGTCTCGGTGACCCTGCGAGAGTCCGACGTCGCCTGGGCCAGCTGCGAGCGGAGCCTGTGATGCGCACCCGGCCGGAGGTGCACGTCGTCGTCCCGCACGGCATCGACGACCCGCTCCACCCCAGCGGTGGCAACACCTACGACCGCCGGGCCTGCCAGGGCCTGCACCGGCACGGCTGGCGGGTGCACGAGCACCCCGTCGCCGGCACCTGGCCGGACCCGGACGCGTGGGCCCGCGCGGCGCTCGCCGCGGAGCTCGACAACGTCGCGTCCGGCTCGGTCGTGCTCGTCGACGGCCTCGTCGGCTGCGCCGCCCCGGACGTGCTGGTCCGGCAGGCCGGCCGGCTGCGGGTCGTCGTACTCCTGCACCTGCCGCTCGGCCTGGAGGAGCCCGGGCGCCGGCCGGGGGAGAAGGCCGTGCTCGCCGCCGCCGCAGCAGTCGTGGCCCCGAGCCGGTGGGCCCGGGGGTGGGTGCTGGACGAGTACGGCCTGCTGCCGGACCTGGTCCACGTGGTGCAGCCCGGCGTCGACGTCACGCGGGCCACCGTCTCCCACCCCGGCGGTGGCCGGCTCCTCTGCGTCGGTGCGGTGACGCCGCTGAAGGGACACGACGTGCTGGTCGACGCCCTGGCCACGCTTGCCGACCTGCCGTGGCGGTGCACCTGCGTCGGTGCCCTCGACGCCGATGCGGACTTCGCACGGCA
>Ga0308175_100003106_pt1 | contig 11467 bp, 7 predicted proteins | sample PhyCR1_3_FD_203893 | JGI IMG/M metagenome (GOLD analysis project Ga0308175, IMG submission 203893) | Soil microbial communities from UC Gill Tract Community Farm, Albany, California, United States - DLSLS.C.R1 | ecosystem: Environmental > Terrestrial > Soil > Agricultural land | place: USA... | reverse complement strand
GCGACCTGCGGCCGCTGAAGCGAATCCTCCGCCGCGGGGCCGAGGGGACGGCCGCGGAGGTGTACTCCGTCCACTGGGTCTCGATCGTAAACCGCTACCTCGCCCTGCACCGCCGGGGGATCATCCCGGCGGCCGCGCGATACGAGGACCTGGCCGCCCGTCCCCCCCATACGATCGCGGCGATCTTCACCGCCGTCGGCCTGTCCGCCGAAGCCGCGCAAGACGCCTGCCGCGCGACCGAGCGCGATTCTCAGGAGGGCTCAGTCGTCTCGCGCGAGCGGGCGAAGGAAACGGCCTTGGACGAGCGGGAACGAAATGTTATCCGGCAGACCGCGGCCATCATCGCGGGGATGCACTGGCGGATCGGCACGCCGGGATTCGTGGCGCCCGGAACGCTGGGCCCCGTCGAGCCAGACTGCGTGCCAAGTCACGCCCGAATGTCGCCGTCGCGCTGCTTGTAGCAGGCAATGGCGAGGTTCGCGAACACGGCGCCGGCGAACACGATGGCGTCGCTGGCCAGGACCTTCCACAGCACCCCGTCCTCGCGCGGGATCACGCCCCACACGCCAAGGATCCCGACGCACACCCCCAGCACGATGCTGGTGAGGACGGTAACAAAGCTCGACACGTTGATCCGTTGAACAGTTCTTGCGGTCATGGCCCGAAAGTGTACGCCCTTACCGCTTGGCGGGGCGGACTGATCAAGACTTTCAAAAGATCCAATCAAATTCACTGCGCACAGACCGGTCGGGGATATCAACAATTTGGCGCCCTTCGCGTATAATGCCCGGGTTCTCACCTCGGCAGCGTCTCGGCACGGTGGACGATGCGAATGCGCCTTTTCACGCCCGCAATTACGTTGTCGCTTCTGCTGCCGATCTGCGCCCCCGCCCGCGGCGACCGCCTCCCGGATTTCGAACAGGACGTCAAACCGATCTTCGCCGAGCACTGTTTCAAGTGTCACGGGCCGGAGAAGCAGAAGGGCGGCCTCCGCCTGGACGTCAAAACCAGCGTGATGAAAGGCGGCGACTCCGGCGACCCGGCCATCGTCCCCGGCAACGCCGGCAAGAGCCAGCTCCTCACGCTCGTCACCTCCCACGACCCCGAGCACCAGATGCCGCCCAAGGGCGACCGCCTCCGGCCGGAGCAGCTCGCCGTGCTCCAGAAGTGGGTCGAAACGGGCGCGCACTGGCTGGACCTGAGCAAGGCCGAGCCGACGGTCGTGCTCGAAACCGCCGCCGCCGAGCAGCCGATCCCGCCCCAGGAGCGGCAGTTCTGGTCCTTCGTGGCGCCCAAGCCCATCGATCCGCCGCCGACGCGCGACGCCGCGTGGGCGCGCACGCGCATCGACCGCCTCATCCTGGCGCGCCTGGAAGCGCACAAACTCACACCATCGCCGGAGGCCGACCCCGCCGCGCTGATCCGCCGCCTGAGCTACGACTTGACCGGACTGCCGCCAACGCCACCGGAGGTCGATGCCTTCCTGTCCGACGCCACTTCGGACGCCTACGAGCACCTCGTGGACCGCCTCCTGGCCAGCCCCCGCTTCGGCGAGCGAATGGCCAGCCTCTGGCTGCCGCTCGCCCGCTACGCCGAGGACCAGGCCCACCAGGTCGGCAGCGACACAAAGTTCTTCTACCCCAACGCGTGGAAATATCGCGAGTGGGTCATCAACGCCTTCAACCGCGACCTGCCCTACGACCAGTTCCTCACCCTTCAACTCGCCGCCGACAGGACGCCGTCGGCCACGCCCGACGACCAGGCCGCCCTCGGCTTTCTTGGCCTGGGTCCCAAGTACTACAACCGCAACCGCCCCGAGGTGATGGCCGACGAGTGGGAAGACCGCGTGGACACCGTCTGCCGGACGACGCTCGCCCTGACCGTCGCCTGCGCCCGCTGCCACGACCACAAGTTCGACCCGATCTCCCAGCGCGACTACTACGGCCTGGCCGGCGTCTTCGCCAGCACGCGCATGGTCAACAAGACGCCCGCCGGCGTCGTGCAGAACGCCGCGCTCAAGGGCGAGCAGTGGGATCCGGCCACGCTCCACATCGTCGAGGACGGCGACGTGCAGGACCTGAACCTGCTCATCCGCGGCAGCGTCGAGAGAAAGGGACCGGTGGTCCCCCGCCGGTTCCTCGCCATCCTCTCGCAGGCCGCGCCGGTCCCGTTCAAGGACGGCAGCGGGCGAAGGGAACTCGCCGCCGCCATCACTTCCAAGGACAATCCCCTGACCGCCCGCGTTATGGCGAACCGCGTCTGGGGCATGCTCTTCGGCGCGTATCTCGTCCCGACGCCGAGCAACTTCGGTCACTCCGGCCAGCCGCCGACCTACCCGGAATTGCTCGACGATTTGGCCGTCCAGTTCATGGACGGCGGCTGGTCCATCAAGTGCCTCATCCGCGAGATCGTCCTCTCCTCCACCTACCGCCAATCCGCCCGATCGAACGCCCGCGGCGTCGAGGCCGACCCGGCCAACGTGCTGCTGTGGCGGATGAACCGCCGGCGGCTGACGGCCGAGCAGTGGCGCGACACGATCCTCTTCGTCTCCGGCCGGTTGCAGCACGGCGGCGGCAAGTCGATGGAGTTGGACGACACCGCCAACTTCCGCCGCACGGTGTACGCCCGCGTCAGCCGGCTGAAATTGAACGAGTACCTGGCGCAATTCGATTACCCCGATGCGAATGTTCATGCCGAGAAGCGATCCGTCACCAGCACGCCGGCACAGAAGCTTTTCACGCTGAACAGCCCGTTCGTGATCGAACAGGCCAAGGCCCTGGCCCGACGCCTGGAAACCGAGGCGCCCGACGACGAGTCGCGCGTCCGGCTCGCCTACCGCATGCTCTTCGCGCGGGACCCGAGTGGCATCGAGACCCGGTTCGCGATCGAATTCCTGCACGGCCCGGCGTCCTCCGCCATGACACCGTGGCAGGAGTACGCACAGATCCTCCTGGCATCCAACGAGGCGCTCTATGTTGACTGAACCCCCCTTTCTCAACCGCCGGCAAATGCTCAAGCGCATGTGCGCCGGATTCGGCATGGTGGGTTTGGCGGGAATGTTGAAACCCAGCAACGTATTCGCCTCGGCCGCACCGACCGTCGGTGCGTCGTTGGTCCCGGGGCTCCCCCACTTCGCCCCCCGCGCCAAGCGCATCATCTTCCTCTTCATGAACGGCGGCCCCTCCCACGTCGACACCTTCGATTCGAAACCCGCCCTTGCCAAATTCGAAGGCCAGCAGCCCACCGGCGACCTGTTCAAAAAGAGCAAAGGCAGCGGCTTCATGCCCTCCCCGCTGCGATTCTCCAAATGCGGCCAGTCCGGCATCGAGCTCAGCGAATCCCTCCCCAACGTCGCCGGCGTCATCGACGACTGCTGCGTCATCCGCTCGATGCACACCGACGTGCCCAACCACGAGCCGGCCCTCATCCAAATGCACACCGGCAACGTCCAGCCCGTCCGCCCCTCGCTGGGCTCCTGGCTCCTCTACGGCCTCGGCACCGAGAACGAAAACCTCCCCGGCTACGTCGTCCTCCGCCCCAGCACCAAAATCGTGGTCGGCCCGGCGCTGTGGAGCAACAGCTTCCTGCCCGCGCAATATCAGGCGGCGAATGTCATCACGGCGGACATGAGCATCGAGAAGCTCCTCGCCAACATCCGCAACCCCAAACTGACCATGCCCGAGCAGCGTCGCGAGCTCGACCTGCTGGACAAGCTCAACGAGCTGCACCTCTCCCAGCGCGACGGCGACGCCGAGCTGGAGGCGCAGATCAAGACGATGGAAACCGCCTTCCGCATGCAGACGGCCGCCATGGAGACCTTCGACATCAGCCGCGAGCCGCAATCGATCCGCGACCTCTACGGCGAAACCCCCTTCGCCCGCTCCTGCCTCCTCGCCCGCCGCCTCGCCGAGGCCGGCGTGCGGTTCACCACCGTCTACTACACCAGCACTGACACACAGCCCTGGGACACGCACACCAACCACAACGAGCGGCACAAGAAGCTCTGCGCCGACGGCGACCGCGCGACGGCCGCCCTCATCTCCGACCTCAAATCCCGCGGCATGCTCGACGACACCCTGGTCGTCTGGGGCGGCGAATTCGGCCGAACCCCCTACGCCGAAAACCGCGAGAAGGCCAAGGCCGGCCGCGACCACCACCACACCGCCTTCTCCATGCTCCTGGCCGGCGGCGGCGTAAAGGGCGGCTACGTGCACGGTTCGTCCGACGAGCTCGGCATGCGCGCCGCCGAAAGCCCCGTCCACGTCCACGACCTCCACGCAACGATCCTTTACCTTGCCGGCCTCGACCACGAAAAACTCACCTATCGCTACGCCGGCCGCGACTTCCGGCTGACGGACGTGTACGGGAACGTGGTGCGGGACGTCGTGGCGTAGCCGCCAGCGGCTCCTTGCTTGCTCGTCTGGCCCTCACACCCGCAACGACAGACACCGGGCCGCGGTATCATCGAACGGCCCCAGTCTTTTCCAACCAACACGAGGACTCATGAACTCGCCCAGCCGTGTACTGTCATTGCTGTTCGCCCTCGCAGCCGTCGCGCTGCCAGCCTCCGCCGCGCCCCGCCCCAATATTCTCTGGCTCATCGCCGAGGACATGAGCCCCGACGCCGTCGCCTGCTACGGCGCGCAGCAGGTCTGGACGCCCAACCTCGACAAGCTGGCGGCCGAAGGCGTCCGCTACACCCGGGCGTACACCACCGCCCCGGTTTGCTCGGCCAGCCGCTCGGCGTTCATGACCGGCATGTACCAGATCACCATCGGGGCGCAGAACCACCGCTCCCACCGGGACGACGGCTATCAGCTACCCGCCGGCGTCCGCGTCCTGCCGGACTGGCTGCACGACCTCGGCTACTACACCGCCAACATCCGTGACCTGCCGGCGTCGCTCGGGTTTAAGGGCACCAACAAGACCGACTGGAATTTCGAATACCCCGGCGGGCAGGCCAAGGCGTTCGACGGCCACGACTGGGCGGCGCTCAAATCCCACCAGCCCTTCTACGCCCAGCTCAACTTCCAGGAGACCCACCGCACGTACCACGCCCCCGCCAAAGCCGACCCGGCCAAGGTCGTCATCCCCCCCTACTACCCGGACCACCCCGTCACGCGCAAGGACTGGGCCGAATACCTGGATTCCGCCTCGGAGCTCGACCGCAAGATCGGCCTGGTCCTCAAGCAGCTCGAAGCCGACGGCCTGGCCGACAGCACCATCGTCATGTTCTTCGGCGACCACGGCGAGTCCCAGGTGCGCGGCAAGCAGTTCTGCTACGAGGAAGGCCTGCACATCCCGCTGATCATCCGCTGGCCGAAGAATTTCCCCGCCCCGAGCCAGGTCTCGCCGGGCAAGGTGGACGACCGGTTGATCGAGGCCATTGACTTCACTCCGACGATGATCGACATCGCCGGCGGCGAAAAACCCGAGAAGATGCAAGGCCAGATCTTCCTCGGCGAGCACGCCGCCCCGCCGCACCAGTACGTCTTCGGCGCCCGCGACCGCTGCGACGAGACCGTCTTCCGCCTCCGCACCGTCCGCGACGACCGCTACCGCTATATCCGCAACTTCACGCCGGAAAAGCCGTTCCTCTCGCCCAACGAGTACAAGGAGCGGCAATACCCCGTGTGGAACCTCCTGAAGGAGCTGGACGCGCAGGGGAAGCTCACGCCGGCGCAGAAGTTTCTGACGGCGCCGCACATGCCGCCGGAGGAACTTTACGATTTGCAGGCGGACCCGTACGAGATTAACAACCTGGTGAACTCCACGAAGCCGGAGGACCAGGCGGAGTTGAAGAAGCTGCGCGGCGTGCTTGAGAAATGGCTGGTGGACGCCGACGACCAGGGCCGCTTCCCCGAGCCCCCGGAAGTCGTCGCCAACAAGGGCGCGACCAAGGCCACCGCCGCCGGCGACGACGCCACCCCCAAGAAGCAGAAACGCAAGAACAAGAAGAAAGCCGAATGAGCTTTTGAGCCGCGGGCGGCAGCCGGCGGTCAATCACGAGGGATCGGAAAAGCCGACTTCGGATCAATCTCCGGCGGACTGCCGAAGAGGTTGTCCCGGATCAGGTTGCCCCCGCCCCCCGTGACCTTCAGGCTCGTGGACTTGGCGTCCGTGCGATCGTCGCGGATGAGGCAACCCGAAACGAGCGAGTGGCTGACGTCCTTCAGCAGCAGGTTCACGTTGTCCGAATCCACGACGGCAAGCCCCGTGATGTTTAGCCGCGAGCAGTCTTCAAACCCCACCGCCGCCGGCGCGTGCCAGTTTCCGTTCACGTGCAGCCCCGTGATCGTCGAATCCCGCGTCCGCCGAAACAGCACCGCCCCGGTCGAGGTCTCGGCCTTGGAGTGGGCGTACCGCGGATTGCGGTCCATGTTGTTCGGCCCCACCACGATGTTCGAGCTGTCCTCCACCAGCAGGTTGTAGTCGTACCCCATCCAGAACGTGTTGCCGGTGATCGTGACGCCGCGGGCGTGTTTCAGGTCAATGTTGATTCGAACGTCAGACAGCACGTTCTCGCCGATTGTCACGTGCCCCTCTTCGGTATCCGTTTGGCGCTCGGTCTTACCCTTGCCGACGATGCGGATGTTGGCCGAATTTGGCGCCCCGTCACCGTGCTGGACCGTGCAGCCGACGATCGCCACCTCGCCGGTCGAGCCGCCGGAGGAATCCAGGAGGATGTTAGCCGCCGGCGGGCCCTTCGTGTCCTGGTTGGCCTCGATGTCGCAGGTGCCGATCTGGAGGTTGCGCACCATTCCGCCGCGGGTGACGATGCCGCCCTGCTTGTTGTAGCTGATGTGGCAGCCGATGACGTTGGACTGGTGCAGGTTCACGTCGTCGTAGAACACGCCGATGCCGCGGTTGTCGTAGATGTGGCAGTCGGAGATCACGATGTTGCGGTTGTTCTTGACCAGGTGAATGCCGTGGAGCAGGCCCTGGAGTCGGGTGCGGGTGATGGTGAGCTGCATCGTGCCCGCGGCTTCGATGCCGACGGATTCCGGGTGGTCGCCGATGATTTCCACCCCGTCCACCAGCGGCATGCGCTGGCGTTCCCATACGCGCGGTTCAAAATCGGCCGGGGCGGCGCTTTTCATGTGGGTGCCGACGAAGCGCAGCGCGGGGCCGGGGCCGGCCATGACGATCCGGGCGACCCCGTCGCCGCAGATCGAGGTGAAACCGGATTTGTCCAGGTCAATGGTGAGCGTGTTGGCGATGCGGTAGCTCCGCCGTTCGAGGCGGACGGCCCCGCCGCCGTCAATCAACCGCTGCAATGCCGGGCCGTCCGCGGCGGCCGGGGTGTCCTCGGCGATGGCCAGACCCGGCAGGCTCAAGAGCAGAACGAGGGCGGAAATAAGGACGCACATTGCTGGATTCTCCGTCACCGCAGCGCCTACGACGCCTTCGGCTTCAAGATGCCCTGACCGACCATCCACTCGGCAAGCCGCTGCGGCCAAGTCGAGCAGGGCTTGTCGCTGGGGCGAATGCCGAAGCCGTGGCCGCCGGCCGCGTAGATGTGCAGCTCGGCTGAGACGCCGGCGCGCTTCGCCGCCAGGTACAGGAACACGCTGTTCTCGCTGTTCACCCGGTCATCGTGCGCCTGCACGATGAACAGCGGCGGGGTTTCCTTGGTCACCCTGATCTCCGGCGAAAGCTCGTCCTTCCCCTTCTCAATCACCCCGCCCGGATAGACCGGCACCGCAAAGTCCGGCCGGCACGAAACCTTGTCCACCTCGTCGATGGCCTCGTACGCTCGGTGCTCGAAATTGGTCGCCAGGGCAGCCGAAAGGTGCCCGCCGGCAGAGAAGCCGAGGATCCCGATGCGCTTCGGGTCGATGCCCCACTCGCCGGCCTTGCCGCGGACAAGGCTCATCGCCCGCTGCGCGTCCTGAAGCGCCGGCAGGTATTTCGGCTGCCCTTCGGGCGCGGGCACGCGGTACTTGAGGACGATGCCCGTGACGCCGATCGTGTTCAACCAACCGGCGACGTCCTCGCCCTCGTAATCCATCATCAGGTTGCGGTATCCGCCGCCGGGGCAAACGATGACTGCGACGCCGGTGTTCTTGTCCGCGTCCGGCCGGAACACTTCGAGCGTGGGCTTGGTCACGTTCGTGGCGCGCTTGAAAGGTTTCTCGCCGGGCTTGTTCTGCTGCAACTGTTCGGGCCCGATGTTTCCCGGCGAGCCGGGGGCAACGCCGGGCCAGACGTTAAGGATCGGCGGGTTTTCGGCGGCAATTGCGGCGGGTGCGACGACGAGCGACGTAAACACCGACGCGACGAGCGGTAGCAGTTTCATGGGCCCACATGCTAACCGCATTCACCGGCGGAGGCGATTTTCGACCGGCCGCCGGTTCAACACGCCCAAGTCCCACACGTTATAATCATTTGCGTGCTCCGCACACTCGCCATCGTAAGCTTGATCTGCGCCGCTGGCGTGCAGGCCGAATCCGCGACCGACGCCGGGGCCGACCTCTTCCGGCAGAGGATCCAACCGCTTCTGGAGCGCAACTGCTACGAGTGCCACTCGGCAAACGCCAAAAAGGTCAAGGGCGACCTGCTGCTTGATACCCGCGAGGGTTTGCTCAAGGGCGGCCAGACCGGACCTGCCGTCGTGCCCGGCGACCCGGCCAAGAGCCTGCTCGTCCGCGCCGTCCGGCACGAAGACGACCTGGCCATGCCGCCGAAGAAGCCGAAGTTGGCCGACGACGCGATTGCCGACCTGGTGAAGTGGGTGCAGCTCGGCGCGCCCGACCCGCGAGGCCAACAGGCGGCGGCCGGCGGACCATACGATCTGGCAAAGGCCCGGCAGTTCTGGTCCTTCCAACCGGTCAGGCCCGTCACGCCGCCGCCGGTCAAAGACACCGCTTGGGTTCGCACCGACGCGGATCGTTTCGTCCTGGCCAAGATCGAAGGGCACGGCCTCCGTCCCGCCGCCGAAGCGTCCAAGGCGGAGCTCATCCGCCGCGTCACATTCGACCTGACCGGCCTGCCGCCGACGCCGGGCGAGATCGACGCGTTTCTCGCCGACTCCTCGCCCGACGCGTACGAGAAGCTGGTTGATCGGCTGCTGGCCAGCCCTCACTTTGGCGAGAGGCAGGCGCAACACTGGCTCGACGTCGTCCGCTACGCCGAGAGCGAAGGCTTCGAGTACGACCGGCATCTCTCAGACGCCTGGCGTTACCGCGACTACGTCGTCAACGCCTTCAATGCCGACAAGCCCTACGACCAATTCGTCCGCGAGCAGATCGCCGGCGACGAGATCAAACCCGACGACCCCGAGTGCCAGACGGCCGCCATCTTCCACCGCCTCGGCCCCGTCCGGCGCAACTCCGGCAACCCCGAGATCGCCCTCAGTCGCAACGAGGTCCTCACCGAGCGCACCGACGTGATCGGCGCCGCCTTCCTCGGCCTCACCGTCGGCTGCGCCCGCTGCCACGACCACAAGCTCGACCCGATTTCGCAGAAGGATTACTACCGGCTCGAAGCGTACATGGCTGCCACGCAAGAGCACGACATTTCGCTCGCGCCGCCGGAGGCGATGAAGGCGTGGGAGGAGAAGACCAAGGCGGTCAACGATCAGGTGAAGCAGCTTCGGAAGGAGGCGTCTCGGGCCGAGGGAGCGCGGCGACAGGAACTCAAGCAGCAGGCGGAGGACCTGGAGGACAGTCTGCCCCCGCGCCCGCCGACCATCCCCGGCATCTGCGACGACGCGGCTCAGCGGACGGAGGTTCACGTCTTGCGCCGCGGCGACTGGGACCACAAGGCCGACGCCGTCGCCCCGCGCCCGCCGAGCGTGCTGGTTTCGGATGATTACCCGGAGCTGCCGGCGGACAAGGCCAGCCCGCGCATCGAGCTTGCCCGCTGGATCACCGACCCGCGCAACCCCCTCACCGCGCGCGTCATCGTCAACCGCCTCTGGCAATCCCACTTCGGCACCGGCCTGGTCAAAACCCCCAACGATTTCGGCAGCCACGGCGACCGCCCCAGCCACCCCGAGCTGCTCGACTGGCTCGCAACCCAACTTGTCCAAAACGGCTGGCACCTCAAGCCGATCCACCGCCTGATCCTGCTGAGCAGCGCGTATCGCCAGTCGTCCAGGTCTCCGTCGGCCGAGGCAGCGTCGAAGAGCGATCCCGACAACCGCCTCCTCTGGCACTTCAACCGCCGCCGCCTCTCCGCCGAGGAAATCCGCGACGCCATGCTCGCCGCCTCCGGCAAGCTGAATCCCCAGATCGGCGGCCCCAGCGTCATGGTCCCGGTGGACCCCGAAATGACCCATCTCCTCTACAAACCTTCCCAATGGCAGGTCGCCGCCGACGCCGCCCAGCACTGCCGCCGCTCCATCTACCTCATCGCCAAGCGCAACCTCCGCCTGCCCTTCATGGAGACCTTCGATCAGCCGGCGATGCTCACGAGCTGCGGTCGGCGAGAATCCAGCACACACGCCCCGCAAGCCCTGGAGATGCTCAACGGAACCCTCTCCAACGACCTCGCGGCCGCGTTCGCCGAACGACTCCAATCCGAATCACCCGGCGACCCCGACGCGATGGTCACCCTCGCATTCCGCCTCGCCGCCGGCCGCCCGCCGACGACCCCAGAGCGCACCATCGCCCTGGCATTTCTCAAAGAGGAGCGGACGAAGGAATTCGCTCTGGCCGTCTTCAACCTCAACGCGTTTCTCTATGTTCAGTAACCTCTTTCCGCACACGTTGCCGACGCGCAGCCGCAGGGCGTTTATCCGCGATGCCTTCTGCGGCTTCGGCTCGCTCGCCGTCGCGTCGATGCTGCACGACCAGCAGGTCCGCGCCGGCGTCGTCAGCCCGCTGGCCGCGCGCCCGCCGCACCTTCAGCCCAAAGCCAAGTCCGTCATCTTCCTCTTCATGGCCGGCGGCCCCAGCCACCTCGAGACCTTCGACCCCAAGCCCCTGCTCAACCGCCTCAGCGGACAGCCGCGCCCCAAGGAGTTCGGCGAGGCTAAATACCAGTTCATCAACAAGTCCAGCGCCCGACTCCTGGGCACCAAGCGCACCTTCCGCAAATACGGCCAAAGCGGCATCGAAGTCTCCGACCTCTTCCCGCACACCGCGCAGCTCATCGACCGCATCGCCGTCCTCCGCTCCTGCTACGGCAGCATGGTCGTTCACTCGGCCGCCCAGTACGAGCTGTTCACCGGCCGCGTCGTCCCCGGCTCCCCCAGCATGGGCTCGTGGATCACCTATGGCCTGGGCGCCGAGACCGATTCCCTCCCCGCCTACGTCGTCATGCCCGACCCCAAGGGCGCCCTCGAAGCCGGCCAGCCCATGTACGCCAACGGCTTCCTCCCCGCCGTCCACCAGCCGACCATGTTCCGCCCCTCGCAGCGCCCCGTCCTCAACCTCGACCTCCCCCCCGGCGTCACGCTCGACGAGCGCCGCCACACCCTCGACCTCATCCGCAACCTGAACCAGGCCGACCTCGCCCCCAA
>Ga0308175_100003105_pt1 | contig 11471 bp, 7 predicted proteins | sample PhyCR1_3_FD_203893 | JGI IMG/M metagenome (GOLD analysis project Ga0308175, IMG submission 203893) | Soil microbial communities from UC Gill Tract Community Farm, Albany, California, United States - DLSLS.C.R1 | ecosystem: Environmental > Terrestrial > Soil > Agricultural land | place: USA... | reverse complement strand
CAGACTGGGACGGAGTCCCGTGGCATGCGCGCCGATCAGGGGATAACCGTCTCCCAGAGGCGGATCAATGACGTACGTGTACTCGACAGCGCGCGGCAAGTTCGAGTAGAAGGAGAACGCCGCGGCTGCGGCGGCGTGAGCGGCACGTTCGTCAACAGTGATGCCATGCTCGCGGGCCGAACGAAACGCCAGTGCGGGGAACACTTGTTGGTGACACGAGACGCAGCTTGCCTTCCTGTACCAGTTCGTCTGACTCTTCTGGACTATTGCGACAGCTTTGGTCGCTGCTTCCCTAATTTGCTCTTTCGACGGATCGGCCGCTAAGAGACAAGAACCCAACAACAGCGCTAGTGCGCAGAATTTCATTGCTCGCCTCGTGTGGCCGAATTATATCCCGACAACGAGGTATCTGGAAGCCTCGCCTGATGGCATAGAACTACAAACCCCTAGTACTTTCCGATAACACGCCCACTGGCTATGGCGCCTTTACGAATCTCATCCATCACAAGAAGATCCTTACCGGCAAGGAAAGGCGATCCGGTCCTACATCAACGCGTGCTCAGCAATCGATGAAACCGACAGAGGTATCGCAGCGACAATGCTGATCTGGCGTCCGCACGTCGCCTATCGCGGCTGCGCCAGCGACAGACCAAATAAATCCTTATCACTGGAACGTGCGGTGTTCCGGGTGAGTGGTCCAACTACTTGGAAGCTGAGAATGCAAACCGGTATTTACCGGATAGGTCTTGGTTAGTCGGGAAGGGTTTACAAATCCGGACGATTACCTTCGCCATTCATGATAAGGCTCTGTCAAGGGAGACGGAGTTCCCGTCGCTAAGGAGTCCGGTATCAAATCCCTCGTGCGCTTTGGCTTCGGCCTGCAACGGGATCTGTCGGCGGTGTTAACCGCTGTGAACACTCCCCGGAGCAACGGTCAAGTCGAAGGACAAATCAATCGTCTCAAAATGATCAAGCCGCAAATGTCTGGACGAGCCGGTCTCCGGCTGCTGTACTCCAGACTACTCCCCTACAGACCACTCGCCAGATCTGGCCTTCAAAGGGCACCATGAGGTGCACCAAACCAGCGGAAGAGCCCACTTTAGAGTAGCGAAATCACTCACGGCTACCCGATTGATTTCACTCTTTGCCTCGATGCTTACCGCGCCGCCCTCCCTCTGCTTGGGACCGCCGCAGGAAAGATCGAGCTCACGGCCGCGGAGTAATGCGCGGAGCGTATTGGCGTCCTGCGCGGTGATCAGAATCCGCATGGTTTCCTTCGGGTCAGGCATAAGATTTCCTTTCCAGCGTACGAGCGCGAAGTCTGGGCCAAATGGATCGGCCCCAAAACGCTTCTTTCGCAGGTGCTCATCACGGCGCCATTCTCGAATCGCACTTCCCGCCGCAAGGCCCGCCCGGCTGATCGAACTCGGCCTCTTAGCTTCGCTAAATCCGCGATTCCGTTCCATGACATCCGGTGGCACGTTTTGTCGGCCCGCAAAGCTTGACAATTATCGTGGTGAAACGGGGCGATCACCGCACCGTCCTGCGTCAGCAACTCGGCTCTAAGTTGCCCATTACGAGCGTTGGCGTTCACGAATAGATAGCTTCCACTGAAGACGACAGGCCGAGTAGTCAGCGTCCCAGCCTGCGAGCGCGGATCCATAGATGCGAAACCGTCACGGCGCAATGTGGCTAATCCAGTGCTTCCAGCGGCGTACATATGCCGGCCAAGCCGTGGTGAAATGCCCGAGAATGCTCCGAAGTAAAAGCGCAGTTCATCACCAACGACGAGACACACACCGCCTGTGGAGTGTAGATATCCGCGGTTCCATGTGCCTGCCTTCTGCGAACACGCGAGAAAGCTAGAGCCGTTCGGCCGCTTCCACGTGATCCCATCGCGGCGAACCCAAGTTCCAGATCGGTAATCTTCGGGGATTCCAGTCTTCTCCGAAAGTTCGTTGGGCGGCCGATTAAAAATTCCGAATATGCCCAGCATCAGGGCCTCATACGCTACGGCATCCAGATTCGCAGCCGCTCGCCCGTCGCCAACACCAGTTCGAGACCCGCTTGTGTGGAACTGCCGCTGGGCTGGTTCTGTCTCTACCAACGCTAATCGCATCGGCTGATCATTTCGAAGGCGTTTGCGCCAAGCATAAAAGGACGGTTCAGTGAGCCTCTGCTGTCCGCAGAACCGGTGTACAGACAGGCCGCTGCGCTCTTGCTCAGCGATCCGCTCGCCCCAATACTTGCGTCTCGCTGCGTTCTTCTGTTCCGGAGTCGTCTCTTTCACACCATCACTATGCGGCTTTCCCGGCTGACTTGGCATAGAGGGGTTCATGGGGCGCTTACAAAAATCCCGACGATTCATAGGACTCGCCAGTTGTCTAGCTGCTGCTAGGTGATCGCCAACTTTCGTTGCATTTCCTCCAAAGAGATACCGTTCGTTTCGGGATAAACGAGTAGCACCACGAAGAATTGCAGGATCATCATTACCGCAAAGAATACGAACGGAATCCCGCCAGATGTGGCGGCCATCAGTGGAAAAACGCCGGATATGAGTGCGTTCATACACCAGTGAGAGAGAGAACCTAAACTCTGTCCCTTCGCTCTCACTCTGTTGGGGAAAACCTCACTGATATAAACCCAAATGACCGCGCCTTGCGAAAACGCAAAAGACGCTATGTAGCCGATCAGCAGCCAAACCAGCAGACTCTCGTGTGTTTTCGTGAAAAACACGGCCGCAACACCGGCGAGACACGCGGCCGTGCCCAATGATCCAATCAGCAAGAGCGTCTTGCGGCCGATGCGATCGATAACCGACATAGCGATCATCGTGAACACAAGGTTTGTTGCGCCAACGGCTACCGCTTGGAGATCTCCAGACACTCTGCTGAACCCGGCCCGCCCAAAAATATCGTTCAGGTAGTAGAGGATTGCGTTGATTCCTGATAGTTGGTTGAACATGCCAATCGACACCGCAAGGAAAATTGGAAACCGGTACTTCCGTGAAAAGAGTGGCTCGTCAGCGTGGCCGTGCTCACGATCAATGGAAGCGACGATGTCGGCCAATTCCTGTTCGTAGTTTTCTTCTCCGATTAGCTGAAGTGTTTGTCTGGCTTCTTCGATCCGGCCCTTCTTGACCAGCCAGCGTGGGCTTCTAGGAATGCCAGACAGCATGAGCAAGAACAGCGCTGCAGGAATACCCGCCACGCCTAGCATCCAGCGCCATTCGGCCGGGCCGAAGTGCATGCGCCCAATTAAATAGTTCGAGAAGTAGGCGAGTAGAATACCGAAGACCACATTGAACTGAAACAGCCCAACCAGGCGTCCGCGCCATTTCGTCGGAGCAATTTCCGCAATGTACATTGGCCCGAGCACCGATGAACCACCAATCCCGACTCCTCCAATAGATCGGAAGAACACCAGAGATGTCCAGTTCCAGGCGAAGGCACACCCCAAGGCAGAGATGACGTACAGCACAGCCATCACGCGAAGACTATCTCGTCGCCCGTAACGATCGCCGGGAAAGCTGGCAAACATCGCTCCCACAATGGTGCCCCACAACGCGCTCGAAACGGTCCATCCCAACAATGCCGGTGTGAGGTGGTAAACCTGTGTCAAGTCCTTTGTCGTGCCGGCAATGACGGCGGTATCGAAGCCAAACAGAAGGCCGCCAAGAGCACCAACTATGCTGCTCTTGATTGTTGCCGAACTCAGCTTTGGGGTGGTGGTCGTCCTTATCGTCATTTCTCCTGCGCTTTCCACGCGGACGCCAACTTCCACATACTGAAATGCATGTTGTTCAGTTGACCCGACGCGCTAAGTGAAATAGCGGTGCTGTCCGGTTTCGGAAACACAAGGTTAGTCATTGCGATCCTGCCGTTCTGAGCGAAAACCTCAACTGAGGAGCGATCGACGAAAATATGTAACCGCAGAGGCTCGCTACCCAATTTCAAGGGAGCCACGGTCTTAGAGGGGAAAGCACTACTAAAATGCGCGTTCGCGCATTTGGAACGATCTAGAAATAGCTCGCTTTTGACAGCGTCGAACCCCACGAGCGTTTCGTCGTGCTCTCCCTGCAGGAGTTTCCAAACGATCTCCTTTGCTGTCCCGGTCCGCAGTTCAGCCTCAATCTCGAAGGTCTGGCTGCGGTGCGGCCAATCAGCTAATTTACGATTAACCTCCGCTTCGCTCGCACCCTCGTATTCAAATGCCTCTCCCCGCAACGAGCGGAGTTCGTCGACAGGACGCTGCAGGAGGGTCAGTGAGCCATCGGCTTCGGCCAGAGTGAGTGATCTTGGTAGTGTCATAGCTCCGCGCCAGGGAGTTGTAGGTACGACGCCCGCATATTCCCAATTGTTCATCCAGGCGATCATCTGTCGCGGCCGGCCTGCAGGCTCATCGTTAAATGTCAAGGCGCAGTAACAGTCCCGACCGTAGTCCAGCCAGTGTGTTTCGCTGGAGGCACCTTCGTTGGTGAATCGGATTCCGTCAAACTGGCCGATGAAATACTGTTCTCCGGAGCCACCCGAAACGTGACCGGGATTTAAGCCGATTTTGAGTATCCAGCGCATTTTCGCTGGCGCTCCCGCCACGGGCAATCTGTACAGGTCGGGACATTCCCAAACTCCGCCTGTTGCTCCCTGTGGGCCGAAATCACTTAATGCCTGCCAGTGCTTCAGATCGGGAGAGCTAAAGATCCGAATTTTCTTGTCATTCGCCAAAACGATCACCATAATCCAGCGCTTGCCGGGCGCGTACCAGAACACTTTGGGATCTCGAGTATCAGTGCGACCGAGATCCAGGACGGGGTTGCCGGGATACTTCGTCCAAATGCGGCCATCCTGGCTGAACGCCAGATTTTCAGTCTGCCGCTCCGGTGTTGTTGCCGCTTTGGCGGTGAAGCCGGTGTAAATGGAAACTATGCAGCCGTGCTGCGGCAACGCGCACAGCCCACTTGTGTTGTTCGTATCAACAACAGAGCTGCCGGTGAAAATTGCGGCTTTGTTGTCTTCAGCAATCGCAACGGGGAGCTGACGCCAATGCACGAGATCAGGACTGACGGCGTGTCCCCAACTCATGTGTCCCCAAACGTTGGCGAATGGATTGTGCTGGAAAAACAGGTGGTACTGCTCAAAGGCGTACACGAGCCCGCAGGGGTCGTTCGTCCAATTGATTTGCGGAGAGAAATGGAACTGAGGACGGTATTTTTCGTTGTAGTGCTCCTGGGCCCACAAGCGAACAACGATGGTGACAAGCAGGGCGGAAACAAAAAGCGACTTTTTCAACACGCTTCTCCTAAACGACGGAGTGGGAGTGAATCGTTTCCTGCACAAAGGCCAGGATGGAGTTCGGCAATAAGGGCGTGGCAGACAACTGAGAGGCGACCCATGTGCCCATCTGATTCGCGAGATCAATTACGTCGTCCGGATGGCAACCAAGCACCGAGCCAAACAAGAAGCCGGCGGAACACGCGTCGCCAGCGCCGACTGGGTGCACATGTACGAGAGGAACTGGAGGAACATGCCCCCGAAATTCACCGTTGTGCGTAAACAATGCCGTGCCTTCAGCGCCGCGAGTGAGAATCACTGCACCTACTGGAAATCTTGCTAAAAGGCTGTCGATGCCCTTGCGTATTCCGGCTTCACCTGCATCAGCGGAACCGTAGATCCCGAATAACGCGCAGATCTCGGCGAGCTCCAAAACGTTCAGCTTTATCATTGTGGCAAGGTGACAGCTCTCTTCGATTACGTCGGGCGTGTAACCCGCTTCGTGCGTTAACGTGTTGCGCCGCAAGTTGATGTCGTAGAGCCTTAAAGCGTGTGAGGCGTTTTTCAGGAACCGCCGAATTGTCTGCTGGGAAGCGGTGGCGCGCTGAGCCAAACTGCCGAAGCAGATCGCATCGCAGTTCTTTGCAAGGTCGTCCAATAGTTCGCTCGGGGCGATGAAATCCCACGCTGCTCCGGATTCGATCTGATACCCAGGTTCCCCGTCGCACATCAAAACGGAAACGGCACCCGTTGGATGATCGGAATCGATCTGCACATACTGCGTCGACATGCCGTGGCTCCTGAGCAGGTCGAGGATCTGCGGGCCACGAGAATCGGCACCGATACGGCTTGCAACAACTCCCTCACCAAGGCCCAGCGGCGCAGCTAGTTGGTGCGCATGGACGGCGACATTCAAAGGGGCACCGCCAAGAGTTTCGGTCCCGTCTTCGAACACGTCGAAAAGAACTTCACCGAGACCAACAATCGTCAGGGGTTCGGGTGCTCGACGGGCAAGCGTTCGGGCGTTAAGCTTGAGTTCTGCCATTGCGATAACCCACCCTGATAAATCCGGTTAGACGGATTGAATGCATAATCTATCGACGCGAGATTGCTGCCTACGCTTGCCCTCAGCTCAGAAAGAGTAGCGTAGAGCAAGTTGAACCAGGCGGGGATTGTTTGCCTGACGCGTGACTCGGCCGAAGCCCGGATCGGCCAGACTGTTATCCGGTGGAGCGAACTGGACGCGGTTGAAGAGGTTGAAGAACTGGCCACTGAACTGAACATTCGATGTTTCGGTGATTTTGAACAGTTTGGTCAGGGAAAAATCGTAGTTCGCGGTTCCCCCAGACCGTAGTACAGGGTCCACCCGGCTTTCATCTCCGAAAGCGAAATTGCCCGGTTGAGTAAAGCACGCTGTATTGAACCACTCGTCCGCCCGGCTTTGCGCGGAGCCGTTAATCTTCGCCTTGCAACCCGGAACAACACTGGGTCGGATATTCCCAGCACCAAAAAACTGGTTCAGCGCGTTCGATGCCGCCAGGAGCGCGATCGGCGTACCACTGCGGAAGGTCGTAATTCCATTCACGCGCCAACCGCCGAGTATGGCATTCGTGAATGAGTTCGCGCCACTCAGCCATCTATGCCCCTTACCGACCGGCAGATCGACACCGTAGTTGATTACCAGATTCTGGGGATAGTTCTGCAAGCTCTGCGATTTCTCGGCGCTCAGGTTATAGTAGTCCTGCACAACGCCAGATCCGCCTTGCCCATCCTGGAAACTGCTGGTGTTATCAGTGTTGCTCAGGAGTTTGGACCAGGTGTAAGCAACCTGCAATACTCCACTGTTGGTGAAGCGCCGTATGAACGTGGACTGGAGCGCGTGGTAGGTGGAGTCACCGTACCGTGGCACGCTTTGTGTAACGCTTTGGTACTGCGGATACGGCTTGAGGAAAAATCCTCGCGCGAGAGTGGGTCCACCAAGCGTACCCGGGGCGACGACGCCATAGAAGGGGTTTGCGACCTGATTAAGGAGAGTGCTTCCTTGCGGAAGATACTGATCCGGGAGCTGGTTCAGGTTAACTCCGGTTCCGGTAAATCCGCTCGACAGAGTCAGGTGTGTCCCCTTGGCGCCGGCATAGGCGACGGTGAATGTGGTTTTGCTACCGAACGCCTGTTCCACACCGAAGTTCCACTGCTGCACGTAAGTGTAAGGCTGATTGGGAATGCGAGAGCCGATACTTTGCCCAAGCAGGGCGATGAGGCCTGCGGGATTGCGGCCAGAGGGCAGCAAAATACCGCTGGGAAACGGATTGCTCACCGTAGTCACCGGCGTGTTGCCAGGAATATTGGACAGACTCGTGCCGGCCGAGTTGATTGGACTTCCGCCGGGTGAGTCCGCAGTAAGTTCGGCTGGGAGATAGTTAATGCCGTAGCCGGACCGCACAACCATTCTGTCGGTGGGCCGGAAGGCAAAACCAACACGCGGCGAAAACAAATGCCAATGAAGCGCTTCTTCTCTGCGCGAGGGGTACTGCGGGCTGTTTACAAATGCCAGGTTCCCTCGAAGTGTCTGGCTTTGTCCGGTGACCGGATTGAAGATGCTCCCCAGCGGACTGGGCGCATTGGGCTGAAGGACTGTGTCCAGATCGCGGATTTCGGAATAGGCGCTCGGCTGATCCCAACGTAAACCGAGATTCACGGTCAGTTTCTTAGTCGCTTGAAAGGTGTCAGTGACATAGAAGCCAAACGGGTGCATGAATACGCTCCACTGTGCGACTTCGCTGATACCAACGCTTGAGGGAATACCCAAGAGAAAGGAGGCGAGAGCATTGCCCGAGTTGGGATCAGATGGACTGGCGGTAAAGCTGGGAAGGGCTGAGAGGCCGATACCCTGATTATTGGCGTAATTAGTCCACCTGACTTGGCGGCCGTCGCCTCCGAACTTGATCGTATGCCGGCCTAGAATCTTCGTCACACTGCCGTTGATTGAATAGATGGTGTTAAGCCAATACAGCTGAGAGAGTCCGGCCCCCACTGAATAGCCTTGGATACCGAGACCAGGAAGCAACCCCTGACCATTCTCGACCTGATTTTGTAGAGTTCCGTAGGCAGGTCCAATGGTCGACATATCGAATCCATTGGACAAGGGAACCTGGAAATTGTAATTCTGTAGATAAGCAAGACGCAGATCACCGATCGTCGTTGAGTTGAAGTTGTGATTGATGCCGAGTACTGCCTCATGGGTAGTGTTCCCGGTCGGTCCGGAGCCGGTCTTCGTTCCCAATGGATCGCTAATGCCGTTATGCGGGTTCCAGAAGGTGTAGCGCGCAAAGAGCCTGTCAGCCTCCGAAATGTTGTAATCGACACGCCCGTTGTATTGGTCCTGTAAGCCTTCGATAGGAGCCGTGGCAACGAAATTGTTTACCAGGCCGGGGCGATTCGGCGCTGGAGACTCGAGGGCTATGATCTTTGCGGCTGTAGGATCAATTCTGCTGGGGCAAATTACATTGAGCACGCCGTTGCACGAAAATTGAGGGGTGCCCGGGCTCGAGAGATCGTAGATCGGTGTCGAAAGCGCGGAGAAATCCCCGGCCACCTCCGCCGTGGTCGGCAGAGTGAAGGTCGATACCGCTCCCGAAGTCAGCTTCTCCCGCTCCCAGGAGAAGAAGAAGAAGAGTTTATTCTTCAGGACAGGCCCAGCGAGGTTAACGCCAAACTGATTTTGGTGAAGCGGCGATTTGCCCAGTCCATTACGGTTGCTGAAAAAGTCGTTCGCATCCAAAGCCGTATTACGGAAATACTCGTACGCGGATCCATGGAATTCATTTGAACCGCTTTTGGTGCTGATCTGGACGACCCCGCCGGCGAAACCGCCGAACTCCGCGCTCACATTGTTGGTCGAGACTCGGAATTCCTGCACCGCGTCCTGGGTTGGGACAAGGGAGTTGACATTGTTCTCGGGAACGTTCGATTGAACTCCATCGATGAAAAAGATGCTTTGCCCGCTAAAACCTCCACCGATCTGGTAGTTGCCGTAAGCGATCGCCTGGGTTTGGCCGCCGACTTGGAAATTACCGCTGCCCCCGTTGCTCATCGTGCTTCCCTGGGTTCCACCGCCGGGAACGACACCCGGGACGAAGTCAAGCAGATTGTTGACGTTGCGTCCGTTGAGCGGGGCCTCAACAACTTGCCGGCCTTCGATCACTCCCTCCAGCGATGAACTATCCGTGTGCAGATCGGATGGTGGTGAAGTGACATCTACGACCATGGCTTGATTGCCTAAAGCCAAGTTCATATCGACTCGTGTCGATCCACCGATTCTCACGTCCACTTGGCCCTGAGTCAGCGATGTGAATCCAGGCTGAGTCACGGTAACGCTATAGGAGCCGGGATTCAAGTTGACGAAGGTAAAATCACCCCTGTCGTTGGTGGTCGTCGTTTGAGTGGCGCTAGTGCCGTTGTTTTTCAGCGTGACGGTCGCTCCGGAAACGCTTGCCCCGGAGGGATCCAGAACCCTACCTACGATGGAGCCGTAACTTGTTTGGGCATGAAGAAGCGGGCTGAAAACCGAGACGCCAGTCAGCAATAAAAGGAACGCGACGGCCATATAGAGAGCGGAAGTACTACGCAGGCCGCTTGCCGACGCGCTTTGTGGAGCACGACCCGACCGAAGAGGCATACCGGCGCTGAATCTGATCAACGACGTGGTCATATATTCCCCCTGTCAGCTTGTTACACGGTGGTGAGCCATGGGTTCCCCCGATCGTAATCAAGGCTCATCTAAAGTTTTATTCAAAAGTGGATAAAAGCCCGAAGGCAGAAGTGTTTTTTCTGTGAAAATCATGCCCTAGTTTCGAAGCAAGCTGCGTTGTGCAACACGATCTCCATTAATGACCTGTTCACTCGCAGTTCTTCCCCGTATTCGATAAAGCCCTTTTCTCTGAACTTGTTAAGAAGAAAACTGATTCTTGGTTGGGTGGTGCCAACCATTGCAGCTAATGTCACCTGATTTACTTTCGGCACGATGGTTGCCGATCCGGCGCCCTGCCCGGCACTCGCCAGCAGCAGAAGAACTCGTGCCAGGCGCTTTTCGCACGAGTTACATAATTGATCTACCAGATCTGCTTGCAGATGAACGTTCCGTGAGAGAACGTAGGATAGAAAGAACTCAGCGAGCTCACGATGCTCTCGCAGCGTCCGCATCATCTCATTCTTCGCAATCTTTTTAATCAGACAGCTTGTGAGTGCAGTGGCGGTTTCATGTCTGAAGTTATAACCGGCGAGGCAGGCTTCGCCGAAAAAATCTCCGTTCGCCAGGATTGCAATCGCGGCTTCCTTTCCCTGTTCAGACAGGGCTGTCAGCTTCACGTGCCCATTCTGCAGATAAAAGACGGCGTTCGCAGCATCACCCTGTGCGTAAACAGCTTGGTTTCGCTGCCGCTCGATCATCGTTATCCCCGGCCTGCTGCTGTTCAGAAAGCCTGAGTCATCTAGCTGATTATTAGGGAACTGCATGGGAAGGACCTAATCCAGTCGGTTTGTATGGTTATACAGCATGTCAGCCGGTCTGCGCCTAAATAGTGGGTCCTAACCTGAGGCGGTACCTATACTGCCGTCAACACTATGCCTCTATTATCCCTTGGTTTCAATTGCTTTAAAGGTGCAGGTGTGGACCGAGCCTCCGCATCTGATCCCGTATGTACCCAAGCAGACCGGGCGTCCCACCCAGCGCCCTTATCAGTATGGCGAACAAACGCCGCTTACTGTGCGCGGCGTAGCCGAGACATGGGAAAACGCTTCCGCACAGTCGCTTGGCGCGAGGGCACCAAAGGAGCCATGCGTTCGCGGTTTCTCGCACTGCGTGTCCAGTCCGCCCACGGCTATGTCGAAGGAGAAGCGCCGGGTCCTGCGGTCTGGCTCCTGATCGAATGGCCGCGCGCAGAAACGGCACCCACCCAGTATTTTCTTTGTGATCTACCAGCAGAGTACAGTCTGCGCCGTTTGGTGTATCTGACCAAAGAGCGTTGCCGTGTGGAACAGGACTATCAACAGCTGAAAGAAGAACTCGGACTCGATCACTTTGAGGGCCGGAGTTGGACCGGCTGGTATCATCACGTCACGCTGGTCATGTTGGCGCATGCCTTTCTGCGCTTCCAACAACGCCGGAGGCGGAACAAAAGCTCCTTGGACACTGCCGCAAGC
>Ga0308175_100003104_pt1 | contig 11472 bp, 10 predicted proteins | sample PhyCR1_3_FD_203893 | JGI IMG/M metagenome (GOLD analysis project Ga0308175, IMG submission 203893) | Soil microbial communities from UC Gill Tract Community Farm, Albany, California, United States - DLSLS.C.R1 | ecosystem: Environmental > Terrestrial > Soil > Agricultural land | place: USA... | reverse complement strand
CGCGCACGGATTTTCACCGCGGCCGGCCACCGGGATTGTGACCGTCACGCAACCGCGGTTATATCTCCGCTCCACCCCGACGCCTTCGCAGGAGCGCGCGTGACCGCTTCCGTACTGCCTCCCTCTCCGGCCGCCTTTGCCAAGGCCACCTGGGAGGACGTCGTCCCCTATTTCGAGGACCTCCTCGAGCGGCCGCTCGATGCCGACACGGTGCAGGGCTGGCTCCTGGTGGTCCCGGCTTGAGGAGCTGGTCACCGAGGCTGCGGCCCTGGCCATGATCGCCTACACGATCGACACGTCGGACCCGGAGAAGGAAAAGAACCACCTCCGGTTCTCCACCGAGATCATGCCCAAGATGGAAGAGCGGAGCGTGGAGCTCGCGCGGCGGTTCGTCGCCCTGGGCTACAGCTCACCCGACCTCGCCACCACGCTGGCCCGCTTCCGAACCTCCATCGAGATCTTCCGGGAGGCCAACGTCCCGATCTTCTCCGAGCTGGAGGAGCTGAGCGCCCGCTATCAGCGCATTACCGGATCCATGACGGTGGAGTGGGACGGCATCGAGCGCCCGCTGCCGCAGCTGCAGCCGTTCCTCAAGAGCCCCGACCGCGCGGTGCGAGAACGGGCCTTCCGGGCCTCGACCCAGCCGTACATCGAGGAGCGCGGCGCGCTGGCGGGCTTGTTCGACCGGATGTTCCAGCTCCGGCAGCAGGCCGCGCGGAATGCGGGGTTCGCGAATTTCCGGGACTACATCTTCCCGGCCAAGTTCCGCTTCGACTACACCCCAGCGGACGTGGAACGGTTCCATGAAGCGGTCGAGCAGCGGGTAACGCCGGCGGTTGCGCGGGTCATGGAGCACCGTCGCCGGAGGCTCCAGCTGGACGTTCTGCGCCCGTGGGACCTGGCCGTCGACCCATACCGCTCGACGCCGCTCCGGCCCTTCGACACCGTCGACCAGCTGGTCGGCACCGCCCGCCGTGTGTTCGACCGGGTCGATCCCACGCTCGGCGGGCAGTTCCAGACCATGATCGACGAGCAGCTGCTCGATCTCGACAGCCGCAAGGGCAAGGCCCCCGGCGGCTACTGCGAGACGCTCCATTTCCGCGGGCGGCCGTTCATCTTCATGAACGCGGTCGGCCTGGTCGACGATGTCATGACCCTGCTGCACGAGGCGGGGCACGCGTTCCATGCGTTCGCGTCGCACCGCCAGCCCCTCATCTGGCAGCGCCACCCGGGCTCGGAGGCCGCCGAGCTCGCGTCGATGTCGATGGAGCTGCTCGCGTCGCCGCACCTGGCCCAGCCGAGCGGGTATTTCTCGCCCGAGGATCACCGCGGCGCCTGGCTCGAGCACCTGGAAGACGTGTTGCTGAGCCTGGTCCATATCGCGTCGGTCGATGCGTTCCAGACCTGGATCTACACCAGCCCCGACGGCGGCGACGCCGCGGCGCGCGATGAGGCCTGGCTCCGGATCCGCAGCCGCTTCGAGCGCGGCGTCGACTGGACCGGCCTCGAGACCGAGCGGGTTGCACGGTGGTACCGCCAGCTCCACATCTTCATGTATCCGTTCTACTACATCGAATACGGCATCGCGCAGCTGGGGGCGCTCCAGATCTGGCGTAACAGCCTCCGGGATCGATCCGGCGCCGTCGCCCGCTATCGGCAAGCGCTGGCGCTGGGTGCGGTCCGGAGCCTGCCTGAGATGTACCGCGCGGCCGGCGCCAAGCTCACCTTCGATGCCAATCTCATCGGCGAGCTGGTCCAGCTGGTCGAGGAGAAGATCGAAGCGATTCGCGCGGAGCTGCCGAGCTCGCCGGCCTGAACAGGCCGCCGCAGGCAAACCTAGAGCCTCCAACCGTCAAAAAGTTGCGAGCTGAACCGATTCCCGCCTGAAAATGGTTCGCCGCGACCAGAGCGGCAGGCTGGTACCTCTGGGGAGATTTGCGGCGCAGGTTGCTTCCGGGCTGCTGGGGCGCAAGATTCCACGCCCGAGACCCCCGGCGCCGCGGCGCCACGCGCACGTCACGTCATGTGGAGAGCCTGGATGGCCAAAGAAGAGGGCATCGAGATGGAAGGGGTGGTGACCGAGGTCCTGCCCGACCGGAACTATCGCGTCATGCTGGAGAATGGTCACGAGATCCTGGCCTACGCGGCCGGGAAGATGAGCAAGTTCAAGATCCGGGTGCTGGAAGGCGACCGGGTCAGCGTCGTGCTGTCCCCCTACGATCTCACTCGCGGTCGGGTCATCTACCGCCACAAGTAAACTCGCGCGCAGCGGGTTGGGTGCCTTGAAGACCGGCGCAGGATCCATCCTCGCTGGCAGCCCAGCCGCTCGGAAAAACAAACGGGCCGCTCATGCGAGCGGCCCGTCGTGCTGTCGGGTCGGGCTTTACTTGACCTTGATGACGTTCTCAGCGGCAGGCCCCTTCGCACCCTGCACGATGTCGAACTCCACCCGATCGCCCTCGGAGAGGCTGCGGAACCCCTCCGCCTTGATCGCGGTGTGGTGGACAAAGCAGTCCTTGTCCCCATTCTCCGGCGTGATGAAACCAAAGCCCTTCGCGTCGTTGAACCACTTCACGGTGCCTAGGGTGCGAGCCATTGCTCCTACTCCATGTTTGTTTGACTGCGTCGGCAAACCGGTACACGCGGTCTGCCGAGTTTGTATGCGCTCGGGCCTATCCCGAGTCATACAAAACGGTAGCCGACCTGCTCCTGCGGCGTCAGCTATAATCTGTTGGTGCTGATAGAGATAGAACCCTGGCCTGCCAGCGCCGGGGTTGCGTCGATCCGGGGTGTCATCGGGCCCGGCCCTTGCCGAGCGGGCATAAATCTGTCGTCGGGCAGCATTTAGTCAAGAGGGGATCCCTTGAGCCACCGTGCCGCCGCGCGGGCAGTCCGCCACCGGCTCCCGCGGGCCCGGCTGGGCCGCGCGATTGATTGCCTGCAGGAATTCCGGCGCCGACGGGAACCGGCTCTCGACGTCCGAGCTGAGCGCACGGTCGAGCACCCGCTCGAACGCCTCGCTCACGTCGTCGCGCTGCGCGCGCGGCAAGGGGAACTGGTTGGTGGTCTGGCGGGCCAGCACCTGCTCGGTGGTGAGACCGGGAAACGGTGGCGTGCCCAGCAGCGCGTAGTAGGCCACGGCCGCCAGACTGTACAGGTCGGATCGCTGATCCACTCGCTCACCCAGGAGCTGTTCCGGGCTCGCGTACTGGGGAGTGCCGCTCTGACTGGTGGCGCCCCCGTACTTGCCTCGAAGGGCGAGCGCCAGGCCGAAATCGGTGATCTGCACGCTGCCGCTGGGGTCGATCAGGATGTTCTCGGGCTTGATGTCCCGGTGCACCAGGCCCATGCCGTGCGCGTGCGCCAGGGCGGACAGCGCCTCGCGCAGCAGCCGGACCACCCGGTCCATCGGGAGCGGACCTTCGCGCTCCACCAGCTGTGCCAGGCTGGGCCCTTCGATCAGCTCCATGGTGTACCAGATGAGCCCGAATCGCCCCGCGATGTCAAAGATGTTCACGATGTTCGGGTGGTTGAGCCGGGCCGCGAGCTGGGCCTCGCGCCGGAACCGCTCGACCACTTCGCTGTCCTGAGTGAGCGCGGGGTTGAGCACCTTGAGGGCCACCTCGCGCTCGAGATGCAGGTCCCGCACCTTGTACACCCGTCCGAAGCCGCCGCTCCCGAGCAGCGACAGCAGCTCGTAGTCGTCGCCCAGCGCCCGGCGGAGCCACTTCTCTCCGCGGGTGCGATCGTCGGTCCCGCTCGGTGAGCCCTGCAGGATGGCGGCGGCCCGGGTCTCGAAGGTGCCGGCGTCGGAGGCGAGGTCTTCCAGCATCTCGGCGGCGGTGAGGTAGCGATCTTCGGGAGCGCGGTTGAGCGCGCGGAGCACGATGCGCTCGATCGCGCGGGGGCAGGTGGGACGGAGCTCGGTCGGGCGGCGGGCCTCGCGAGGGTCGAGCGGCGGCTCCAGTCCCGTGACCGCGAAATAGAGCAGGGCGCCGGCCGTATAGACGTCGCTCGCGGGGTCGCCCACGGCGCCGTCCCGCACCTCTGGCGCCATGTACATCGTCATGGTCGGCGCCGCGCCGGCCGGGATGGCCGGTAGAGTGTAGCTGCTCCACCTGAGGTCGGTGATCGTGCCCCGTCCGGTGGCGCCCACCAGCACCGAAGGCGGCGCGACCCGGCGCACGATGACACCATGCAGGTGGGCGTGGTCCAGCGCTCCCAGGAGGTCGCGCGCGAGAGCCAGGACCGCCGGAATGATGCGGGGGCCCCGGCGCACCGCCTCATGGAGCCCCTCGCCCTCGATCCACGAGCCGATGCGGTAGGCCACGTCGCCGGCGACGCCCGCGTCGTACACGTGCCGCACCGCCGGATGATCGAGCTGGCCCAGCGCCTCGGCCTCGCGCAGGAACCAGGCGCGGATGGCGGCATCACGGAAGAAGTTCACCCGGATGCTCACCCGCCGCTTGAGGGTCTCGTCGTAGGCCTCGAACAGGACCCGGTCAGCATTGGACGCGGCGATCCGCTCGAGCCGGTAGCGCGCGCCCAGCGCCACGCGGGTGCGCTTGAACGCCGCGACCGGATCGGGCGCCGGCCCCGTCACCACCGGTTGCCCCGGCGGCGCTCCACCCGTCCGTTGCCGCCGCAGGTGGCGGCGTCGCACCAGCGCCGGCTGCCGGTGGCCGAGCTGTCGGTGAAGAAGAGCGAGCAGGTCTCGCCCGCGCAGCGGCGCACGGCGGTGCCGACATCCGACAGGGTCCGGGCCGCCGAGCGGGCGATCGCCTCGAGCGCGGCCAGCGGGCGCACCGGGGCGAAGTGCAATCGCCAGTCGCCGGCCACGCGGGTAAGCTGCTGGGTCCCCGCGCTCCGGTTCAGCTGGTCGTTCAGGACGGCGATGGCCTTGCCCGGGAGCTGCCGTCCCTCGTGCAGCGCGTCGGCCAGCGTGGTGAGGCGCTCGCGGATCTCGAGCACTTGCGTGAACGGCGTACTGTCGGCGCCGGACTCGAGCCGCTGCAGCGCGCACCACGAGGCGTACGCGTCGGCATCAGGAAGGAGATCGGGGCAGTGGGAGGAGCGACCGCGAGCCGTGTTGACGAAGTCGAGCCAGAGAGCATCGCCGAGCAGGATGAACGCCGCGGGTGGCATGGGGGCTAGTTGTCCGCGACCTCGACCGTATTGCGCCCCGCCCGCTTCGCCTTGTAGAGCGCACTGTCGGCGGCGGCGAGCAGGCTGCTCACGGTCGTGCCGTGGCGCGGCGACTCGGCCACTCCCATGCTCAGCGTACAGGGCCCGAACTCGGGATTGGCCTTCTCCATCTCGCGCAGGCTGGCCTGCACCCGGCCCACGAACACCTGCGCCTCGCTGGGCTTGGTCATGGGCAGGATGACCAGGAACTCGTCGCCGCCCAGCCGGCCGACCACGTCCAGCGCGCGGCACTGCTGGCGCAGGATCTTGGCGACCATGATGAGCAGCCGATCGCCGGCCGCGTGGCCCATCGTGTCATTGATGACCTTGAACCGGTCGAGATCCAGCAGCAGGACGCTGGTATGAAGCTGGTGGCGGAGGCTGCGGGAGATTTCGGCGGCGAGTCGCTCCTCGAGCGCCCGCCGATTGTAGAGGCCGGTCAGCTCGTCGGTCGTGGCGGCGCTATGGAGCTGCTCGACCAGCTCGGAGTTCTTGAGCGCGATCGCGGCGGCGAACGACAGCGTGCCCGCCAGCTCCAGCTCGGCCCGGCCGTAGAGCTTGTCGCTGATCCTGGAACCCAGCACCAGCACCGCCATCCGCTCGGCGCCCGCGTCGAGCGGCACCACCAGCTCGGCCCCCGGACCCAGGAGGCTCGCCACGGCCACATCGTCGGCGCCGGTCGCCGCGCTGCCGGGCGGCAGGGCCTTGTCCAGCGCCCCCTTGTCGATGGGCGCCGGCCGGAGCCGGTCGTTGAGCGAGCGGAACACCTTGGGTGCGTAGGTCTCGCCCTCGGGACGGTACAGGCAGGCCCACCAGGCGAAGAACACTTCGGCCATGAAGTCGAGGATGAGCTGTTCGGTGTCCTCGATCGAGTGCACCGACGAGAGCAGCCGGGCCACCTGCCGGAGCGCCCGGAGCTGGAAGATCGCGTCGTCCAGCGCCGCCTGGCGCTCGAGCAGAATGCTCCGGAGTTCCAGCACCACGCTCAGGCCAAGCGCCAATGGCATGGCGACGGCCCGCATTTCGCCCGCGGCCGACGGGTCGGCGTGGATCAAGACCTCGGTCTCGCCGCTGCTCAGGCGCGCCACCTCGACCGCGGTTTCGAAGCCCCTGGCCGGCCCCACCCGCGGCATCTGCTCGCTGGGCGACTGCAGCGTGAGCCAGATGAGCTCGCTCTGGAACCGCCGCACCAGTGCCACTCGGCAACGCTCGAACAGCTCCCCCTCGGTACGTGAGAGGCGGCAGGCGGCGGCGAAGGCACTGGGAAGCGTGACGAGAGCGGTTGGCGGCGTTGAAGCCATCCCCAAGTATACCCGGGAGCAGGAGTTGAAGGGAGCGGGCCATTCCTGGCCCGGGCCTCAAGTATCGGGCGCGGCAGCCGATACTTGAAGCGTCCGGACCACCGAGCCTGTAACGTTGTGTAACAACGACTTGCACCAGCTGGCGGGCCCCATTATTCTCCGTCCTAGCGAATAGAGCATAGTCCTTCGGGACCCCAGGGAGTTAGGCTTTGCGGCCTGGGTGATCAACCCCGCTAAAGCCACCGGTCCCGGCTAGGTCAGCCGGGATTTGTGTTTTTGGAGACGATCCGACCCGCCGGCGGCGCGCTCACCACTCCTCGCAGTGAATCGCTCACGTATTTCATCAGCAGGTCCGCGGCCCGTGGCGCCGAGTCGCGGGCGGCGCAGGCCGGAGCGGCCTCCGGGACCTGGTAGCCGTCGCCGCCTTCGCACGCGGGATAGACCGGAATGGCCACCCGGACGGTGTCGGCCGGGGCGAACGTGTCGCCCGACGCGCGGCGCACCTCGCCGACCAGGCGCTTGCCGCTCGGTGCCGCGGGGTCAAAGGTGAACGAGAGGCCCGAGACCTGTAGGAACCCACCCTTCCCGAGCGACCCCTGGGCCACGCCGTGCTCCAGGAGGTCCCGCAGCCGGGCGGCCGCGAGCGGCACGGTCAGCACCCGGGTTTCGTCGGCGAACAGGAAGATGGACTCGAGCTGGTAATTGCTCAGCGGGCCCGGGCGGATGACGTCGTCCAGCCGGAGGGTGCCGGCGTTGAGGATGGCGACGTCGGCCCCGGTGCCGGCGCGCATCGCGTCGGTCACCAGGTCGCCCAGCATGGATTCCTGCCGCCGGCCGATCTCGTCGCGGGCATCGATCGGCACCGTCGTCCGCCCAAGCGAGCGCTCCGGGCCCAGGCGGGCCCGCAGGCTGTCTTCCCACCGCTCGACCACCGCCGCCACCGCGGTGTCGTCGGGGAGCCGGTTGTCCATCTTCACGAGGCCCACGGCCTGGCGCCACTCGCCTTTGCCGCCCCAGAGCGTGACGAACTGCGCGGTTCGCGAGTTGGCGTCGGCTTTGACTACGTGGCGGCCGGAGACCACCGAATCGTGCCACTCGTGCTCATGGCCGCCCAGGATGAGGTCGAGCCGGGGCTCGCGTGAGAGCAGGTTCCGGTCGGCCTCAATGGTCTGATGGGTGATGCCCACGACCAGATCGGCACCGAGCGCCACGAGGGTGTCGATCGCCAGGTGCGCGGCGCTGTCCGGGTCGGTGCAGCGGTAGGCCTTGCGGTAGTTGCCGACCAGGGTGAGACCGAACAGCCCCACCTTGTGACCTGAGACGTGGAGCGTATCCCACGGCAGCACCTTCGCCAGCGGGGTCCCGTCGGCGCGGCCGCAGTTGGAAGAGATCCATTTGAAGTGGGACTCGCCGATCCGCGTCTCGAGGGTATCGAGCGGCAGCTCGAACTCGTGATTGCCGAAGGTGGCATAGTCCAGCTTGGCGGCGTTGAACGCCTCCACCATCTGGCGGCCGTTGTAGTACTTGCTGAGCAGGCTCGGGCTCAGGACGTCGCCCGCCAGGACGAACAGCACGGGACCCTGGTCGGCGAGCCGCTGCCGCACCGTCGCCACCCGGGCCAGGCCGCCGTTGCCGTCGGCCATGGTATCGGCCACATAGACGTCGTTCACGAGCAGGAAGCGCACCGGGTTGAGCGGGATGGGCTTGCCCGCTCCGCCCACGCACCCGACCGCGCCCAGCAACAGGCCCGCAAGCATCCAGCGCACCCCGCGTCCTCCGCTCACCGCCCCTCCTCGCTCTGTCTCAGGCTCCGCACCATGTCCGAGCTCATGAGACGGAGCTCCGACAGCATTTCCCGTCTGGGCCAGTCCGGCCGCGCCGCCAGGATCTCGAGCAGCGATCGATACCACCAGATGTTCTGCTCCGACCCGGCCCGCGAGACGGTTCGGAGGTACTCCACGCCGAGGCGCCGAAGCGCCGTCGTGATCGAGCCGCACGAGTGGAGCTCGTCGGCCACGATGATGTCCAGCGCGCGCGGCTCGGCCGTGGCGAGCTGGGTGAGGTACTCCTGCTTGCACGGCTGCCAGGCCCGCTCGCTACCGCGCCGATCGAACTTGGGCTCGATGGCGTCCTTGGCCACCGCCAGCACGACCGAGCCGAACTTCTCACCGATCTTCTGCTCCAGCACCGGCCAGCGGTCGGGCGGGCTCTCTTCCAGCACGTGGTGCAGGATCCCGGCGACGATGGTCACCTGCTCGCAACCGTACCGCGACAGGATGACGGCGACGTTGGCGGGGTGGGCGAGATAATCCGCGCCGGCAGCAACCGGAGCGAGAACGTTGTAGTACTTGGCCGCGAAGGCGAACGCGTGATTGATCCGGTCGGAATATCCGTGCATGGCGGGCCGGTTAAGGAATGCCGAGAAGCTTATGCGTCTGCAGGCTCAGTCGCCAGCGCGGATGCGCGAGGCAATAGGCCAGCGCCGCGCGCGTGTTGGCCTCGCGTTCGGGGCCGTCCATCGGCTGGAGGAAGAACTCGCGGAATCGAAGGCCGGCATACCGTTCGGGCGGCGCTCCCTCCTGCGGGTACACCAGCTTGAGCTCGTCTCCCGAGGTCAGCACCAGCTCGGCTTCGGCCTTGGGGCTCACGCACACCCAGTCGAGCCCGGCCGGACGGGGCTGGGTCCCGTTGGTCTCCACGGCGATCTCGAACCCGGCCGCGTGCAGCGCGTCGATCAGCGGTGGATCGAGCTGGAGCAGGGGCTCGCCGCCGGTGCACACGACGAGCGGCCGGGCCGCATGGTCGCCGGCGGGCCACGCGGCCGCGACCACGGCGGCCAGATGGTCCGCGGTGGCGAACTTGCCGCCGCCCGAGCCATCGGTGCCGACGAACTCGGTGTCGCAGAACCGGCACACCGCGGTCGCCCGGTCGGCCTCGCGGCCCGACCACAGGTTGCACCCGGCAAAGCGGCAGAACACTGCCGGACGACCGGCGTTCGCCCCTTCACCCTGCAGGGTGTAGAACAGCTCCTTCACCGCGTAGCTCATGCGTGGGCGGCCTGATACCTCACGGGGTCGGTCACACCGGCTTCCTCGAACCCCTTGAGCCGGAGCAGGCAGGCCTCGCACCGTCCGCAGGCGGCGCCGTCGGGAGCGGGATCGTAGCAGGTGCTGGTGAGACCGTAGTCGAGGCCCAGCTCCACGCCGCGCGCCACGATCTGCGCCTTGGTGAGGTGGAGCAGGGGCGTGTGGATGGTCAGCCGGACCCCCTCCACGCCGGCCCGGGTGGCGAGGTCGGCCATGCGGGCGAAGGCCTCGAGGTACTCGGGGCGGCAGTCGGGATAGCCGCTGTAGTCGAGCGCGTTGGCGCCGAGGTAGATATCGCGCGCGCCCAGGGTCTCGGCCCAGGCGAGCGCCAGCGACAGGAAGATGGTGTTCCGCGCCGGCACGTAGGTGGCCGGTATCCGGGTGCCGATCTCCGTCATAGGCGTGTCCTTGGGCACCGCCTGATCGGCCGTGAGTGCCGAGCCGCCGAACCCGCGCAGGTCGAGGTCGATCACGACGTGGTGCCCGATGCCGAGGCGCGCCGCCACCCGCATGGCGGCATCCAGCTCCACCGCGTGGCGCTGGCCGTAGCGCACGCTCAGCGCGTGCACGTCGAACCCGTCGCGCTGGGCAATGGCCGCCACGGTGGTGGAGTCCATCCCGCCGCTCAGCAGGACCACGGCTTTGGGTAGCGTCATGCGCGAAAGGTAGGGTCGGGCCGAGGGGCTGTCATGTCGGAGCGGTTCGGCCCAGCAGATGGCGCAGCGCGGGCTCCAGATCCGGATAGCGAAAGCCGAACCCGTCGGCCTCGAGCCGAGCCGGCACCATGCGCTGGCTGGCCAGCAGGGCCACGTCCGCCATCTCGCCGAACACCAGCCGGAGCGCGGCGGCCGGCACCGGAAGCAGGGCGGGGCGGTTGAGCACCCGGCCCAGCGTCTCGGCGAATGTCCGATTGGTAACCGGATGCGGCGCGGTCGCGTTTATCGGTCCCGCCAGCGAGTCGGTCATGAGCAGGTGATTGATGATGCCGAGCAGGTCGTCGATGGCGAGCCAGCTCATGTAGTGCCGACCATTGCCCAGGGGGCCCCCGACGCCGGCCTGGAACGGGAGCAGCATCCGCCCCAGCATGCCTCCGGCCGGGGTCAGCACCAGCCCGAACCGCGGCAGGACCACCCTGATGCCGGCCGCTCGGGCCGGCTCGGTGGCGCCCTCCCATTCCCGTCCTACCTCGGTCAGGAAATCGGGCGGCGCCCCGAGGGTGGGGCTCTCCTCGGTCAGCGTCTCGTCGCCCCGGTTGCCATAGATCCCCAGCGCGGAGCCCGATACCAGCACCGTCGGGGGCCGGGTCAGCCGGGTGAGGGTCTCGGCGAGGAACCGGGTGCCGATGCCGCGGCTGTTGCGGATCCGCCGCTTCCGATCGCGCGTCCACCGCGCGCCGATGTTCTCGCCCGCGAGATGGATTACCGCGTCGAGCCCTTCCAGTCGCTCGGATTGAATGCGGCCCAAGTGCCACTCCCAGGAGGCTTCGCCTTCGCCCGCCCGCCGCCCGCGGATTACGCGGACCACGTGGTGGCCGCCGGTGGTGAGGAAGGGCACCAGCGCGCGTCCGATCAATCCGGTTGAGCCGGTCACCGCGATCCGGAGTCGTGGCCGCTCGGCGAACCGTGCATGCGCCGCGAGGTCCTGGCGCAGGGTCTCGTAGCGATAGGTGAGCATCCGGTCGAGGCGAGGCCGTATCAACGCCGGTGCCGCCGCCGAGCCCGCCGCCCCGAGCGGAGGCGTATACTCGATGCGGTCGGTGAGAACACAGGCGTCGTTCCCGTCGGGCTCGACCCGGTGGAGGTGCACCCAGCGGGAAAACGGCCCCCGGATCTGCTCGTCGGCGAACTGGCGGCCGGGTTCATAGTCCCGGTGCCGCGCCACCCAACGAAAGCCGAATGGCG
>Ga0308175_100003103_pt1 | contig 11474 bp, 9 predicted proteins | sample PhyCR1_3_FD_203893 | JGI IMG/M metagenome (GOLD analysis project Ga0308175, IMG submission 203893) | Soil microbial communities from UC Gill Tract Community Farm, Albany, California, United States - DLSLS.C.R1 | ecosystem: Environmental > Terrestrial > Soil > Agricultural land | place: USA... | reverse complement strand
CCCGTGCCGTGGCCACGCTCGTCGAGCGCGCGGCGGGAGGCCCCATCGTCCAGGTCCCCATGCTGGGAGGCAGCGTCCCCATGTCCACCTTCACCAGCATCCTGAAAGCCCCCATGATCGGCGTCCCCATGGTCAACCACGACAACAACCAGCACGGGATCAACGAGAATTTAAGGTTGCAGAACCTGTGGGATGGGATCGAGGTGTACGCGGAGCTGATGGCGGGGATGGGGACGATGATGGAGAAGTGAGGCTCACCCCCCTGGGACCGCCGGCGTCCTCGCCGGCCTTCTAACTCCGCTTTTGTTCTAAAAACTAGCGCAACCCTACGAAGTCTTAGGATCGAGCGGCTCACCCGCCGCTTCAAGAACGAGCCGCGCCCACGGCTTGTCCTTGCGCTGCCGGACCGTTTTGCGCGTCAGCCTCTCGATGATCGCCACCGCCGCCGTCCGGCGCTCGTTACCCCTCAGGGAATTTAGGATGCGAGGGACCTCGCTCTCCGCGTTGTTGACGCCGAGCATTTTGATCAATCCCTCCCACTTGATCCTTTCGGGCTCCGGCGGCAGCTCGACCTTCATGCGGCCGTAGCCCGCGGCCGTCTTGGCGCCGATCCCGTCCTTCTCCAAGGCCTCTTTGAGGATTCTCATCGCCGCGCCGACCCACTCCTCGGGGCCCGTTACAGCCAACAGATACTTTCCCCGGGCGGAGAGGAAGGCCAAGGGTTTGGGGCTGTCCCACTCGGCGGGCGGGCTGCCGGTGCCTTGATAGTACTCGGGATGGTGAACCGTCATCACATCCAGATCGAGCGGCAGCTTGTCGCCATTCGGAATCCACAGTGCGTCGTGGAAGGTGACGTATCCGCTGCTCTCCTGATCGCCGAAGAGGGTTCGATGCGAGCCCCCCATCTTGCCGTCCTCTCCAACTTTGCGCCAGGATGGATCTTCCAGATTTTTGTGCGCCGCCGCCGCAGCCAGCCCCTTCAACGCGGAGCCGGGGATGTAGGGCACACCATAAGTGCGATGGAGCCCGATCGAAACCTCCAGCACCGACTCCGATCCAAGACCGACGACCATCCGGCCCAGGACCGTCGCCTCGACGGTTTGTGCCTGAGGCTTCAGCTCGTCGAGCGAGTCCCGCCAGCGCTTGAAGAAGCGCCGATAATCGTCCGGCACCCCGATCCTGGTGAGCTCCGCGAGGTCTTGCCGTTCAGGCCCCTTTTCCTTCACGTCTGGCAAAACCTTCTCCAGCCAGAGGCCGGCGTTCGTGCCGGCGCCGATCTCCACCGAATCCAGAGCCTTTCTCCGGCTTCCCATGATCCTCAACCCTCCGGCTCGTCGCCGGGCTCGATGCCCCATTCGGAGCGCGCGAGCCGGCCATACCAGGTCACCGACGCGAGAGCCTCCCGGGTCAGCCAGACATAGCCGGCGACGTCCGCTTCACGGGCCTGCTCGCAAAGGGAATCCATGGTGGAGATCTTGGAATCCACTCGCGTTAGCTGGCCGCCGAGATGATCCAGAAGCTTGTTGAGAGGGTCCTTCTTTCTGGATTTCACGAAGTGAAGCGCCTGGCAGAGCCCCGCCCCACGGATCAGGGCGGGAAGCTTCAGCGCCATCGCGCCGTAGACCTTTCGGTCCTTCTCGGCCACCGTCTTCAAGTGCTCGAAGGCCAGAGCGGCGCGTTGCTGCTCGAGAGTCACGGCGCACCTCCGATTCGCACGAAACAGCTCCCCTGGCCGGTGGTGGCTTTGCCTCCGAGTTGAACGAGACCTCTCGTCAGCGACTCGACGTGACCGAGAAGCTCCGTTGCCGTCCGCTTGGAACGGCCGTTGGCGGCCGTCACGTCCGCCGCGACGACGAGCCCGGAGAGAACGCTCTCGGCGGGGAGTGATTCCTGGTACCAGAGGCCTCCCCGCTCGACGGTTTTCGTATCGTTGTTCAGCCGGATGTGCGCCTGCACCTCCATGGCGGTCTCGAGCAGGAAGGACATCATGTCGTCGTGAACGAGACAGATCCGATTGACCAGGCTTTCCTTCCAGTCCTTGTCGTCCGGGGAGCCTGGGGGAAAAAGAATTCCGGCGACCTCGACGGCAAACGACTGCAAGGTAGCCTTCTGGTCGTCCTTGACGTTGAAGTCGAGGTCTTCGAACACCACCCGCCGGCCGTTGGCGCCCGGAATGGTGAGCGTGTCGTTGAGCACGCAGCAGTCATTCATCTCAGGAGAGGTGGGACGCCGCGCGAGGTCCAGCCCTGCCTCCCGCGCGCCGCGCGCGAACTTGCGGATCAGGTGAGGGGACGTGACCCAGGCGAAGGTGCCGGCGAGACTGCGCACCGGCAGCAGGACGAGGTGCGCGTCCGAGAACTGGACCGAGCCTCCATGGTCGGATGAGCTTGCGGTATCCGGCCCGAAGACGTCGCGGGTGATGGGATCGTCTTTACCATCCGTTCTCGGGCTCCTCGCCCGCAGAGCGCCTTTGATCGAAGAGCCCGGAATGAGTGGGATGCCCGTCGGCCGCTCCCGCGCGATGGGGAGGTCAATGGCTCCCACCGAGTGGCCCGTCCCCGCGTGGAGGGGCGACATGGCGTGAATGAGGGTGAAGCGGGTTTCCATGGAATCTCCGATCTCCTACAGGGGGTGGAACCCCGGGGCCTTTTCGAAGGCGCTCTCGATTCGAAGGAGCGTCTCGTCCGCGTGGTTCAAAATCCCGTAATTTCTGACAACATCCGAGGGCGCTAACTCGCCTTTGGGTTTGGTGGTGACAAGGGGCCTGAAATCGGCTGGGAGAGTGCAGTCCGTGAAGATCGCCACCGGGACGTACTGTGCCCGATCCTTCTCCCAAATGCAGACCGGCCGGAGGAGCACGGGGCTGGAATAGCGCTCGATCTTTCGCCAGCCCTGCTCATGAGGCTGAGCTCCGAGGATCTGGTGCTCCTCAGGCTCCGTGGGCGGGCGATCCTTGAAGTGGATCACGATCGGGAGGCCCAGAGCCGCGCGGGGAAATCTCCCTGCGTTTTCAGGGTTTGGCGGATGGACCCAGCTCTTCGCAGGGCCTTCCTTGAGACGGATGGCATCCGCTTCCGGCCAACGGGAGCGCCCCCAGCCCCCTTGAGGGCGAGGCCGGTCCTGCCGTATCCCTCGTAGGACAGAGAGCAGCTTTCTCTGTGCCTCTTCGCCGGAAGCCTGGGCGGGGCCCAGAAAGATCCGGCGAGTGCGGGCGAGGCAGAAGACCCCATCCAGTGCGTTCGATACTTCCTGGCGTTTGCAGTGCGTCCGAAGGAAAATTCCTAATTCCTGGAGTGAAATCGGGAGGCCCAGTTTTTTGGCCTCCTCGAGTTTGGCTGCCGCGACGGCGCCGGCTCCGCGCCGAGTCCGTGAGCCGGTTCCCCCAAGGGTGAGCCAGAGATGCAGGCTTTGGAGGAAGAGATCATGAATTGTCTGATCGTCCGATGAGGACGTCAACTTGATCGATGACCAGGTCTGGTCCGAAGCCGCGGCCACCCTCGCGGCGGGTTGACCCATGCCTTGAGCGGGGAAGAGCGCGTAATTGAGCGGATCGCTCAGCGGCTCCCGATATTCTGTCGGGGGGAGCGCCAGATGAGATTGTGTCGTGACTTCGAGAGCTCCAGGCCCTCCCTTCCGAGTGCCTTTGGAGTCAAACGTGCCCGATGCTCCAAACAGCTCCTCCTCCCTATTCCGTAGCGCGTCCAACGACGAGAATTCGTGGGCGTGTGCGGCGCGCCACCAGGATCTCAAGGCGGATTTCGCCGCCGAGGACCGAAGCCAGGAAATCGGATCGACCTCGCGAGCCTTGGCGCCTCCTCCAAACAGACGGGTGATGAGCACGACCCGTGCTTCGCAACTCCAGGTCTGCTTGCGCAACGTGTCGGCCGGCGGCGGCGGAACCGATCTCATGGCTTCTCCCCTTCCCAGACTCCGAGAGCCGCCAGGCCGAAACCATCCCGGCGGTCCTGCGCGTCATCGCTGACACAGTTGAGCCACGCCTCGTCGCACCAGCGCCGGAGATCCTCTTTCTCACCTTCGAGCTCGAGGAAGTAGACGCTGCCCGCCAGCGCCAGGCGGCGGGTGGGTTTGGGGCGGCCTTTCGGTTTGCCGTCTCCATTGCTGGCGGCGAGGTCCCATCCGGAGACCACGGCGGGACGGGGCACGCAGGCGGCGATAACCTTTGCCTTGATATTTCCTCCCAGGGGCCATGCCCCGCCGTTCCAGCCGGGTAGGGCGCCTTTTTCGAAGAGGGCCGGGGTGAGGAGGATCAAGCGGGCGCGCCGATCGGTCACGATCTTCTCCCGGACCGTTTCCGGCATCCGTGGCCACTCCTCGGATGCGGGGGACCAGCGGGCCAGCCGCCGTTCTCCTCCGAGGGGCGCGATCTGCCTCTCCAGCGCGAGAGCCCGCCCGGCGACCGTCGCTCCCTGGCACCAGAGGGAGAGGGCGAACCGTCGGGGTTCGAGGAGCGACTCGCCTTTCTGGAGGAACCGGAGGCCGGAGGTCTGAAAGAACATGCCGTCGATGCCCACCCGCTCGCCCGGATGGATCGCAAGATGGGCTCGCGTCTCGATGGGGAGGGCTTCGATGCCCAGATCCTTCAGATCCACGCCGGACCGGTCCGCCGGCGAGGTGAGCCACTGTTCAAATTCGGCCCAACTCCAGAAGGCGGGGAGATCCTTGGGCGGCTTGCCGTAAGTTTCACCCCCTGAATAGCCGACTGGGAGCAAGCCCCCCTCGGGGAGCGAATCCATGGCCTCTCCTGGATGGAGCGGACGCGGTACGAGCCGCTTGATCGTCGTCTCCTTGTCGTCGGTGCGGAGGACCGTCAGGTCGCGGGGCGCGGGCGCGAGCCATTGCTGGATCTCATCCCCTTCGGATCGCAACTCGGCGAGGAGCGGCCCGCGGACGACCACCTTTTCCTTCAGCTCCTTCAGGGAATCCCCTCGGAGCGTGAAGGCGCCGTTCTCGCAGCCCATCCGCGTCCGTACCGCTCCGGCCAGCATCGAGGGGTAGGGGAAGCTCACCGTGAAGAAGTGGCCGCCGACCGAGGATGGACGGCCATCCCGCGCGATCAGCGGATCGAGGGGCTCGACGAGCCAGACGCTCATGGCCGGCCTCCCGTCTGAGTCGGCTCGGCCTCTTCCCACGCCTGTGCCAGCAGCCGGGCGACGATCAGGCCATCCGCGACCTCGTTCAGATCCAGCTCTTTGACGTCGTCGACAAGCCGTTTCAGGACATGCTCGGCGAGCTCCTTTTCGGCGCCGTGCTGGGGATGCTTCCGGCCGAGGATCCGCTCAGCCTCCTTCCGGACCAGCTCGACGAGCGATGCCTTTTCGGTTTCGTCGGCTTTGTCGAGCAACCGTCCGAGCTCTCGGAGCTCATAGGCCGCGCCGTCGGGCACCCAATCCTTGCGGTGCATCTCCACGTACGCGTCCAACCGTTTGTCCAGGTTGCCCCAGATCCCCTTGACCTCCACTGGCGGGCCGGATCTCTTGTCCACGATGATCGCGAGAGAATTGCGTTCTTCCTTTGCGAGAGCTTCCGCCTTCCGGGCCAGATTGAGCGCGCTCCTCAGCGGATCCATGAAGTGGGATACGCCGATGCCGGCTGAAAGGGTTGGGAGATGATTCTCCTCGTCGACCGGGAATTCTGAGAGGTACTCTTGAAAGGTTCCCGCGAGAACGCGAGCGCAGTCGACGGCCCGGTGGAGCGGCACGAAAGCGAGCACGTCGTCGCCTCCCGAGTAGACGAGCTCGCCGCCATGTTTCTCTTCCACGATCTCCTGGGCGCTGTGTGCGAATCGATCGAGCGCCTGGGAAAGCGCCTGATGCGCTTCGAACGTCGTCTGGCGCTCAATCGCGTGGCCCATCCGGTCGCCATCCGCCACCAGGATGGCGTAGTAGGGGAGCGGGGTAGGGGTGTCGATTTTCGCGAGGAAGCCGGACAGGGCCTTCCGTGCCTCGCGGATGGATTCCTGTTGCCGGACCGTGTCTGTGATCTCTTCAAACAGGTCGGGCAGACGGTTTTCGAAGAGGAGGCTTCCGTCGTACATCGCGAAGAGGTTAAGATGCCCGCGCCCTCCGGCCTGCGCGATCCGCTGCTCTTTCAGGTCCGCGCCTCCCTTTTCGAGAGTCTCCAGATAGGTTTCCCAGGCGCTCTGCTGATCGGCATCGGGCGGAGTCTTTTCCAGGCGGCGATAGATCGGCCACGCCGCCAAGTGTCCGGTGCTGAGGAAGTTGTGAGAGTGTCGAATCGACTTCCGTGTGCCGTGGCGCTTGAGCAGTCCCACGCCGCACAGCCGCTCGGTTGGACCCACTCCATACAGCTCCCGCACCCGCTTGGGCGTCAACCCGTCTTCCTTGCCGACAAGGTCGAAAAGCTCCTCACGGAGGACCGACTCGCGCTCGCCGTCGATCGAGGACTTCGGAACCTCCGCGCCCCATTTGACTTTGCCCCACAATCGCGTGTTCTTGCGGGCCGCGAGCAGCTCCTCGGCTTTGCGGCGGGCCTCAGCGTATCCATTGGGACCGGCTTCCGGTGCGCTGACCCAAGCATATTCGATCAGATCGTCTACCTGATCCTTTGCGGTTTCACGCTCGAAGTAGCGGGGGTTTACATTGTCGAAGGCTTTCTTGCACAGCCCGTTCAGGCGAGCCCTCATTCCCTCCCTGCCGCGCTCCGCCACCGCGGCAGGGGTCTTGGCGTCCGGCACCCGGAGAACGATCTTGTTGGCGACGGAGATGTCACTCTCCACGTAGAGCTCATCCGGCTTGGAGACTCCGGGAAAGACGAGAGATTCGAGCCCGCAGTCATCCGCCATCGCCTGCGCCGTGGCCTTGGAGAGCTCGCTGAGCAGCCAGGAGCCGAACCAGAGGTCTCGCGTCCGGCGAGCGGCCGCGATGAAATCCTGAATGGGACCGAGCGTGACGATCAGGACGTGGGCCATGTCAGCGCGCCAGAGCCTTTCCATACTCCCGCAGGTTGATCGCGGGGACGGTCCCCAGCCCCTGCAGCCTCTCCAGGAGCCGGAGGAAGAAGAAGATCAGCGCCGCGTCCGGAGCGCTGGCGTCCAGATGGACCCCGTTCCTTTCCGGGTAGGTGGCTTCGGCCGAGCCGTGCCGGAGCGCGCAGAGGAGATCCAGACGGCCTTCTGGCGCTCCAGCTTCGAGCCGCTCCACCAGAGGTGCCCCGAGAGGAGGCTTCCATTCGCTCTCCAGCGCCAAAAGCCCCGCCAGGATCGGGAACGGTGGGCGAGGCGTGAACGAGCCTCCGGCATGGGTGATCGAAACGCTGGTCCGCCGCAGCCGGCGGACCGAGGCCGCCTTCTCGATCGCGTACTCCACGGTCTCGCCGGTCAGGCTCTGCTTGACCTCGAAGACCGCGTACACGCTCTCGGCAGGGATGAAGACCGCGCCGCCCTGCTTGAAGAGAAAAGGGGAGTATTGCCGGTCGTAGATCACCAGATCGATCTCGTCGCTCTGCCCTCCGTCCGCGTCGATCACGAAAGCCTTGGAGACGCAGTACCGGTTGGGTAGATATTCGCCGAGCATCTCGCGCCACCCCTCCTCCGTCGCGGTCCCCTTGGCGCCCGGGTGGCCGATGACCGCCCGGTTGCTCTGGAGGAGCGCTTCGAGCTGGCCCTGGAGATGGAGAAAGAGGTTGCGCAGATCCACGGGCACGGTTCGACCTCCTGCTCTGAGAGACACCTTGTATCCTACAGTGTTTACTCCCCGGTTTCATTTCGGACGGCCAGTCCTCGGTCGGATCAGCCCCGCAGGGGCGGCAGGCATTAGCCCGGCGGCGTGAGCCCCGGGAACGGGTGGCCGACAAATTTCAACAAGCCCCGCCAGGGGCGACAGGAAACCGTCGAGAAAGATTTCCTGCCGCCCCTGGCGGGGCTCCGGATGACGGGGTGTAAGTCTCTACCCGGGGCTCACGCCGCCGGGCTAATACCTGCCGCCCCTGCGGGGCTGAGGGACGGCTACCCCAACCCAATCGACCCCCTGTACCCCCCCGGCGTCCCCTTGTGGAAATCGAACTCGTAGAGCTGGATCCTCCCCAGGCCGTGGGCAAGCTGGCCGAGGTAGAAGAGGAAGGCGTTCGGGCCGGAGACGAAGAGGTGGAGCGTGCCCAGGCGCTCCCCGGCCGTGCGGGCGCGGATTCTCAACGCCAGCGCCTGGGCCAGCGCCAGCGCGTGCTCCCCGTTGTGAACCCCCGAAGGACCCGGCTCCGGAGCGAGCGTCGCCGGCAGGATGCGGCGGACGGGGAGGCGCTCGCGCTCCAGATAGAGCCGCACGTCCTCCAGCACCGGCCAGGTGAGGCTCACGGCCACCGCCACGTCCGGCGCGGTCTCGTCCAGCCCGAGATCGTCCTCGGCTTTCCAATAGGGCGCGTCCGGCAGCGGACCGTCGTTCGCGCACCAATCCTGGAAGCCCCCCTTCTGCTGCCGCTGGCGAATGGAGACGTCGAGCCCGCTCTTCGACTCCAGGACGTACCCCGCGGCGAAGGCGAGGCTCGCGTGGGCGGCGAAGTCGAGGCGCAGCTTCCGGATCGCCAGAGCCGGCCGCAGGAATTCCTCCAGCTCGGGCATCACCGCCGAGCTCCAGAGCGCGGGGTCCTTGGGAAGCCGGCCGTCGAAATGGCGGGTGAGGTCGAGCGTCCGCTCGGGCCGGTCCCCCAGAGGCTCCAGGCTGCGGATTCCGAGCGTGAGCCCCTCGTCTCCAGCGGCCTCAGCCGCGGGCCGGCCGCTGCCTTCCGCGGCCTCGTCCGGCCCGGCGGACGCGGGAGGCTCCGCCCGGCGCGGAACGTCGAAGATCCGGCCGTCCGGCGAGCGCAGGAAGAGGACGGGCACGGCCCATTCCAGCGAGGAGCGCTCGTCCTCGTAAAGCTCCCTCCGGCCCAGCCCGACCGCCACGTCGACCGGCTCGCCGGACGCGACCGCCTGATAGAACGTCTTGCTGAAGAGGATCGCCCCCGGATCGGAGATCGTGAACTGCATCGCCACCACGGCCGGCACGCCGGCCAGGCTCAGGGCCATCCCGAGGGTCCCATAAGGACCGATCTCCAGCCCGCCCGGCACCTGGGCCGTCCGGCAGGCGTTCAGCACCACGAGCTGAAGATGGGGAAGCTCCGCCAGCAGATCGGAAAAAAAGGCTCCATCCAACGGGTCGGAGCTGCTGTCGTCCCTTTCGAAATAAAGCCGTCCCAGGCCGGTCTCCGCGTTGAAGCCGCCATGCCCCATGAAGTGGAGGACGTGGAACGTCTCCTCCCGGAGCATCGCCCGCAGCCCGTGGACGGTGGCGGGCTTCAAGACCTCGACCTCGATCCGGTCGTCCTGCTCCAGCGCCGCTTCCAGCGCGTCGGTCTCCGCCTTCAGGTTGAGCGCCTGCAGGTCCTTGGGAGACGAGGGAACGAGCAGGACCCGGAGCGGAGGCGTCACCGCCAGCGGCTCGACGGGGCGAGGGGCCTCGGGATGGCGGACCAGCAGCCGCCGGCGCCCCTGGGCATAGAAGATCCGGTCCATGGGATCGTGCAGCAGCTCCCAGGGGAGGGCGGCGAGGGGCCGGATCTCCTTGTCCTGGAGATCGAACAGGAGGCGGAGACGCACGCCGCGCGAGGTCCCGTCGGGCCGGGCGTCGTTGGACCCGGAAAGGCTCCGCTCGAACAGCCGTAGGACGTCTCCCTGGAACAGCGCATTGAACAGCGTGCTCCCGATCTTCCGCGCGTCCGGACCGAATCCATACGGCTCGCGATGGAACACGTTCAACAGCGGCCGGATCGTCTCGGCATCGAGCTGCATCCCGAACGGCCCCACCATCTCCCCCTGCCCCTTCGCCTGAAACCGCGTCTCAAACTTCCCCCCGCCCAGACCGCGGATCTCCAAGGAAACATCGTCGAAATCTCGCACCTCGGGCATTGAAGTCCCTCCTGCCTTAGGAGACACGGTGGAGGGCGGAACGGGTGAGCGGGTCGGTCTCAGGCCGGCATGGCCGCCCTGAAGGGGCGGAATCTGAATAGCCTGGCGCTTCAGCGCCAGGTGGAGGAGGGCAAAGTGATTTCAAGCCCTGAAAGGGCGGCGGGTTTGCGGTCGTGAACGATCGCACAATGGATTCCGATTACTAGGCAGGCGTCTCAATCCCTCAATACAGATCAGGGCAGTTCCGACGGCACTGCATCGTGAAGGAGGTCGCCCACGACTATCCGGTAAAGGTCTCAATCCCTCAATACAGATCAGGGCAGTTCCGACGAAAAGCACCTGTATCAGCACGATCAACGTGAAGCTCCCAGTCTCAATCCCTCAATACAGATCAGGGCAGTTCCGACACCACCACTCATGTTCCCGGATGGGAGCCCAACAAGAAGTCTCAATCCCTCAATACAGATCAGGGCAGTTCCGACCGAAATCTATTTCTTCAGGGATCTGGCCCCAAAGCCTAAGAAGTCTCAATCCCTCAATACAGATCAGGGCAGTTCCGACGGTGAAGGTGCCCACCCAAGAATGAGGCTACAAGCTGGTCTCAATCCCTCAATACAGATCAGGGCAGTTCCGACGCCAAGCAACTCGTCCCGGTCGCCGACCACCCCGCCTAGTCTCAATCCCTCAATACAGATCAGGGCAGTTCCGACATACGGCGAGTTTGAGCTGGAACAACCTTCCTCTATTCAAGTCTCAATCCCTCAATACAGATCAGGGCAGTTCCGACGGTTTCGACGCCCGCGACCCGGAGTACGCCATCAAGAAGTCTCAATCCCTCAATACAGATCAGGGCAGTTCCGACTGGATAAGGAGCTAAAGACCATCCAAGCTAAGAGCCAAGAGTCTCAATCCCTCAATACAGATCAGGGCAGTTCCGACCTAGAAAGGTTTATAATGAGAGAGGGCGGCATTAACAAGCTAGGTCTCAATCCCTCAATACAGATCAGGGCAGTTCCGACGACGGAAGCGTCTGGGCCAAGGAGCTCCGCGACCAAGGCAAGAGTCTCAATCCCTCAATACAGATCAGGGCAGTTCCGACAGGTGTATTTTCCGCCGCCATGCGGCACGGGAGATTCAGTCTCAATCCCTCAATACAGATCAGGGCAGTTCCGACGCGATCCCGCCGGACGATAGCCTCCAGATCACGCTCACGTCTCAATCCCTCAATACAGATCAGGGCAGTTCCGACAACTACGATGGGGCTCTGACGGCGCGCCCGCCCGACGAGACGTCTCAATCCCTCAATACAGATCAGGGCAGTTCCGACCATGACCGGCGCGAGCAAGTCGGACGTTGAAGATTTCGACAAAAAGAGTCTCAATCCCTCAATACAGATCAGGGCAGTTCCGACCTCCTTGATGGACATCCGTCCACCCCCCGCTGTTCCCGTGTCTCAATCCCTCAATACAGATCAGGGCAGTTCCGACAGCAGCGGTGCAAAACGCCGAAGAGGCGCTTCCACTCGAGTCTCAATCCCTCAATACAGATCAGGGCA
>Ga0308175_100003102_pt1 | contig 11477 bp, 12 predicted proteins | sample PhyCR1_3_FD_203893 | JGI IMG/M metagenome (GOLD analysis project Ga0308175, IMG submission 203893) | Soil microbial communities from UC Gill Tract Community Farm, Albany, California, United States - DLSLS.C.R1 | ecosystem: Environmental > Terrestrial > Soil > Agricultural land | place: USA... | reverse complement strand
CATCTACTGCATAGCGGCAAAGGCGGTCTATACCAGCCTTTAATGAGCCTGGTTTTCCATCTGCCCGGAAATAAGTTTGTAAGGTTTTTGCCTGAAAAATGCCGGTATCAATACTGCGCAATTTTTCAAGCTCATGATTATTTAAAATAGGATGTTTTAATGCAACCGAGTGGCAAGTAAGCGGGTCTTCTTCTAATAAGTTGCCATTGTTGCCCACAAAGGTAGCCAGCGACATGACCATGCGCTCGCGGATGGGGTCAATGGGCGGGTTGGTAACCTGTGCAAACAACTGTTTGAAATAGCTGCTTAAATGTTGCGGCTGATCGCTTAACACCGCCAGCGGCACATCGGTACCCATAGAACCGATGGGCTCTTTACCATCAGCAGCCATCGGAGCAATAATGGTTTCCAAATCTTCAATAGAATAACCAAAGGCTTTTTGGTATTTAAAAATCTGGTCGTGCTCCAAATGCGTAAATTGCACGCGCGGTTCGGGCAATTCCTCCAGCTTTATTTTATATTTATTCAGCCAGTCGCTGTATGGCTTTTGAGAGCAAATAGTATGTTTTAATTCATCATCACTTATAATTCTGCCCTGCTCCATATCCACCACAAACATTTTTCCCGGCTGCAGGCGACCAAATTCTTTTACTAAAGTAGGGTCTATCGGCAACACGCCACTTTCTGAAGCCATAATTACGCGATCATCATGTGTAACACAGTAGCGCGATGGACGCAAGCCGTTTCTGTCCAGCGTAGCACCAATTATTTTTCCATTGGTAAAGGAAATAGAAGCTGGTCCATCCCAGGGCTCCATCAGGCATGCATGGTATTCATAAAATGCCTGTTTTAGCGGGTCCATCTGGGTATTACCATCCCAGGCTTCCGGTATCAGCATCATCATTACGTGCGGCAACGAGCGACCACATAAAGTGAGTAACTCAATCATATTATCTAAACAAGCTGAGTCGGACTGACCTTCAAAAATTACCGGCAACAGCATGTCTAATTCTTCTTTGCTGAAGTAAGAAGAAATAAACCCTTTTTCGTTGGTTTTCAGCCAGTTTAAATTGCCTTGCAATGTATTGATTTCACCATTATGCGCTATGTAGCGGAATGGCTGTGCCAGGTTCCAGGAAGGAAACGTATTGGTGGCAAAACGAGAATGTACCAGCCCGAAAGCGGATACTACGCGTTTATTATTCAAATCGGCAAAATAACCCCGCACCTGATCGGAGGTAAGCTGTCCTTTGTACGAAACCGTTTTGTAAGAAAGGGAAGCTATGTAAAAAGAAGTAGCTCCTTTGCGCACCGTATCGTAGATAGTATGCGTGGCATAATTACGCAGCACGAACAGCTTGCGCTCAAATGCTTCGGGGTCGGTAATATGGTCGGGACAGGCAATAAACACCTGCTCCATTTCCGGCTCCACGCTCAATGCCGTAAAGCCAATCCCATCCGGGTTTATGGGCACGCGGCGGTAGGCGAGCACTTCCAGCCCCAGCTTTTCGGCAGCGCGGTTAAAGCTTTCGCGACATTCTTCGCGCTGGCGTATTTCTTTCGGGAAAAAAATAACACCCACACCATACTTACCATAAGAAGGCAGGTGCACACCGAGCTTTAAACATTCATCAAAGAAAAATTCGTGCGGCATTTGCAGCATAATGCCTGCACCATCGCCGGTGTTGCTTTCGCAACCACAGGCACCACGATGCCCCATGTTTTCCAATACCGTGAGCGCATCCGAAATAATCTGGTGAGACTTATGCCCTTTTATGTTGGCAACAAATCCAATTCCGCACGCATCATGCTCAAAAGCAGGGTCATACAAACCTGCCAGTGGCTTTTCCGAATAGCTTCTATTCATGAATAAAAAACATTTAAATGTTAATACTGTAAGGGCAGGCAATCAGCATAAAATTAGACAAAAAATTGAAAAAACATCATTTTGGGTGTTTAATCGTTTCAATAAAATGTTAATACATTTGAAGTCAGGAAAACAAAAAATAGAAATTATTCATTTCTAATGTGCTAAGCTTAGAAAATATTTATCCTGAGACAGCATAAAAATCCCCTGTTTGGAAAATTTGTAAATTTTTTGAATTGTGAAGAATTTTAGAATGTTAAGATAGTATTGCTATGGCACACGGCTGCCCCGGACTAAAGCATAGGTTTTTGTACATGAATTATTCAAATATGGATTGCACGAATTATTTAATCCTACTTATCTGTGTATGAATATCCATGTCATCCGTTTGCTATAAATACACATCCTCTATCATATAAAATTCAGCCGGACCATTATACCGCAACGTAATTGCCAGCACGTCAAACTGTATAAATTTCCATTGCGGGTTTTGGTATTGATATTCTTCGGCGGCATTCATCAGGTTATCTATCTTTTTCTTACTGATGCTTTCTTCGGGCTTGCCGTAGGCAGAAGAGCTGCGCGTTTTTATTTCTATAAAATGCAGAAATTTTCCTTTATTAGCAATAATATCTACCTCCCAGCTCTTAAATCGCCAGTTGCGATGCAATATTGTATAGCCATGTGCTATTAAATAATCCACCGCCATATCTTCTCCTTTATTGCCTGTAACTTTGTTGTTCATTCGTTGTTGTTTAATATTGCAAATTATGAGCCTGGTACAAGATAAAATATTACTGCTAAAAGGAAAAGTGCAACCCTATGCGTGGGGCGGATATAATTTTATTGCAAACTGGCTCGGCACCGAAAATACACAGCATAAACCTTATGCAGAGTATTGGATGGGGGCGCATCCTTCTGCTTCTTCGGTAGTAGTTACACGCAATGGTGAACTGTCGCTGCACCAGTTAATTCACGACTATCCAGAAGAGTTCTTAAGCACGCATGTGCGCCAGCATTTTAATGAACTGCCGTATTTGTTTAAAATATTGGATGTACAAGATATGTTGAGCATACAGGTGCATCCTACCAAAGAAGCGGCTGCGAAAGGCTTTCATGAAGAAGAAGCAGCCGGCATTACATTGGGCGCACCCAACCGCAACTATAAAGATAAAAATCATAAGCCCGAAGTAATGGTAGCGCTGAGCGACTTTTGGCTCTTGCATGGTTTTTTGCCTGAAGAAAAATTGCTACATGTGTTACAAACCATACCTGAGTTTGCAGGATTGGATAATATATTTAAGAAAGGCGGGTATAAAGCATTGTACCAACATGCAATGAGCATGGACCAGGATGAAGTAAATGAAATGCTGATGCCGCTGGTGCAGCGTGAATTGGAAAGAAAGAAAAAAGGTGAACTGACCAAGACCGATCCGGGCTGGTGGGTAGCAAAATTATTTGAGGGGACCGGCCATATTGATGATATTGACCGTGGTGTGTTTTCTATTTATTTTTTTAATATTGTGGAAGTACACGAAGGTGAAGCCATTTTTCAGGGAGCAGGCATACCGCATGCTTACCTCGAAGGGCAGAATGTAGAGTTGATGGCAAACAGTGACAACGTATTGCGCGGCGGACTTACGCCCAAGCATGTGGATGTGCCGGAATTATTAAAACACACCGCTTTTAAAGGTATTGAGCCTAATGTAATGAAGGGTGAGGAAGTAAGCCAATCGGTAACAAATTATCCTTGTCCCGTGCCGGATTTTGGTATTAATAAAATCAGTTTACGGGCAAACGAACGTCTTGAAAGTAGTGCCACTTCTTTGGAAATTTGGGTGTTGATGAAGGGAGAAGCCAGTTTTGAATGTGAAAACAAAAACGTGGCTGCCAAAAAAGGTCAGGCAGTAGCCATATTGCCCAATGATAAATTTACCGTAACTGCACATAAAGATACCTTGATGTACAAGGCTTTTGTGCCGGAAGCAGAATAAAAAATGTTTTAAACAATGAATAATAGTATGAAGATCTCAAAACGAATTGTAATTGCACTGGTATTATTAACCGCAGTATGTGCATTATATCGTATTGTTCCGGGTCGCCCATGGGGTTTTGCACCGCAAATAGCTATGGCTGTTTTTGGCGGAGCTATTTTTATGAATAATAAGAAATGGGCGTTTGCAGTGCCATTGCTGTCTATGTTTTTGAGCGATGTATTGTATGAAGTATTGTACCATGCAGGTATAAGTGTAGTGCCTGGTTTTTATGAAGGACAATGGCAGAATTATTTGTTGTTCGGACTGCTTACTACTGTAGGTTTTTTGGTAAAAAGAATAAATGTGTTGAATGTATTAGTAGCTTCCGTTGCAGCACCTACTATATATTTTATAATATCCAACTTTATAGTATGGACTGCCGGCGCAGGATGGAGCCGCCCAAAAACATTTAGCGGACTAATGATGTGCTATAACGATGGATTGCCATTTTATCCAAACAGCTTGTATGCTACCGTGTTCTTCTCGATAGTTTTGTTTGGCGGATATTATTTAATACAGAAAAGGATAACTGATAAATCTAAACAGTTAGCTTAAATCTTTTGCCCACAAAGGCACAAGGGACACAGAGGAGCAAAGATTTTTAAAAAAATACTTCGTGAAACTTAGTGCTCTTTGTGCCTTTGTGGGCAAAAGATTTATAAAGCAGAGGCTTCGTGCGCTTCGTACCATTCATCTACTAATAAATTATTACCATCTGCTGCTGTAGTTGCTAATATATCGCAACGGTTGTTGTAAGGATTAGTGGCATGTCCTTTTACCCATTTCATCGTAATCGTAAACTCTTTGGATAACTGGTAAAAGTGCATCCATAGATCCTTATTTTTTTTACCCCCGCTAAAGTTGGTTCGTATCCAATTATCCAGCCATCTCTTTTCAATACTGTTTACAACGTATTGGCTATCGGTATAAATGGTAACGGGTATGCTTTTTTGTTTCAATGCTTCCAATGCGGTAATGACCGCCATTAATTCCATACGGTTGTTGGTGGTAAGACGATAGCCGGCTGACAACTCTTTTTGTTTATTTCCATACATCAGAACAACGCCATAGCCACCACGCCCCGGATTGCCTCTTGCCGCACCATCGGTATAAATCACTAATTTATTTTCCTGCATATTTAGGTTTAACTACTCAGCAATAACCGGCTTATTCTTCTCTGTAAAAAAAGTGCCTTTTAAATACGTTACCACTTCGCCGCGCATCAACACTCTGTCACCTTTCAATTCACAATCTAAATAACCTTTACGCTTAGAAAGCTGAATACTCTTTAAATTAGTTTTGCCTAGTTGTTTTGCCCAGTAAGGTATAATAATTGTATGTGCCGAGCCGGTAACCGGGTCTTCGTTAATGCCGCTTTGTGGATAAAAACAACGTGCCACCACATCGCTTTCCTCACCTCTTGCAGTGCAAATCACACCGCGTGCTTTCACCTTTGCCAATTCACTAAAATCAGGTTGTAAAGCTTCCACCGCTCGTTGCGATGGCAACACCACCATATAATCAAATGTGCTTTTAAAAACGGGAGCTTCCGGTATTTTTAAACCTTCAAATAATCCTTCCGGTATATCGGTTATTTCTTCACAATCATTCGCCGGAAAGTCAAGCTGAATGCTGCTTTCACCAACTTTTGAAACAACTAATTTACCGCTGGCGGAGTGAAAGATAATTTCATCTTTATTATATCCCAATTCTGTAAACATGATGTGTGCAGCCGCTAAGGTGGCGTGCCCGCAAAGCTTTACTTCTACGGTGGGTGTAAACCAGCGGACAGCAAATGTTTTGTCTTCTTTTGGCACAAAAAATACCGTTTCACTTAAGTTATTCTCTGCTGCAATTTGTTGCATTAAGTTATCGGGCAGCCAATTGGTGAGCGGGCACACAGCCGCAGGGTTGCCACCGAACAAATTGTGCGTAAAAGCATCGGCTATATAAACAGGTAGGCGCATAAATTGATAGTTTGAAAGAGGCGCAAATTAAAAGTATAAACGGATAGCGCCTCCATTTTTATAAAAAGATATATCCCACATATCTTACTAAAACCTTACAATGAAAAAATTTTTCAAGTACAACGGCTTATCTGTTGCCATGCTACTCCTGTTTGTATTATCGTTAAGTGCACAAATTATTACCGGCTTCAAAGCCCACAACGATGAAATAAAAGACCAGCACGGCAAGCCTTTTACGCTTAGCGAATACCTTGCTTCGGGGCATTTTATTGAAGCTACTTTCGAGAACTGGGAAAGTGAGTTTTTGCAGATGGGCACATTTGTAATGTTGTCCATTTTTTTATATCAGAAAGGTTCATCGGAATCAAAAGACCCTGATAAAGAAGAAGAAACCGACAAAGAACCAGAGCCTAAAGACGATGCGCCGTGGCCAGTAAAAAAAGGAGGCTTTATACTTACGCTCTACAAACATTCTTTAAGCATTACTTACTTTTTGATGTTTCTAATTGCATTTGGCTTGCATTTTTATGGTAGTCTTCTAAATTATAATGATAACCAGATATTAATGGGCCTGCCGGTTACAAAAGCAAAAGATTATATTGCTAATAACCAGTTCTGGTTTGAATCGTTTGAAAACTGGCAGAGCGAATTTTTATCGGTGTTTAGTATGGTGGTATTAAGTATTTTTTTGAGACAAAAAGGTTCACCGCAATCAAAGCCGGTAGATGCGCCGGATAGCAAAACGGGCGGATGATTTTTGAGAGTGGTGAGTCGGTGAATAGTGAATTGTCAATGGTGAATGAGTGAAAATAAAGCCGTATTTTAAATGCTTTTTTGTACATCGTATATCGTACATCAAATGCCCAACACTTCTCTCAATTTAGAATAACCAGATTTACTTACAGGCAGTTTGGCGCCGGTAGTCAACTGTATAATGTGGCTTTCTTTTTCATACGCATCAATGCGGCTGATGAGCTGCACATTCACAATGTAAGAACGGTGAATACGCACAAACTGCTGTGCCGGCAATAGCTTCTCAAAAGAAGCCATTGTTTTGTTTTTTAAAAAGCTGCCTTCGGCAATAAAAATTTTTACATAATCATCTGCCGCTTCAAAATATTGTATTTGTGTAACCGGAATAATCTTTATTTTATTACCATCTTTCACCACTACCCTGTTGCTTTGGCCGGGGCTGCCTGCAGCCGTTTCCAGCAAAGCTTTATCAGGCTGTTGTTTTGCAGTAACATCGTGCTGGCTCAGGAATTTTTGAACTGCTTTATCAAAGCGCTCTTTGCTGAATGGCTTTAATAAATAATCTATTGCATGGGCTTCAAAAGCTTTTATAGCATATTCGTCAAATGCTGTTGTAAAAATTACTGCCGGCGGCTCATCTAATAATTCCAGCATTTCAAAGCCATTAATTTTGGGCATTTGAATATCTAAAAAAATTAAACCGGGATGGTATTGCTGTATTGCTTTTATGCCTTCAAAACCATTGTTACATTCTGCTGTTATTTCAAAAGCAGGATGTCCTTTCAGGTATTCTTTTACTATACTCCGGGCTAAAGGTTCATCATCAATAATTACAACTTTCATAATAAACTTCATTAAAGGTTTGACTGCGGTATAATAAGCTGTACGGTAAATGTATGATCGGCTTTTATGGTCTCTAATAAATCGTACCTGCCAAACAATAAATACAATCTTCTGCGGATAGATGCCAGTCCAAAGCCGGTGCCGCTTGCAGCTTCTATGTCTTCTTCGTCGTACGGGTTGGAAATGCTTACAATTAAGGCATTATCTTTTGTGCCGGCGGTTATTGCAATAGCTGTTTCATCCAATGTATTATACAAGCCAAATTTAATAGCATTTTCTACTGCCGGCTGCAACAGCAAAGCAGGCAGTTTTTCTTCAGCTGCTTCATTTGTATAGTCCACTTTTACTGATAAACGATGACCAAAACGAACCTTTTCAATATCAAGATATAATTGCAAATGTTGCAACTCTTCGCGAAGCGTAACAAACTGTACTTCATCGCGCCTGAGCGTGCCACGCAAAAAGTCGGATAACTGCTGAATCATGGCTCTTGCCTTCTCCGCATCTATTACTGTAAGTGCACTGATGGAATTTAAACTATTAAATAAAAAATGCGGTTGCAACTGATGTCTTAGCTTATATAACTCCGCATCTTTCAGCATTTGCTCGGCGGCTGTTTTTCGGTACTGTATTTCGTTTTGCTCCTGCAGTGCATACCACAATAAGCTTAACATGCTCATGCAACCAATCAATAAAAAAACAACACAATACCGTATGAGCCACGATGCATGCAGCAGGGCAGTATAACTTTCATTCTGTTGAAAAAACCAATGCAATACAACCGTTGCCACACCTGTACAAATTGCGCTTAATACCGCACTTATAATAAGGATATACCAATATTTTTCGTGCCTGGGCAAATAGTAACGCATGTTGTTGTAAATAAGCAGGCAGGCACCGGCTGTTAACACATTGGTTACCACACCATCAACTATCACTACCGGCAATACGGTGTAGTAACCATACAGCACATATACATGCAAAATGCACCACAGCAGCCACCAGGCAGCAAATACGAGCTTAAACCTTTTGCTTTGTTGCATGAATAAAAAAAGTGTTAGCGGCTGTTTAAGAATAATTGTTTGAGCCACAAAGACACGAAGAGTACAGAGACGCACAAAAAAGAATAAAGAACACTTTGTGTAACTTCTTCTCTTTGCGCCTGCCCCGTCGCAGGCAGTGGTCTTAGTAGTTCCATACTTTTAAACATGTAAACAGCCTCTTAGTTTTTGTGTAAACAACTGTTGCTACTTTGCGCCAGCAAGTAAGAAGCTTTCATTTGTACGAGGTTGATGTAGTTGTCTGCACTATCCTGTTCATTGATGCGTGAATACAATTCAGCACCATCAAAAAAGGAATCAATTTTATTCATTTCACTTACATCAATAAATTTCCACTGCACCAGCTTTTCTTTATTGTTGTAAAAAGTTTCCTGCTCGCGGTGCCCAAGCAGTTGCGCTTTGGTAAGTGCATTCATATCATCTGTTGCTTCTATGATGCGTAATTGCTCATCAAATTGTGCAGTATGCAGCCCATCGCCACATACAATCTGATAAACGAGTTTTACAAGATACCAATTCATGGGGAATGTTTTTATGAATGAATAATTTAAAATGGTATTATGTTGTGCGTTGTGAATTGTGAATGAAGGCTCCTACCTTTCATCGCTCCCGTTATCACCTTATTCACTATTTACAAAACATCATTTACACCGGTTTAGCAGCGTACGGATAGCTTTTAATTTCAACGCCGCCAAATACAGCCACTCCATCCAGCACCAGCACTTTGCCGCTTTGCAATGCAGGATATACAAAACGCTTATCTTCTACACCTCCAAATATAGCCGTAGCATGGCTTTGCACATCCCAGTCGGGTGGAACGATAAGTTTAACACCACCAAAAACAGCTGTAATATCCAATACCGCAGTACCCTGTATATCAGCCTGTGTAAGATCTATCTCGGCGCCACCCATAAAAGCCGTAATATCACCACCCTGAAAATTCTTAGAAAGTACACCTCTTTTTACACCGGCAAATACGGCTGTAATATCTATTAAACGATCCGGGCTTGTTGTTTCAGCAGCAGGAATGCCATAATCAAGATCCTGCAAACCGTCCATGTTTATTCTTTTAGGTTTTAATAAAAAAAACAAACCGAGAATCATAATAGCAATGGGCCATATATACGTGCGGATATTGTACAACGGAAAAGCATCGTCTATCAAGGAAGCGCTGCCAATAAAAACAAGCACCAGCCAAAAAGGATGTCTGAAGCGATGTTTAATGCCAATAAAAAGCCCTAATACAATAAGAAATGTTTCCCAGCTAAACATCCATCCCGGAACAGGAGTTCCCAGCTTGGAGGCTAATAAAATACCACCTGCTAATAAGAGAAAAACACCGGTAAACACCCGGCCCTCATGGCGCATTGTACGTCTCCTGTGCTTCCTATTTTCCTGGTTCATTATAATGTTCATTAATTTTTGATTACACAAAACTACAGCGGTAATATGCCGGTGAAAAGGGGCTTTAGGCAAATGACAGTCAGCTACCGGCGAACAGGGTACAAATAATCGGTGAATAATTTTTTAATGACTAAAATAGATACATTTGACAAACTTAATTTTGTTGCATTACATTCATTATGACTAAACCAATGTTTACCTGCGCTGATATACTTTTATAGTATGTTTTCATCCTGAATCAGTGTTTTTATTTGGGAGTAGTTAATAAGGATTGTATTTAAAAATAACAGTTCTATCTTGTTAATTTTTATACCTACTGCATTATGCTATACACCATAAAACTGTTTGTTGCTACTGCTTTTATTGCATTTGCTTTTTGCATGCCTGCTGCAGCGCAGCGAACCGATATACGGGGCTTTGGTGACGTAACCACAACTTACCAGCATAAGAAAATGTCGTTCGGTTTTGATGAGCAGGATTTATTTATCACCTCGCAACTTACTGACCGTATTTCTTTTTTGGGTGAAACTGTTTTCAAGCCCGATTCGCTTTCACACTCCGGCTTTGATGTAAGCATTGAAAGAATTATTATCAAATACAATTATGCAGGCAACAACAACCTGCTCATTGGCAAGCATCATACGCCCATCAATTACTGGAACGATACGTACCATCATGGCAGGGTTTTCTTCCCAACTATTTTTCGCCCTTTGTTGTTTGATGCCGGTTATATTCCGCTGCATACCACTGGTATCAGTTTGGAAGGTCACGATTTGGGCGATTTAAAATTTGGCTACAACCTGATGGTGGGTAATGGGCTCGGCTCGCAGGATGTATTGGATAATGATAAAAACAAATCGGTAACAGCTTTGATGTATATAAAACCGGTGGACAGGCTGCGCATTGGCGCCAGCTACTACCACGATGTTATTTCAAAAGGCGCTGAAGTACACGACCATCCCAATATAGCAAACTGGAAGGTAAAGCAAAATTTACTTACTGGTTCTATAGCCTATTTTGGTAAAAAATATGAGCTGCTTGCCGAAAGCACCATGGGCTTAAACCATACCGATAGCACCGGCACCACCCGCTCATTTGCGTCTTATGTTTACACGGGCTATCACGTTACCGAAAAGTTGATTCCTTATATCCGGGTAGATAATCTTGCCTTTCAGGACGATGAGGTGTATTTTAAGAAAAACAACACCACGGCTTTCCTGGCAGGTGTTCGTTATCAAATCAATTTTTTAACGGTAGTAAAGCTGGAATATATGCACCAGCATTCAACGTATGAAGGTGACATCAACAAAGTAACAGCGCAGTTTGCCATTGGCTTTTAACCCTAATCACTCCATTAACAGAACTCAACATCGTATGAAATATTTAATGATCACTCTCTTATTACTGATAACAAGCTTTGCAAAATCGCAGGATGCGCAGCTTACTGTTATCAGCAACCAAAAGGGTGCTCCGGCTGCTTTAAATTTAACAGAGCTGAAATCTATCTTTATGGGAGAACGGCAGCGCTGGCGCAACGGTACTAAGG
>Ga0308175_100003101_pt1 | contig 11480 bp, 11 predicted proteins | sample PhyCR1_3_FD_203893 | JGI IMG/M metagenome (GOLD analysis project Ga0308175, IMG submission 203893) | Soil microbial communities from UC Gill Tract Community Farm, Albany, California, United States - DLSLS.C.R1 | ecosystem: Environmental > Terrestrial > Soil > Agricultural land | place: USA... | reverse complement strand
CTTGACGTTGAGGGACTCCGACGCCCCGCCGCGCAGCAGCACCATCGAGGCGAGGTTGACCACGAGGCCGAGCGCTCCGACGAGGAGCATGGGACCCGAGGCCACGTCGGCGGCCCGGCCGATGCGCCCCACCGCCTCGACCACGATGTAGACCGAGACCCCGGCCATGAGCAGCACCGCGAGCCCCGAGGCGAACACCTCCGCCCGGTAGGAGCCGAACGTCCGTCGTCCCGTGGTGTCCGGCCGCGTGGCGATCCGGGTGGCGAGCAGTGCAGCGCCCAGGGCCACCACGTCGGCCGCCATGTGGCCTGCGTCGCTGAGCAGGGCCAGCGAGCCGGAGGTGAGGGCGGTGACGAGCTCGACGACGAAGAACGCCGCGACGAGGACGAAGGCGACCTGCAGCCGCCAGCGGTGGGTGCTCCCGGCGTGGCCGTGGGAGTGCGAGTGGCCGCCGCTCACGGCGCTGCCTGCTCGGACGGGTGCATGCCTCGATCGTAGGTGTGGGGCGCCGTCGCGCTGCGGCTCGGCCGCCGCATGGGGGCTCAGTCGAGGAAGGCGCTGACCTGGGCGAGGCGGTCGGGCAGCAACGTGTACCAGGCCCACGTGCCGCGACGCTCGCGGGTGAGCAGCCCGGCCTCGACGAGGATGCGCAGGTGGTGGCTCATCGTGGGCTGGCTGAGGCCGACCGCCTCGGCGAGGTCCCGGACGCACGCCTCGCCGGATGGTGAGCCCCTGACGAGTCCGAGCACCTGCAGGCGGGCGGGGTCCGCCACGGCCTTGAGCAGGGTCGCGCGGCGTTCGGCCTCCTCGCGGGACATCGGGACCGGGCCGCGTCCGGACGGGGCCGGCGCCGGTGCGGCGCCGGTGCGCGTGCCGGCAGCGCCGTCCGCGAGTCCCACCATCGCGCGTCCTCCCTTCCCTCCATCGAGGATTGTCGATGCCTCGCTCGGCTGGGGCAAACGGAGGAGCCGCCGGGTGCCGGAGGTGTGCTGCAGTGGTGCCGTGGACGCTGCCGAGGTGGCCCGCGCGTTCGGGTTGGGACGCGCCCTGCGCCTCTCCGACGGCCCGGTGGCGCGGGGCCGGCAGGGCGAGGTGTGGCGCCTGGAGACGACCGACGGCGCGTGGGCGCTCAAGGTGGCGAACGAGCGCCGTACCGAGCAGGAGGTCGCCCTCGCGACCGCCTTCCACGAGGCGGCGTACGCAGCCGGCGTGCCGACCCCGCCGGTGGTGCGCACGACGGGAGGCTCCGTCCTCGCCGACAGCGGGCGCCACCAGGTGCGCGTCCACGGCTGGGTGGACCTCGGCGCGCCGGACCCGCTCCTCGACCCCGTGGCCGTCGGGGCCGTCGTGGCTGCCGTCCACGGGGTGCCGTCCGAGGATGGGGGTGAGCCGGACGCCTGGTCGCACGAGCCGGTCGGCGCCCGCCGCTGGGACGAGCTGGTGGCCGCGCTGCGGGCGGAAGGGGCGCCGTTCGCGGGCCGGTTGGCCGACCTGCGGGACGAGCTCGTCGCGCTCGAGGAGTGGCTGGAGCCGCCGTCGCGGTTGCGGACCTGCCACCGCGACCTGTGGGCCGACAACGTGCTCCCCACCCGGCAGGGCACGGTCTGCGTCCTGGACTGGGACCAGAGCGGCCCGGCCGACCCCAGCCACGAGCTGGCCTGCGTGCTCTTCGAGTTCGGCCGCACCGACCCCGGCCGGGCGCGGGCCCTGACCTCGGCCTACGCCGACGCCGGAGGCCCGGGTGAGGTGGCGCGCCGCGGCCACTTCTCCATGCTCATCGCCCAGCTGGGGCACATCACCGAGACCGCCGCCCGCGACTGGCTGGCGCCGAGCCGGCGGACCCCCACCCGCGAGGACGCGCAGGCCTGGGTCGGCGAGGTGCTCGACGACCCGCACACGCGGCAGGTGCTCGACCGACTGCTCACCGCCGTGCAGCGGCCGTGACGTCGAGCAGGGCGGCTTCCGGCGCCCCGACGAGGTCACTGCCGCTGTGTGAGAATGCTTGGCACGAGCCAAATGCCGCAATCGAGGCAAGAGGGGGCAGGCGGTGCAGAGCAGGGGCGTACGCATCCTCGTCGCCGAGGACGACGAGGACATCCGCGTGCTCGTCGAGCGCATCCTCGGCCACGTCGGGGTGTCCGTGACCTCCGTGAGCGACGGGGCCGCAGCCCTGCAGGTGTTGCGTTCCCGCCCCGACGAGCTGCCCGACTGCCTCGTGGTCGACCTGCGGATGCCCGACGTCGACGGCATGGACGTGCTGGCCGAGCTGGCCCGGGTCGGCTGTGCTCTGCCGGTCGTGCTGCTCACCGCCTCGGTGGAGTCCGAGGTCGAGGTCGAGGCACTCGCGGCCGGCGCGGTGGCGGTGGTGCGCAAGCCGTTCCAGACCAAGGTGCTGCTGTCGGTGGTCGCCCGGGCGGTCCGTGAGGCCCAGCCCGGCCTCCAGCTCCCGCCGCGGCTCGTGGAGCTGGCCGGCGCCTGAGCCAGGGACCGGTGGGGTATGGCGCGGTGGGGTCAGGGCGCGGGGGGCCACTGCCCGGTGGGCTAAGGCGCGCCGGGCTCGGTGGTCGGGGACGTCCCGCGGCGACCGGTGTCGACCTGGACACCGAGGCGGGACTCCAGGCGCCCCAGTGCGTCCAGCGCGTTCGAGAGGTCCTCGACCAGGTCTGCCCGGCCGGTCGGCTCGCTCTTCGCTGACTCGTGGGCCAGCTCGAGGTGGCCGCGCAGGGCAGCCAGGATGTTCCGCACCCTGTGGTCGACGACCTCAGCCACCGGCCAACCTCCCGTCCACCCGCCCTCCGCCAGGGGTGACGGGTGCCACCCACCGGTACCCGATGCGGGTCTCCGTGCGGATGAAGCGCGGCTCCCTGGAGTCGTCGCCGAGCTTGCGGCGCAGCGACCGCAGGTGCGCGCGCAGGGTCTGCAGGGTCTCCTCGCCGTGACCGGCGCCCCAGACCTTGCCGATGAGGTACTGGTGCGTGAGCAGCTTGCCGGGCTGGGCCACGAACAGCTGCAGCAGCCGCCACTCGGTGGGGGTCAGCCGCACGGGCGAACCCTGCAGCCGCACCGCCTTGAGGGCCAGGTCGACCTCCAGGCCGTCGGTGGTCACGGTGGCGGAGTCGGGGGTGGCGCCGGCGCGACGCAGCAGCGCACGGACCCTGGCCCGCAGCTCCCCGAGCCCGAACGGCTTCTCGAGGTAGTCGTCCGCGCCCTCGTCCAGCGCCGCGACCTTGCGCTGCTCCTCCCCGTCACCGGACAGCACGAGCACGGGGATGCTGCTCCACGAGCGGACCCGCCGCAGCACCTCGAGGCCGTCGATGTCGGGCAGGTTGAGGTCCAGCACGATGAGGTCGGGAGAGCCGGCGGCGGTGAGCGCCACGGCGTCCAGGCCGGTGGGGGAGGCCTCGACGTCGTACCCCTCGCGCTCGAGGGCGCGGGTGAGCGCGGTGACGATCTGCGGCTCGTCGTCGACCACCAGCAGCCGGGGCATGCTCCGAGTCTAGGTCCACGTCTTCACGGCATCTTCACGCGTCGGGCCGGGTCGGTCGTCGCCTCCTTCATGCCGCCCGGGGCACGATGGCCGACGGCACCTTCGGTGTCGGTCACGGCTCTGGGTTCCCCTCCGCAGGGCCGCGGTGACCGGACGGGCTCGATGGGACCCCCTGCACCCTTCGAGCCCGTCCCCGACCCCGATGAGGAATGCTGGTGTCATGCCCCTCGCGCTGATCGCCGACGACGACGCGGACATCCGCGAGCTCCTCTCCCTCGCGGTGGGTCGCACGGGCGCCCAGACGGTCGTTGCCGAGGACGGCCGCGAGGCCGTCCACATGCTCGAGACGCTGCAGCCCGACGTGGTCCTGCTCGACGTGCAGATGCCGGGGCTGAGCGGCATCGAGGTCTGCTGGTGGATCCGCCGGCAGCGGCACCTCATGGACGTGCCGGTCATCCTGGTCAGCTCGCGCACCTCACCGTTCGAGATCGACGCCGGTCTCCTGGCCGGCGCCAACAGCTACATCACCAAGCCGTTCAGCCCGGCGCACATCATGGCGGTCGTGAGCCAGCTGCTCATGGAGCGGACCGAGCTGCACCCGCCGTCGGTCGTGGTCATCCCCTCCCTGCCGGGCATCCCGGGCGACTGACGGTGGCCGCGAGCGCTGCCGCGCGACCTCGGGGGCCGCGTACGCCGCGGCGCCGGGGGGCGCTGCCGGCGGGGCTGCTGCTGGTCCTGGTCTTCGTCCTCATGCTCGGGTCCGTCTCCCTGGCGCCACCGGGCAGCAGCGTGGCCGCATGGTGGCCCGCCGCAGGGGTGAGCGCCGGCGCGGTACTGCTGGCCGGCGGCCCGCGGCGCCGGTCCACGGTGCTGGCCGGTGTCTGGGTCGTCTGCCTCTTGGCCAACCTTCTCGGTGGGCGGGCGCCGGCCGTCGCCCTGGGCTACTCCGTGGCCAACACCGCCGAGTGTGCGGTCGTGGTGGTGCTCATGACCCGGCTCGCAGGGCAGGGGCGGTCGCTGCGCACCATGGCGGACTTCTCCCGGGTGCTGCTCGCCTCGTCCGCCGGGGCGCTGGTCGCCGGTGGCCTCGGCGGCCTGACGGCAGCCCTGCTCACCGGCGGCGACCTGCTCCTGTCCTGGCGTGCCATCGCGGCGGCGCACCTGGCGGCGCTGCTCGTGATCCTCCCGCTGTTCCTCGCCCGGGCCGGTGTCGTGACCCGTCCGCTGTGGGAGCTCGTCGTGCAGTGGTCGGCGCTGCTGGTGGTCGCCTCTGTCGTCTTCGGCCTGGCGAACGGGCTCCCCGTGGCGTTCGTCGCCCTCCCGGTCCTCGTCTGGGGCGCGCTGCGGAACTCGCTGCGGACGACCGCCACCCAGCTGCTGGCGCTCGGTGTCCTCGTCAGCCTCTTCACCGCCCACGGCACCGGTCCGTTCGCCCTGGACGCAGCCGGCCGCGCCGTGGACCCCGACGAGGTCTCCGGGCTCGTCCAGGTCTTCCTCGCGGTGTGCGCCCTCACGGTGCTCCCGCTGGCGGTGACGGTGCAGCAGGGGCGTGACCTGCTGGCCAGGGTGACCGACAGCGAGGAGCTGTTCCGCCACGGCTTCGCCGACGCCATGCTCGGGATGTTCATCCTGCGCTGCCACGACGACCACCCACGGGCCGTGGAGCTCAACGACGTGGCGTGCCGCCTCCTGGGGCGGCGCCGGGAGGAGCTGCTCGGCGGCGGTGACTGGCTGGAGCACTTCCTGCAGCCGGGGCGGGAGGAGGTGCGGGCCGGCCTGCTCGCGATGATCGCCGGCCAGCAGCGCGGTTGGCGTGGGGAGGTGCAGCTGGCCGGCGACCCGTCCCGGTGGCTGGAGCTGGTGCTGTCCCCGCTGCGCCGGGACGCCGACGCCCACATGTTCACCGCCCAGCTGGTCGACGCGACCGAGCAGCACGCAGCACGCCGGGTGCTCGAGGCGTCGCTGGCCAAGGAGCGTGACCTCGTCCGCGACCTGCACCGCCTCAACGAGTCCAAGTCGACCTTCGTGTCGTCGGTCAGCCACGAGCTGAGGACGCCGGTCACCAGCGTGGTCGGCTACACCGAGATGCTCATGGACGGCATCGGCGGCCCGGTCAACGCCGACCAGCGCGACATGCTCACCCGGATCCGCCGCAACGGCCAGCGGCTCATGGTGCTCATCGAGGACCTGCTCACCGCCTCCCGGCTCGAGTCCGGCACCTCCCGGCTCGAGCTGGGCGACCTCGACCTGCGCACCGGCGCCCGGGACGCCGTGGACGGGCTGCACCCGCTGCTGCGCGACCGCGACCTGTCCGTCGAGCTCGTGCTGGACCCCGAGCCGCTCATGGTCCTGGCCGACGCCGCGCAGGTCGAGCGGCTCCTGGCCAACCTGCTCAGCAACGCCGTGAAGTTCACGCCCGACGGTGGGTCGGTGACCGTGACGGCCGGGCGTGCGGGGCGGCTGGCGACCCTGGCCGTGGCCGACACCGGCATGGGGGTGCCCGAGGACGAGCAGGACCAGCTCTTCAGCCGCTTCTTCCGGTCCTCGACGGCCCAGCGCCGCGCCATCCCGGGCACCGGGATCGGGCTGTCGATCGTCCGGGCCATCGCCGCCCAGCACGGCGGGTCCGTTTCGGCGGTGTCCAAGGAGGGCATCGGGTCCACATTCACCCTGTCACTGCCGTTGCAAGGTGCCGTGACGCCCATCCCACCCGCCCTGCTGCCCCTGGCCGCGGACCTCGCCCACCGGCGCGGGCCCCTCCGGCCGCACGGGCAGGACGACGGCTTCGACGAAGGAGACCTGTGAAACCACACTTCCGGCTCGACACCCACCCGGTCGCCGACGCGGCCAACGTCGTCCAGGGCGACCGCTACCGGGTCACCGTCCTGGACGCCGGGCTGGTGCGGCTGGAGTACAGCCCCACGGGCGAGTTCGAGGACCGGGCGTCGCAGATGGCGCTCAACCGGGCCTTCCCGCCGTGCGACTTCACCGTCACCCGGGGCGACGGGCCCGACGGCGGGCTCGAGATCGCCACCGAGCGCCTGCACCTCACCTATGACGGTGGCGAGTTCACGACGCACGGGCTGTCGGTGCACGCCAAGGGCGGCTTCCACTCCCACGGCAGCGTGTGGCGCTACGGCGTGCCGAGCCCCAACCTCGGCGGCACCGCCCGCACCCTCGACGACGTCGACGGCCCCATCGACCTCGAGGACGGCGTGCTCGCCTACGACGGGGTGGCGATGGTGGACGACTCCTCCACGGTCCTGCTCACCGACGACGGCTGGATCGCCCCGCGCCGCGAGGGCACGCTCGACCTCTACGTCTTCGCCTTCGGCCGCGACTTCACGCGCGCGCTCGAGGTGCTCTACACGCTGACCGGCCACCCGCCCGTGCTGCCCCGCTACGCGCTGGGCAACTGGTGGAGCCGCTACCACCCGTACTCCGCCGACGAGTACCTCACGCTCATGGACCGGTTCCGCGACGAGCGCGTGCCGCTCTCGGTCGCCGTCATCGACATGGACTGGCACCTCGTCGACATCGACCCGCGCTACGGCAGCGGGTGGACCGGGTACACCTGGAACACCGACCTGTTCCCCGACCCGCCGGCCTTCCTGTCGGCCCTGCACGAGCGCGGCCTGGCGACCTCCCTCAACGTGCACCCGGCAGAGGGTGTGCACGCCCACGAGAAGGCGTACGCCGCCATCGCGGAGCGGGTCGGCACGGACCCGGCGTCGGAGGTGGCGGTCGCCTTCGACCCCACCGACCCGGACTTCCTCGAGGCCTACTTCGAGGAGCTGCACCACCCGCTGGAGCGTGAGGGCGTCGACTTCTGGTGGCTCGACTGGCAGCAGGGCGGGGTCACCCGCGTGCCCGGCCTGGACCCGCTGTGGCTGCTCAACCACTTCCACTTCCTGGACTCCGGGCGGGACGGCCGGCGCCCGCTGACCTTCTCCCGATACGCCGGCATCGGCAGCCACCGCTACCCGATCGGCTTCTCCGGCGACACGGTCATCTCCTGGGAGTCGCTGCACTTCCAGCCGCAGTTCACCGCGACCGCCTCCAACGCCGGGTACGGCTGGTGGAGCCACGACATCGGCGGCCACTTCAAGGGCTACAAGGACGACGAGCTCGCCACCCGCTGGGTGCAGCTCGGCGTGTTCTCCCCGGTCAACCGGCTCCACTCGGGTCTCAACCCGTTCAACACCAAGGAGCCCTGGCGCTTCGGCGCCCGAGCCCGCGAGGTGATGACCGAGTTCCTGCGGCTGCGCCACCAGCTGCTGCCCTACCTCGCCACCATGAACGTGCGCGCCCACGAGGGTCGCCCGGTCGTCGAGCCCATGTACTACTCTCACCCCGACCAGGCGGCCGCCTACTCGGTGCCCAACCAGTTCATGTTCGGGACCGACCTGCTCGTCGCTCCCATCACGACGCCGGCCGACCACGAGACGGGGCTGGCGCGGGTCAAGGCGTGGCTGCCGGAGGGCGACTGGGTGGACGTGTTCACCGGCACCACCTACCGGGGTGGCCGCACCCTGCACCTGTACCGCGACCTCGGCTCGATCCCCGTGCTGGCGCGAGCGGGCGCCGTCGTGCCGATGGTGCCCGCGGACGCCGTCGGCTTCGGCGCCGACCTGCCCAGCCGGGTCGAGGTCCGCGTGCACGCCGGTGCCGACGGCGAGTTCACCCTCGTCGAGGACCGCGACGACGCGCGCTGGGCCCGGACCCGGCTCAGCTGGGACGACGCCGCGGGGCGGCTCACGGTGCACCAGGTCGAGGGAGACGCCTCGACCGTGCCGGACGACCGGAGCTACGAGACGGTCGTCGTCGGCGGCGAGCAGGACGTCGTAGCCCGGGTCTTCGAGGTCCTGGACCGGGCGCAGACCGGGTTCGAGCTCAAGGCGGCCGCCTACGAGGCCGTGACCTCGAGCGACAGCCCGGCCGACGCCCTCGTGGCCCTGCAGGCGCTCGAGGTGTCACCGTTCCTGCTCGGCGCCGTCTCGGAGCTGCTGCTGGCGCGCTGAGCGGTCGACCTCAGCCGAACAGGGTCCCGTCGCTGATCGCGGCGGCGTCCTCGCGGAGGTCCGCGTCCCGCACGGTGAAGCCGCTGCCCACCCGCGCGGCCAGGCGGCGTACCAGCTCTGCGTGGACCAGGCCGGCGGGCTGCCCGCCCAGCTCGTCGCGCACCTCGCGCAACGTCGCCCGGAGGGTCGCGTTGGCCGCGTCGAGACGCGCGACGTCCTCGGCCTCGAGCATCATGCCCACCGTCCCCGGGGCGAGCTCGAACCGCGTCACGGGCCAAGCCTGCCGGGTCAGACCCAGCTGGGGAACCACATCCGCAGAGACCACTGGTCCTGCGGGATGACCTGGGCGGTGTAGATCGGCCAGAAGAACGCGAACATCGCCAGGGTGAGCAGGCAGTAGGCGCCCACGACGTAGAGGCCGACCTCACGCCGTCGCCGCGAGGCGGTGCGGGTGCCGAGCGCCAGGCCGAGCACGAACACCACGGCCAGCACGACCCACGGCTCGAACGCGACCGTGTAGAAGGAGTAGATGGTGCGCTCCTCGAGGTCGAACCACGGCAGGTAGCCGCCGACCAGCCCCATGAGGATCGCCCCGGCCCGCCAGTCGCGGCGGAACAGCAGGTAGAACAGGAGGACCACGATCGCGGCCGCGCCGAGCCACCAGACCGAGACGGTGCCGATCGAGGTGATCGCCTTGGAGCACTGGGCGACCGTGCAGCCGTCCTCGCCGCGCTTGGGCCCCTCGTAGAAGAACGAGGTGGGCCGGCCCTGGACGACCCAGGACCACGGGTTGGTGCGGTAGGGGTGGTCGTCGTTGAGCGTGATGTGGAACTTCAGGATCTCCTGGTGGTAGTGCCACAGCGAGCGCACCGCGGGCGGCATCCACTGCACGCCCTGGCCGGGGTTCTGCACCGCCCACTGCCGGTCGTAGCCGAGGTCGGAGCGGAACCACCCGACCCAGGACACGAGGTAGGTCACCAGCGTCGTGCCCACCATGACGAGCGCGGCCCACAGGCCGTCGCGGACGACCATGCCGGAGAACCGCCGGCCGACGCCGACCGCCCGGCGTGCCCCGAGGTCCCACCACACGGTCATGAGGCCGAACGCCACGAGGAAGAACAGCCCCGACCACTTGGTGCCGGTGGCGAGGCCGAGGCAGATGCCCGCGACCCAGCGCCACGGCCGCCACCCGAGCCAGGGCCCGAAGCCCGTGGCCAGCTGGCGCGGGGTCATGGCCGCTGCCTTCTCCGCGAGGATCGCGCGGGAGCGGTCGCGGTCGATGAGCAGGGCACAGAACGCGGCCAGCGCCCAGAACATCACGATGAGGTCCAGCAGGCCGGTGCGCGACTGGACGAAGTGGTGGCCCTCGAAGGCGAGCAGGAACGCCGCGAGCGTGCCGAGCAGCGTGGAGCCGAAGAGCCTGCGGGCAGCGCGGCCGATCATGAGGATCGACAGCGTGCCGAGGACGCACACCGAGAAGCGCCAGCCCCACGACGAGGTCGTGCCGAAGAGGTGCTCGCCGGCCGCGATGACCCACTTGCCGACCGGGGGGTGGACCACGAGGTCGCCCTCGGTGCCGAAGACGTCGGGGGTGCCGCGCGTGAACAGCTCGTCCGGCTTCTTGAGCGAGTCGGGGACCCGCATCTCCACGCCGTACTCGAGCATCGAGACGCCCTGCTTGACGTAGTAGGTCTCGTCGAACACCAGCTGGTGCGGGCGGTCGAGGGACCAGAAGCGCATGAGGCCGCCGACGACGGCGAAGAACGACGGACCCAGCCAGCCCCAGAGCGTGTCGGTGGGCCGGAACCCGAGCAGGCGTGATCGCAGCTCGTCCGTCCGGGTCATGCGCGACATCGTATGCACAGCGGGCCTGACAGGATGACGGACGTGACACCACAGCCAGAGGCAGGCGTCCTCGTCCTCGCGGCCACCCCCATCGGCGACCCGCGGGACGCCGCGCCCCGGCTGGCGGCCGAGCTCACGTCCGCCGACGTGGTGGCTGCGGAGGACACGCGGCGGCTGCGGCGGCTGTGCGCCGAGCTGGGTGTGACGCCCGGGGGCGCCGTCCTCAGCTACCACGAGCACAACGAGGCGTCGCGGACTCCGGAGCTCGTCGAGCGGCTGCGCGCCGGCGAGCGCGTGGTCGTCGTGACCGATGCGGGTATGCCGTCGGTGTCGGACCCCGGCTACCGGCTCGTCGACGCGGCGGTGGCCGCCGGCGTCCGCGTCACCTGCGTCCCCGGCCCGAGCGCGGTCCTCATGGCGCTCGCGGTCTCGGGCCTGCCCGTCGACCGGTTCTGCTTCGAGGGCTTCCTCCCGCGCAAGCCGGGGGAGCGCGGACGGGTCCTGGCGGCCCTCGCCGACGAGCGCCGGACGATGGTGTTCTTCGAGGCGCCGCACCGGATCGAGGCCACCCTGCGGGCCATGGCCGAAGCCTGGGGTGACGACCGGCGGGCGGCCGTGTGCCGCGAGCTGACCAAGACCTACGAGGAGGTCCGTCGCGGCGGCCTCGGCGAGCTCGCCGACTGGGCCGCCGACGGCGTACGCGGTGAGATCACGGTCGTCGTCGGCGGCGCGAGCCCGAAGGCGACCTCCGTGGACGAGGTGCTGCCCACGGTCCGTGCGCGGGTGGGGGCGGGGGAGCGGCTCAAGGACGTGTGTGCCGATGTCGCCTCGGCCACCGGGCTGTCCAAGAAATCCCTCTACGACGCATACGTCCAGCTGGGCTGATTCGCGCGTAGGGTGCCCCCACGGGGGCGCGGAAGGGGTGCCTCCCTTCTCGTGGAGGTCTCCCATGTCCCGTCAACCTCGCCGTGCCCTCGTGGCCGGCGTCGTCCCGCTCACCATCGCCCTCGCGCTCGCGGGCTGTGGCTCCGAGAAGGAGCCGGCCGCAGCAGCCGGCTCCTCCAAGGCGTCCGCCTCGTCGAGCAGCACCACCACCGAGGCCAAGCCGCCCTCGGCGTCCGAGCTCT
>Ga0308175_100003098_pt1 | contig 11482 bp, 9 predicted proteins | sample PhyCR1_3_FD_203893 | JGI IMG/M metagenome (GOLD analysis project Ga0308175, IMG submission 203893) | Soil microbial communities from UC Gill Tract Community Farm, Albany, California, United States - DLSLS.C.R1 | ecosystem: Environmental > Terrestrial > Soil > Agricultural land | place: USA... | reverse complement strand
GTGAAGCGCAAGCGCCAGCGCGTCGCCGTGGCTGCCTGAGGAGTTGCGCGGCCGGGGCGCGCCGTGCCATCACGAGCCATGCGACTCCTGATCGCCGGCGGCGGCACCGGCGGGCATCTCATGCCGGCCCTCGCGATCGCGCAGACGCTGGTCGAGACCGCGCCCGGCTTCGAGCCGGTGCTGGTGGGCGCGGCGCGAGGCGTCGAGGCTCGGCTGCTCCCCACGCGCGACTTCCGGTTTCATCTGCTGCCTTCCGAGCCGATCTATCGGCGCACCTGGTGGAAGAACGTGCGCTGGCCGCTCATCGCCGGCGATCTGCTGCGCCGGGTGGGCCGGGTCTTCGCGGAGGAGCGGCCGGTGGCGGTGGTCGGCACCGGCGGTTACGCGTCGGCTCCGGTGGTCTGGTGGGCAGCTCGCCGTCACATTCCGACGGCCATACAGGAGCAAAACGCCTATCCCGGGCTCGCCACCCGACTGCTGAGCAGCCGGGTGCGCCACGTCTACCTGGGATTGCCCGAGGCCCGTGGGCTGCTCCGGTTCGGGAGGCGAACCGAGGTGTTCGACACCGGCAACCCGATCACGCCACCGGCGCCGGAGCGCCGGGCTCAGGCGCTGGCTCGCTTCGGGCTCACCGGCCTGCGGCCGGTCGTGCTGGTTACCGGCGGCAGCCAGGGCGCCCTCGCGATCAACCGCGCCGTCGCGGACTGGCTGGACCAGGGTGGACCGCGAGGCGCCGACCTGCTGTGGGTGACGGGGCGGGGCACGCATGACCAATTCGCCGCGCGCCACCGGCCACCCGCCGTCCAGGTCATCGACTTTCTCGACCCGATGGCCGACGGCTATGCCGTGGCCGACCTGGTGGTTTCGCGCGCCGGCATGATCACCGTGGCCGAGCTCTGCGCCTGGGGGCTGCCCAGCGTGCTGGTCCCGCTGCCGACCGCCGCGGCCGACCATCAGACCCACAACGCGCGGGTCCTTGCGGAGGCCGGCGCGAGCGCGCTCATCACCCAGTCCGACCTCACGGCCGGTACCCTCGGCGCGGCCATCGAGTCGCTGCTGGGTGACCGCGCCCGCCGCGACGCCATGGCCGCTCGGGCGATGGCCCGCGGCCGGCCCAACGCGGCGGCGGACATAGTGTCGAAGATTTTGACGCTGGCCTCGTGAGCCGCACTTTGAGATCCTGCGGCAGTTACTTACATTCTCGCATCCATCATGAACCTGTTCACCCCCACCGATAGGCGCCCGGTCCATTTCGTTGGTATCGGCGGCGCCGGGATGAGCGCGCTTGCGCTCATCGCGTGTCGCCGAGGGGTGGTCGTGAGCGGGTGCGATACCGACCCTGCCGGCGCGGCCGACGTCGCGGCGATGGGTGCTCGCGTGTGGCAAGGCCACGATCCGTCACATCTGGAAGGTGCGCGCGCGGTGGTGGTGAGCGCGGCGATCCCCGCCAACCACCCTGAGCTGGAGCGGGCCCGCAGCCTGGGTCTGCCGGTGGTGCCGAGGAAGGAGGCGCTCGCGGCACTGGTGGGCGGCGCCCGCTCGGTTGCGGTCTCGGGCACGCACGGGAAGACGACCACGACGGTGATGACCACCGAGGCGCTCAGCGCGGCGGGCCTCTCGCCTACCGGAATCGCGGGCGGACGGGTGAGCGCCTGGGGCGGCAATGCCCGGGTGGCCGGCACCGACCTGTTCGTGGTTGAGGCCGACGAGTACGACAAGGCCTTTCTCACGCTGCATCCGACCGTGGCGATCGTCAACAACGTCGAGCCCGACCACCTCGAGTGCTACGGTTCCATGGCCGCGCTCGAGGACGCCTTCACCGAGTTCGCGAGCCGCGCCTCGACGGCGATCGTGAGCGCCGACGACCCCGGGGCGCGGCGCATCGCCGGGCGATTGGGACGAGGCCTGCTGCGGTTCGGCTACGAGCCCGACGCCGACGTCAGAATTTCGGACACCGCGCAGCACGCGGATCGTACCGAGGCCACCGTTCGGTGGCGGGATGGGCGGACGGTCAAGCTGCGGCTCCGGGTGCCCGGGGTGCACAATCTCAGGAACGCGGTCGCGGCGCTGGCCGCCACCGATGCCATTGGAGGGGCGCTGGACCGCGCGGTCGAGGCGCTGGCCGAGTTCGGCGGCGTCGGGCGCCGGTTCGAACGCCTGGGCGAGCACGGCGGGATCGCCCTGGTGGACGACTACGCGCACCACCCTTCCGAGCTCGCCGCCACGCTCGCGGCCGCGCGGCAGGCCTATCCCGGTCGCCGGCTGGTGGCGGTGTTTCAGCCGCACCTCTACTCTCGGACCGCCGCGCACGGCGCCGCCATGGGTGAGGCGCTGGCCGCCGCCGATCTGGTGGTGGTGACCGAAGTGTACGCCGCGCGCGAGCAGCCCATCGCCGGCGTGAGCGGGCGCCAGGTGGTCGAGGCGGCGCAGCGGGCCGGCGCGGACGCGCGGTTCGAGCCCAGCCGGCCCGACGTGGGCCGCCGGGTGTATGAGGCGCTCGAGCCGGGCGACGTGGTGCTCACCCTCGGCGCCGGCGACATCACGCGGGTCGGACCCGAGCTCGTGCGGTGGCTCGGGGCCGCCTGAAACCCGGCTGGAAGATCCTCGGCGGCCTCGTTCTGGGGCTCGCGCTCTGGTTCGGACTTCCCAGAACGCTTCGTGGTCTCGATTTTTTCCGGGTACGACGGGTGGAGATTGCCGGATTGCAGTATCTTGATCCGGCGAGTGTGATCGGCGCGCTGCGACTCGCTCCCGACGCCAGCGTGTTCGACGATCCCGCGCCGCTCGCGAAGCGAGTGTTGGCGATGCGGGGCGTGGCGTCGGTCGAGATCGGGCGCCGGCTGCCGGGCACGCTGCGGGTCGAGCTCAACGAGACCCCGCCGGTGGCCCTGGCGAGCCAGGGCGCCGGGTTGGTCCTGCTGGATGCCCGGGGACGGGTGCTGCCGTACGACCCGCTCCGCTCCGCGCCGGATCTGCCCTACGCGGCCCACGGTGATGCCGTCGTGGCCGCGGTGCTGGGGCGGGTGCGGGACTTCGATCCCGACCTGTTCGCACGAATCGGAGCGGCGTGGCGGGTGGGGCCGGACGTGGTACTCGAGGTCGGGGGGCGGCGCCTCTGGTTCGGCGCACAGGTTTCCGCGGAGGACATTCGAGCGGTGATGGCGGTGGAGCAGGCCCTGGCCCGAAGCGGGCGACCCTATCAGGAACTCGATGGACGTTTCGCCGGCCAGGTGATCGTCCGCCGGACCCGCGCATGACCCAGCCCCAGCGGCTGGTCGCGGCACTCGATCTCGGCTCGACCAAAGTCGTCGCCGCCATCGCGGAGGTCACCGGCGACGCGCGCGACGTGGGCGCCCGGATCCTGGGCGTCGCGTCGGAGAAGACGGCCGGGATTCGGCGCGGCGTGGTGCGCGACATCGAAGAGACCACCCGGGCCATCGACAAGGCGATGAAGAGCGCCCAGCGTATGGCGGGCGTCGAAGTCGGGTCGGCCTACTGCGGCATCGCCGGCGAGCACGTGGCCGGCCGCAGCTCGCACGGCATGGTGAGCGTCACCGGCGACGAGATCCGGACCAGCGACGTGGCCCGGGTGAACGACATGGCGAGCAACGTCAGCTTCGGGCGCGACCACGAGCTGCTGCACGCCATTCCCCAGGACTACATCATCGATCAGCAGGGCAGCGTAAACGAACCGATCGGGATGACCGGTTCCCGGCTCGAAGCCGAGGTCTACCTGGTCACCGTGCTCTCGAGTGCCCTCCAGAACCTCAAGAAGTCGGTCGAGCGGGCCGGTTACCACGTGCAGGAATTCGTGCTCGAGCCGTTGGCCGCATCCCTGGCGGTGCTCACGCCGGACGAGATCGAGTTGGGCTGCGCCATCATCGAGCTGGGCGGGGGATCCACCAACGTGTCGATCTTCCACAACGGCAAGATCCGGCACACCGGGTCCCTGTCCATGGCAGGCGGACACGTCACGAAGGATATCGTGCATGGCCTCCAGGTCACCCAGTTCGAGGCGGAGCGTCTCAAGGAGCGCTATGGGGCCGGGTACGAGCCGCTGGTGCCCGAGAGTGACGTGTTCGAGCTGCCCAGCACGCCGGGCCAGGGTGCCCGCAACGCCCAACGCCGAGTGCTGGCGCACATCATGCACATGCGGTTGCAGGAAGTCCTCGAGTATGCGCTCGACGAGATCACCCGCGCAGGCTATCATCAGCGTCTTCCCGCAGGGGTCATCCTGACGGGCGGCGGCGCGTTGACCCCGGGCATCGTTGAACTGGCCCGCGAGGTCTTCGCCATGCCCGCCCGCTGCGGCATTCCCGGCCAGCGCCTTCGCGGCCTGGCCGACAGCGTCGAATCACCGCGCATGGCGGTATCCGCCGGCCTGGTGCTCTATGGCGCCCGTCAGGTGGCAACGAGCGGCGGCTTCGGGACCGGTACCCGCAAGTCGCCGGCGGTCGAGAAGGTGCTCGCTCCGGTAAAACGGTGGCTCCAAGACTTCTTCTGAGTCGGGCCGAGGGAACACACCATGAGATTTGAGCTGGAAGAGAGCGGCGTCCAGACCGCCCGCATGAAGGTGGTCGGCGTCGGTGGCGGCGGCGGCAACGCCGTCAACCGCATGATCGAGGATCAGCTCGGCGGCGTCGAGTTCATCTCGGTCAACACCGACGCGCAGGCACTGGCAATCTCGAAGTCGGACATCAAGATCCAGATCGGGCGCAAGCTCACCCGCGGCCTCGGCGCCGGCGCGCGGCCGGAGATCGGCCGCCAGGCCATCGAGGAGAACCGGGACGAGGTGGCCCAGTCGGTCCAGGGTGCGGACATGGTGTTCGTCACCTGCGGCATGGGCGGCGGCACCGGCACCGGCGCGGCTCCGGTGGTGGCTCAGATGGCGCGCGAGACCGGCGCGCTCACCGTGGGCATCGTCACCAAGCCGTTCCTGTTCGAGGGCCGGCGCCGCATGAAGCAGGCGGAGCAGGGCATCGCCGAGCTCCGGAAGAACGTGGACACCATGATCGTGGTGCCCAACGAGCGGCTCCTGGCCGTGGTCGGGAAGGGCATTCCGTTCCAGGAGGCGCTCAAGAAGGCCGACGAGGTGCTGCTCCACGCCACCCAGGGCATCGCGAGCCTCATCACCAGCACCGGGATCATCAACGTCGACTTCGCCGACGTACGGACCGTGATGCAGAACGGCGGCGCCGCCCTCATGGGCACCGGGATCGGCCGGGGCGAGAACCGGGCGCTCGAGGCCGCCCAGCAGGCCATCTCGAGCCCGCTGCTCGACAACGTCTCCATCGCCGGGGCCACCGGTGTGCTCATCAACATCATCGGCGGCGACGACCTGACCCTGGGCGAGACCACCCAGATCAACGACATCATTCACGACGCCGTCGGCGACGACGCCGAGATCATCTTCGGTGCCGGCAACGACCCCGCCATGCATGGCGAGGTGCGCGTCACCGTGATCGCCACGGGCTTCGACCGCGCCGTCAGCGCCGATCAACCGCAGCTCAGCCGCACCTCCGGCGCCGCCGGGGTACTCAACTTCCCGCAGCGGCCCGGCCGGCCCTCGTCGCCTGCCATGCCGGCGCCTCAGCCACAGGCGCAGCCGACTCCCGCTCCGCGGGTGGCCCCTCGGGCTCCCGCGGCACCCGCGGCCGGGTCCAGCGAGGTGCCCGAGATGGAGATCCCCACCTTCATCCGACGGCAGATGGACTGATGCGGATTGGCCGGGTGGGCGCTGCCATCGTGATCATCGCTGCCGCCTCGGCCTTCGCCGCGTCGGGCCGGTGGCCGTGGCACCGCTTGCCCGAGCCCCTGGCACCCACGGTGGCGAGCCGGCCGGTCGTCACCGTCCCGATGAAGGAAACGGCCGACACGCTGGATCGGGGCGAGACGCTGTCCGACCTCTTCGCCCGGAATGGTATCACGAATCTCGACCTCTCCCACCTCGATTCATCCATCGCGCTCGATCCCCGGCGGGTCCGTGCCGGAATGGTGTTCAGCTTCCGCCGGCCCGACACCGCCGCCGCGCCCACCGAGGTCAGCGTGCGGACCACCCCCGAGCGGCTGCTGCGGTTCCGCCGCTCCGGCGAACAATGGAGCGCCGAGGTCGAGCCGATCGCCTGGAAATCGCAGACGATGCGGATCGCCGGCGGCATCGACAACTCGCTGTACGAGGCGCTGGACGCGCAGGTGGGCGACGATCAGCTGGACGGCGCCGACCGCCAGCGGCTGGCCTGGGACCTGGCCGACGTCTACGCCTGGCAGGTGGACTTCACCCGGGACATCCAGCCGGGCGACCGGTTCCAGGTGGTGTTCGAGCGGCTGGTGTCGGAAGACGGCGAGGTCCGGTTCGGGCGGGTGCTCGCCGCCGACCTCACCATGTCCGGCAAGAGCCTCACCGCGTTCCGGTTTGACAACGCGGGCCACTCGGCGTTCTATGATGCCAGCGGCAACTCGCTTCGCCGGGCTTTCCTCCGGGCGCCGGTCCAGTTCCGCCGGATCTCCTCGACCTTCGCGCGGGCGCGGTTTCACCCGGTCCTGGGGATCACGCGGCGGCATGAAGGCACCGATTACGCCGCGACTCCGGGAACGCCGGTCATGGCCGCGGGCGACGGGGTGGTGGTCCGCGCCGGCTGGGCCGGGGGCTACGGCAACCTGATCGAGCTGCGCCACCGGAACGGCATCACCACCCGGTACGGCCATCTGCGCGGGTTTGCCCGCGGCGTTCACGCGGGTGGGCGGGTGGAGCAGGGCCAGACGATCGGCTATGTCGGTTCCACCGGCCTCGCCACCGGCCCGCACCTGCACTACGAGTTCAGGGTGAACGGCGTGGCTCGCGACTCCCGCCGGGTCGAGCTCGGAAACGGCGCACCGATCGGCAACGACCTCCGGTCCGGCTTCGATGCCGAGCGCGATCGCCTGCTGCAGTTGCTGCACACCGAGGCATCCGCCTCCGTCGCCTCCGCGCCGGCGGAGCCCACCGAAACCCACGCCCGGTGGCTGCCGTAGCGTTCCTGGAGTGGACCTCTATCCCGCCATCGACATCCGACATGGCCGCGTCGTTCGCCTGAGCCAGGGCGAGGCGACGCGGCAAACCGTTTATGGGGACGATCCCGTCGCCGTCGCGGAGCGCTTCGCCGAGCAGGGCGCGGAATGGATTCACCTGGTGGACCTGGACCGCGCGTTCGGCGACGGCGAGAACCTGGCGCTGGTGCGCCGGATCGTGGCCCGGGCGGGCTGGCGTGTGAAGATCCAGCTCGGCGGCGGGCTGCGCTCGCCCGAGCTGGTTCAGGCCGGCCTCGAGCAGGGAGTGAGCCGCGTCGTCATCGGCACCGCGGCCGCGCTCGATCCTTCGCTGGTCCCGGCGGTGCTCGCGGCGGAGGGCGCCGACCGGATCGTGGTCGGCATCGACGCCCGTGAGGGACAGGTGGCCATCCGGGGCTGGACTGAGACCTCCAATCTCACCGCCGAAGCGCTGGCCCGCCGCGTCACCGCCGACGGCGTGCGCACCATCGTCTACACCGACGTGGCCCGCGACGGTATGCTGGCCGGCCCCGACCTCGAAGGAGCGCGTCGGCTGCAGCACGGCGGAGCAGCGGTCATCGCGAGCGGCGGCGTGGCCGGGATCGGCGACATCCGCGCCGCTCGCGATGCGGGCCTCGCCGGCGTCATCGTCGGCCGCGCGCTCTACGAGGGCCGCTTCGGTCTGGTCGAGGCCCTGGAGGCCGCTGCCGCCGTTCCGCCGGGCCGATGATCCTGCGCGCGCTCATCATCCTGCTCCTGGCGGGCGGGCTCGCGGCCTTCACCTATCTGCGGCTGGAGCGGATCGGACGGCGTGGATGGGTGCCGCTGGTGTGCCGGGCCATTGCCTGGGCGGCGCTCGGGCTCCTGCTCCTCAACCTAAGTTGTCCTGTCTCGCGACCGCCCGGACGGCCGCTGGTCCTGCTCGACGCGTCGCTCAGCATGGCCGCTGCCGGCGGCCACTGGGCCGAAGCCCGCGACTCGGCGGCCAGCTGGGGCGACGTGCGCCGATTCGGGGACGAACGCGGGCCGGAAGACACGCTTCCCTCACGTGGTCGCTCGCTGCTTGCACCCGCGCTGACCGCGGCCTCGGCCACCGGCCGCGCGGTGGTGGTGGTGACCGACGGCGAGATCGAAGACGTGGCCGACCTGCCGCCCGATCTCCTCCCGCGAGCGACCGTGCGGCTGTTCCCGCGCACGCCGCGCCCCGACCTGGCCCTGGTCAACCTCGGCGGCCCTGTCCGCGTGACGGCCGGGGATTCGATCCCGCTGGAGGTCGAAGTCGAAGCCACCGGCGGTGCCTCCGCCGACAGCGTCACGGTGGAGGCCACGCTCGCCGGCAAGCGTCTCGCGTCCAAGAGGCTCCGGCTCGAAGGTGGGAGCGCGAGGGGCCGCCTGGTGCTCAACTCGAGCGCCGTCGGCCCGGGGGAGCATGTCCTGCACCTGGGCCTGGTGGGCGCCAACGACGCGGAGCCCCGCACCGACACCCGGCTGCACGTCGTGACGGTGGCCCCGACCCCCGGCGTCGTGCTGCTTGCGGCGCCCGCGGATTGGGACAGCCGATTTCTCTATCGCACTCTCCGCGAAGTGGCGCAGCTGCCGGTTCGGGGGTTCGTTCGAATCGATCCGGACCGTTGGCGATCGATGGCCGATCTCTCGGTCGTGCCCAACGAGACCGTGCGCCAGGCCGCGCGCCGGGCCGACCTCCTGATCCGGATGGGGCGTACGGGGATGCTCACCGAAGGCGCCACCGCGCGCGGAGTGTGGTCCTGGCCAGCGGCGTCCGACTCGGGCGCGATTGCCGGTGACTGGTATCTGACGCCTTCCGCCGCCTCGCCGGTCTCCGGCGCTTTCCTTGGCCAACCGGTCGATTCATTCCCGCCCGCCATCCAGCTTGCGCCGCTCCAGCCCGAGCCCGGCGACTGGATAGCGCTCACGGCCCAGCTCGGCCGCCGGGGTGCGCAGCGGCCGGCCGTATTCGGGCGGCAGGCCGGACGGGTCCGGACCGCCGTGGTAGCCGTGGATGGGCTCTGGCGATGGGCGTTCCGAGACGGCTCCAGCGAGCAGAGCTACCGGACCTGGGTGGCCGCGACGACCAGCTGGCTGCTGGGCGGCGCGGATTCGAGTCGCGGCTCGGCCCGGCCGGTGCGCGCGGTCGTGAACAACGGCCGTCCGGTCGTGTTCGACTGGACCGCCCCGGGGCCGCCGCTCGGCTTGGGGATCACCTGGAGCGGGGAGGGCGCGCCGCCGGCGGACACGCTCCGATTCGACGGCAGCGGGCACGCGGCGGTGTGGCTCCGTCCCGGGGAATATCGCTATCGCCTGTCGGGAGGCGGCGGGGGTGCGGTGGCGGTGGAGCCGTACTCGGACGAGCTGCTGCCGCGCCCAGTCGTGCTCACGAGGCACGACGGACGGTCCCCGCTCGCGGCGGGACGTCGCGCCGCGCGCGACTGGCTCTGGTTGTTCGCGATCTGCATCGGGGCCCTGGCCGCCGAGTGGATCGCGCGAAGACGGCTGGGGCTGCGTTAGGACGGGTGTAAATTAGGGGATGGCAAACAGTAGACTCACCGATCGGAAGGACAGCCTGTGGACCCGCATCAAGCGCATCGCCCTGACGGACGTGGGCGCGCTCATGCGGGGCCTCAACGCCGATGATCTCGAGCGCATGGAGCAGGTCCTCATCGAGGCCGATTTCGGGGTGCCGGCCACGGTCGAGCTCACCCAGGCGCTGGAAGACGAGGTCCGCCGGGGCAAGCTCAAGACCGAGGCCGATCTTCGCGTCGCCCTCGAAGGCCGCCTCGCGGCGCTGCTCAACGGCCGAGCCGACCCAGGCACCGTGGCCCGGGCGGAGCCGGGTCCTACCGTCGTGCTGATGGTCGGGGTCAACGGCACGGGCAAAACCACCTCGGCGGCCAAGCTCGCGCGTCGGCTGCAGCGTGAGGGTCGCAAAGTCATGCTGGCCGCCGCCGACACCTATCGCGCCGGCGCCATCAGCCAGCTCCAGGTGTGGGCCGACCGGCTGGGCGTTCCGTGCGTCGCGGGGCAGCCCGGCGGCGATCCGGCGTCGGTCGCGTTCAATGCCATCGATGCGGCGCAGTCGCGCGGCGTCGATACCATCATCGTGGACACGGCCGGCCGGCTGCACACGCAGGAGGGGCTCATGGACGAGCTCCGCAAGGTGGTGCGGGTCGCCTCCCGGCGGGCACCCGGCGCGCCGCACGAGACCTTCCTCGTGCTCGACGGCACGGTCGGTCAGAACGCGGTGCAGCAGGGCAAGCTGTTCGCGCAGGCGGTGAGTCCCACGGGCATCATCGTCACCAAGCTCGACGGCAGTGCCCGGGGCGGGGCGGTCGCTGCGCTCAGGCGGGAGCTCGATCTGCCGATCCGCTTCCTGGGCGTGGGCGAAGGCGTCGATGACCTGCAGGCATTCGACCCGGCCCGGTTCGCTGCCCATCTGCTCGCCGAGAGCCCGGGCTGAAATCGCCGGGGGTTCACCACGAAGGCGTGGAGGCCACCTGACCGCCTCGCGATCTTCCAGGCCCAGCCGGCCCCAAGGCGCCCTCCGGCTCGATACCCCGGTCAAGTTCCTCAAGGGCATCGGCGAGCGGCGCGCCGAGCTGCTCGCCCGCCTGCACATCGGCACGGCGCAAGACCTTCTGTGGCACCTTCCCCATCGCTATATCGACGCCTCCGCCGTCACCCCGCTGGTTAAAGCCGAGGTGGGGCAGGAGGTGGCCTGCATCGGACGGGTCGTGGCCAAGGGCGTGGTCCCCACCCGGCGGGGGCTTCGCATTTTCCACGCGGTCCTGCGCGACGACAGCGGTGTGCTCGAGTGCGTGTGGCCGGGCCAGGCGTTCCTGGATCGCAGCATCGTGGTGGGGCAAACGCTGCTGGTTTCGGGACCGGTGCGCTTCTATCACGGCCGGCAGATGGCGCCGCGGGAGTTCGTCGTCCTGGCGGACGCCGACAGCGAAGCCGAGCCGCTGGCGGGCGGCAAGGTGTTGCCGGTCTATCCGGCCACCGAGGGCCTGAGTCACAAGATCATCCGTGGCTTGATCGACCGGCATCTCGACGCGCTGGTGGCCTTGTCGGACGACGTGCTTCCCGAGGCTCTCCGCCAGTCGCTCCAGCTGCCGTCGCTGCGGGAGGCGCTCCTCGCGGTGCATCGGCCCGGCACCGCCCTCGAGGCCGAGCTCGGCCGCCGGCGGCTCGCGTTCGACGAGCTGCTGGATCTCCAGCTGATGCTCATCCGGGCGCGCGCGGTGGCCAAGCGGAGTCGGAGCGGTGTCGCCTTCACCGTGCGGCGCGACCTCACCACCAAGCTCCATCGCGCGCTGCCGTGGGAGCTCACCGACGACCAGCAGCAGGCGCTCCGCGAGATCACCGCCGACATGACCGCCCCCGAGCGGATGCATCGGCTCCTGATGGGCGACGTAGGTACCGGCAAGACCATCGTGGC
>Ga0308175_100003097_pt1 | contig 11484 bp, 11 predicted proteins | sample PhyCR1_3_FD_203893 | JGI IMG/M metagenome (GOLD analysis project Ga0308175, IMG submission 203893) | Soil microbial communities from UC Gill Tract Community Farm, Albany, California, United States - DLSLS.C.R1 | ecosystem: Environmental > Terrestrial > Soil > Agricultural land | place: USA... | reverse complement strand
CTGCTGCGCATCGTGGTGCCGGATATCCAGGCGCTTGAGCGCTTCATCCTGGAGCACCTGACGCGCATACCCGGCATCAAGAACATCCGCTCCAGCTTCGCGTTGAAGCAGGTCAAGTACAAGACCACGCTGCCGCTGGCGCATGCGGCCGGCAGATGAGGCTGGCGTTGCTCGGCTCTCCCTTGCCGCCTTGACCCATCTCAAGCCGCCGCCCGGCCGAGCCGGCAGATTATAGGCAGGCGACAACGCGACACAGGAGAGCAGTGATGGACGAATCGACCAGGAAGTTTGTGCTCGACATACTGGACCTCTGCAATGACCTGACGCTGGCCACGGTGCGACCGGACGGTTATCCGCAGGCGACCACGGTCAGCTATGCCAATGACGGGCTGACCATTTACGTCGGGGTCGGCAAGAACAGCCAGAAGGCAAAGAACATCCGGCATTGCGACAAGGTGTCGCTGACCGTCGACCCGCCTTACGCTGACTGGAATCACATCAAGGGCCTGTCGATGGGCGCCACCGCCCGCATCCTCGACCAGCCCGACGAAATCCGGCATGCAGGCGCCTGCCTGATGCAGCGCTTCCCGCAGATGGCGCAATGGGCCAAGGAAATGGACGCGGACGACATCGTAATGCTGGAGATCAAGCCGCGCGTGGTGTCGGTGCTGGACTACGAGAAAGGCTTCGGTCACGCCGACCTGGTGACGGCCTGAGCGGCGCCGGTGTGCCGTCCACCGGGCGCAGGGCGCCGGGCCCGCATCACTTGCTGCGCCGGATAAGCGAAGCCGGCGGCCGCGCCGGCGCTTGGCTGTACGGCGCCTATGTCTGGCTGCTGATCGGCATGCTGATGCTGGTGTGCGGCGGCATGATAGCGCTGTTGCGCAACCCGGCCCGCGGCCGGCCGATAGCGCGCGCCGCCACCCGCGCGCTGTTTCGTCTGGCCGGCATGCCCCTGTCGGCAAGCGGGCTGGAACGGCTGCCCGACGCGCCGCATATCCTGCTGGTCAACCATACCAGCTTCCTGGACGGTATCGCGCTGATGGCACTGTTGCCGCCGCGTCCCGGCTATGCTTTCGTGGTGCGCCAGCAATTCCGTGTCCAGAGCCTGCTGTGCCCGCTGCTGCACGGCCTGGGGACGGTCGCGCTTGCGCCCGCGGGCGCCGGCAGCCATGCCGGCAATGCCGCTCGCATTGCCCATGCGCTGCGCCGCGGCGGCAACCTGGTGGTGTTTCCCGAAGCCGGATTCGTGCCCGAGGCCGGCCTGCGCCGTTTCCACAGCGGCGCTTTTGTCGCCGCGACCAGGACTGGCGCGCCGCTGGTGGTGGCCGGCCTGCGCGGCGCCCGCCTGGCGCTGCGGCCGCGCACATGGCTGCCGCGGCGCTCTGCGATCGCGCTCGAGATCGGCCCGGTGCTGCGGCCGCGGCGCAATGACGAGGCGGACATCGGCACGCTGATGCGTGCGGCGCGGCAATCAATGCTGCCGCTGTGCGGCGAACCGGACGCCGGACGTGAGCGTTGAAGGCGCGCGCGAGGCGATTCCGATCCGGCCTCCCTTGACCTGTATCAAGCGCCGCGCGGAGCGGCGATGCAACGATGCTGCCGAAAGCGGACGTCGCCTTCCCCACCCGTGAACGCACCAGCGCGAGCCATGCCCACCCCCTGTCAAGACGGTCATTCCGGTGCGCCGCCCGCGGAGAACCGCGGCAAGCCGGTGTTTTCCCTGAGCGGGGTCAGCAAGACCTACATCATGGGCGAGCTGGAAGTGCGCGCTCTGCAGCCAACCGACCTCGACCTGTATGACGGCGAACTGGTGGTGTTGCTGGGCGCTTCCGGCAGCGGCAAGTCCACCCTGCTCAATATCATCGGCGGCCTCGATCTGCCAAGCACCGGGACGCTGCGCTACGACGGGCTGGACCTGAGCGCAGCCAACGACGCCACGCTGACCCAGTACCGGCGGCGGCACGTCGGCTTCGTGTTCCAGTTCTACAACCTGATACCCAGCCTGACCGCGCTGGAAAACGTGCAGCTGGTCACCGAGATCAGCGACCAGCCCATGGACCCGGCCGAAGCGCTGGCCCTGGTCGGGCTGGGAGAACGGCTGCGGCATTTCCCGGCGCAGCTGTCGGGCGGCGAACAGCAGCGGGTGGCGATTGCGCGCGCCATTGCCAAGCGCCCGGACATCCTGCTGTGCGACGAACCGACCGGAGCGCTCGACTACCAGACCGGCAAGCTGGTGCTGGAAGTGCTGGACCGCATCAACCGCGAGCTTGGCACCACCACCGTGGTCATCACCCATAATGCCGCAATCGCCGGCATGGCCCACCGGGTGGTGCACATAGGCAGCGGCCGCATCACGCATATCGACGTCAACACGGTGCGCCTGTCCCCGGAGCAGATCTCATGGTGAGCTGGTCCGCCATCAGCGCGATCGACCGCAAGCTGCTGCGCGACCTGTGGCGCATGCGCGGCCAGGTGTTCGCGGTGGCCATGGTGGCGCTGTGCGGCATCGCGACCTTCGTCACCATGCGCGGCTCCTATGAGGCGTTGCTGTCGTCGCAGCAAGCCTATTACGAGCGCTACCGCTTCGCCGATGTGTTCGCCAGCGTCAGAAGAGCGCCGGAAAGCATACTGGACCGGGTCCGCGCGATACCGGGCGTAAACGAAGCCGACGGCCGGGTCGTATACGACGCGTCGCTCGACGTGCCCGGACTGGAAGAGCCGGCCAGCGGCCGCCTGGTCTCGCTGCCTGCAGTGGAAGGCGGCGGGCTGAACCGGGTGCACCTGCGTTCCGGCCGCATGCCCGGACTGGTCGAGCGCAATGAAGTGCTGGTCAGCGAAGCCTTTTCGACCGCCAACCAGTTGCGCCCGGGCGACGTCCTGGGCGCCATCATCAATGGCCGCAAGGAGCGGCTGCGCATCACCGGCATCGCGATCTCGCCGGAATACATCAATGAGATCAAGGGCAACAGCTTTCCGGACAACCGCCGCTTTGGCGTGCTGTGGATGGGACGCGAAGCGCTGGCCGGCACGCTCAACATGAGCGACGGCATCAACGACATCGCCGTCACGCTGGCCCCGCATGCCAGCCAGCAGCAGGTAATCATCCGGCTGGACCAGTTGCTGGCGCCCTATGGCGCCCTTGGCGCATACGGCCGCGGCGACCAGTTGTCGCATAACTTCATCTCCAACGAACTGGCGCAGAGCCGGGTCTCGGGCACCGTGCTGCCGGCCATCTTCCTGGCGGTTGCGGCCTTCCTGGTGCATAACGTACTGCTGCGCCTGATCACGCTGCAGCGGGCGCAGATCGGGCTATTGAAAAGTTTCGGCTACAGCCGGCTGACGGTCAGCATGCATTACGTGAAGTTCGCGCTGCTGACCGTGATGACGGGCGGCGCGGGCGGCATCGCGGTGGGCGCCTGGCTGGGCCATGGACTGGCACGGGTATATGCCCGCTTCTATCATTTCCCCCGGCTGGCTTTCGCCCTGTCCGGGTTCGCGGTTGCCGCCGCCTTGTCCATCGCGGCGCTGTCCGCCGTCGGCGGCGCGCTGCTGGCGGCGCGCCGGGTCGTTGCATTGTCCCCGGCCGAGTCGATGCGGCCGGAAGCGCCGGCGCACTTCAGGCCCGGACCGCTGGAGCGGCTCGGCCTGCAGCGCTGGATGCCGCTGCCGGTGCGCATGGTCCTGCGCAACCTGGAACGCAAGCCGGTGAAGAGCCTGCTGTCAGTGCTGGGCCTGGCATCCGCGCTGGCGCTGGTCATCACCGGCCAGTACACCTTCGACGCATTGAATGAAATCGTGCGCGTGCAGTTCCGGGTCGCCCAGCGCGATGATGTGAGCGTGTCCTTCAACGAACCGCGCGACTGGTCGGTGGCGCACAACCTGGCTTCGCTGCCGGGCGTGCTGCGGGTCGAGCCATTCCGGGCTATCGTGGTCACGATGCGCTACCGTCACCACAGCAAGAAGACCGTGGTGGTGGCGCTGGCGCCGCAGCGCGAGTTGCGCCGCGTGCTGGACGAGCGCGAACATGCGATCGACCTGCCGCCCAGGGGCATCGTGCTGACCCGGGTGCTGGCCGAGACACTGGGCATCACGGCTGGCGAGCGGCTGCAGATCGCGTTCATGGAGGGCCAGCGGCAAACGGCGGAAACGCCTGTGGCGCAAATCATTGACGAGCCTATTGGCATGTTTTCCTATATGGATGCGGCGGCCATGGCGGCGCTGGCGCAGGAACCGATGACCGCGTCCGGAGCCTACCTGGCGGTGGACCCGGCGCGCCAGGATGCGCTTTACCGCATGCTCAAGACCGTGCCGGCGGTAAGCAGCGTAAGCCTGCGCGAAGCCACGCTGCAGAGCTTCATGGCGACGGTGGCCGAGAACATGCGCGTCAACACGGTGGTGCTGGTGACTTTCGCCTGCGTGATCGCGCTCGGCGTGGTCTACAACGCCAACCGCATCGCGCTGTCGGAACAGGCGATCGAGCTGGCCAGCCTGCGCATACTGGGCTTCACCAACGCCGAGGTGGCGGCCATGCTGCTGGGCCAGCAAGGCGCGCTGACGGTGGCCGCGCTGCCGCTCGGCTGCCTGCTGGGCTACGGCCTGGCCGCGCTGCTGTCGGCGCTGCTGAGCCAGGACCTGTTCCGGATCCCGCTGGTGGTAAGCAGCCGCACCTTCATGCTGTCCATCCTGGTGGTGCTGGCCGCGGCGGCCGTCGCCGGCTTCCTGGTGTGGCGCAAGCTGCGCCGCCTGGATCTGATTGAAGTAATGAAAACCCGTGAATGAGAACCTGTAATGGATACCCGAACCGTGCCGACGCCGGCGCAAGCCGCGCCCAAGCTGAAGAAGGCGCCGCGCAGCAGGAAGACGGCCGCTGTGCTGCTGGCCGTGCTGGCGGCGCTGGCGCTGGGCTGGCTGCTGCTGGCGCCGGCGCCGCTGCGCATGGAACTGGCGAGCGTCGTCCTGCAGCCCATGCAGGTCAGCGTCGACAACCAGGGCCAGGTGCGCATTCATGACAAGTATGTGCTGGCCGCGCCGGTGGCGGCACGGCTGGCGCGCAGCCTGCTGGACGACGGCGACCCCGTCAAAAAGGGCCAGGTGCTGGCGGTGCTGTACCCGCTGCCCATGGACCCGCGCCAGCGCGATCAGGCGCAGGCCAGGCTGGAGGCGGCGCGCGCGCTGGCGCGGGAAGCGGGACTGCGGGCGCGCCGCGCCGACACCGACCTGCAGCTGGCCAGCAGTGAGCGCAGCCGCATTGAACGGCTGGTCGCGGAACGCTTCGTGTCGCCCCAGGCCATGGAAAAGGCGCGCTCCGCCCAAGCCGCCGCGCGCGCCGAAGCCGACGCCGCCCGCGCCCGCGAACAGGCGGCGCAGGCCGACGTGCGGGCCGCCGAAGCGGCCATGATCGCGGCCGACCAGGCCGTCGGCAATGACCAGCGGCCGCTGCCGCTGACCTCGCCGGTGGACGGCTATGTGCTCAGGATCCATGAGAAAAGCGAGCGCACCGTCGCCGCCGGCGCGCCGCTGGTTTCGGTGGGCGATCCGAAGGACTATGAGGTGGTGGTCGATGTGCTGTCGACCGATGCGGTGAAGATCCGTCCCGGCCAGACCATGTGGCTGGACGACTGGGGCGGCGGCCAGTCGCTGCGGGCGACCGTGCGCCTGGTCGAGCCGGTCGCATTCACCAAGATATCCGCGCTTGGCGTGGAGGAACAGCGGGTCAATGTGATCGGGCAACCGGTCGACCCGCTCGGCCCGCTGGGAGACGGTTACCGGGTCGAAGCCCGCATCGTGATCTGGGAAGCCGAACGCGTGATGACGGTGCCGGGCAGCAGCCTGTTCCGCGTCGGCGACGCCTGGCATGTATTCACGGTCGAGAACGGCCGGGCCCGGGAGCGCACGGTGCGCATAGGCCAGCGCAACCAGGACGTCGCGCAGGTATTGTCCGGGCTGACTGCCGGAGCGCAGGTGATACGCTTTCCCGGCAACCAGTTAAAGGATGGCATGCGGGTCGAGCCGCTGCGCTAGCGGACCTCCGGTCCGGCCTTGCCGGCAGCGCCTTTCATTGACGGGACGCCGCGACACGGGCGGCGCTTGCGGCGAGAATCAACGCACCTGCAAGCGGATCACGGCGTTGGTCCGCAGGCATGCACCGACCAAGCTCAGCCGCCATCATGTCCAGCACCGACCCGTCCAGCCCCGATCCACCCAATCGCCGTTTCGCCACGGCGGGCTGGCAGCGCATGCGCAAGGCCTCCGGCCCGCTGCTGGGCCTGCTGGTGCTGCTGATGGCGCTGTGGGGATTGCGTGGCATGCTGGGCTCAACCAGCCTGGATGAGATCATGGCGGCGGTGCTGGCGCTGCCGCCGCGGCGCGCGGCGCTGGCGCTGGGCTGCACCGTGCTGTCCTACCTCGTTCTGAGCCTGTACGACAGGCTGGGCCTGGCGTGGCTGTGGGTCATGCTGCCATGGCGGCGGACAGCGCCGGCAACCGCGCTGGCCTACGCGATTGGCAATATCTCCTTCAATGCGATGGTGGTCAGCGCCGCGGTGCGTTTTTCCGCCTTCCGCGGATTTGGCCTTGGGCCTGGCCAGGTTGCCAGGGTGGCCGTCTTCGCCAGCCTCGGTTTCTGGCTGGGCTACCTCACGCTGGGCGGCGCGCTGTTTGCGCTTGATCCCGTCAGCCAGGCGGTCCAGGCGGCCGGGCTCATCCTGCTGCTGCCGCTCATCTACCTGCTTCTGGCATGGCGGCTGCCGGTGTTCCGGGTGGCGCGCTGGGAACTGCCGCTGCCGCCGCTGCGCCTGTGCGCCGGCCAGGTCGCGGTCGGCGTGCTCGATGTGATCGGCATTTCCAGCGTGCTGTGGCTGATGCTGCCGCCTCTGCCCGGCCTGTCCTACAGCCATTTCCTTCAGGCCTTCATGCTGGCCATGATAGCCGGCACCGTCAGCCAGTCGCCAGGCGGCCTGGGCGTGTTCGATTCGGCTTTCCTGCTGCTGCTCCCGGACGGCACGCCGGCGCCGCCGGTTGTGGCCGCGCTGCTGGCGTTCCGCGCCATTTATTTCGGCGTTCCGTTGATAGTGGCAGCCACGCTGCTGGCGCTGCGGGAGGGACGGCGCCGGCTGCTGGCGCGGCGGGCGCGCAGGACTGGCCCGTAGCCTGGCCGCCAGGCCCGGCCTGCGGCGCATCGCGTCCAGCCTGGCTCATTCCCCCAGCAGCTCGGCCACCGACTGCAGGCCCTCGATATGCTCCGCAATCACCTTCAGCACCACGATGATGGGCACGCCCAGCAGCAGGCCCCAAACGCCCCACAGCCAGCCCCAGAACAGCAGGCCGATGAATACCGCCGCCGGGTTCATCTTGGCGATGCGCCCGGTCATCCAGGTCGTGACGAAGGTACCGACCAGAGTGGCGATGCCCAGCGACATGCCGGCCACCAGGAAGGCGGTTGATGCATTGCCGAACTGGAGGAAGGCGGTGACGCCGGTGGAGATGGTGATGAGCAGCGGACCGAAATACGGCACCAGGTGCACCAGGCCGGCGGCGGCCGCCCAGGCCCCGGCGTTCTCCAGGCCCACCCAGTGCAGGGCCAGCCACATCAATGCGGCCAGCAGCAGGTTGGTCACCAGCAGCATGAACATGTAGTTCTGGATCGAGGTATTGATGTCGTCCAGGATCTGGACCGTGATCTTTTTCTGGGTCAGCGTCGGACCGGTCAACTTGACCAGCTTGCGCTTGAAGATGTCGCCCGACAGCAGCAGGAAGAACACCAGGAACAGCACCATGGTCGCTTCCCCGACAAAGGCGGCGGCGCCCATCCACCCGGCCCATAGCCAGTCTCCCACCTTCAGCTTGGGCGCTTCCGGCGCCGCCACGGTGCGCGGCGCCGGCTTGACGCCGGCCGCCTGGCTGGTGGCCTTCTCGATTTCCGCGGCAGCCTCCTGCATCTGCTGAAGGGCCGACTTCTTGCCTTGCTGGGCGCGGGCCACCGCGGTGGAGATCTTGTGCGCGGTCGCCGGCAGGCCGGCGATGATGGACTCGAATTCGGCGCGCAGCGTGTTGCCGGCCGCCGCCGCTCCCAGCGTCAGCACCAGCATCACCAGCGTGGCGCCGAGCACCCGCGGTATGCGCATGCGCTCGAGCCATCGCACAACCGGGTTCAGGGTATAGGAAATGAAAATGCTGAACATCACGGGCACCAGGAACCTCTGGGACCACTGCAATGCATACAGAAAGGCAACGACGGCAATGACGGAAAGCGCCAAGCCGCGCGCATGCACCTCCACCCTCGGACCGACCACGAGTGCAGGCTCAGTGCCCGGCCGCTCGACGGAAACGATGCCGGGTTCGGGATTGCGGGTCGCGCTGGGCACCTCCGGGGCGCCTTCGAATGGGTTGTTCATGATGTTCTCTGGCGCTGGCCCGCGCGCGGTCGGCAAGGCAGACCGGTCCGGTGCCGCCCCCTGCGGGGTGGAGCCGGCTGCCGGTCTCTCATGCATGCCGGATTATTTCAGGCGGATGTCGTTCTTTACCGAGGTCACGCCTTCGACGCCGCGCGCAACACTGGAAGCCTTGGCCGCTTCCTCGCGGGTCGCGACGAAGCCGCTCAGCTGCACCGTACCCTGATAGGTTTCGACATTGATTTCGCGTGCTTTCAACATCGGGTCGGCCACCAGAGCAGCCTTCACTTTGCTGGTGATGACGCTGTCGCCAACGTACTGCTTGGGTGTCTCGGTCTTTTCGCTCTTGGCGAAGAAGCCGCTGCTGGTGCAGCCTGTCAGCGTAAGCACAGATGCGGCGAACAGGGCGGTTGCGATGCGTTTGGTAGTGGTCATGATGGCTTCCTTTATTGTAGTGATGGTTTAATTGGCCTTCCTCCGAAGGCTTGTCAAGTCGTCCGCCTGGGCGGACCTCCCTTTACTCGCCGTAGCGCGACCGGGCCAGCGAAATGCAGGCCTGTTTCGCGGCTCCGGCCAAGGCGTCGCATTTTTCACGCTCCGCCCTGTAGTAAGCCTTGCGTTTCTCTTCCTTTGCCTTGTTGCGCGCCTGAGTCACGCGCAGGTCTGACCTGGCATCCGCGGTCGCCGCAACCCGGTCGGCCTTCGCCCGCTGCACGCATACATCGCGTTCATTGCCGCGCTGCGCCTTGCAGCGCGCCCTGGCCACGTCGTAATCGGCCTCCGCCGCCGCGATGCGGGCATCGACCCGCGCCTCCGGCGTATTGCGGTGATGGGCAATGGCTTCGGCATTGGCCTTCTTGTGCGCCGCCTTCGCTTCCACGATGCAAAGATCGCGTTCGTCGTTGCGCATCAGCTTGCATTGCGCCTGGTCCGATTCATACGTCGCCCGGGCTCCTGCAAGCGATTCGCGATACTGCCGCATGGCCTCATCCGGCACCGCCATCGCGTGATTCGCAACGGCAATGGCGGAGCAGGCAAACAGGGCATTCACGACTTGACGTTTCATTGCATCTTTCATGTGATCCGGATTTCCCTGACACTGGCGGCATGAGCATGGCGCCAGTGTCACGCAAAGCCGGCTCCGCTTCTGTACGCTGACGTACACAGATCCGCAGTTTCCGGCTTGCCGCGCGAGGCATTGCCGCAACCGCCCTCTTTCCGTACGCCACCGCACAGACAGCGCCAGCGCGGTGGCTCTAGCATGAGGCTATTCGGCCGCCGCGCGCGGCGGCCGATCAGGTGCGTTTTCCTTCAATGCGACAAGACCTAAGGAGATTTTCATGAAATCCATCAATCAGTCAATAGCGGGCGTTGTCGTGGTGACCGCACTCGTCGGCCTTTCCGGCTGCTCGGGAATGTCACCCCAGACGCGCAACACCGCGATCGGCGCGGGCGTGGGCGGCGTGGCCGGCCACGTACTGACCAACGGCAGCACCCTCGGCACCGTGGGCGGTGCAGCCGCCGGCGGCCTGATCGGCCACGAGGTCAAATAAGCTTTTCTGGCGCATGCCGCGCCCGGCGCGGCATGCGGCCACTCCCGTGCATCCACCGTTTTCCCTTATTGCGGCCCGGCCAGGCTTTTCACCACCTGGTAGCAGGAGCAGGCCGCCACTTCGAGCCCGGCGCCGTCCAGTATCCGGATGTCGCCGCGGCTGTAGCTGATCAGTCCGCGTTGCTGCAATGCGGTCGCCGCCTTGGTAATGCCAACCCGGCGCACTCCCAGCGCATGCGACAGGAACTCATGGGTCAGGTGCAGCGCGTTGGAGCGGACCCGGTCGCGCATCATCAGCAGCGAGCGCGCCAGCCGCGACTCGAGCAGATGAAAGTGGCTGCAGAACGCCGCCTGGGTCGCCTGAACCATCAGGCCATACGCATAGTGCGATATTTCCCGCCGCAGCGTCGGGTTGTGCTCCAGTTGTTCGCGAAAACTGGCGGCGCTCATGCGCAGCGCCACGCCGTCGCGCTGCACCAGCGCGCGCACCGGCGACACCGGGCTATCCATAGCGACCGCGATGCCGACCATGCCTTCCGGGCCGACCAGCCCGACTTCCAGCGTCATCCTGGCATCGGCCACCGCCATCAGCGAGATCACGCAGCCGTCCGGGAAGTAGATATGCTCGATGCGTTCGCCGCGTTCGTGCAGCACTTCCCCCAGCCGTAAATGCGCCGGCTCAAGGATGCCCTCGTCCATCATCTGGCGCAGTTCTTTCTGCGGCAGTGCGGCGAGCAGGCTGTTGCCTGTTGTGACGTGCTTCCTTGCTGTCATCTGGAGCTCATGGTGAACGCTGCGATGTGCGGGTTCGCTGATGCGGCGCAAGGCGCAGTGCAGCGATGATAATTAGCGTAGCCGGCTAGTCTCGTCGCGTATGTACGCTAACGTACAGTGCCCGGGAACCGGATCAAAGAGAATATGTTCAGGCCGCGCCGCGCGCCGGCCGCCGCTTTTTAATACGAACAAGGATCGTCTATGCGTAAATTATCGATAACCATGCTTACCGCTGTCATCGCTGTCGCCGGCTGCGCCGACATGAACCCCACCCAACGCGGCACGGCCACAGGCGCCGGCATAGGCGCCGGCCTCGGCGCGGTGCTGGGGGCGGCCACCGGCGGCGGCGGCGGCGGCCGCACGGCGACGGGCGCGGTGCTGGGTGGTGCGGCGGGCGCCGTGATCGGCAATGTATGGTCGTCGCGCATGGAGAATCAGAAGCGCGCCATGGAGCAGGCCACGCGCGGCACCGGCGTGCAGGTGACCCAGACCCAGGACAACCGGCTGAAGCTGGACATCCCCAGCGATATCTCGTTCGACACCGGGCGCGCTGACATCAAGCCCAATTTCCGGCCCATCCTTGACCGCTTCGCCAGCGGCCTGGCCGAGAACCCGGCGGCGCAGGTGAGCATCATCGGCCATACCGACAGCACTGGCAGCAGCGCGCTGAACAACCAGCTTTCCCTGGACCGCGCAGCCAGCGCCCGCAACTACATCGCCAGCCGAGGCGTGGCTTCGCAGCGTATCCATATCGAAGGACACGGC
>Ga0308175_100003096_pt1 | contig 11485 bp, 7 predicted proteins | sample PhyCR1_3_FD_203893 | JGI IMG/M metagenome (GOLD analysis project Ga0308175, IMG submission 203893) | Soil microbial communities from UC Gill Tract Community Farm, Albany, California, United States - DLSLS.C.R1 | ecosystem: Environmental > Terrestrial > Soil > Agricultural land | place: USA... | reverse complement strand
GCTGGCTCGTAATGAATAGGTCGTCGGTTCGATTCCGACAGGCGGCTCCACCCCTGACCTGCGCTGCTGCTCCGAAGTTACGGCCCATTCATGTGTTGGTCTCACTTGCGTGTTCAATCCATTGGGAGTGAATCGGCCGCGGCGGAAGGGCAACTCGCCGAGCTGCCCATCGCCCGCATGCCCGGCCTGGAAATGCGCCGAACCTGTAACCCGCATGCACGAGATCCTGCCGTCATGGACATGATCGGCTGTGCACGGGCGGTCTTGATCGGCTACTCGGAGGGCGGCCCGACCGCCACGCTGTTCGATCGCGACGGGCGCCCACCACCCAGGGATCGGACGGCGTCAGGCGGACGCCCGGGCCCGGCCGTCAGGTGATGCCCAGCGCCGCCCTGCTCAGGGTCGAGAGGACCTGCTGCTGGTAGTAGACCGGCCCGCCCTCGTCCGCGGTCACCGACGAGGGGTAGTGGGTCGATACCGCAAGCACGTAGACGTTGCCGGCCGAGACGGCCAGGCCGAAGTAGTCGCCGATGAAGGAGAGGCTGCAGGGATCGTCGTGGCTGGCGCACGCCATCTGCCCGAGGCCGCCGACGTGCTGGGCGGGATTCTCCGGGTCCCAGGTGAAGGCGGTGGCGCGCACATTGGGTCCTACCGGCACCGCTCCCTGCCCGGCGTCCCGGTACGCCTGCACGGAGACGTCGATGCAGAAGTTCGTACGGCCGCGGTCAGCCGACAGGACGCTGGGATCGTTCGGGCAGGCGGCCCGCCGGTCGTAGAACGCGACCGCGACCGCGCCGCCAGGCCCCTCCGCCACCGACGGCTGGAACTGGTCGGTCGCGGCCGGGTCGGCGTTGTCGTTGACGCGGGCGGGCTCCGACCAGGTGTGGCCGCCGTCGACGGACTGGGTGAAGTAGACGTCGAATTGCGCGCCGTCCCAGTCCTCGTAGGTCAGGTAGAGGTGGCCGGCGTGCGTCCGGCTCGCGGTGAAGTTCTCGACGATGCCGTCCCGGAACGTGGTGTTCGGCAGCGCCGCTACCGGCAGGATGCCGACGTCGGGCACCGCGGCCACGAACGGGCTCCAGGTCCGGCCGTCGTCCGTGGACCGGGCGACGTAGATCGAGGACGCCTTACCGTTCGGCGGGAACGACACGACCGAGAGATACACGTTCCCGGCGGCGTCGACGGACGGGTAGACGTACGTCACCGCTGGACCGACCTGGGCCGGGGCGCTGAGCGTGAACGCCTTGTCGAAGGTCTGCCCCCGGTCGCGGGAGATCGCCATCCGGACTTTGGTCGCCGAGCCGTTGAAGACGGCCCAGGCGGCGTATACGTGGTTGGCGTAGCGGTTGCCCGGGATGTCGTTGACCGCGACCCATTGCTTGTCCTCGACGTGCCCGAACTGCTTGCTTGACGCGTTCGGCGACTGCTCCAGCGGCCGGCCGCCGTTGCCGGTGACCCAGTGCCGGCCCATGTCGTCGCTGTACGACAGCATGATCGCGGCGTTCGGGTGCAGGTTCTGCCAGAACGCGTTGAACGGCAGCGTCACCTGGTAGGCGCGGCCCGTGGTGTCGAAGGCGACGTTCGGGTCGGTGTTGTGGGTCCAGCTCGGCGGCATCGCCTGGGTGCCGACGGTCGTGCACTCGTAGCCCTGGACCTGGTTGTTGCCAGCCGGCGTGCCGTTCAGGATCGTGTACGAGCCGAGGTGGAAGTTGTAGAACGTGCTGTACCGGTCGAAGAAGAACTTCGACGTCCCCACCAGGTCCTCGGTCCCCCGCCTGGCCGCGATCCACGACTCCGACCGGTTGGAGTTCATCATCCCGGCGCCGCAGCGGCCGGGCACGTAGACCCCGTCCGGCGTGGGATAGCCCCCACCGGCCACCGGCGTGCTCGCGACCTGGTTCGTCACCGGCACCGACTGGTGCCAGAGCGCTCCAGGCTGAGCAACCGCGGTGCCGGCGGCGGCCACGAGGGCCATCGCAGTCACGACGATGGTTCCAGTGAGTGGACGGGTTCCGCGCATGGCGCACTCCCACCCGACCGGCTCTCCCCGTCGATCCTTATACGCCCTCCGCCGGCCGAGTGCCAGGGCCATCGCGGGTGGAGCTGGCGCCCGTGAGCCGTGCCGAGGCCAGTCCAGCGGCCGACGCGGTCGAGATGCTCGGCGTGTTCCGTCACGCCGACTGCGGTTCCACCGTGATCACCCGGAAGTTTGGCAGGTCGCCGGAGGAAGCGGTGACGGTCGGCTCGCTGTGGCACCATCTCGGGGCCGGCATGGGGACACGGGAGCGCCGATGAGCGATGTGAGATGCCAGAGGGGCCATCGCGCCCCCCGGCACGGCCGTCTCCCGGTCGGCACCGGCCGCCACGCGGCTGCCGGCGCTCGCGCCACCACCAGCGCTCACTCCCACTCCGTTGCCGGCACGCGTCCTGCCAACCGCTTTCGTGTCGACGCCGACGCCGACGGCGTCACCGGCTCTCCCGTCGCGACCAACACGGGCCAGGCGACCGACACCGACGCCAGCTCTGGCGTCGGCCCGGGTGAGACCGGCCCGGGTGAGACCGGCCCGGGTGAGACCGGCCCGGGTGAGGCCGGCCCGGGTGAGGCCGGTCGGGGTGAGGCCGGCCCGGGTGAGGCCGGTCGGGGTGAGGCCGGCCCGGGTGAGGCCGGTCGGGGTGAGGCCGGCCCGGGTGAAGCCGGTGAAGGCGCGACCGGCGGACCGGACAGTGGCGGCGCACACGTCCGCCGCCCGAACCGGCACGGCGCGACTCCGTGGATCGTGGCGCACCGCGGGGTCGCCGCCGCCGGGGCCGTGTCCGTGGCCGCGCTCATCGTGATCACGGCGGCGATCGTCGGCGGCGGGCCGCCGGTCGAGCCGGTTGCGACGGGCGGTGGCGAGTGGACCACCGTGCCCGCCGCCTCGCCGGCGCCGGCCGTGCCGAGTGCCGGCGTGCTGTCCGTTCCACTGCCCGCCGCTTCCCCGACAACCGGACCTAGTAGGCAGAAGCCAGGCGGTCGAGCCGGAGCGCAGGGCCGTCGGGATCGGGCGCATCCCGGACCGAAGCGCTCTCCAGGACCACCGGATCGGACGCCGAAGCAGCGCCCCCCGCCGGGTCGCCCCACACCGCCGGACGCCGCCGCCACAGCCGGCCCTGGCTCGGCCTCCTCCGTGACCGGGCGCCCGACCCCGTAGGCCCGATGCCGTCGTTCCACTCGACTCCGGGCATGTCGTACTGCTCGACGTGATTTCCTTGAGCTTGAGGTCGAGGACACCGTGGCGCGCCGTGGCGAAGAAGGCGTCGACTACTTCCCCTGACGGCCGATGTCCGGTCGGCCGCTGTGGCAGCATCACGGGACAGGTAGGGGACGCTGAGCGCCGATGTGCGATGTGGGAGGCCGATCAGCCGGGACGCCTTCCGGAAATCGTCTTCGTGGTTTCAGTTCTGGTCTCAGTTGCTCGTTGTCAGCCGCGGTACGCCGACGCACGCACTGGCGGTGGGTGGGTGGCCCGACAACTGGGCGCCGCTCGCGTGGTCGCTACTGCGCCGCAGGCCGACGCCGCGCTGATGGAGGTCTTCCGGGGCGTGGAGATCAAAGTCTCCAGCGACCGGCGGCATCCGCGCGAGCTGGACGGCGACCTCATCGCGCCGGCCGCGGCCTGATCGCGACCATGCGGCCGGGCGTCCTGTGGCTGTGCACCCCGGTGACCGCCGCCGGGCCGGCGCTTTCGGTGGCCGCTCCGGCTACTCGCCGACGACCTGCTCAGCGAGCGCGGCCCGCGCCGCCTGCAGGTTGTCCACGCAGACCACCGCGAAGAACTCCTCCCGGACACCTGGACTGGGAGCAGCACATCGACGTTGACGCCCGCCTCGGCGAGCCTCCGGAACGACTCGGCCCCCGCACCCGGCACGTTCTCCATCCGCAGCGTGAGCGCCGGCCGTTCGGTGAACTCGATTCCCGCATCGCCTAGCGCCGTACGGGCACCGCTCTCGTCGTCGACGACGAAGGCGACCCAGCCGCTGCCGCCGCGACCGATCGCGGACAGAACGATGTTGATCTCGCGCGCAGCCATGGCCGCACACAGTCGAGCCAGCTCACCGGGCCGGTCCTCCATCTGAACGGTAAAGGCGCTCATTTTATCGCCCTGCCATCTCAAAACCCGCTCTCGCCCTTGCCGGTGACCGTACCCCGGCCGACGAGCCCTTCACACCGCTCCTCGTTAGGGAGCACATCGGCGTCTGCTACGGGAGGGGCGGCGAGTCAACCCGGACGCGAGCTCACGGTCAGCGACACCGCGCTCGGTCCGCGGGCCATCCTGACCGTCAGCGCTGCAGGAGCCGGGACGCCGACCCGTCGAGCGGGAGTCCGATCGTCATGGTCCCGTCGCCGTCCGCCGTCCGCGAGTTAGGGCGTAGTGATGTTGGCCGGGTGATGCCGCTTCGCCGGCTTCCAGGGAGTACCCGCGGGACTATCAGACTTGCGGTAGTCCCTCATCCAGGCACAGCACGTTTCCTTCGCTGTCCTTGAACCAGGCGGCCTTTCCCATCCCGGACATGGAGGCGATGCCGTCGTTCCACTCGACTCCGGGCATGTCGTACTGCTCAAAGGTGATCCCTTTGGCCTTGAGGTCACGCACCTCCGCCTCGACATCGTCGACGTGCCACTGGGCGATGGTGTGACCGGCCTGGCCGGCGTACTGAGTTTCGTAAATGCTGAAGGACGTCCCGCCAGAAGTCTTGTAGAGCAGCATCATGCCTTCGAACTCGGCGGATGGCGTGAGCCCCAATTTCTCGGCGTAGAAATTGCGTGCCCGCTTGAGGTCTGCGGCGGGAATATTGGCCGTGACCGTGCCGCTGTCGAGCATTGTTCCTCCCCGTACGAACTCGTCCGCATCGACAATATGGTCCCTCGACCGCACGCTAGACTCCGGCAGCAGCCTCAACAAGAGCCGCTCGGACCCACGCGGATCTTGTTTCGGTCAGTTCTGGACGAGCGGAACCATCAGGGCAGATGCGGCCTTTGTTGCAACCCGTCGGTTGTTGAACCTTTCAATTCGATTCCATGTTGGATTGTGCGAGGTAGATACAATCTCGATGTGTCTCTCCTGCAGTACACCACCCGCCGGCCGGAGCTGAGACTGCTGCTCCGGAAGCGAGACGCCGTCGAGTGGACCCACTGTCCTTTGGCAGGCTCGAGTGCCTCGGCCCTTGGCGCTGGACATCGAGCAGGACATGCGGGTCTTCGGACTCGGCCGTCAGTCAGAAGCGATCAGAGAAGCTCTTCGGCTGCTCCCTGGGACTACTGAACCAACCCACATCGCGCCGGAAGATCGGAGATTCGAAGCTCGGCAGCGAACCAGACGGTGGTCTCTAGTATCCCGGCGTCCGCCAGGGCGTGCCCGCACCGCCGCATGATGAGCCGGAGGACCCCTCCCACCGCTGGTTGGTGGGCGGAGCCACAGAGCTTGTCAGCGTGCGGGGTGAGAACGGCGCCGACGCCGCTTGTCGGCCTCGTCGTGTTCCGCTTCGGACGGCAAGGCCCGCTGCCCCATCTCCCTCCAGAATTCTCGAAGCTCGCCAGCTAAGGCTCCCTGCCAGGGCGCCGTCTTTCGGCGGACCGCGCCTCGACGCAGGAGGGCTTCCTGCCTGCGGCAGAACGCCTCACTTAACTCGATCCGATGGCTCTTCTCGCCTCCGGTGGGGTACGGGCACAGCCCGAATGGGCAGCCGCTCTTGCAGTTTGTGCCCGGAGTCGAGCTCGCTACCCTGCCGGATGCCCGGCGCGGGTTCAACGGGGACCGGTCGCCGGTGAGGCACGGTGGCAGATCCTGCCGATCCGTGCTGTGGAGGCGCTGGTCGCGGTCGCTCGGCTCGCCTCGTTCGGCCAGGTTCAGCAGCAGGAGCACGTCGGCGAGGAGCTGCTGCGCGCGGGGGTGGAGGGCGGTCCATCCCGTCGATGGCGGGATCCACAGGTTGTGTTTGCGTGGCGATGTTGGGCTCGATGGCAGTGAGCCGACCTTAGACATGACCCCGCTCTCGTCGATCCAGATGAACCGCTCCGGCTTCCCTGTCGCCAGTGCCAACACCGCCAGCTTGCGGGCCTCGACGACGAACGGATGCTCCTGCCGTGTTTTCGGGATGGCGATCCAGTGGTCGATGAGGGCGTCGGCGTCAGCCGAGCGGCCGCTGTGGTTGCCGCTCGGATCGTCGGGCAGAGAAGCGAGGCACAGAGCGTGCAGGAGCGTGAGCCGTGTGAACCAGAAACGGCTGCCCCTGAGCATTTCCTTGGCCTGTTCGACCAGGTAGTTCCGTGCCTCCAGCTGGGCCTGGGAACGTCTGGGGCGACGATTTGCTGCGTTCTTGAAGCCCTGAGCCAGCGCCACCTCGAGTGATAGACCCCCTCCGCGCCCGGAGTCCTGACTCTGCACAAACTTCAGCCATTGCCGCAGGCTCAGCCGTGCATCTCCCGATCGCGCTGCCCCCGCCGAACCGACGAGCAGAGGGGCCAGCCACGCGCGTGCAACCAGCTCTCGCCATCTGCGCTCCTCCACCTCGTCACGGCCGAGGTCCGAACGGCTGCCGACATCGGCCGCCCTGCGGCCCCCGTCATCCCGGCTCCCGTCATCCCGGCTCCCGTGGCTCGGTTTGCGGCGTGCCGGCAGACCCGGCAGGTTCGGGAGGCGCGCCCGGCGGGTGCCTGCTGTTGGTGGCTCGGGGGGAGCGTCGGGATTGTCGTGCGGGCCCAGGACGTCCGCCAACGCGGCGATTGCCTGGTCGCCGCCGGCGCCGACCTCCTGCGCTGCCGCTAGCCGGACCGGATAGGAGCCTTCCACGCATATGATCCGGTAGAGCTGGCGGTAAGCAGGAGCGGCCGGTCGGCCGGCCCTCAGTTTGCCCTGCTCCGCCACTGTCCTGGCAGCGTCGCCGAAACGGCGCACGACGTTGAGCTTGGCCTCCTCGAGGGTGCGGTGGTCGGGCGCCGAGACGTGTGGCCAGCGCTCGTGCAGCTCGGCTGCGATGACTTCATGCCGCGGAGCAGTGTCGACGCTGTCGATCTCCAGCGCGGCGGCGTACAGGTCGAGGGCCTTCTCGTCGGAGCGCCTGCTGGCGGCGCGGCACAGGACAGCCTGCAGACGCCGGTCGCTGGCGCCCGGCTGCGGAACCGCGACGGGAGCTTCGCTGGCACCGTGGCGTCGCGCCTCGGCAACCGTCGACCGAGAGTGCATCACTAGGGCAATGAGGAGTTCCCGGCCGGGTTCCTCGAGGGCCTCCTCAAGATACTTCTCCTCCATCATCGCGGCACCGATGAGCCGGGATCCGAGGTAGGCCTGCATGATGCTGTGCGGGAAGCGGACACCGTCGCCGCGCGCCTCCACGAGTCCGAGCTGGGTACCCCAGGTAGCAGCGAGCCGGATGTTCAAGGGGTGACCCAGCTCGTCCTCGACGGTGTCGAGGAGTGGTGATTGCCGCGACTTCGGTTGCCCTATCATTTGTTCCGCCGTCGACGATCCCCTCAATGCGTCAAAGTCCTCGTACTTGACCTGTAGCTTGTCTTGCTTCAGGCCGATACACGCCAGCGCGGAAATCTGGAGCAGGCACGCCTTGCGATCCTTGAAAGGCAGCGGCAAGCCGCGTTGGAAGTAGCCGGACAGGAGGGCGTCCGTCCAGGTTCGCAACAGCCGGAGTCGGAGCTCGGCCCGATCGACGCTGCGGGTATCCAGCCGTCCGTCCTGTCGGCCGGGTGAGAGGTACTCCATCAGCCCGGCACTGTGCAGCTGGCGCGTAATCTGGAGGTACAGAGGCGCTTCCATCACGTCCGCGGTCTCGACGATCCAGTCCAGGCGGCGCTCATCGTTGCTGGAACCGGTCGACCGGACGTACTCCAGCGCCGCCTCCTCGCTCAGCGGCTCCAACTCCACGATCGTGGCCTCGGTCTCCCGCAGCAAGTTGTGCGGCCTCGACGCGATGATAAGCGGTAGTCGGTCGGCATTCGCCTGCCGGATTGCAAGGCGGATGCGATTGTCACGATCCGTTCCCGGCTCGCCCTCGATGAGCGCCTCCTCGAGACCGTCTGCGAGCACAACGACCTGATCGTTTTTGTGAAGGTGACGCCAGACCTTTTCCCCCTCGGTATCGGAGAGCAGCCTTTGATCCGCTTCATCGAGAAACCGTTGTCGCGCCAGCTCCCGAAAATCTAGGCCGCGCTGCGCATCGCGCAGCCGGACGGGCACCGGGACAGCGCCCCGCTCGGCCAACAGCTTAGTAAGCTGAACGAGCAGGGCGGTCTTGCCCGCACCCACGCTGCCGACGACGACGTGAGGGCGGCGGGTGTGCGGATCTCGCACATCGTCGATGATCACGTTGCACAGCTCGTCCCGGCCGACCACCTCACCGATAACGCTGCCCGCCGACGGAACCACGTCCCGCGCATTGTGTTTCGCTCTCCGCACATACGGCTGTCGCACGTGCCTGAGCCGAAACAGCAAAAAGATCGCGGACGCCACGGCGATCGAGAGAACCGGCACGAGCGCGCCCGCCAACGTGCCGCAGGAGAAGCTTGCCCGTTGGCATCTCGCCTCAAGGTCGACGGGGAGGCCATCGGAGCCGAGCCGGACGACGACGTAGAGAGCCCAAATTAACCGGATGAGCAAGACGAGGGCGCCGCCATAGGGAAGGAGTCGGCGCGTCATGACCAGCGGCCGGTGGCGGCGCCACGATCGCCTTGCCTTGAAGTCGCGGAAGTCTCGACGGATCCGCAGCGCCTTGACCGTTCGAACCACCGGCCGCGACAAGCGGGACAATAACCGCCGTAGCCGCAGACGTAGAGGACCTGCGGCCGGACGCTGCCGGCCTGCGGGCCGGCCATCGGGAATGGAGCTCATCGTCCCCACCTCGGCCGCCGTTTGATCGAGGGAGTTGACCGAACTGATGCGGCATGCGGCAGCCGGGGCGGATTGGGTGAGCTAACGGAAGCGAGGGAAGGCCCGACTGGTTCCGCTCGCAGAGCACTGGTCGGCTGACACCGGCCCGCGCCTTGCGCCACTCGGCGGCCGGGAGCGGCAGATCCAGTTGCTCTGGATCGCTTCCACTTGCTCATCACGGCCCCCTCGAGGCCCGGCCGGCGAACCGCTCGCGTCGGCTATAGCACGCCGCGTACGCTCACTTACCTTATGTAGTAGTCGGAAGTCAAGCACGGCTTCGGCTTGCGCTCGACCCTCCAAGGACCCGGCCCACCTCGCCGATCGAGCAAGGATGGTCACGTCGTCGCCCACTCCGAGGGACATCCGAGCCGGCGGTCCTGCGATGCACCCCGCCGGTCGGCAGTCACGGACGAAATCCCTCACCGCGAGCTGGAGATCTCGTTGCTCATTACCAGCCTGCCCATCTGTCTTGTCCCCTGCGCCAGTCCCTCGGGGACGCGATCCTTGGATTGTGGCGAGACGTCACAGTGGTCTCAGTTTTAGTCTCAGTTGCTGGTCGTCAGCTGGTACACGTCGAGGTCCGTGATTACTCGCGGACCAGCAATTTTGTACTTCTGCGGACGTCCTCGGACTTGGGGTCAGAGGTGCCGTCGTCGGAGAAGCTGATCCTGCCGTAGCGGTCGCCGACGTGCAGTCGGTGCTTCAGCTGGTATGTGTCGGCGTCAGCGAGCAGGACGTCGCCCTTCGCCATGCCCAGGGCGATGGTGTGGGCATCCGGGCTAACGGCGACGGCCTCGGCGTCGCCGGCCGGCAGCACCCGATCGATCTGTTCCCAACTCGTCGTGTCCACCACCACGAGCGCACCTCGCTCGCCGATCCTGCGCGCTCCCTGGGTGGCGAGGAATGGCCTGCGACCGTCGGAGCTCCATGCACTTCCCGCCGCCGGTTCGGGGACGTTGGTGCGCGTCTCGCCGTCCGTCGTGACCGCGGCCGGCACCGAGGGCAGCGTGATCTGGTGGATGACCCGGCGGCGGTCGACGTCGATCACCGCGGTCGAGAACATCGTCGTGATGGCGACGAGCCGTCCGTCGGGACTGAGCGAGACGGTCTCTCTGGGAGAGCCCACCGTTGGCCGGACGCTGGCCCGGACACTGCCGGTCGTTTCGCGGGTGTTCGGGTTCACGAAGACTGCGATATCGGGCCCTGCCTTTCCCCCCTTCCCACTGCTGAACCGGGACGATCCATTCCCCGGCGCGGCCGGCCAGTGGGATACCGGTAGGTCGTCCCGTCGAACCTCGCGGCCAGCCAGCCGCGGCCGGCGGGAAAGGCTCGGTGGTGTCGGACGTGGCCGGCAGGGCGAGCGTCGTCGTCGTGCCACGGGGCAGGTCATGAGTCGTCATGACGTAGGCCTGGGGGGCGGTGATCTCGTCCACGGTCAGCGCGTCGGCGGAGAACCCGCGCCACCAGCTGTTCGTGTCGAGGCTGGCCGGTACCCGCTCGCGGAACACCGGCGTCCCGGGTCGTCCCGTGCGAGTATCGACGTACGCGGCACTGGTACGGGTGCCGGACCGTCGTATCCGGCGACCACCACCACGCCGAGCCGCCGGCCGTCCGCAGTGAATCGCGCGGTCAACGGCCAGCCGCCGAGGTCCGAGACCCTCCGGATCCACCGGGCCCGGCCGTCCGGGCCGAACAGGGTCAGCGGATCCCGGGGTGCCGGGGACCTGCGGGGTGACGACCGCCACCAGGCCGGCTGTGTCGCCTGTCGGCGCGGGCGACGCCGCGACGTCCCTGGGATCGGTGGCGGGGCTGCGGTACTCGGCCAGGACGCGCGCCGGGAGCACGCGCACCGCAGACCACTGCGCTCCCCAGGGCCACGACTAGATCGGATGCCGAGGCGGCGCCCCTCGCCGAGTCGCCGCACGCGGCCGGACGCCGCCGCAGCCCGATCGGGGTTTGGCCTCAGCTCGCCGTGACCGGTTGCCCCGGGGCCCGATGAAACCTGCGCGGGATCGCCGAACAGGTCACCACGGCAGATAGCCGCCGGCGCCACCACGGTGTGACCAATTTGAGGCACCGTGTGGCTTGAACGGGCGTCTTCGAAATTGGGAACCGCGCTGTCCGCCGACCCAGACCGCTATGGAAAGCGTCTCTCATCGAATACCGGCCGGTAGCCGCAATCGAGATGGCGCACAATCCCGCCATGGTTCGCAAAGTTGGACTCGCGTGCGGGTCGGGCGGAAACCTGACGACCCTCGCTCGACAGAGTAGTGCGTGGGCTGTCCGACGGCAGCGGGAACGCCGCGCGTCAAGCAGAGCGGCGCAAAGCGGAAACTACGACCCAGGACCTTCGGCGCGGATGCGATTGTCAGCGTCCGCTCGTTCCTCAGATAACGGACAGATCTCGCTGTGGCGTGCAGATGGGCGATTAGGACGCCGAATACGGACCGTCGCCGATGAGGCGAGCCGGGTCTGGGCCGGATGTCCGCGGGAAATCGACAGGACTGTAGTCCATTCAGACCTTTCAAGGTGAACGGGTCAGCGCTAATGTCCGCAGGATCCAAAGG
>Ga0308175_100003095_pt1 | contig 11486 bp, 10 predicted proteins | sample PhyCR1_3_FD_203893 | JGI IMG/M metagenome (GOLD analysis project Ga0308175, IMG submission 203893) | Soil microbial communities from UC Gill Tract Community Farm, Albany, California, United States - DLSLS.C.R1 | ecosystem: Environmental > Terrestrial > Soil > Agricultural land | place: USA... | reverse complement strand
AAGCCGTGTCGGTCAGCTCTGCGTCCGCGGCCTTGCCCACCACGACGAGCCGGACCGGGCCGGTTCCCGAGGAGTGGGCCGACAGGAGCGAGAACCCTCGACACCCCTTACGCTCGGGCGCATGTCGCGCCGCAACCCCGCCCTCGGCCTGGGCCTGGTGGTGCTCGCGGCGCTGCTGTTCGTGCAGAACGCCGGGGTCTCCCGGGTGGCGCTGCGCGCGGGGGTCGACCCGGCCGCGCTGACCACGCTGAGGGTCACCGGCACGGCGGTGGTCCTGGTGGCGGTCGCCGCGCTGTTCCGGCGGGACGCGCTGCGGCCGCCGGGCGGGCGGATCGGCCTGCTGGTCGTGGTGCACGGCCTGGTCGGCGTGGCCGCGCTGCAGTGGACCTACTTCGTCGCGATCGACCGGCTGCCGGTGGGGATGGCGCTGCTGCTGGAGTACCAGGCCCCGATCCTGGTCGCCCTGTGGGCGCGGTTCGTGCAGCGCGAGCGGGTGCGGCCGCGGCTGTGGCTGGGGCTGGGGCTCGCGTGGACCGGGCTGGCGGCGGCCACCGGCATCTGGCGCGGGCTCACCTTCGACGCGGTGGGCGTGCTCGGCGGCCTGGGCGCGGCGGTCTGCTTCGCGACGTACTTCCTGATCGGCGAGCACGGCGTCGGCCTGCTCGACCCGCTGCGGGTGATCGTGTGGTCGTTCCTGGTCGCGACGGTCGGGCTCAACCTCGTGCACCCGCTCACCGGCGCCCGGCTGGACCTGCTCGGCGACCGGGTGAGCCTGCTGGCCCGGCTCGCCGACCACGCCGTCCCGCTGTGGGCGGTGCTCGCGTGGATCGTCGTCATGGGCACCGTGCTGCCGTTCGGGCTGTCGCTGCTCGCCCTGCGGCACCTGCCCGCCACCACGGTCACCATGGCCGCGATGCTCGAGCCGATCGGGGTGAGCGCGCTGGGCTGGGTGTGGTTCGCCGAGTCCCTGGACGCCGTCGCGCTCGTCGGCGGCGTCGCCGTGGTGGTCGGCATCGCGCTCGCCCAGACGGCCCGGCGCGCACCGCTGCTGGTGGAGCCGCCGCACCTCGGGTGAGCCGTCCGGCGGCCAGATCGAACCGTTCGGACGAGGCGGACCCGACCCGTGGACGCCATCCTGAGCACGCCGGCGGCGCGAGGGGGGCCGCGACGTCGCCGGCCCGGCCGGTCGCCGCCCTCCCTGCATGCGGGCCCGACCGGACCGGCTCCAGGGAACCCGGGGGTCCCAGGGGCGGGTCCGCGCCTCGACGCGCGCGGGCCCGTCCCCCGGCAGTGCCCGGCCAGTGGGCCACCGTCAGGGCAGCACGACCTCGCCGCCTGGGACGTGCGGCAGGTCCCGGCCGCGTACGACGTCGAGCGGGTTGGTCAGGCAGCGGATCGACCCGCCGCCCTTGTGGAACTCGGCGACGTCGACGAGCACGATCTGGAAGCCCCAGCCCTCGAGCCGCGCGCGGACCCGGTCCGGCACGCTCGGCATCAGGATCGTCGAGCCGACCACCACGGAGTTCGCGCAGAAGGTCAGCGCCTCCTCCTCGGTCAGCACGAGCGGCTCCGGAACCAGGTCGAGCACCGCGGCGGCGGACGCCGCGTCCAGGGCGGCCGGGCAGACCATCGCCCGCCGGTCGTCGAGCGGGCAGAACGCCAGGTCGAGGTGGTACATCCCCGGGTGCGTGATCCGCAGCCCGCGGACCCGCACGTCGAGGTCGGTGGCCAGGTGCTTGAGGGCGAGCTCCTCGGTGCGCGGGCCGTAGCCGACGACCAGCGCGTCCCCGAACGCGAACGCGTCGCCCGCCTCCAGGTGCGCCCCGACCCCGTCGCGCCCGACGTAGGAGCCCGCGAACCCGTGCTCGGCGAACCACGGCGCGGCGGTCAGGGTCTCGTCGCGGCGCTCGGCGTAGCGCATGTGTGAGTGCACCACCCGGCGGCCCTCGGTCGCCGTACCGGTGTTCACGACCAGTCCCAGGTTCATCGCGTACACCATGTCCGGGCTGTCCGGGCGCTGCGGCAGCACCTCCACGTCCGCGCCGGCGGCCCGCAGCGCCGCGACGAGCCCGAGCCACTGCGCGCGGGCACGCTCCGGGTCGGGCTGGTCGGCGAGGTCCATGAACGGGTTGATCGCGTAGTCCACGCGGAAGTGGTTCGGCTCGACCATCAGGTAGTGCCGGCCCCAGTGGAGCTGCTGACCCATGTTCGCCTCCTCGGCCTCGTCGGTGCGTCGCGATCATTGGTCCGATTGTCCGACAATCAGACCCCGGCTCAGTATGCGGTCCGGGGTGGCCCCGCCGTCAAGTTTTGTCGGACAATGTGACCCAGGTGTCGCGCGCGGACCGCGTGCCGCCCTCCGCCACCGGTCACCAGGGGGATCGCGTGAAACCGTTCGAGACGCTGAGCCTCGAGCACTCCTCGACGGTCGACCGCGTCGCCGAGGAGCTGCGCCGGGCGCTGTTCGACGGCGAGGTCGAGGCCGGTACGCCGCTACGCGAGGTGGCGCTCGCCGACGCCATGGGGGTCTCCCGCTCCACCATCCGCGAGGCCCTGGGCGTGCTGGTCGCGGAGGGCCTGGCGACCCGCGAGCCGAACCGCGGCGTGCACGTCACCGAGCCCGACCCGGAGTCCGTGCGCGACGTCTCCGCGGCCCGCCGCGTGCTCGAGGTCGCCGGCGTGCGGCACTGGACCGAGGCCACCGACGCCGCCCGCGAGGCCTGCCACGCCGCGCTGCGTGCCTTCGCCGACGCCGCCGAGACCGGGGCCAGCCCGGCCGAGCTGACGGCGGCGCACCTCGCGATCCACCGGTCGTTCGTGGCGCTCACCGGCTCGACCCGGCTGATCGCGCTCGCCGAGTCCCTGACCTCGGAGATCCGGCTCGCGCTGGCCAAGGTCGACCGGATCCGCCGCAACGCCGAGGCCCAGGTGCACTCCCACGCCGCCCTGGTCGCGCTCCTGGAGGCCGGCGACGTGGAGGCCGCCGCCGCCGAGCTGGAGCGGCACCTCGCGCACGCCGAGACCTCCATGCTGGACGCCCTGCACCTGAGCTGAGCCTGGATCCATCGATCCGCGCCGTCGCGAGCGGCACCAGACGGGTGCGAGTGGCTTGGCGCCCGACGCGAAGGCAGGCCGACCTGTCGAGCGTCGGCAACGCAGCCAGCGTGCCCGGATGGCGTCGCGCAGCAGGCGAGGATCGGTGGATGCAGGCTTGGACCGGGCCCCGGGCCGACCTGGCAAGATCGACGTGTGAGGTTCCTGGTCCGCGTCGCCGTGAACGCCGTCGCCGTGGGGGTCGCCTGCTGGCTGCTCGCAGACATCTGGCTGCGCGGAGGCTCCGACACCGAGCGGCTGCTGCGGCTGCTGCTCGTGGCGGTCGTCTTCGGCCTCGTCAACGCGGTGGTCCGGCCGGTCGTGAAGTTCCTGTCCTTCCCGTTCATCATCCTGACGCTGGGCCTGCTGATCTTCGTGATCAACGCCCTGATGCTGATGCTGACCGGCTGGCTGTCCGGGCAGATCGGTCTCGGCTTCCACGTCGACGGCTTCGGCACCGCGCTCCTCGGCGCCCTGATCATCACGGTCGTGACGTGGGGCCTCGAGCTGGTGCTGCCGGACAAGCGGCGATGACCCGACGATGACCCGACGATGACGCTGCGCGCGAGCGACCTGCCGCCCCGGACGACGCCGCCCGGGACGCCGTACCGCGTCGCCGTGGTGTGCCTGGGCAACATCTGCCGCTCGCCGATGGCCGACGTCGTGGTCAACGACCGGCTGGAGGCGGCGGGGCTCGAGGGCCGGGTCGAGGTCGTCAGCGCCGGCACCGGGGGCTGGCACATCGGCGGCCCGATGGACCGGCGGGCGGCGGCGCTGCTGACCACGCACGGGTACGACGCGACGCGGCACCGCGCGCAGCAGATCGAGGCCGCCTGGTTCGACGACGTCGACCTCGTGCTCGCCATGGACACCGACAACTTCGCCGACCTCATCGAGCTGGGACCCGCCTCGCGGGTGCGGATGTTCCGCGACTTCGACCCCCGGGTGCGGCCGGCCGGCGACCGCGACGTACCGGACCCCTACTTCGGCGGCGACGACGGCTTCGAGGCCGTGCTCGCGATCGTCGAGCGCACCGCGGACGTGCTGGTGCCCGTGCTCGCCGAGGCCCTGGAGCGGGACGACGCGGCCGCGGTCCGCGCGGAGGCGGACGACTGACATGGCGCGGGCGGGCGGGATCGCGCAGCGGGCCGAGACCCTGCTCGGCACGGCCGTGGTCGCCACCTCACCTGTCGCCGGCGGGGACATCTGCACCGCCACCCGGCTCAAGCTCTCCAGCGGCGGCGCCGCCCTGGTGAAGACCCGGCCGCACGCGCCGGCCGACTTCTTCCGCACCGAGGCCGCCGGCCTGGTCTGGCTGGCGGAGGCGGGCGGCGCACCCACCCCCGAGGTGCTCGCCGTGCAGGACGACTGCCTGATCCTGGCCTGGGTCGAGGAGTCCCGGCCCACCGGCGACGCCGCCGAGTCCTTCGGCCGCGCCCTGGCCGCGACGCACGCGAAGGGCGCGGACGGCTTCGGCACCGCCTCCGGCGCGGACGGCTACATCGGGACCCTGCCGCTGCCCAACCGCGAGGCGCCCACCTGGCCGGAGTTCTACGCCACGCGCCGGGTGCTGCCCTACCTCAAGCTGGCCCGTGACCGCGGCGGCATCGCCCCGCCCGACGCGGCCGCCGTCGAGGCCGTCGTGCGCCGCATCGTCGACCTCGCCGGCCCCGACGAGCCGCCGGCCCGCCTGCACGGCGACCTCTGGTCGGGCAACCTCGTCTGGGGCAGGGACGCCACCGTCTGGCTGGTCGACCCGGCAGCGCACGGCGGCCACCGCGAGACCGACCTCGCGATGCTGGCGCTGTTCGGGTGCCCGCAGCTGGCGCGGGTGCTCGACGCGTACCGGGAGGCGACGCCGCTGGCCGAGGGGTGGGAGGACCGGGTCGCGCTGCACCAGCTCTTCCCGTTGCTGGTGCACGCGTGCCTGTTCGGGCACGGCTCCGGTGGGGCCGGCTACGGTGCCCGCGCCGGCGAGGCGGCCCGCAGCCTGCTCTGATCGGCCCCGGCCGGTTCTCAGGCACGGCTCAGGCAGCGGTGGCAGAGTTGAGGTGTGAGCACCGGCACCGAGACACCGCCGCACGTCCTCGTCGTCGACGACGACCGGTCCGTGCGCGAGTCCCTGCGCCGGTCCCTGGAGTTCAACGGGTACGCCGTCAGCCTGGCCAGCGACGGGGCCGAGGCCCTCGCGACCATCGCCGGCCGCCTCCCGGACGCGCTGGTCATCGACGTGATGATGCCGCGGCTCGACGGCATCGAGACGACCCGGGCGCTGCGCACAGCCGGCAACGACCTGCCGATCCTCGTGCTGACCGCCCGCGACTCGGTCGGCGACCGGGTCGAGGGGCTGGACGCCGGCGCCGACGACTACCTCACCAAGCCCTTCGCCCTCGACGAGCTGCTGGCCCGGCTGCGCGCGCTGCTGCGGCGCGTGCACCAGACCGGCCCGGACGAGCTCGAGGCCGAGGTGCTCACCTTCGCCGACCTCACCCTGAACCCCGCCACCCGCGAGGTACGCCGCGGCGACCGCCCGATCGAGCTGACCCGCACCGAGTTCACGCTGCTGGAGATGTTCATGCGGCGGCCACGGCGGGTGCTGGACCGCTCGTTCATCCTCGAGGAGGTGTGGGGCTACGACTTCCCCACCACCGCGAACTCCCTCGAGGTCTACGTCGGGTACCTGCGCCGCAAGACCGAGGCCGAGGGCGAGCCGCGGCTGATCCACACGGTGCGCGGCGTCGGCTACGTCCTGCGCCTCACGCCGGAGTGAGCGCGGCACCATGAAGACGCCGTTCGGCCACCTGCGCTACCGGCGGTCCCTGGCCAGCCGGGTCATCCTCCTCACCACGATCGCGGTCGGCGTCTCCGTCGCGCTGGTCTCCCTCGCGTCGTACCTCACCGTCCGGCACCAGATCCTCTCCGCCCTCGACGAGTCCCTGCATCGGCGGGCCTACGCCACCGCGGTGTACAGCCCCTCGGCGGTCGCCGTGGGCGACATCCCCACCTTCCTCCAGGGCGCCACCGACAGCTCGATCGGCTACGCGTTCGCCAACGGCCGGGCGCTGATGACCAAGGGGCCGGCCGGCGCGACCGTGGCGCCCGGCGCGCCGGAGTTCGCGGTGGCTCGCGGGACCTCGAAGTACTCCTGCCGCACCATCACCGCCTCCAACGGCGTCGACTACCGGGTCGCGACCGTGCCCACCGGCGAGAACGGCATCGCCTTCATCGTGGCGCAGTCGCTGCAGGCCAACGAGGCCGCGCTCGACAAGCTCGGCCTGGTGATGTTCCTGCTGGGTGCGGCCGGGGTCATCGCCGCCGCGCTCGCCGGCTGGGCCGTGGCCCGCAACGGGCTGCGTCCGGTGCGCCGGCTCACCGACGCGGCCGAGGAGATCGCCCGCACCGAGCAGCTGGACCCGATCGAGGTGGAGGGCAACGACGAGATCGCCCGGCTGGCCCGGGCGTTCAACGCGATGCTCACCGCGTTGTCCGCGTCCCGGGACCGGCAGCGGCAGCTCGTCGCGGACGCCGGCCACGAGCTGCGCACCCCGTTGACGTCCCTGCGCACCAACCTCGACCTGCTCACCCAGGCGGACCGGCAGGGCGGCCTGTCCGCGGCGTCGCGGGCCGAGCTGCTCGACGACGTCCAGTTCCAGATCGAGGAGCTCACCACCCTCATCGGCGACCTCACCGAGCTGGCCCGCGAGGAGCCCGCCCGGCTCGCGCTGGAGGAGGTGGACCTGGCCGACGTCACCGAGCGCGCGGTCGAACGGGTCCGCCGCCGGGCCAGCAGCCTGCACTTCGACGCCCAGGTCGAGCCCTGGACGGTCATCGGCGAGCCGGCCGCCCTCGAGCGGGCGGTCACGAACCTGCTCGACAACGCCGCCAAGTGGAGCCCCCCGCTCGGCGTGGTCACCGTGCGCCTGGTCGACGGGACGTTGCTGGTCGCCGACCAGGGCAACGGCATCGCGGCGACCGACCTGCCGCACGTCTTCGACCGCTTCTACCGCTCCCCCGAGTCGCGCACCCTGCCCGGCTCGGGACTGGGGCTCTCGATCGTGCGGCAGGTCGCCGAGCGGCACGGCGGGACGGTGCGCGTGGGTGCCTCCGAGTCGGGAGGCGCGGCGTTCTGGATGACGATCCCCGGGCGGGTCACGGGCTCGTCCCAGGAGGTTCTCAGTGCCGGTTAAGCCGGGCCCGTCAGGCTTGGAGGCATGACGGAGCAGAACCCGCCCGACGAGAGCAGCTCGGACGACACGCAGCGACTGACGGACAGCACGACCGGTGGCTCGACCCACCGGTACGGCGAGGCCGGCCCCACCCCTGACCGGCAGCAGTCCTCGTCGCCGTACGCCGCCCACGGCTCGTCGTACGGTCCCGCCCCCGAACCGGACACCGCGCGGTTCGGGGGGTTCGGCTTCGCCGACCGCACGGACGAGGGACGACCGGATCGCACGCGGTCGTCCCGTCCGGGCGGGGCGGTCGTCGCCGGTCTCCTGGCGGCGGCCCTGGTCGCGGGTGGGCTCGGCGGCCTGGCTGGCGGCGCCGGGTTCACCGCGATCGACAACCTGGTCGGGGGCGGCTCCTCCGCGGAGCCGTCCTCGACGGGGTCGCAGACCTCCACCATCGTGAACCGCAAGGACGTCGCGCCCGCCGCCGACTCCGTCGAGGCCGTCGCCAAGTCCGTGCTCCCCTCGGTCGTGAAGATCAACGTCAAGGGCGCCCAGGGGGAGGGCTCCGGCTCGGGCATCATCATCAGCTCCGACGGCGAGATCCTCACCAACAACCACGTCGTCGCGGTCGCGGGGCAGGGCGGCGAGATGTCGGTCAGCTTCAACGACGGCTCCGCCAAGAAGGCCACCGTCGTGGGCACCGACCCGCTCACCGACCTCGCGGTCATCAAGGCCCAGGGCGTCTCCGGCCTGCAGCCGGCCACCATCGGCCGCTCCACCCAGGTCGCCGTCGGCGAGAACGTGGTCGCGATCGGCTCGCCCTTCGGCCTCGAGGCCACCGTGACCAGCGGCATCGTCAGCGCGCTGAACCGGCCCGTGTCGGTCGGCAGCGAGACCGGCCAGAGCGGCCAGGACACGACGTACCCCGCCATCCAGACCGACGCCGCGATCAACCCCGGCAACTCCGGCGGCCCGCTGGTGGACCTGAACGGCGACGTCGTCGGCATCAACTCCTCGATCCGGACCGCGTCCAGCGGCGGCCTCGACTCCTCCTCCGGCGGCTCGATCGGGCTCGGGTTCGCGATCCCGATCGACCAGGTGTGGCCGGTCGTCCAGCAGCTGCGCAACGGCGAGACCCCCACGCACGCCCGGCTCGGCGTCTCCGTCACCGACGCGTCGTCGAACAACGGGCTGCTCACCGGCGCCGGCATCGAGGCGGTCAACCAGGGGTCCGCCGCCCAGAAGGCCGGCCTCCAGCGGGGTGACGTGGTCACCAAGGTGAACAACGACATCATCACCGGCTCGGACTCCCTGGTCGCCACCATCCGCGGCCACCGCCCCGGCGACAAGGTGACGCTCACCGTCGTCGGCAGCGGCAACAAGACCCGCACGGTCGACGTCACCCTGGACAGCGACCAGGGCTCCGCCTCCAGCTGATCCCCGGCTCGACCGGAACTTTCCCCCGGCTCAACGGGAACTTTGCCCCGGCTCGGCGTACGTCGAGCCGGGGCAAAGTTCCTGGTGAGGCGGGGAAGATTTCCTGGTGAGCCGGGTCAGAGTTCCTCGGCGCGGGAGGGTCAGCCGGTGATGCCGGTGGGGTCCTGACCGAGGGCGAGGGCGCGGCACTGGGCGGGCGTGCAGGTGGCGTACTGCTGCAGCTTGGTCTGCATGTCCTGGACCCACGGCTGGTTGCGGTAGCGGGCGTAGACGTTGGTCCGCTCGTACGGGTCGAGCCGGTAGTCGTACAGCTCGTAGGCGTGGTCCACGCCCCGGTAGCTCTTGTCGAGGTCCCACCGCACGAGCAGCGCGTCCTTGCTGCGGATCGCGAGGTAGCCGGGCAGCGTGACGCTGCTGCCGCCGACGTCGGAGTCGTAGTCCGGGTCGGTGTCCGGGTTGGTGTTGGAGTAGGTGTGCTCGAAGAACGTGTACGTGCTGCTCGGCGCCGACGGGTCCTGCAGCGCGGGCAGGAACGACCAGCCGGCGCGCACGCTGCTCGTCGTCAGCCCGGCGATCGACTCGAAGGTCGGCGCGAGGTCGACGTTGCCGATGACCTGGCTGCGCGAGCCGGGCACCACGCCCGGGCCGACGACGACCATCGGCACCTTGGCGTCGGAGGAGTACGGCGTGGACTTGCCGAGGTGCAGCCGGTGCTGGCCGAGGTGGAAGCCGTTGTCGGAGGTCAGGAAGACGTACGTGTTCGGGCCGACCGCGGCACGCACCCGGCCGATCAGCCGGTCGATCGACTGGGCCATCTGGGCGCGGTTGCGGAAGCGCCGGTTCTCAAGGTCGGAGTTCACGACGAGGTCGTTCGGCTGCCACGGCTTCGCGCGGGTGCCGTCGGGGTAGACCGGCGTGTTGTCGATGCGGTCGTCGTTGAAGCCGGGGAGGTTGCGGACGTTGAGCCGGGTGCAGGCGACCAGGCCGCAGTTGCCGTACTTCTTCGTGTGACCCGGGCGGTCGGCGTACGCCGGCGGGAACAGCGGGTCGTCCCGGTGGGCGCGGCCGAAGGTGCGGCTGTGCGTGCCGTAGGTGGAGATCTCCAGGAAGTACGGCTTGGTGCCGGAGCGGTGCCGCTTGATGAAGTCGACGCCCCAGTTGGCCATCACGTTGGTGGAGTAGTCGCTGTCCTTGCGGGTCAGCGGCCGCTTGCCCAGGTAGGACGAGTAGGCGGTGGAGGCGCTGTACATCCAGCCCCACTGCTTGTAGCCGGCGCCGTAGATCGGCCGCCACGAGTCCCAGCCGGTCGGCCGCTCGGGGGCGACCTTCGTCCCGTTGACGGTCGAGACGTCGTAGCCGTTGAGGTACTTCCCCATGAAGCCGGTGTAGTAGCCGGCGTTGTCGAGCGCGACGTTGAACGACGTGGCCATGTCGCCGTTCTGCCTGAACGCGCGCCAGCCGCCCTGGGGGTTGGTGGAGCTGTTGGGGTTGTTCGTGTAGACGCCGTTGAGGTGCGGGTACTGCCCGGTCAGCAGCGCCGAGCGGGACACGCAGCACAGCGAGTCGGCGACGAACGAGTTCGTGAACGACGCCCCCTGGCTCTTCATCCGCATCCCGTTGGCCATCGTGGCCAGCAGCTCGGTGGAGAAGTCGTCCATGAGGATCAGCACGATGCTCGGCTTCGTCGGCGTGGCGGCGGCCAGGGCGACCGGCCCGTCCGTCGTACGCGGCACCGCCGGGAGGCCTCCGGTGGCGAGTCCGGCGGCGAGCGCGACGGCGAGCGCCCACGCCGGCAGCCGGCGGCGCGTGAAGAGCGGCATGTGGTCCCCCGAGGTGGAGCGGTCTTTACTTTCCGGCGACCATCATGCCCGGGTCTTTACCCTGCGTCCGGCGAATGGAGAAGGTCGAGGACCAGGTCGTGGATCAGGTCGTAGCCGTGCTCGGTGAGGATCGACTCGGCGTGGAACTGGATGCCGCGGTAGTGCGGCCCCTCGACCAGGTGCACGTCGCCGGTCAGCGGGTCGGCGTGCACGGAGACACCCGGTGGCAGCTCGCCGCGGACCCGGCCGACGAAGGTGTTGTAGAAGCCGACGTTCTCCGCGGAGGAGCCGAGGTCGACCCGTGACTGGGTGCCCTGGAAGACGATGTCCTTGAACGCCAGGTCGATGCCGAGCCGGCTGCACAGCACCTGGTGGCCGAGGCAGACGGCGAGGAACGGCTGGCGGCGCCCCAGCAGGCGGTCCACCACGGCGCGGAACGTCGCGATCTTCGGGTGGTCGCCGTCGCGCGGGTCGCCGGGGCCGGGCCCCACGATCACCAGGTCGTAGCCCTCGAGCGCGTCGGCCGTGACGTCCTCGTGGCGTACGACGGAGCTGGTCATCCCCATCACGGAGAGCACGTGCCGGAGCATGTTCACGAAGTCGTCCTCGCCGTCGAGGATCACGACCTGCTTGCCCTTGAGCTCCGGCGCCGGCGGCGAGCCGCCCTGGTCGGTGAGCCAGAACCGGCTCAACCGCTGGTTGCGGCTGCCGAGGGCGATGACCACGTCCTCGTCGCGGATCAGGTCGTCGAGCCCGTCGGCCGCGGACGACGCCTGCTCGACCAGCCCGAAGGCCGACAGGATGCCACCGGCCTTGGCGTGCGTCTCGGCGACCTCGTAGGCCGCCTCGGAGTCCCGCACCAGCGTGGCGCCGGCGGTCACCTTCAGCCTCCCGTCGAGGTCCACGTCGGCGGTGCGGATCACGATCGGGGAGTCGGCGGTGGGGCTGCCCTGCGCGTCGCGGCCGA
>Ga0308175_100003094_pt1 | contig 11487 bp, 12 predicted proteins | sample PhyCR1_3_FD_203893 | JGI IMG/M metagenome (GOLD analysis project Ga0308175, IMG submission 203893) | Soil microbial communities from UC Gill Tract Community Farm, Albany, California, United States - DLSLS.C.R1 | ecosystem: Environmental > Terrestrial > Soil > Agricultural land | place: USA... | reverse complement strand
CACCGGCCAGTTGCCCAACTCCAGCGGCTCGTCCATTCCCTCCCACATCAGCTTGGTCGAGCCCTTGCGACCCGAGTGGCCGAGCTGCAGGCCGATTCGCGCCGTGCTGCGAGAGTGGACGAAGTCGACGACCCGTCGCCACGACTCCCGCTGGGCGTCGTTCCACAACCCGGTGCAGCCCAACGTGATCCGGCCCTCGGGTGACACGCAGACCATCTCGGTCATGACCAGGCCGGCCCCGCCGAGCGCCTTCGACCCCAGGTGGACGAGGTGGAACTCTCCCGGCACGCCGTCCTCGGCCGAGTACATGTCCATGGGCGAGACGACCACCCGGTTCTTCAGCTCCAGCGACCCGATCCGGAACGGCTGGAACATCGCCGGGGCGCGCTCGCCGAGACCCTGCGACTTCGCAAACGCCGCATCAACCTGGTCGGCGAACTCGGGGTCCCGCTCACGAAGGTTGTCGGCCGTGATCCGTCGCGAGCGGGTGAGGAGGTTGAAGCAGAACTGGGTCGGCTCCTGGTCGGCGTACATCCCGATGTTCTCGAACCACTCCAGCGACGCCTGGGCCGCGCGCTGCGTCGACTCCACCACGGGGCGCCGTTCCGTCTCGTACGCGGTGAGCGCCCCATCGAGGGACGCGTGCTCGTGCAGGCAGGCGGCCAGGGCGAGGGCGTCCTCCATGGCCAGCTTGGTGCCGGAGCCGATGGAGAAGTGGGCAGTGTGCGCGGCGTCGCCGACCAGGACCAGGTGGCCGTCGTGCCACCGCTCGTTGCGCACCGTGGTGAAGGACAGCCACTTCGAGTTGTTCGACAGCACCTCGTGCCCCTCGAGCTCGTCGGCGAAGATCTCGCGGATCCGCGCGATGGACCGCTCGTCCGACACCCCCGGCGGGAACGACTGACCCTCGGTCTCGTCGAGACCGGCCCGGCGCCACACGTCCTCGTGCATCTCGACGATGAACGTGGAGCCGTTGCCGGAGTAGGGGTAGCCGTGGATCTGCATGGTGCCCCACGGCGTCTGCTTGACGTAGAACTGGAACGCCTCGAACACCAGGTCCGTCCCCAGCCACATGAACCGGTTGCGACGGGAGTCGAGGCTGGGACGGAACGACGCGGCATACCGCTGGCGCACCGCGGAGTTGACGCCATCGGCGGCGACGACGAGGTCGTGTGTCGCGCGCAGCTCGTCCACGTCGGGCGCCACGGTCGAGAAGTTCACCACCACGCCCAGCTGGCCACACCGCGCCTGCAGCAGGTGCAGCAGCTCCTTGCGGCTCATCGCCGCGAACCCCTGCCCGCCCACGGTGTGCCGCTCGCCGCGGAAGTGGATGTCGATGTCGGTCCACCGGGCGAACCGCGAGGCCATCTGCGCGGCCACGACCGGGTCGGCGTTCTCGATGCCGCCGAGGGTCTCGTCACTGAACACCACGCCGAACCCGAAGGTGTCGTCCGGCGCGTTGCGCTCCCAGACCGTCACCTCGTGGCGGGCGTCGAGCTGCTTGAGCAGTGCCGCGAGGTACAGCCCGCCCGGGCCCCCGCCAATCACCGCGACCCTCACGGGGCCGGCTCCCGGACCAGGAGCTCTCGCAACCGGAAGTGTTGGAGCTTCCCGCTCGGGTTGCGGGGCAGCGTCTCGACGAAGCGCACGTCGCGCGGGTACTTGTACGGCGCGATCCGCTCCTTGACGAAGTCCTGGATCTCCCGCACCTTCGCGTCGTCGCCGACCACCCCCTCGCGCAGCACCACGAACGCGCAGACGACCGACCCGCGGGCCTCGTCGGGCCGACCCACGACCGCGCACTCGGCCACATCGGGGTGCTGGTCGACCGCGGCCTCCACCTCGGGCCCGCCGATGTTGTAGCCCGAGGAGACGATCATCGAGTCCGACCGCGCCTGGAACCAGTAGTAGCCGTCCGCGTCGCGGATGAAGGTGTCTCCAGTGGTGTTCCAGCCGTTGGTCACGTATGCCCGTTGCCGCTCGTCGTTGAGGTAGCGGCAGCCCGTCGGCCCGATGATCCCCAGCCGCCCCGGCTCGTCCGGTCCGAGCTCGTTGCCGTCGGCGTCGAGGATCGCGGCCCGGTAGCCGGGCACCGGCGTGCCGGTGGCGCCCGGGCGGATGTCGTCGCCGCGCGCGGACACGAACACGTGCAGCAGCTCGGTCGACCCTATGCCGTCGATGACCTGGATGCCCGTCGCGTCGTGGACCGCCTCCCAGGTCTCCTTGCTGATGTGCTCGCCGGCCGACACGGCGGTCCGAACGGTGGCCAGCTTGCCCGCGTGCCCGTCCAGGACGATTGCGCGGTATGCCGTGGGGGCAGTGAACAACGCGGTCGCACCGTTGTCCTGCACCACCTGCGCGAGCTCCGAGGGCGTCACCCTCTCGGTGAGCAGGGCGCAGGCGCCGGCGCGGAGTGGGAAGACGACGAGTGCGCCGAGGCCGAACGTGAACGCCAGGGGCGCGGTGCACGCGACCAGGTCGTCGGGCGACAGCCGGACGAGGTGCTTGCCGAACGTCTCGGCGATCGAGGCGATGTCGCGGTGGAAGTGCATGGTCACCTTGGGCACACCGGTCGTGCCGGAGGTCGGGCCGAGCAGCGCGACGTCGTCGGCGGCCGTCGCGACCGCGACGAACTCCCCCGACTTCCCCTCGCACCGCCGCACCAGGTCGTCGGGGCCGTCACCGCCGAACTCGACGACGGTGAGGCCGCCCGCCTCGGCCGCCGCCTCGTGCGCGTCGGCGGCGAACCGGTGGTCGACGAGCGCCACGGAGGGCTTGCAGGCCGTGACGACGGCGGCCAGCTCGGTCGCGCGCAGCGCCGCCATCGTGGTGACGACGACCGCCCCCGCCTTGAGCGCCCCGAACCAGCACGCGACGACCCACGGCACGTTGGGCGCCCGCAGCATGACCCGGTTACCGGGCACCACGCCGAGGTCCTCGGTCAGCACCTGGGCGATCTGGTTCGCGCGGCGCTGCACGTCGCCATAGCTCCACAGCTCGCCGCCCGGGGTGCGCAGCGCTGGGCGGTCGGCGCCCAGCCGCCCGACGGTGTCGTCGAGCAGCCAGGCACCGGCGTTGAGGCGGTCGGGGTACTGCAGCTCCGGGAGGGTGAACTCCAACGTGGGCCACAGCTCGTCCGGGGGCAGGCTGTCACGGCTGAAGGTGTCCTCGTGCGCTGACGGGCTGAGCTCCATGGTCAGCCTCCTCCTCGGATCAGGCCCTCCTGGGCGACGGTTGCGACGTGGGTGCCGTCGCGGGTGAAGAAGCGTCCGAGGCCGAGCCCGCGCCCGGCGTGGGCCGAGTCTGCCTCCTGGGCGTAGAGCAGCCAGTCGTCCATGGCGACGGGCCGGTGGAACCACATGGCGTGGTCGAGGCTGGCCGTCACCAGTCCGGACTGCGCCCACGCGAGCCCGAGGACGCGCAGCACGGGCTCGAGGATCGTGTAGTCGCAGACGTAGGCGAGCGCGGCCAGCGCCAGCTGGTCCTCGCGCAGTCCCTCGACGGGGCGGAGGGTGTCGAACGGCCGCACCCAGACCCCTTGGTGCGCAACGGGTTTCCCCTCCACACGCACATAGACAGGGCCCGGCTCGTGCCGCATGTCGAAGGACCGTCCGCCCGACCAGTAGGCCTTGGACTCCGCGGTCGTGGTCCCGGCCTCGGGCGTGCCCGGCTCCACCCCCGCAAGGTATGCCGCGGAGCTGGCCAGGCGCTCAGGTGCCGGTACGTCGCGCGGCGCGTCCGCGGCATACTCACCGCCGTCCTCGCCCGTGTGGAAGGAGGCCATGGCGACGTAGACGGGCTTGCCGCCCTGGAAGGCGCGGACCTGCCGCGTCGAGTAGCCACGGCCGTCGCGCAGTCGCTCCACCTCGTAGCGGACCTGCGCGCCGATGTCGACGGGCCGCATGAAGTAGCTGTGCATGGAGTGCATGGCGCGGTCGTCCGCGACCGAGCGCATCGCTGCGACGGCGGCCTGGGCGACCATGTCCCCGCCATACGCCTTGGGCCACGGGCAGTACTGGGTGGTGGCGACGAAGGCCTGGTCGTAGGCCTCGGGCTCGACGACGGTGAGGGCCAGGGCGTCGGTGAGGACCTGCGAGGTCGGCGTCATGCCCGGTGGAACCCCTCCAGGATGCTGTCGTCGACGTCGTCGAGGTTGACCACGAGGTTGTCCGGGGTGCGGGTCGTCAGCCACACCAGGTCGTGCCTGGTCGACATGTTGCACTCGACGTGGGGCATGAACGGCGGCACGAACACGAAGTCGCCCTCGGTCATGTCGACGTACTCGCGAAAGCCGTCGCCGAAGTAGATCCGGCCGTGGCCCTGCAGGACGTAGCCCCCGGTCTCGGCCTCACCGTGGTGGTGGCTGACCGAGCGGTAGCCCGGCTTGTTGAAGACCTTGCCGTACCAGAGCCGCTTCGCCGGGGTGTGCTGGATGCTCACGCCCGAGACGCGCGAGGCGCCGCCCGAGTCGGCCGTCGAGGCGTCCTCCATGCCTGCTCGCGTGACCACGGGGATGACGCGGCCGTCGGGCTGGGCCCACGGCGACGGGTCGCCCTCCAGGACGTAGCTGTCGTAGTTCATCGCGTCTCCCTCGCAGCAGGCATCGCCCTGGGCTGGCACACCGGTTATGGAGAGATTTTCACGATCGTCACGCTACAGTCAATGACCCGATTCGTCCGCCCCCGAGGAGCCCGCATGGCCCACGTCGCCATCAACCCGTCCAGCCTGCCCGCGCCGAGCGGCTACTCCCACGGCACGCTGGCGGGCAACACGCTGCACCTCGGGGGCCAGACGGCGCTCGACAAGGACATGCGGATCGTGCCGGGCGGGATCGTCGAGCAGTTCCGGCAGGCCTTCTCCAACGTCCTCGCGACGCTCCGAGACGCCGGCGGTGAACCAGAGGACCTGGTGAGCCTGACGATCTACCTCACCGACATCCCCGACTACCAGGCCCACGGGGCGCAGATCGGGCGAGTCTGGCGCGAGCTCGCCGGCCCGCACTACCCGGCAATGGCGGGGATCGGCTGCACGGCGCTCTGGCAGCCCGACGCGATGATCGAGATCCTCGGTGTCGCCGTCATTCCCGACGAGCGGCTCAAGCGCCCGTGGGCTTGAGGGACCCAGCCGACTCACAGCCACGCGTAGTAAGCACGAGAGGTGGGAAGGTCAGCGACAGCCGCCCTCTACCTCGCGGCGATGGTCTGCACCGTGGTCGTCGTGGACGTCCTGCTCTTCAGGCACCACTTCTGGCCCCGGCTGGCGGTGAACGCCGGGATCGTCCTGGTGTTCGTGGCGTTCTGGTTCCGTTTCCTCAAGCGGCGGTGACCCTCGCAGCATGGCGCGCCGCCGGGCCGGAGAGGCGCTCGTGCAGCGTCGTGAAGAGCTGCTCGGCCTCTGTGCCGGCCCAGTCCGCCGGTAGGTACGCGGTGGGCAGGCCCGGGTCCAGGAAGGGCAGCCGCCGCCACGCCGTGAGCAGCCGCACGTAGTCGGCGAAGGCGCGGGCGTCGCTCGCGCCGTCCGGCACGTCCCCGGAACGGGCCCACCGTTGACGCACCGGCTCGAACTCGGCCGTGAACGCGGCATACCGCTGCGCGAGTGTGTCGAGGTCCCACCAGTCGGCGACCTTGGCCCGCGCGTCGGGGTCCAACGGCTCCGCCCTGAACAGCTCGACGAAGTCGGCCAGCCCCTCCCGCTCGAGCTCGTGCCTCAGGTGTGGCAGCACGTGTTCGGGCGCAACCCAAAGCCCTGACCCGACGGTGCCGAAACCCCTGCTCGCCAACACCTTTCGCAGTCGGTGGCGCAGGTGGCGCTGGGTCTCCGGCACGGAGAACGCAGCCAGGACCCACGGGTCCCCCGGCTCGGCGCGGCGGTGGCCGAAGATGCGTTCGTCACCCTCGGCGAAGACGTCCTCGAGGGCAGGGTCGAGCCGGTAGGCGGCCGAGCCGTTGGTGCGGTCGCTGAGGAGGACCCCGCGCTTCTTGAGCCGTGACAGGGCCGAGCGGGCCGCGGCCTCGTCGACCCCCGGCTCCGCCACCAGGCGGAGCAGGTCGGACACCGCGATGGGCCGGTCACCGCGGGCGTAGAGCCCGCAGATCGTGACGATCAGCTGTTGCACCTGCCGCGTGGCACCTGGGGATGGGTGGGCAGGGGCGGGCACGCACGGAGCCTAGCCCCGACCGTGCCTAGCCCTGTTGCTGCCGGATGATCTGCTGCAGCGCCCACCGGTTGCCGTCGGGGTCCTCGAAGGTCACGAAGCGCCCCCACGGCAGCTCGTCGACCTCGGAGCAGTCGACCCCCCGATCGCGCAGGTAATCGTGTGCCGCGTCGGCGTCCTCGACGACGACCTGGATCACCTGGGTCGACCCCTCGGGCATCATCCCGAGCCCCACGCCGAAGCAGAACGAGCAGGCCGAGCCGGGCGGCGTGACCTGCACGAACCGCAGGTCCTCGCTCACGGTGCGGTCCATGTCCGCGGCCCAGCCGACCTTGGTCTCGTAGAACTCCTTGGTCTTGTCCACGTCGCTGACGGCCAGCGGGACGAGCTCGATCCTGAAGTCCATGGTGGTTTCCTTTGCTGTCGTGGTCATACCCCGAGGCTAGAGCGCATTCCGGTCACTTTCTGACCGCTACTTCACCGCATCACCTCGGAACACCCGGAGCTGGAGGGCGAGGGCGGAGTAGTAGCCGACCAGCGCCGTCAGCTCGAAGACCGTCTGTGTGCCAACGGCTTTCGCGCACTCCTCCCACGTCTCGTCGTCGACGTCACCCTCCAGCATCGAGCGGACCAACCGGGCGGCCGCCTGCTCGCGCACATCGTCGTATGCCGCGTGCCGACCTTCCCGGATCGTCTCCAGCTCCGCGTCGGTCAGGCCCACAGCCCGGCCGACCGCCTCGTGCGCGTGGCGTTCGAACGCGCTGCTCCACCGGGCGGCGACCATGAGGATCGCGATCTCGCGGGTGCGGTCCGGCAGCGAGGTCCGGTAGCGGAGGGCGGCACCGAGGTCCTGCAGCGCGGCACCGACCGGTGGTGCCAGGAGGAATGCGTTGAACGGCCCGGAGAGGCTCCCGTCAGGCCGCTTCAGCGCGAAGTGCTGTGGCCCCTGCGCCCGCGGTCCGGAGGTGATGGCGTCGTAGAGCGCACGCTGGTCGGGGTCGAGCTCGTCGGGGGTCAGGTCGGGCAGGCGTGACATGTCCCCCAGTGAACCGTCTGGGACGCCCCCTTGTGCAGCGGGTGCAGGATGGGTGCGGTCCACAACCGCCACGACGAGGAGCCACGCTGCATGAAGCCCCTGGAGGACCTCACCGTGGTCTCGCTCGAGCAGGCGGTCGCGGCGCCCTTCGCCACCCGCCAGCTCGCCGACCTCGGCGCGCGGGTCATCAAGGTGGAGCGGCCTGGTGTCGGCGACTTCGCACGGCACTACGACGAGACGGTCAAGGGGCTGTCGTCGCACTTCGTGTGGCTCAACCGGTCCAAGGAGTCGGTCGCCATCGACCTGAAGTCGGAGCACGGCCGCGAGGTGGTGCGCTCCCTGGTCGCGCGAGCCGATGTCTTCGTGCAGAACCTCGCGCCCGGCGCGGCCGAGCGGCTCGGTCTCGGAGCTGTCGAGCTCCGCGCACGACACCCCGCGCTCATCCACTGCTCCATCTCCGGCTACGGCACGGGTGGGCCGTACACCGACAGGAAGGCCTACGACCTGCTCGTGCAGTGCGAGTCCGGGCTGGTGTCGGTGACCGGCACCCCCGAGACGCCGGTCAAGGTCGGCATCTCGGTGGCGGACATCGCCGCCGGCATGTACGCCTACAGCGGCATCCTCACCGCGCTGCTGCGCCGAGGAGCGACCGGTCAGGGCGCCACGCTCGAGGTGTCCATGCTCGAGGCCCTCGCCGAGTGGATGGGGTTCCCGATGTACTACGGGTGGTACGGCCGCACCGACCCGGTGCGCAGCGGCGCCTCCCACTCGGCGATCGCACCCTACGGTCCGTTCCCCTGCGGCGACGGCGGCCAGGTGTTCCTCGGCATCCAGAACGAGCGGGAGTGGGCGGCGTTCTGCGCGAAGGTGCTGGACGAGCCGGAGCTCGCCTCCGACACACGCTTCTCGACGAACAGCCTGCGGGTCGCGCACCGCGACGAGCTCAGCGCCGTGGTGGCCCAGGCGTTCGCCGGCCTCACCACCAGCGCGGTCGTCGACCGGCTCGAGGACACCGGCATCGCCAACGCGCGGCTGCGCGACCTGCACGGGCTCGTGGAGCACGAGCAGCTGGCCGCGCGGGACCGGTGGCGCGAGGTCGGGTCGCCAGCGGGGCCGCTGCGCGCCCTGGTCCCGCCTGCGATGCCCGACGGCGAGGAACCGGTGATGGGCCCGATCCCAGCCGTCGGCGCGGACACCGAGCGGATCCTGGCCGAGCTGGGGCTGCCAGCCGCCCTGCGCGACGAGCGACGAGAGGAGCGGTGATGGAGGGACTGACCGACGAGGAGTCCGAGATCGTCCTGCTGGTGCGGGAGTTCGTCGACCGCGAGGTGAAGCCGGTCGTGCAGGAGCTCGAGCACGCCAACACCTACCCGGAGAAGCTCATCGAGCAGATGAAGGAGCTCGGTGTCTACGGCCTGGCGATCCCTGAGCCGTGGGGCGTCGCCAGGGTGAGCACGCCCTGCTACGTACTCGTCACCGAGGAGCTGGCACGCGGCTGGATGAGCCTCGCCGGGGCGATGGGCGGGCACACCGTCGTGGCCAAGCTGCTCCAGGACTACGGCACCAGGGACCAGCAGGACCGCTACCTGCCACGCATGGCGACGGGTGAGCTGCGCGCCACCATGGCGCTGACCGAGCCCGGCGGCGGCTCGGACCTCCAGGCGATGCGCACCGTCGCGCGACGCGACGGCGAGGACTACGTCGTGAACGGCTCCAAGACCTGGATCTCGAACGCTCGACGCTCCGGCCTCGTGGCGCTGCTCTGCAAGACCGACCCGGCGGCGCAGCCGCGACACAAGGGCATCTCGATCCTGCTGGTGGACAAGGAGGACGACCCCGACGGGCTCACCATCTCCCGCGACCTGCCCAAGCTCGGCTACAAGGGCGTGGAGTCGTGCGAGCTCGTCTTCGAGCACTTGCGGGTCCCGGCCGAAGCCCTGCTCGGCACCACGGAGGGCAAGGGCTTCGCACAGATGATGCGTGGGCTCGAGGTCGGCCGCCTGCAGGTGGCGGCCCGGGCGCTCGGGGTGGGGCGGGCGGCGCTCGAGGACTCGCTGCGATATGCGCAAGAGCGGGAGAGCTTCGGCAAGCCGATCTGGCGGCACCAGTCCGTCGGCAACTACCTCGCGGACATGGCGACCAGGCTCACCGCCGCCCGGCAGCTAACCTTGTATGCCGCGCGCCGCTACGAGGCCGGCGAGCGCGCGGACCTCGAGGCCGGGATGGCGAAGCTCTACGCGTCCGAGGCGGCCATGGAGATCGCGCTCGACGCGGTGCGCGTCCACGGTGGCTACGGCTACTCCACCGAGTTCGACGTGGAGCGCTACTTCCGCGACGCACCCCTCATGATCGTCGGCGAGGGCACCAACGAGATCCAGCGCAACGTCATCGCCGGCCAGCTCGTCAAGCGGGGCACGGTGGCGCCGTGACGCCGGTCGAGGTCGCCCGCACGCTCCTGTTCGTACCGGGGTCACGTCCGGACCGGTTCGCCAAGGCCGCCGCGAGTGGTGCCGACCTCGTCGTCGTCGACCTCGAGGACGCCGTCGCCGAGTCCGACAAGGAGACGGCGCGCGGCGCCGTCGCGGAGTGGCTGGGTGGGGACGGTGCCGAGGTCGGCGCAGCGGTGCGCGTCAACACGATCGGCTCGGACCACCACGGGGCAGACGTGGCCGCCCTGAGGGGACTGCCGGGCCTGCGCGCGGTGGTGGTGCCGATGGCCGAGGACCCCGACCGCCTGGCGGCTCTCGCCGAACGGCTGGGGGCCGAGGTGGCGGTGCTGCCGCTGGTCGAGACGGCGCTGGGAGTCCACCGGGTCCACTACCTCGCGGCCGCGGCCGGGGTGCGACGGCTCGCGTTCGGGCACCTGGACCTGGCCGCCGACCTCGGCTCCGCCACCGACGACACGGCCATGCTCATGGCGCGCTCGACGCTCGTCCTGGCCTCCCGTGTCGCGCGACTGCCCGGCCCCATCGACGGCACGACGACGGCACTCGACGACCCGGCGGCCGCTGCCGAGGATGCCACGCGGTCCCGAGCGCTCGGCTTCACCGGCAAGCTGTGCATCCACCCGAACCAGGTGGCGCCGGTCAACGCCGCGTTCCGGCCGACCGACGACGAGCTCGCGTGGGCGCACCGGGTGCTCGCGGCAGCGACGGCAGGCGGGGTGGCTCGGGTCGATGGCCAGATGGTCGATGCGCCGGTGCTGCTGCGCGCACGCAACCTCGTTGCGCTGCAAGGCAGCTCGTCGTGACGTCGGAGCGGCTCGTGCGCACGGGGAGGATCGAGCCCGGCGTCGTCGAGGCGCTGGCTGGGCTGCTCGACGTGCCCGTGCCCGCCCGCTTGCTCCCCCCGATGTGGCACCAGGTGCACCTGCTCGAGCGGCCACCACAGCACACACTGGGCCCCGACGGGCACGCCACACACGGCATACCAGCTCCTCCCGGCCCGGGACGCAGGCGAATGTTCGCCGGGGGGAGGGTCACCACGCTGCGGGCACTCGCCATCGGCGAGGAGGCCACCCGCACCAGCTGGGTGACCAACACGGTGGACAAGCAGGGCCGCACCGGCCCACTGACCTTCGTGACGGTCCGCAGCGAGATCGCCCAGGGTGGCCGGCTCACAGTCGTGGAGGAGAGCGACATCGTCTACCGGGAGCCCGGCTCGACCCTGCCGGCAACGCCGGGCACCCTCGACGACCCACCCTGGCATGGGCCGGACGGCACCCCGAGCCTCACGCTGAGGGCCGACGAGGCGCTGCTGTTCCGGTACTCCGCGCTCACCTACAACGCGCACCGGATCCACTACGACCACAACTGGGTTCGGAGCGAGGGCTACGCCGACCTGGTGGTGCACGGGCCGCTGCAGGCGCTCATGCTCGCGGAGCTGGCCCGCCGCAACGAGGTCGACCCGACTGGCCGCGAGACGTCCTACCGGATGGTGGCGCCGATGACCGGACCGCAGACCTTCACCGTGACCGCCGGCGAGGAGGGGGTCGAGCGCGGCGGCCTGGTCCGCGACGTCCACGGCATGGTGACGGCGGTGAGCACGATCGGCCCGCTGGCCGACCACTGACGCCGCGGGCAGGCCCTCAGTCGAGCGCCTCGAGCTGGTCGAGGTCGTCGAACAGGTGCGGCGACCTCCAGTCGACGCCGGACTGCTGGAGCAGCGGCCTCAGCGCAGCGATGGCGTTCTGCCGGTGGCGCGACAGCACCTCCAGCGCCGCATCCACATCGCCGGCCCTGACCGCTCCCACCAGCTCGTCGTGCTCGTCGAGGACCCGGTCCTTGTTGGTGTCGTC
>Ga0308175_100003092_pt1 | contig 11491 bp, 9 predicted proteins | sample PhyCR1_3_FD_203893 | JGI IMG/M metagenome (GOLD analysis project Ga0308175, IMG submission 203893) | Soil microbial communities from UC Gill Tract Community Farm, Albany, California, United States - DLSLS.C.R1 | ecosystem: Environmental > Terrestrial > Soil > Agricultural land | place: USA... | reverse complement strand
GAAGTAGAAGACCCCCACCAGCACGGCGCCGACCATGATCATGAGATTCACCAGGGAGCCGGCGACGGCCAGGTTCACGCGGCTCGCGAGCAGCCCGAAGAGCAGATAGGCGATCGGCGACAGCACACCACGATCGCCACGCTCAACAGGTGTGATTTCTTGGCCCAGTTGGCGCTGAGTGAATCACACAGGATGAAGAACCCGGCGCTGCATAAGGTCAGCGCCCAGACGACGATGGTTTGCGTGGTGCTCTCGCTGATCAAAGGTAACCTCCAAACATGCGCCGATACGAGCTGAAGCGTCCCTCGATCATTTCATGATCGAGGCCAAAGGTCGCTGCCTCGTACGTATGCATCTCCTGGCCGGTCCTGCGGTTGTTGGTCGTCCAATCACGCATCTTTTCTGCCGCGGTCGCGTGTTCAGGAAGACCAAGCCGGCTGCGCAGCGCGAGCGCGAAGTTCGGTGTGTCGCCGGCGAACTCGCGGTACGAGACGTGCACGATCTGGTCCTGTGGAAGCCCGGGCAGCACGGCCATCGCTTGATCCATCTCCGATCCCAGCCAGTCAAGCACGCTGGGCCCCAGGCGGCTGGCGCCATCCCTTGCAGCGCTGTTGTAGATCTCTCCGTCAATACGATTCAAGCTGCTCCAGGATGGCACGACGCTCCGGGGTTCCCGATGGCTCCAGACAACCGTCGCGTCGGGGAACACCCGAAACAGCGAGTCCAAGCTCTGCAGATGCATCGGCGACTTGAGGATCAAGCGCTGACCGGGAAACCTCCAGGTAAGCACCTGCAGCTGGCGCCGGTAGTATTCGTAGGAAGGCGTGAGGTCCTGCCGGAGCAACCACGTCGCATAGGAAGGGATCCGATCGGCAAAGAACAGCACGAACTCCTGGCTCATGAAGGAGTTCATGAACAGCAGCTGGCACTCTTCCGGCTCCGACATGGCGACCTTGTGCGCGGCCTGGCGCTTCTGGATCGTCTGGGCGCCGATCAGCTGGTCTTCCAGAGCGCAAATGATCCCCGGGATACTGGGCGCGTCGGAGTTGTTGTACGGGCGATCCAGGCGGCGCGGATCGGTCGCGTAGCTGCCCGGGTCAGGCGGAGGCACGGGCTTCCAGACCTCCCACATCTGCAAGTGGCGTAGCGCGGGGTCTTGGGCCATGACCCTATGGAGGAGGGTCGTCCCGGTCCGGGGAAGCCCGGTGATAAAGATAGGAGCCGTTATCTCCACATCCAGGATCTCGGGATGGCGGGCCAGCGCGTCCGCGAGAAGCAAACGGTTCACCAACTTCTGCAGCAAAATTTCTCTGACGAAGACCCGGCCGACAAAGGTCAGGTTCGCCTCGCTTTCCAGGCATTGGACAAGCCTGGCCAAGGGGGTCCGGAATTCGTCCCCACCAAGATCGCTCAGATGGGCGCGCTGTTGCGCGACGCTGCACAGCTCATCGGGATCCAGGTTCATCGCCATGAGCCCAAGGCCGCGCAGCGCGCGCCCGATCCGATCGACGGCCCGATAACTCCAGGTCCTCGTCACGACGGTCCTCCACCACGTTCGCCACGATCCGCGGCGGGCAAGCCTGAGGCGCCCTTCGAGGAGGCGGTCATGCCGTCCGCGTGAAGCCGCACGACCAGGGGCAAACGATACTTGCGTTGCAAGGTATCCTCGCTGGGGCCAAAGATCCGGAGCGCCACCACGAACCTGCCCGTGCGCGGCGTAGGCAACCAATTCACCGATGGGTCCGCCGGCCAGTCAGCTTGCAAGCTGAGCGCCACGGCCCCGTCCGGATCGAGCTGCAGGCGGCTGGCGCTGCCCAGCGCGTAGCGATTCAGAGGGTTGTTCACCAAGCGATAGCCGGGCAATTCGTAAATCGTTATCGACCAAAAATATCTGGCTTGAGGCAACGCCCCCGGCGCGAACGACAGCCGGTAGCTGTGGCCGCCTTCCAGAGGTGCTCCCTGATCGTCGACATACGCGAACGGATAGATCGCCTCGTCCGGGCACAGGATGCCCAGGCCAGCCTTCGCGGACGCAGCCCGCGTCAAGTCGTCACGACCGTAGCTGCCGGCCGAGCGGCCCTCCCAGATCCAGCCGGGACAAAACTGTTCGAACTGTGACTCACGCTGGGCGATCCGATCATGCCCAACGGTGATGGCTTGCTCGAGGATGCCGCGCAACGCTGCGTCGACCGCGCCCGGCTCGAAGACCTGGTCACGAGCCATGCCCAGCCGCGGCCATCGAGCAAGCAAGTGCTCATCATGCGCCGGTGGGGAGTTGTGGCGTAAAACCTGACCGAGATTCGCAAAGAAATCCAGCGCATCACCGCCACGGAACGGCAACCACGATTCCTTCGACAAGGCGCTGTTGCCCGCCACTGATGGATGTTCCAGTGTGAGTTGATCTTGCAGGCTGTGAACCAGGTCGAGCTCGTGGGCTCCGTCGATCCGGATACGACCGAAAATCCAGGCATAGCTGGTAGGCGACTTGATCACCGCCATGCCGCCGGGCAGGCTGCCCTGCCAGTTCGGTCCGGTGATGGCCACGCGGCGCGCGCCGTTTCCCAGCGTATGCGTCCCCACGTGGGCGAAGCTGTTGGCGAAGAAGTCGACGAACTGCAACACGAAGTACCTGGTCGCCATATCGGGGATCTGCAGCACCACCGGCTGAGCGGACAGATCCAGCCACGCGTTTGAATAGAGAATCTCACTGTTGGGCGCGGCCAGCCATTCGTCGCTGTCCTCGGCCAGGCTTCGCGAGTGAAAGAACCTATCAAAGGCATAACGGTGCGATCCTGCCCGTGGATCGCCGATCAACTGATCCATCGTGCGGAACATCTCCACCGACGCAAACCCGAATATATAGGTTTCCACCGCCAGCTCGAGCAGCTCAGCGCGCTCGGGTCCAGCAACCCGCCGGGTGTCTGATTCCTGCGATCTCATATCGGTTCGTTGTGACTCGGCGCGAGCCGGCGAGCTATGAAACCAGCCGATCCAGGACCGCCCTCATACCGGCTGCGGGGGGCACGCCGCGCTCGAGCGCCGCCGCCAGATCGTCATTGCCTTCGCCTTCGCTCGCAGCGTCCGCTTGCGCGGGTACCAGACTGCCTGTCAAGCGTTTGCGATATTCAAATGGGTCATTGAGGATGGTCGACCCGCTGGCGATCAGCCGTCCGTTGATGTAGGTGGCAAAGCCCTCCACCAGGCGTTCATCGTGTTGATCGGTGACCGCCAGGCGCGAAATATTCTTGGGGAGGTGAGTTATATGAACCGGCGCAATGAGTTTAGCTGCCACCTTGTCGCCAAACACCAAGGTGACACACTCGGCCCAGGTCTCGTGCCCCATCACGTCGCAACCCTGCAAAGATGTGACGGCGCGCGCAGCTTCGTTGGTCTTGATCAGCGAGTAATCGACGCCAAGCTCGTCGTCGATGGCCTGAAGCATCGGCTTGCGGGTGAATGGGGCCGGGGGGGCGGCGGCGGTCTCGGCGATGAGCCCGGTCGCGCGAAGCCGATGCGACACCGAATTGATCAACTTCTCGGTGAGATCCATCATCGCGCGCCAATCGACGAACGCCTGGGCGGCGTTCACGATGATCGACTGGTCAAGGTTGGGCTCACCATCCGCGGTGTACCTGTTGATCTCGTAGAATCGATCGGAGAGGCCATCAGCCAGGAACACGCTGAAATGCGGCGCAATGACGTTTTCAAGCTGAACCTTGGGAGTCATGGTTACCTTCGGCTCTGCCCACATCTCCGCGTCCTGAAACAGATGAGAGTTCATCAGCGTCCGGATCGCCGCCACAATCTCGCCGCGAACCAGCAGCCTGCGTTGACGCTCGCCGAGATGGTCGTGCGCCCGCCTTGGGCCGGCCGCACCGTCTTCACCCGAACCAGCCACGGATTGCGCGGTCGGCAGGAGGTCCTTGGCCAGCATGGTCAAACCTTCGGCTGCAATGGTCAACTCTCCACGTTGCGTTCTTCTGACACGGCCGGAGATGCCGAGCAGATCGCCGGGATCGATGAGCTTCAGGAGCTCGCGGCTGCGTTCGCCCAGCAGGCTTTCATGGCAGAACACTTGTATCTTGCCGGAATTGTCCCGGAGATCAAGGAACATGCCGTTGTTCCGATGCGCGACGATGCGGCCAGCCACCGTGACGAGATCGTCCGTGCATTCACCGTTGACCAGGTTCGTGTAGCGTTGAACCAGATCCTGGCAGTTCGCCGTGGCAGCGAAGCGCGGTGGATAGGCCGTTACGCCCATGTGGCTCAACTTCCGCAGCCTCTCCAGCCGCGCGCCCCGGGCCGTCGAGATTACTTTGCGCGGTCGCCCGTTCAGCGCTCCTGCAACCTCACCTTGCCGCCGCGCGACGAGATGACGATAAATCTCTCTTTGTGGCAAGATCGGAGCCAACCGCTTGACGCCCGCGAAATAAGTAAAGGAGGCTTCCGGGCCGTAGCCACCATAGGGGCGAGTCCCTGTTTCTTCCAGGTGCAGGTCTCTATTGTGCAGGATGGTCTCAGCCGGATGAACGTCGAGCTCACCGAGCTGCTCGATGCGTGCATGCCTGCCAAATACCGTGAGGTACATGGCGTTGGGCCGGTATCTTGGATGGTGAAAATACGTGCGCAGCTCAGACTCGTCGTCATACTCTTGCAGCATGATGACCGGAGCGAAAAACTCGGTGAGGTGCGGACCGGTGCTCAAGGGCTTGCGGAAGATCGCCGGGGAGATAACCTGATTCTGGGTGTTCAACAACCCACCGTGAACCAGGAACGGTTGCAGCTTGAGAAAGGTCTCGGCGGTGGTGACCAGATGAGGGCCATCCGTATTGGCAGCGATCAGGTTTTTCGAATGACGGCCCAGCTTCATGGCCGCCTCCACGGCCAAGGTGCGCTCGCGGAGCTCGCCGAACAGGGCGGAGGAGACCGCACGATCAACCAAGATGGCATTGGGGGCCGAGCAGTCCTGGCCCTGGTTGTGGTAGCAGAGGTGGATGATGGAAGCCGCCGCATGGTCCAGATCTGCGTCGTCACGCACGATCACCGGATTGTGGCCCGCCCCGCTGAACAAGAACAGCGCATCCTTCTTGAGTTGCTTCCTGACGAACTCGCCATTTGCGTACGTGCCGGTAAACATCACGACATCGGCTACCCGAGCGCGCGAAGCTACAAACTCGATGCGGCTGCCCAGCGATAAATGCAGGTTGGGGAAGAACCCGGCAAAGTCGACCGCTTGGATGAGGTTCCGGTAGACGGGGTGGGCCGATTCGGGTGGGCGCACATGACAGTGATTCGACATGATGGCCGGAACCACACCCATGTAGACGGTGGCATACAATAACTGATTGCGCGGTAGGAAAGCGGCAACCTCTCCGACCTTGCCAATGTCATCCTGGAAATACTCCTGATTCTCGTCGAGGTGGTCCAGCAGGTAAGTTGCCCTGGCAATTTCGTCGTCCACCGCTGGAACGCTGGCATAGCTGGACAGAGCCGACTGAATCTGTTCGCGCCGGCTTCGCAGGTGATCGGCAAACAGTGCGCAGCGCTCCCCCACCTCCGCAAAACGGGTAATCAGTGAAGCGAGCATGGTCCTGTCCGTCTCCTTTCGGCGGCTGCCATGTTGCTCCAAGGCAGCATGAAGACGTAACCGATTCTAAAACCAATTGTCAAGTCCTGGCCAAGAAGGAGCAGTGCGACCTAGAACTCCAGTACAGACCTACAATGGAACCACTAGTCAGTATTCTCCATACGATCGGAGATCGGAGTTCTCACTGGTTGGTAGAAGAATGCCGCGTTGCTCCAGAAGCCTGCAGATGGCGAGAGCAGATGAATCGCCTTCCGGAACAACGGGGTGGGCCACAGTGATGAATGCGCCATTCTGTGCGGCCTGTACCGCGTTCACCCAGGTCGCCATGGGTGAGCGCGAGCGGCGTCCAGTCGGCAATACGGCCGGGCACCATGGCCAGACAAATCGGTGTTTCGGGAAGTCGACTGAGGAGGGTGCGCCGGCTCGCGGGAGGGACGAGGATGTGGGGTGCCCGAGTGTAAGCTGCGTCACAGAACGAGGCTGCCAAGTCAGGAGCCTCTCGCAGGTAGCCGATCCGGGCGTGGTCTGACCAGTTGGTGAGGTGCACGTTGAACTCTGGTTCGCTGTGATCGCGAGCACCGATGCTCCATGGATCAGAACAGCTCGTTGCCGGTGCTCCGGCAGGGGAGAACGACGGGTGCCAAGGCCTCGGCGATACCGGGTGAGCCGGTGTTGGAAGATCCAGCCGCCAACCCTCAAGCGGTGCGCGGGCGGTCGAGGGAGCCAGTCGAGGTCCGGAGGAACGGCCAGCTCTCGCTGGACGTAGCGCGGAAACGCTGCGGCCATCAGCGTCGCGCAGCTCGGCAATCAGTGTCTGCGCGCGGCGTGATACCGCAGTGCAGTACGGTTCGCTCGGGCCCGTCGCAGAGCGCGAGCTCGCGCAGGCCCTGCTCGAGCCTGGCGAGGGCGGCAGCGATCGGGTATGGCCCTCGCGCCGCGCTACGGATAGGCAGCTCGGCAATCAGTGTCTGCGCGCGGCGTGATACCGCAGTGCAGTACGGTTCGCTCGGGCCCGTCGCAGAGCGCGAGCTCGCGCAGGCCCTGCTCGAGCTTGGCGAGGGCGGCAGCGATCGGGTATGGCCCTCGCGCCGCGCTACGGATAGATCAGCACATCAGCGAGCAGAAACAGGTCCCAGGCAAAGGCGAGCGATCCTACAACACTGGTCAGGTACCGCGCGCGCCTCGTCGTCCACGTTGCTGCGACGAGGGCCACCGCATACGTCGTCAGCGACGGCGACACGAGCGGTATCCACTTGAAGTTATGCAATGGCCGAACTGCGAACAGCGCCACCCAGGTCAGATAAACGGCCAGTTCGACACCGACGCCCAGCAGCAGTAGCGCGTGGATGCGCAGCGCCATCATGGGTCGGAGCACGGTGCATGATCGCAGTGCGACGAAGGCGGTCACGGCGACGAGGGTGAGGGCAAGACCGCCTCCGTATCCGGCGAGGTGATCGCGCCAGGACCAGGACCAGGACCAGGACTCAGGCTCGTCGATGTGCACGGCGGTGGTCAGGACTGTGCCGATCGCGACCGTCAGCCCCGAGCCCCACCCATTCACCCGTAGCAGCTCGTCCGGATCCCGCGCGCGCAGTCTCTCGACGTAGCCCGGCGAGAGCAGCGCCCGGATGTGCTCCGTCCACCCGTCGCCCCTTTGCGAAGGCGCCGGTCGTGAGTGTTGTTGTTGCATCGCCGTGTACTTTCCCGGGTTCTCGACGATTCTCCAGCCTTGTATATGGAGACGCATCGGCGGGTGGCGAAATTCCGCCACGCGTCCGGCAGCAAGCGGGCCACGGGCGCCGCGGTCACCGCCGATCCGGACCGCCCCTGCTCGCCGAGCTCCGCAATACCGGCGGTCGCGGCCTGCCGCCACTTCGACCGCGAACTCGCCGCCTATCTGCGCTGTGGCCTCCCTGCCCAAGCCGCTGCGTCTACGGCTCGCCCGCCACCCCGCCGGGACCACCTGGTCGGCGGCCTCATCGTCCGCGCCATCGCCGCCTGGCAGCGCCGCGTCGCGCGCGCCCGCCACCTCGCCGCACCACAGACCGGCGCCATCACCTTCGTCAAGCGCCTCGGCGGCCTAGTCCATCTCCACTTCCACTTCCACTTCCAACTCCTCGTCCCCGACGGCGTCTTCACCCCGACCGACCCACGACGGCCTCGCGTTCGCGCGCTTGCCCGCGCCCACCGGTAGCGACCTCCGCGCACAGGTAAACCGCATAACTCCTCGAGCCCGCTCTGCTCCAGCTGCTCGAGGCTCCGCGCCGGGGCACCGCTTGGTGCCTGGCGGCAAGATCGCAGATGCGCAGGCTTTTTCGCGGGAGACCGCGCGGGTGTTATCGTGGCACCCGGTGGAATCGCTTCCGTGAATAGTCAGACGCAGGACGCCATCGACCACGACGGCTGGTCGGCCTGGCTGCGCGGACGTTCCCGTGAAGAGCAGGTGCCGCGGCTGCGGCTGCTTTACCACTGCGATATCGCTCGCATCGGGACGCTGTCCATGCCCGGCGCCGTGGCGCTCCGCTGGCTCACGCTGGGGCGTCACGATGCCATCTTCGGCGGCGTCGACGGTGCCGTGCGCGCGCTCGACGATCCGCAGGTGAGGCGCGCGCAGCTCCGCGTACGATGGCTCCCCGACCCGTAGCGCTTCGAGGCCGTTGGCATCGCCCGGCGCTTGAGGCATGCTGGAGGGGTGGTTGCGGAAACGCTTGCTCCCATCGGTGCGACCCCATTTGCAGGACTAATGCGCTGGTTGGGCTCATTGCGACCGCGTCTCCAGAAATCGGTCGCGGAGCACGTCGCGACGGAAGAGGAGCAGCAGGTACTCTATTTGATTGAGTTTGCTGCATCGCGCTTTGGCGATCCGCTGCTTCACGCGACCTCTGTCGATGACCTCGACGATCGCCTCGACGCACTCACCGACTCGCCCGAGGCGCTGCACTGCACGGAGTTGCTTGCTCCGCACATGCCGCTCGTTCAGGCATCGTTGCCGATGTCGGCGGCGCTGCTCGCCGCGGCAGCAGGGCACCGCCAGGATGACGTACCAGGCCAGGTCATCAAAGACCCACCGCGAATCCTCGAAGCCTGGCTAGACGCACAGCGTCAGGCCGCACAGCTCATGTGGAGTAGCGACGCTACCCGTGTGTCGGTCGCTCCGTTCGCGGGCACGGATCCCCCCGTGGAGATCGAGAACCTGATCTTTCACGGCCTCCGGGCAAACTTCTGCGGCCTGGCGATCGAGCAAGTTTTCTCGGCTGGCCGACTGATCCCCGTGTGGCTTGCCGGAGCGCTGGCCAACCGGCTTGTGGTGAGCGCCCGGGAGCACCTTCGGCTACTCGCTTCCCTTCCTGGTGTATCGGTCGACGAGGCGATCATCCCGGCCGCGGAACGCCTCGACTTTGCGGCGATCGAAGCTCGCCATCAGCGGGCGAAGGCGGCGTCGCAGAGATCCTACGAGCTCGCGCGCGAGAGGCTCGGTTTATAAGCGCCACATCAGATGCGGGGTGCCACGGTCCGGTTCCGGCTCGCTGGAAAAGCTCGACTCGGTGTCGTCATCGAGGTGCGCCCCGACCTCGTGAACATCGCGTACGGAACCTCGGAGCCGCATGATGACTGGCCACAGGTCGTGGTTCATCCCGAGACAAGGCAAGGACGAGCGTTGGGGCTGCGTGAAGTGACGTATTTCTATGGCGCCAACACGTCGTGGGAGCGCCCGGAGGACCTGCAGTTCGGGAAGACACCCTGCGCCAAGGAACTGCTCTATGCGATCGTCGAGCTCGTCGTGAATTATCGCCTGCAAGCTGGCGACGAGCGCTTGCCAGCCGACGAACCCGCCGAATAGCGCGAGCGCCGCGCCGTCCTAAGGCCGATCTGGGCCAAGGTTAGTTGCGGCTATGATGACTATCATTGGGCGCGGGATTCCGGCCGGAAGCCGGACAAGAGGACGCAACTTGTCAGCTAGGGTCGGGTCGACACAGCCCGTTCATCATCCGCTTCCCGCCCCTACTGCATTCGTGCCTACCTGCGCCCTACTTTCGGTCCAGCGACTCGAGTGTATCCTGACGCCATCGGCCCGAACTACTCATGTCAACAACCACTCGTCTCCATTGCCGTACTTGCGCAATCAAGGCAAAATGCTGGAGTTCACGACGCTTACTATTTCGTAGCTGATCGCGAGTCGGTCGTGCTTACCCACCCGTCGTCGATTGCTCTGGTACGAGTTGCACGCGAATGAAGTCGACGTAGCCCAGGGCCAATTCACTCTTCGATCCAATTTCGTCGATTGTGAGATCTATACTCATCGCGGCGAAGTTACCATGCACAAGCTGGTTTCGCAACTGCCCGATCTGAATGAATGCTTCTGCTTTTACATTTAAGGTTTGGTCATTCTTAACAATCTCTGCTATTCGCTTTTTTCGATTATCTCCGAAGAGAGCCCAGAATTTGTTTATCCCTACTGCTGAGTTTGTCGTCCAATCAAACAATGTGTGATACTGCCGCTCGATGGCTTTGTTTTTAATCAAATTTACAATTTCGTCGTTCTTAGCAGATGATAGCGAGGCAAATTCCAAGATTATATTCTTGACTAGATCTTCACAATAACTCGCAGCTGCTACGATGAGTATTTTTTGAAAATAGCGATCAATCACGAGGCGAAGACTGATATGGGCGTCGCCCGCCAAGGCCGATAAGAGCTGAGAGTGCTCATCAAGACATGACTGAATGACGTTGGTCATGTGTCATTTATTTTAGCAAGATTTCCTTGGCACGGCGCAGGCGCGTTTTAACGTTCTTCGGGTCAGTCGTCCGTGATGCGGTAGCCTCAGCAAACTCGCTATCTTCCCGAAGTAGTTTCATTTTTTTGGTCGAGATCTCCGGAAGCTTTATCTTGTTCTTGGCAAAGGATTCCTGGGTCACTGCCGCAAATACTGCCTCGAATGTCGAAATATTGAAACGTCCGGTCCCAAAACCAAAGAAAGGCTTCTCCGGCATGGTTGCGAACTTATCGAGAAACGCATCAAAAATATCCGTCAACAATTTTGGATCTACATCTGTGTCCTTCATTTTCTTGGAAAAATGGTTCAGGAATTGCGCCATAGGCGCACGGTATTTTGGTCCAGCAATCAACATCGCAAATCCACGTAGAAGAATTTCGATGTCCTTCATTCTCAGATCTGGTTCTGCTTGGCCAGTCAGAGCTCTCCATCTGCGGTCGGCATTGAGTTTGTAAAGTGATTCATAAAAACGCGAATGATACAAACTCGCTCTGATTTCTTGCGGCGCCAAATTCACACCGCCGGTATTTAGGCGATTGAATATTTCATGAATAGACGAATCGTCATTCTTCGGTGTGTTTTGCTTGATAATAATATTTCGAATCGTGCGAAGATCCAAAGATGTTTTGTACTCTCCAAGTGTAGAGTACTTTAGCTCCATAAGTTGGCTTTTGGCTCCGTCAGCATTTAGAGGAAGTTGCAGTTCGAAGGGCTCAAACAGGTGCTCATCCGCGAGTGCTTCTGGGGGTATACCTCCACGCTGATCAAATAACCGTCTTAATTCTGAGCGTTTTTCTTTTCGCGGGAATCGCTCTTGCATAAAATAATAGAGCGACATCAACCTCTGTTGCCCATCTACAACTAGGAAGGAGTTCTTACCATCTTCATACAAGAAGACCTGCGGAATAGGAATGCCCATTATTAGCGACTCGATCAACTTAGAGGCACGCCGAATGTCCCAGACATAATGGCGTTGAAAGGCCGGAATCTTAACCGCACCCGACTTGATAAAATTGAATATTGTTATAGTATTGAAGTCATTAGGCGATGCGGTAATGTCATACTCAGTCAGCGAGTATTCTTCTCGCTCCTGAGATTCTTCCTCATCATCAAACCAATCTTGGACCTG
>Ga0308175_100003089_pt1 | contig 11494 bp, 10 predicted proteins | sample PhyCR1_3_FD_203893 | JGI IMG/M metagenome (GOLD analysis project Ga0308175, IMG submission 203893) | Soil microbial communities from UC Gill Tract Community Farm, Albany, California, United States - DLSLS.C.R1 | ecosystem: Environmental > Terrestrial > Soil > Agricultural land | place: USA... | reverse complement strand
GTGGGTCGGGGACGAGCATCCACGCAGGCGGGATCCTCGGCTGCTGCGCGGCGCAGCCGCGCCAGCCGGGTCTACCCGCCGAAGCGGATGCTCGCGACCGCCCGTCCACGGAGCCCCGAGCACGCCGCGACGACGCCGCGACGACACCACGGCGCGACTAAGCTTGAGCGCATGCCCCTCAACGTCCTTGCGATCTCTGGCAGCCTGCGCGCCCGATCCTCCAACACGTCGCTCCTCAGACTCGCCGCGTCCGTCGCCCCCGACGACGTGCACGTCGAGCTCTACGACGGCCTCGCCTCGCTGCCGCACTTCAACCCCGACGACGACCTCGACGTCCCGCCACCGCCGGTGCTCGAGCTGCGCCGGCGCGTCGGCCTCGCCGATGGGCTGCTCTTCTGCAGCCCCGAGTACGCGCACGGCGTGCCCGGGTCGCTCAAGAACGCCCTCGACTGGCTCGTCGCGAGCCTCGAGCTGCCGGGGAAGCCGGTCGCGTCGCTCAACGCGTCGTCGATGGCGACGCACGCGCAGGCGTCCCTGCTCGAGACGCTCAGGGTGATGAGCACGCGGGTCGTGCGCGAGGCGTGCGTCACGATCCCCGTCGGGCGGGGCGACGTCGACGGGCAGGGCGACATCGCGAGCCAGGAGATCGCGCGCGCCACGCGCGACGCTCTCGACATTTTCGTCCGCGCGATACGAGCTCACCCCTGAAATCGTCCCGAGGGTGGGGGCCGGCCATCGGCGTCACGAGGTTGTGACGCCCATCCTGGCCTCGTACAATCTCCCGACCCTCTTCCCCACCACGTGACGTCCCTCCGCATCGGCGTGATCGGCTGTGGCCGTATCGCGCGAGCCATCCATCTCCCCGTGCTCGGCCAGCTCCCGGACGCGCGCGTCGTCGCGATCGCCGAGCCGGATGAGACGAGTCGCGCCGCCGCGTCGGCGATCGTCCGTGGTGCGACGGCGTACGACGACTTCGCCGCCCTGGTCGGTGCGGGCGGCGTCGACGCGGTCGTGATCTGCGCGCCGCCGCATCTGCACGTACCGGCGGCGACGGCGGCGTTCGACGCCGGTCTCCACGTCTACCTCGAGAAGCCGATCGCGCTCTCCGTCGCCGAGGGACAACGGCTGGCCGATACGTGGCGCCGCGCGCGCACGGTCGGGATGATCGGCTTCAACTTCCGCTTCCATCCGCAGGTGCTGCGCATCCGCGAGCGGCTGGGCGACGGCGCGATCGGAACGCCGCTCGGTGTGCGCGCGATCTTCTCCATTCTCCCGCACGAGCTGCCGGACTGGAAGCGCACGCGCCAGAGCGGTGGCGGCGTGCTGCTCGATCTCGCGTCACACCACATCGACCTCGTGCACTTCCTGTTCGGGGACGACCCGGTCGTGCGCGTGTTCGCGACCGCGCGCTCCCTCTCGGGCGAAGGCGACCACGCCGCGGTGCAGCTCGAGCTCGCCTCCGGGCTCATGGTGCAGCTCTTCGTCTCGCTCGGCACGGTGGACGAGCATCGCATCGAGATCGTCGGCACCGCGGGCAAGCTCGTGATGGATCGCACGGAGCTGGTGCGCCCGGATCACGTGCCCGCCACGCAGCAGGGCGCACGGGCGCGTCGCCTCACGCGCGCGCTGGCCGCACTCGAGCCGGCGCGCGTGCTGCGGTCGCCCGGCTTCGAGCCGTCGTTCGAGGCCGCACTGCGCGCCTTCGTGTGGAGCGCGTCGGGGAACGCGTTCGGCGGGCCGGACCTGCTCGACGGCCTGCGCAGCCTCGCCGTCGTCGAGGCGGCGGAACGCTCCGCCGCGACTGGAGCGGCGCAGACCGTCGTGTGGCCGCATGCGCTCGCCGCACCACGTGCCGCGATGCCCGTCGGGCGCTGATGCGGATCCTGCTCGTCAACGACTACGCCACCGCGACCGCAGGTGCCGAGCGCATCACACGCGACCTGCGCGACGGGCTCCGCGCGCGTGGGCACGAGGTGCGCGTGTTCGCGAGCCGCGCCCAGCTCATCGCGGGCGAATCGTTCGCCGACGCGGTTTGCTACGGCACGAACACGCGCCTGCAGACGCTGACCTCCACGCTCAACCTCTCGGCGGCACGCGCCCTCGAGCGCGAGCTCCGCGAGTTCCGGCCCGACGTCGTCCAGGTGCAGATGTTCCTCTGGCAGCTCTCACCAGCGATCCTGCCGGTGCTGCGGGGCGTGCCGGCGGTGTACTGGGCGATGACGTTCAAGGCGGTCTGCCCGACGGGGCTCAAGTGGCTGCCGTCGGGGACGGCGTGCGACGTGCGCGCCGGCGTCACCTGTCTCACCCACGGATGCATCACCGTCACCGGCTTCGCGCCGCTGATGCTGCAGCGCCGCCTCTGGCGCCGGCGCCGCGACGTGTTCGAGGCGATCGTCGGCTGCTCGAGCGACGTGCAGCGTCAGCTCGAGCGCGACGGCATCGCCACGCACGGCGTCGTCGCGCCGGGCGTGCGCGAGGCACCGCCGCGGCCGCCGCTCACGGGACCACCCACGGTGACCTTCGCCGGACGGCTCAAGCCGGAGAAAGGCGCCGACGTCCTCCTGCGTGCCTTCGCCCTCGCGCGCCGGCGCGTGCCATCGGCACGACTCGAGATCGCCGGCACGGGCGCCGCCGAGCCGACGCTCCGCGCGCTCGTCGCCGGGCTCGGGCTGAGCGACGCCGTCGCGCTGCACGGACAGCTCGGCGACGCGGCGCTCGGCCCGATGCTCGACGGCGCATGGGTGCATGCGGTCCCGTCGCGCTGGCCGGAGCCGTTCGGCCTCACGGCGACGGAAGCGATGATGCGCGGCACCGCCGTCGTCGCGAGCGAAGTCGGCGGGCTCGCCGACATCGTGCTCCACGAGCGCACCGGACTTCACGTGCCGCCGGGCGACGTCCCCGCGCTCGCCGACGCGCTCGTGCGCGTACTCTCCGATCGCGACGCCGCGGAGTCCCTCGGCTGTGCCGCTCGCGCGCGTGCGCTCGAGCACTTCTCCCTCGATCGCTGTCTCACTGAATTCGAGCTGGTGTATCGGCAGTTGCTCTCCCCGACCACACGCCCCGCCCATGCCAGCTGACCGCCGCACCGGACCCGTCGTCCTCCTCGGCTTCGACGCCGCCGACCCCGACCTCGTCGAGCGATGGGCGCGAGAGGGGAAGCTGCCCGCGATGGCGGACCTGATGGCGCGCGGCACCTGGGCGCGCACCGCCGGCGAGGAGCTCCTGTTCGAGCACGGCATCTGGTCCACGCTGCTGTCGGGCGTCTCCGTCGCGCGTCACGGCTTCCACTTCTTCTGGCAGCCCGTGCCCGGGAGCTACGGGCTCGAGCTCAAGCGCGGCCGCGAGCTCGGCGTCACGCCATTCTGGGCCGAGCTCGCGGGACGCGATCGTTCCGTGCTCGTGCTCGATCCGCCCGACACCGTCCCCGTGCCGGGCGTGCGCGGGTTGCAGGTGAGCGAGTGGGCGACGCATTCGCACTATCCGCCGCTCACGCTCTCCGCCGAGCCGGCATCGGCCGTCGAGGCGGTGCGCCGCGCCTTCGGCCCGCGCGAGCAGATCGGCGAGAAGATCGGCGCGACGGTCGAGGAGGATCGCTCGATCGTCGATCGGCTCGTCGCGCGCGCGGCGCGCAAGGGCGCGTGCGTCCGCGAGCTGATCGCGAACGGCGACCACGATCTCGTCGTCGCCATGTTCGCCGAAGCACACACGGGCGGGCATCAGGCGTGGGAGTATCGTCGCGACGCGAAGGGCGACGGCCCCCGCGCCGACCAGGGCATGGGCGACGCCCTGCTTCGCCTGTATCGCGCCGTCGACGACGAGATCGGCCGCATCGTCGCCGCGCTGCCGCCTACGGCGACCGTGTTCGTCACCTCGTCCGTCGGCCTGCTCTCGCAGTATCCCGTCGAGGAGTTGATGGAATCGTTCTGCCGAGCGCTCGGCTATCAGGCGTCGCCGCAGCCCGCGGCGAGCGACGCGCCGCAGCGCCGCTCGCTCACCTCGGTGCTGCGCGGGCTCGTCCCCGAGCGGGCGCGCAATCTCGTCAGCAGATTCCTGCCGTTCGATGTGCAGGCGCGGCTGCTGAGCGAGAAGTTCGCCGCGTCCACCGACTGGTCGCGCACCACGGCGTACGCCCCGCCGGGCTACTACACGGGATGCGTGCGCGTGAACCTGCGGGGCCGCGAGCCGATGGGGATCGTCGCCCCGGGCGAGGAGTACGACGCGCTCCTCACGCGGCTCGAGGCGGACTTCCACGCACTGCGCGACGCGGAGACCGGCGAGCCCGTGATCGCGCGCACCGTGCGCACGCGCGAGGCGTTCGGCGGCGAGGTGCATCCCGCGCTCCCCGATCTCGTCGTCTTCTGGCGCGAGCACGATCGTCCCATCCTGCGCGTGACGCATCCGCGCGCCACGCTCGCCCAGACGCCGCACGCGTTCCATCGCGGCAGCCATCACATCACGGAAGGATTGCTCGTCGCGGCGGGCGCCGCGGTGCGCGCGGGTGGCCGCACGAGCGACGTGAGCCTGCTCGCGATCGCGCCGACGCTGCTCTCGTTGCTCGACGTCCCCGCTCCGGCGACGATGACCGCGCCGCCCCTGAACGACTGGCTCGCTGCGCCAGTACCGACCGCAGTGGTCACGTGAAGGATTCACCGGCATCCGCCTCAGGCGCCAGCGCCGCCGCCCTGTCCGTCGTGCTCGTCGCCGGCGGTGGCCTGGCGGGCATCGCGCGCACGATGCGCCACCTGCGCGCCCAGACGGCGCGCCATCGGATCGAGCTGATCGTCGTCGCCGAGTCGGCGGGCACGGTCGGCGCGGCCGCACTCGGCGGCGACGTGTTCGCGGCGTGTCGCGTCGTCGAGGCCGGGCCGATCCGGCAGCGCGGCGACGCCGCGGCGAGAGGGATTCGCGCCGCCACCGCGCCGGTCGTCGCCATGATCGAGGACCACTCCTATCCCGAGCCGGAGTGGGCGGAGGCGTTCCTGCGCGCACACGACGGCCCGTGGACGGTCGTCGGTCCGGCCGTCGTCAATGCGAACCCCGAGTACGTGGCGAGCTGGGTGAACTACGTGCTCTCGTACGGCATCTTCGCTCCGCCGCTCCCCGCGGGGGAGCGCGACATCCTCCCCTGGCACAACTCGGCGTACAAGCGTGAAGCGCTCGCGCCCTTTGGCGATCGGCTCGGCGAGCTGCTCGAATGGGAGGGCTGGCTCCAGGACGAGCTGCGCGCGACCGGACACACCCTGTACCTCGAGCCGGCGGCGCGCACGGAGCACGCCAACGTCTCGCGCGGCTGGTCCACCGTCGGGCTCAACGTCCTGCGCGGGCGCATCCTCGGCGCACAGCGCGCGGCGCGCGAGCGTTGGCCATACTGGCGCCGCGTCGTGCAGGCCGCGGCCTTCCCGCTCTTCCCGCTGCTCCAGCTCCGCTACGCCATGCCCGCGATGCGCAGGATGTCGATTCCCGGCGCGTTGCGTCCGCGCGTGTACGTCGCCCTGGGCGCCACGCTCGGCGTGCTCGCCGCGGGGGAAGCGTGGGGGCTGCTCACCGGCGAAGGGCACGCGATCGGCGGCATGGAGGACTACGAGCTCCATCGCACGAGGCATCTGTCGCGCCGCGAGCGGCGTGACCTCGAAGTCCGTGAGCGTTCCATGGGCAACGCGAGCTGAGCGCCGGCCGACGATGCGCGTGCTGGTCACCGGAGCGACGGGATTCATCGGCGGCGCCGTGGCGCGGCGGCTCGCGCACGACGGGCACGACGTGCGCGCGCTCGCACGTCCGCATGCGGACGTGCGTAGCCTGGTGACCGCCGGCATCGAGGCGGTGGACGGCGACGTGCGCGATCGCGTCTCGCTCGGCGTGGCGATGCGCGGCTGCTCCCACGTCGTCCATCTCGCCGCCGCCAAGGGCGGCTCGACGGCGCTGCTCGACGACGTCAACGTGCGCGGCACGGCGAACGCCGTGGACGCCGCGCGGGTCGCGGGCGTGCAGCGCTTCGTGTACGGCAGCACGATGGGCGTGCACGGCTTCGTCACCGGCGGCCGGCTCGACGAGCGTTCGCCGGTCCGCCCGAACACGCCCTACCGCCGGGCCAAGTGGGAAGCCGAACGGATCGCGCGCGACGCGCACGCGCACGCCGGCGTGCCCGTCGTCGTGGCGCGCATCTCCACCGTCGTCGGCGCGGGGGCGATGGGCTGGGTGCCGCTCGCCCGCGACGTCGCCGCCGGCCGCCTCCGGCTCATCGGCGACGGATCGAACGCGATCGACCTCGTCGCCGTGAACGACGTGGCGAACGGGCTCGTGCGATGCACGACGGTCCCGGATATCGATGGGAGATGCTACGTACTGGGCGCCGGGGAGGAGACGACCGTCGCGTGCTTCGTCGCGATGGTCGCGCGCGCGCTCGGCGCGCCGGCCCCGCGCCCTGGCCCGTTCGCCGTACCGTATCGCGCGGCGCTCAACGCCTCGGCGCTCGCCTTCCGCGCGACCGGGCTCGCGTCGGCACGCGTGCACGACCGCGAAGTGCTCGTCGCCGACAAGCGCACCTCGAGCGAGCGCGCACGCACGGAGCTCGGCTACGATCCGTCCACGCCGGTGGAGACCGCCGTCCGCGCGATGATCGACCGCTACGTCGCCGATGGGATCGTCCAGCGGGTGACGACGTCATGACGGCGGAGCGCGCGCCCGCCGCGACGCACTTCCGTCTCACCGACGGCGTGCTGTTCGGCTTCGGCGCGGAGCTCATCCTCCTCCCGACCGGTCTCGTCACGGCGGCGGTGCTCACGCGCACCCTCGGGCCGCGCGGGTACGGCGTGTTCTCCGTCGCGGCGACCTTCATCACCTGGCTCTGCCTCACGACGACCACGCTGCTCGCGCGCGCGGCGGTGAAGTTCGTCAGCGAGACCGACGAGTGGCGTCCCGTGGCGACGGGCGTGTTGCGCTGGCGACTCGCCATCGGCGGGGCGGCGGCGCTGAGCGTGGCAGCGGCGTCGACGCCGATCGCGCGGCTGCTCGGCGAGCCGGCGCTCGCCCCGTACCTCGCCGTCTTCGCCGTCGACCTGCTGCTGTTCAACCTCGCGCGCGCGCACCGCGACGTGCTCACCGGCCGCGGACGGTTCCGCGAAGTGGCCGCGGTGAGCGCCGCCCGTTGGACGTCACGCCTCGTATTCATCGTCGCACTCGTTTACGCGACCGGCTCCGTGATGGGTGCCGTCGTCGGGAGCGTCGGCGCCACCCTCGTCGAGCTGATCGTGGCGCGCTGGCGCGAGCCGATCGCCTTCCGCGGGCCCTCCACCGTCACGCGCTCGATGCTGTGGAGCGTCGCCGCGCCGCTCATGATCTACGGCGTGTCGTTGCAGCTCTACTCCCGGATCGACCTGTTCGCGCTCTCCGCGCTGAGCCGCTCGCCGGTGGACGCCGGCCTGTACGCCGCCGCGCAGAACCTCGCCGTGGCACCCGGGCTCTTCGCGCTGGCGATCGGTCCCCTCCTGCTCGCCACGCTCGCGCGCCTCCGGCGCAGCGGCGCCGAGGATCAGGCGCGACGCGTCGGTCGAAACGCGCTCCGTGCATCGATCGCCCTCGTGCCCCTCGCCGCGATCGTCGCCGGCGCGGCACCGGAGATCGTGCGCGTCGTCTTCGGCGCGTCGTTCGTCGCGTCCGGGCCGCTGCTCGCCCTGTTGTTCAGCGGCGGCGTCGCGCTCGCCGTCATGTCCGTCGGCGTCTCGATCATCACGGCGATCGACCAGCAGCGCATCGTCTCGAGGCTCGGACTCGGCCTGCTCACGGCGGCGGTCGTCGGTCATCTGGTGATGATCCCGCGATTCGGTGCCCTTGGCGCAGCAGCCGTGACGACCCTGTGCGGCGCGATGGGGGCGCTCGCGGCGCTCGCGCTGGTGCACCGGAAGTGGGGGGTGCACGCCTACGGCACGATGACGCGGGCCGCGGTGGTCGCTCTTCCCGCCTACTGGCTCGCCGCGCGTGTGCCCGCCGCGGGGTTGGTCGTGCTGCTGCTCGTGCTCGGTGTCATGACCGCGGGAGTCGCCGTGGCGTTCGTCGTGCTCGGCGAGCTCGATGCCGACGAGCGGCGGCGCTGGCGCGCCATCTGGCCCCTCGGCGCACCCGCGCAGGCGGGCCCGGAGTGAGGCGCGCGACGTGACCGAGGCGCGTCTCCACTTCACCGTGGTCGTCCCGACCTTCCAGCGTCCGGCCGCACTCGCGAGCTGCCTGGAGTCGCTCGCCGCGCAGGACCTGCCGCGCGATCGATTCGAGATCGTCGTCGTGGACGACGGGAGCGCCGAGCCGCCGCGCGGGATCGTGGCGCGATTCGCCTCGGCGCTCGACGTCCGACTCATTGAGCAGCCCAACGCCGGTCCGGCCGCGGCGCGCAACGCCGGTGCGGCGGCCGCGCGCGGAGACTACCTCGCCTTCACCGACGACGACTGCCGCCCCGATCCGGGCTGGCTGCGCGCGCTCCACGACGCCGCGATGCAGCATCCGCGTTGCGCCATCGGCGGCCGCGTCGAGAACGTCTTCGCCGACGGGTTGTACTCGACCGCGAGCCAGCTGCTGATCGAGTTTCTGTACGAGTACTACAACGTGGACGAAGGGACGGGCCGGTTCTTCATCACCTCCAATCTCGCCTTCCCCACGACCGCGTTCCGCGCCCTTGGCGGCTTCGACACGTCGTTTCCACTCGCGGCGGCGGAAGATCGCGACGTCTGCGACCGCTGGCGCGAAGCGGGCCTCCCGATGGTCTACGCGGACGACGCCATCGTGCACCACGCCCACGCGCTCCGGCTCGGCTCCTTCTGCCGCCAGCACTTCAACTACGGCCGCGGCGCGTACCACCTGCACCGCGCGCGCGCGCGGCGCGGTGAGACGCCGCTGCGGGTCGAGCCGCTGCACTTCTACACGCGGCTCGTGAGCTATCCATTGGGACGGAGCGCCGTGCCGCGCGCGTTGCCGCTCGCCGCCCTCATGGCGCTCTCGCAGGGCGTGTACGTGTCCGGCTACTTCCGCGAGCGGCTCAGAAACCGAGTCCCTTCGTCTTCGTCCGCACGCGCATGAGCTTGTCGTTCACCGTCATGTAGAGCGTCGAGCCGTCGTCGCCGAACGCGCAGTTGGCCACGACGTCGCCCGGCACGATCGTGCCGAGGTGCTTGCCCGCGGGCGAGATGACGAGGATCCCGCCCGGCCCCGTGGACCACACGTTCCCCTGCGCGTCCACCTTCAGCCCGTCGAAGCTGCCCGGCAGCTTCTGCTGCACGCGCGCGCGGCCGTCCATGAAGATGCGTCCCTTGCCGAAGCTCGCTCCGTCGGCGGGGACGTCGTACGCCATGATGTACGGGTGCTCCGGATCGGAGATGCCGATGTAAAGCGTGCGCCCGTCCGGCGACAGCCCGACTCCGTTCGGGAAGGTGAGATCGCGCGTCACGAGGCTGAGCTGCCCGCTCGCCGAGAGACGGAACACGCCGTTGAACGGCAGCTCCTTCGCCGGATCCTTGTCGAGGCCGCGCAGTCCGTACGACGGATCGGTGAAATACAGGTCGCCGTTCGGCGCCCACACGAGATCGTTGGGGCTGTTGAAGCGCTTCCCCTCGAACCGGTCGACGACGACCGTGCGCGTGAACAGCGAGTCGTTCCAGCGCGAGATCCCGCGATTGCCGTGGTCGGCGACGACGAGCGTGCCGTGCCGGTCGAACGTCAGCCCGTTGGTCCCGAGCTCGCGCCCGGGCGGGTTGGTGCCGAACGCGTAGCCGGCGGGGCGCATGTAGATCGAGAGTCCTTCCGCCTGGTTCCACTTCCACACCGTGTTGTGCGGGATGTCGCTGAAGAGGAGGTAGCCCTTGTCGCGCCGCCACACCGGCCCCTCCGTCCAGGCGAATCCGTCGGCGAGCTGCTCGACGCGCGCGTTCGGGTCGATGAGCGCGTCGAGCGCGGGATCGAGCCGCTCGATCCGGCTCCCCGCCGCCGTCCTGATGCTCGCCTGGGCCGCACTGGTGCGGGGCGCGGCGAGGACGGCGGCGCAGAGCAGCGAGAGAATGACGGCGCGACGAGGCATGGGCATCGAGGACGTTGGAGGACGTTGGGGTCGGAGTAAGTGGGGTCGGAGTAAGGGGGTCAGAGTCACCACTCTGGCACCCATGACTCGGGCCTCGCCACCCCGTTCACGGGGCATGCTACTCGAATAGCGGTACGGGATCGTAGCCACGTTCGAGGAGTCTGCCTCCCGAGTGCTGCGAGAAAGTGCCGCGCCGATACGCGTTGTCAATCGCGCGCCGGGTTGTCCCGTCGTGCCCGCACGCGCTTTATTGCGATATGAAATCCTCCGTCGACGAGATCCGCCGGCGATTCGACGCCGACGTGGAGCGGTTCTCGAACCTCGAGACCGGCCAATCCTCGACCGTCGACGCACCGCTCGCGCTGGAGCTGATCGTGCGCGCCGCCGCCGCGACCACACCGGCGGCGACCCGCCTGCTCGACGTCGGCGCCGGCGCGGGGAACTACGCCCTCAAGATGCTCGGGGCGCTTCCCGGGCTCGACGTCACGCTGATCGACCTCAGTCGCCCGATGCTCGACCGCGCGGAAGTGCGGCTGCGCGACTCGACGGCGCGGGGCGTCACCACCTGGCAGGGCGACGTCCGCGACCTCCCGCTCGGCGAATCGCGCTTCGATCTCATCTCGGCCGCCGCCGTGCTCCATCATCTGCGCACGGACGAGGAGTGGGAGACGGTGTTCGCGAACTTCTTCCGCGCGCTCAGGCCGGGCGGCTCGCTCTGGATCTTCGATCTCGTCGAGCACAGCATCCCCGCTGTCCAGACGATCATGTGGCAACGGTACGGCGAATACCTGACCGGGCTGCGCGACGAGGCGTATCGCGATCACGTCTTCGCGTATGTCGAGCGCGAGGACACGCCGCGTCCCCTGATCTTTCAGCTCGACCTGCTGCGCCGCGTCGGCTTCACCGACGTGGACCTGCTGCACAAGAACGGCTGCTTCGCCGCCTTCGGCGCGGTGAAGCGGACTTCACACCAACGCGCGCGATGACCACCGAACGCATCGGACTGCAGATCCGCACCGCCACGGGCCCCGGCGTGCTCCACCGGCTCACCGGAGTCATCGCGCATCAGCGCGGCGACATCTCCTCCGTCGCCATCGCCAGCCAGAGCGAGACGGAGGATCGCGTCTACCTCGAGATCGATCTCCCGGGACCGGCCGAGGATCTCGTGCTGGGGCTCGAGCAGCTCGACGTCGTGCGCGGGGTGGAGCTGGTCGACACGCTGAAGACGATCTACGGCAAGCGGATCATCATCATGGGCGGAGGCGCGCAGGTCGGTCAGGTCGCGATCGGCGCGATCTCGGAGGCCGACCGCCACAACATCCGCGGCGAGCGGATCTCCGTCGACACCATCCCGCTCGTCGGCGAGCAGCAGCTCGCCGACGCGGTGCGCGCCGTGGCCAGACTGCCCCGCGCCTTCGCGATCGTGCTGGCCGGCTC